>Ga0247843_1000960_pt1 | contig 63694 bp, 64 predicted proteins | sample LaCruzMarch2017__FD_192420 | JGI IMG/M metagenome (GOLD analysis project Ga0247843, IMG submission 192420) | Freshwater microbial communities from meromictic Lake La Cruz, Castile-La Mancha, Spain - LaCruzMarch2017_8m | ecosystem: Environmental > Aquatic > Freshwater > Lake | place: Spain...
TTAACCTAATACCAAAAAAGAATATAACAAATAATATAAGGCTCGTCAGAGAAGATTTTAACTTTGATAGACACAAGGCAAAGAGCTGTTTTGCAAGAAGTTAAACTGTTTTATGAAAAAGCCCTGAGCAATTACTAAAGTTGACCGTTTTGACCAAATTTCTCTACTTACTGATTTGTGCAGGATGCGTGGCTTGCCAAACCCAATCCACTTCCCAACAAGCCTGGACTGCTACAGACGACGTTCCTTTGTGTCGTAGTGTTGCCACTCTTGCGGGAATGGACGATTTGCCCGTTCCCTCTTTTCGAGATAACATCGGAAACAGTCACTTAACCATTACTACGCAAAGCAAAGAGGCACAACGATGGTTTGATCAGGGAATCAATTTGTTGCATGGGTTTTGGCACGTAGAAGCTTACCGAGCGTTCCGTCAGGTTATCAAAATCGACAGTACCTGTGCCATGGGCTACTGGGGACTTGCGATGTGTCAGCCAGGGTTTGGAGGGGCTGATAATACGATTTGGACGAATGCCATCAACAAAGCAGATGCTTTGAAAAACAAGAGCCTGTCACTGGAAAAAGCATTCATCGAAGCAGGCGATGTGTTGGTAAAACAGGGGCTTGGGCCCGCACAAACGTCCTTCCGAAATTTATACAAATCGTATCCCGACGAGCCGGAGGCTATCGCGTTTGCTTCGATTATTCTTCGTCAACATCAAAATGAAGCGACTCAGTTGGAGGTAAAGGCCTTATTGGAAAATGCCCTAAAACGCTTTCCTAGTCATACCGGCTTGTTACACTATTATGTTCACGTGATGGAATTGCGTCCTGAGTTTGCCAAAGCTGAAGCAACAGCGGAGAAAATGGTAAAATTGGCAGCCAATTCTCCACACTTAGTACACATGCCTGGACACCTCTATTTTTTGGCGGGTGATTACGATAAAGCTGTGGCCGTATATACCCAAGCCCGGAAGCAGGAAGTTGCTTATCATGCGGCTGAACATATTCCCTTGGCGGCTAACCAAAACTATTTGCACAACCTTCACTTTTTGGCCGTGACCCAAGCCGAGCGCGGCGATTATGAGGCTGCTTTGGAAGCGGCAAACCAACTTGCCAATACAACCTTGAGTACTACTGTACCCAACGAAGGGGCAGCTTTGATAATGAAACCTTTGATATTATGAGCATGGCTCGTTATGAACTCGCCGGTTGGATAGATAACATAAACCCTGCCCAGCCTTTCAACGATATGGCTTGGAAAGAGGCTCTAAATCTTGAAAAATATATTCTGTACGACGAGCCGCCACGGTTGATGTATCCCATGGGAGAAAGTTTGGGGAGATTGCATCAGTACCGAAATGAAAAAAGCAAGGCGAAACAAGCCTATGCACTGGCACTGCAAAAACGCCCCAAAAGCCCGATGATTTTGAAGTTGATGAATAAATAAAGTTCAACTTATCGGTGAACCGAAACTTGATTGCCTTTTGAGGCAGCAGTCAACATCAAATAATGAGTAGGCTTTTTTATTTAGAAACGTTGGTCGTATCCACTGCAATGGAATCGGATTCAGTTGTTACATCAAAGGCTCTTACAATTTGTTTTTTCTTATTCCAGGGAGCCGTTGTACGACGCGCCATATCAATGGCAATCAGTGCAACAATGGATACAAAAACGATAGTGGCGATAATAAATATTTTGCGGTTGCGATTCATAAAGTGTAGGAGCGAGTAGTGAGGAGCGAGAATCAATGACCGCACAGGCAGCCCCGTTCTCACTCCTCACTACTGATTTTTAAATTGTTTGGGAGAATCGTAACTAATAAATTTACCCGTACGAGCAGATACAGCAGCCCATTCCAGATTCTCGAATTCAATGGTTACTACGCCACCTTTCGACATGGAGCCGATATCGGCGCCGGTGAGGTATTCGGAGAAATAGCTAACGTCGGGATTATGTCCGAAAACCATCAGATACTGACATGATTCGGGCGCCGTATTGACAGCGGCTAAATAGGATTTAGGGCCGTTGTCGTAAAGTCCCCGCGTAGTTTGAATGAGTTCTTTAGCATAGTCCAGTTGTTCAGCCATGAGTTGGGCCGTTTGCAAGGCCCGTGCTGCTGAACTGCTTATTAAAACATCAGGGTGTAAACCTTTGTCAGCCAAAAACTTTCCCATTCGGGCAGCATCCAATATTCCGGGCGTGGTAAGCTCGCGCTCGAAGTCCTTAAAGTAAGGCAACCCTTCTTCGGCTTTGGCGTGGCGAACAATATACAGGTAGCGTTTCATTGATGAAATGTTTTGGCAAAAATAGGCTATCTTTGTCGGCTCGCCAAGTGTCGTACGCATGAAATTTTTGAACTATCTCGTTGCATTACTGCTGTTTATTGTTGTTTCCGTTTTTTACCGCTTCGTCCATCAGAATGCTGTTAATGTTCCATATTTTGATGATTATGCCTATTTAGAATACATCATTAAATTCATTCAGGCGCCCAATGCGTGGGATTTTTTGCGCGAATTGGAATACAAGCACAACGGCCACGGTGTCATTACAGCTAAATTGGTGTTTTGGATGGATTATCTTCTAACGGGGCAAGCCAACTACCGAACTCTAATTTTAGTCGGCAGCAGTTTAGTGGCTTTTTTGTTTCTTTATTTTTGGAAAATACTGTCAGCCAATAAATTACCTTTCTTTTTTGTTCTTCCTATTGGTCTTTTTCTCTTTACCCCGGCTTATCACGAAAATATCTTTTGGGCGGCGGCTCTGTGGCAATACACCGTTTCTTTTGTTATAGGGGTTCTTACTTATTATCTATTGGCAAAGCCTACTCGTTGGTCGCTGGCTGGGGCAATCGTTTCAGGGTTCCTGTTGACCTACACCAACGGAAATGGTTTGTTTGGTATGTATATTGGCGTGTTGATACCCTTACTGCAAAGCCGTTATCGAACCGCCGGTATTTGGCTTTTGGCCTGTATGCTGACTACTGCGATTTTTTATTGGTACTATCCTTTTGGATTTGGGTCATTGGGGCAGGAGAAAAGCCTTAGAAATTCACTGCTTACCATTATCTCTTTCTTTGGAGCAAGCGCTTCCTATCTGCGGGGACGTTTGCCTGAGGTGGTCGTTTTAGGCGGTGCGATTACCCTTACTCTAATAACATTGGCGATTTGGCTGGGAGTTTTATACGTAAAGAGCGTTTTGCTGGGTTTTTCGCAATGCGGACGCTTGCAAAGAATGAATGTTAAGGTGCCTTTTCTGTTATCAACATTTACAAAAAGTCGGGAAAATGTGTCGCTTTTGACCCTACTTGCTTGGTTGTTGGTGACGGGGTTAGGCGTAGCAACCGCTCGGGCGGGTCAAAATTTGGAAACGCCGGGTCGGTACATGATTTACTCCGTAATGGCTGTAGTGGCGCTGTACGTCACTTTTTTGATTCTGCTACCCAAACGCGGGCAGTGGATTTTGGCGGGCGGAATGACCGTTTTTGGAAGTTTGTTTCTGCTGGGAACGTATCTTTTTGCCGCTCCTGATATTATTAATTTTCGTAATTCACTCTTAGCCGATGCTTTTTCCCTTCAACAACATCAACGGGTAAGTGGTAAGCTGGAAACGATGACGAATTTGGTGGTAAAGAAGTACTTTGACGAAGCTGTTGAGAAAGGCATTTACGTTTTTCCCGAAACGCCCGTTAGCCCAAATCAAATTACTGATTTTGATTCTTCTCAAGTCAAGGCAGAGCCTATGACTTTTGAAATAGATACTTTACCGGCTTATGGAGGAATTCTGATTAACAAAATCAAGAATGAAAGTGCATCTATTCAGCAAGGAGATTCCAAAAATGGATTATTTCTTATTCTGAAAAATGATTCAGCAACCTATCTGACAGCAGTACGACAAACGCCCAATCGGGATAGAAAAGCATTTTTGAAAAGCGGCTATTATTTTAGAGAAGGTTTTGAAGCATTGGTGTATCAGGACAATGTCCCTGCGGGAACGTATCATTTGGGATTGTTATACTGCGAAGGAGAAAAACGCCGACTTGTTTATACACCGCAACAACTTAACATTCAAGATTTTCAGAAATAAGAAACTGCTTTTTAGTTTTAAGCCGCTAACTTTGCGGACTTTTTAATAAATCCAATCTTGCCAAGGCAAATTGAGGTAAACTCAATATTTTAATTTCCTCACAATGAGTACTGTAGAACAAGAAATAGCCAAACGGCGCACCTTTGCCATCATCAGTCACCCGGATGCGGGAAAGACGACTTTGACTGAAAAATTACTTCTTTTTGGAGGCGCTATTCAAACGGCGGGGGCTGTGAAGTCCAATAAAATCAAGAAAACGGCCACCTCCGACTTCATGGAAATTGAAAAACAACGGGGGATTTCGGTGGCAACCTCGGTAATGACTTTTGAATACAATAGTCTACTTATCAATATTTTAGATACACCGGGTCACAAAGATTTTGCCGAAGATACTTACCGTACATTGACGGCGGTCGACTCGGTTATTTTGGTGATTGACTGCGTGAAAGGGGTGGAGGAACAAACCGAGCGCCTGATGGAAGTGTGCCGGATGCGTGATACCCCCGTGATTATATTTATCAATAAAATGGATAGAGAAGGTCAAAACCCGTTTGATTTGTTGGATGAACTGGAGCAAAAACTGAACCTGAAAGTACGTCCGCTTACGTGGCCGGTCAACGGAGGAGCGACTTTTAAGGGCGTATACCACTTGTTGGAGAAACAAATGTATTTTTTCAAAGGAAACAAAACGAAAATTGAAGAAGAGGTAGTTTTGTTGGAATTGGATTCGGATGAGTTGGATAAAAAAGTAGGCGAACGCGATGCCGCTCAACTCCGAGAAGATGTGGAACTGATTGAAGGGGTGTATGAAGAATTTAACCGGGAAGATTATTTGTCGGGAAAAATAGCCCCCGTTTTCTTTGGCAGTGCGGTCAACAATTTTGGGGTGCGGGAATTATTGGAAGCCTTTTGCCAAATTTCTCCTTTTCCGATTGCCCGTCAAACTAACGTGCGTTTAGTAGAGCCTTTGGAGAAGAAATTTACAGGTTTTATTTTCAAAATCCACGCCAACATCGACCCGCGCCACCGGGACCGTATTGCGTTTTTACGGGTGTGTTCAGGTGTATTTGAGCGGGGTAAATTTTATCATCATACGCGGTTAGACAAAGATGTACGTTTCTCTAACCCCTATAGTTTTATGGCTTCTGCCAAAGAAGTAATTGATGAAGGTTTTCCAGGCGACGTGGTCGGTTTGTATGACACCGGGACCTTTAAAATCGGCGATACGCTTACGGAAGGAGAAAATTTACAATATGCGGGTATTCCGAGTTTTTCACCCGAAATTTTCAAAGAATTAATCAACCTTGACCCGATGAAATCCAAGCAACTGGAAAAAGGGGTACAGCAGTTGACCGACGAAGGGGTAGCCCAATTGTTTACGGTGCAACCTGGAAATCGGAAAGTAGTGGGAACAGTTGGTGAACTGCAATTTGAAGTGATTCAATACCGCCTTGAACATGAGTACGGAGCCAAATGCCGTTGGGTTCCCATGAACACGACACGTGCTTGTTGGATTACCTGCGAAGACCCTAAAAAATTACAGGAGTTTATCCGATTGAAAGGAACACAGATTGGCTACGATAAAGATGATAATCCGGTTTTTCTGGCAGATTCAGAGTGGATGCTTCGAATGAATCGGACCAACAATCCGGAAATACAGTTTCATACAACGTCGGAATTCAAAGTAATGGCAGACTAAACATAAGGCGGGGTAACACCCCGCTTTTTTTTATTTTGATACATTTAGGGGCTAAAACCAAAATAAAAAAGCTGCCCGAAATTATCGAACAGCTTTCCGACTATATCCACACCATTATTAGTTGTGCAAATATAGATAGAAAACAATTTATTCCAAAAAAAATCCTGTCTTTTTTTGAGAGCCCGGACCCACGAAAATTACTCAGAAAACAAGGTTTTTTTTAAGTCAGCAGGAGCTAAATTGTTTAGATTGGCTAAAACTATATCTGCTTCTTTTAAAACGTCAGGGTGGCCGATACCAACCGTTTTCATCCCTGCTCTTTTGCCCGATTCAATCCCTGCAACAGCATCTTCAAAGACCACACATTCGTCGGGAGAAACCCCCAATTCTTCGGCCCCTTTCAAAAATACCTCTGGGTCGGGCTTGCCTTTGGAAATTTTGGTGCCGTCGATAATCACATCAAAAGCATCCACAATTCCGATGTGTTCCAAAATAGGTCTGGCGTTTTTGCTGACTGAGCCAAGGCCAATTTTGATACCTGCGTCTCGTGTTTCCTTGAGAAATTTTTGGATGCCCGGCAAAATATCGTCGGGAGTCATTTGATTGACCAATTCTACATACCACTGATTTTTGAGCGTAGCGTAGGTTTCTTTCGTGGCATCATCCAATGTTACTCCACCTTCTGCAAGAATTCGGTCGAGTGATTCGGTTCGGCTGACGCCCTTGAGGCTTTCGTTAAATTCTTCCGAAATATCAAATCCCAGTTTTTCATTGGCCAGTCGCCTCCAAGCTTGATAATGAAAATGTGCGGTATCGACAATCACTCCGTCGAGGTCAAAAAGAAATGCCTGCATGGCGCATCATAGGTTTGGTGAAGCGCAAAAATAAGGCAGAAAAGGGGAATTTAAGACGAATAAGAATTATTTCGTAGGAAAACCGCTCTTTTTTAACGTTTCAAAAAGTGATTGAACATCTTTGATGCGTTGATCACCGTTAAGCGAAAAATACCAAAACGTTTCCAGTTCGCCTCGGTGCATCGACTGATTCATGTCGCCGCTTTGGGATTTGTGCGAAGCCTTCACCCAGTCAGCCACAATCATGTAGCTGTGTTTGAGATCTTCTCCAAACCCGTACGAGCGATCAAACTCAAAGACGGGAGCGGTAGCGCTGATTTTGGTTTCGGGATAGCTTTCCAGTTCCGTAAAACGGAAAGTGGAATTTTTATTGGCCGATTGTCCGCCTAAGATAATCGGCTTTTTTGTGCCTTTGTAGCGTTGAACGGCGCGTAATGCGCAGAGGGAGGCTGATTTATGATGAGCGTGTTGCCCTTCGTGCGGTACCAGGCAAAAGATGTAATCGTACTGCCCTTTGGCCAAAATCTCGTCCAATCGGCGTTCAATGTAACTGATATCCCAGCGCTTTCCTTCCAAATAAGGCTTTTCGTTGCGGTTGTAATAATCGTCAATTTGGTCAAAAAAGAAGTAATTGCCAATCCCCAAAATTTCTCCGGCCGCCATCATTTCTTTTTTTCGAATCAAGGGTAAATTTTTGCGACCTACCACCGAATCAAGCATATTCATTCCGTAATACATCGAAGCCACCATGCCGTTGAAACCGCCGGAAGCGTCGGTAATCAAGGCCAAATCGGCGGAGCCCTTCAATTCGTGCGTAATTTTAAAAACCGTAACGGGAAACATCGTTTCATCGTCAGGGTGAGCCGTCACAATAAGGACTTTGGGGCCTTGAGCAAAGCCGCTGAAGGAAGCCAAAAAAAGAAGAAAATAAAAGTGGATTTTCATCGAAAAAATGATTTAGGGAGCTAATAGACGGTTTTTCAACAAAAAAAGCCATCTTGCAATTATAATACTATTCCTACTCTACGTTATTGGTTACTAAAGCACAATAAAAATGAAATTTCCTTTTAAGATAGGTCTTTTTTGCAGTCTTTTTCTTAGTTACAATTGTTTAGTTGCCCAAAATAAGCCCACTATTTCTGAAACACTAAATCAGAACAAAGCTACTCTTCAAACTCGTCTGGCCGAAGACCAAGCCAAAGGTAATTTAAGCACCACTGATGCGGTCCAAACCAATGCCGAACAGCAAATCCGCTATTTTGATAAATACGCCATAGAAGCGCAGGAAGGTCAGACATTGATTTTTGAAGTAGAATCGTCGGTTTATCGAGTTATGTTAGGCCTTCAAAGCCCAGACGGGAAAACGGTATACAGCTTTGACCCTGCTACTCCCTTTGATGAATACAGTTTTCATCGGTTTCCGTTTAAAGTGACTGTCGGCGGTACGTATTACTTATTTGTAACCAGTGCAGATGCTCAAAAAACGGGCTATTATCTGGTTCGCAAAAGCATTTTAACACCTTCCACATCTTCCTACGCCCCCAATACTCCGTTAGCCCAACGGCTCAAACAACTCATAGCCTTACGAAAATTGGATTTTAGTGCTATTATCGGACCCACCCTGCGAGTTTTTGAGAATGGTGCTAAAAAGATAGCGTATCAAACCAACTTTCTTTTGGATAATAAGGCAACGGCTGAAATTATCGTCAATCAGGAAACCAAAGCGCATTTTTATCTCTCGTCGCTTTTTGGAACGTTGCCCGATGAAGCAACCGCTAAACAAAAATTGGAAGAGGTTTGGGCAGCGCTCAAACCCTTGGCACTCAAATACAATTGGCTTGTCCAAAGCGAAGACAACAAATACTCGGCCTCGTCTGCCGAAGACTATATCGAAATCAGGGTGGAAGATCGAAAAGTGCTGTTTGAATATTATTAGAAATCAAGTTTCAACTATAAATAAGGAAATTATAGATGTACACGAAATCTACTTTTGTCTTAAAATTTTGCTTTTTTTTATCTTTTGTTAACCTGAGTATTTGCCAAAACGCGCAAGCACAACTTGCCATTACTTTTCCATTCGAGGGCGCTGTTTTTCAACGAAATACGTCAAATTTAGCTACTTTAAACATAGGGGGAAGTTACACGGGAGCAGTAGACCGTATTGAGGCACGGCTCACCTCAGTAAGCGGCGGAAACAGCTTAGATTGGACCGTCATTCATACCAACCCTACGGGCGGAACCTTCACGGGCAGTCTGTTTGGCGTGACGGGAGGCTGGTATACGCTTGAGGTACGTTCCGTTTTGTTTAACAACGTACTTCAAACGGTGTCGCTTTCGCGGGTTGGCGTAGGAGAGGTATTTATTATATCGGGTCAATCCAACGTGCAGGGCGTCGAAAATCATGGCAATAAAGCTTCGGCGGATGTGCAAGGGCGGGTAAAATACGTGAATTGGGTATTGCCTTGTCCCAATGTGGTTTGTCAAAATGCCGAGCCTCCTTTTCCGCAATTTTCTGCGCTGAATAGTGCAGCTTCGGGAGTGATGCTCTCGCCCAACGGAGTATCCTCCTGGGCGTGGGGAGAATTGGGCGATGCTTTGATTGCGCGTTATAATGTTCCGATTCTATTTTTAAATACGGCGGCCAGTGGTTCAACCGTTGGCAATTGGAGTCGAAGTTCCGACGGGTTGCCTTCCAATCACGTACAAATTGGCGGGCAATACGGTGGTAATATTAACTTTCCTTATTATTACCTGCGAAAAGCACTTAATTTTTATGCGGCAATGTTTGGCGTAAGAGCCGTACTTTGGCACCAAGGCGAATCTGACAGCATCAAAAATCACAATACAGATCCTAATGACAATACCTCTTCTGCCGAATATCGCGATAGTTTGCAATATGTCATTAGCCGCTCGCGCAATCATTCCAATAAGGTACTTTTATCGTGGGCCATCGCGAGAGTATCTTACTTCCAAACAACTAATGCTGAAGTGATAGCGGGGCAAAATCTGACCATCAGTCCCCCTAATAAAATATTCCCCGGCCCTGATACAGACAATCTCCAAATTCCCCGTCCCGACGGCGTTCATCTTCAAAACGTGGCCGGGGGGATTCAGGGAATATCAGAATTGGCAAACCGATGGAATACGTCACTGGACAATACTTTTTTTGCCAATGCTACTCCGTACGCGGCCACAACACCGCCTTCGCTTACTTTAAATTGTGCCTCGGGAACCTATTCCATTACAGCTCCGAGCGGGTATCAGTATTTTTGGGTCAATGGAAATGGAGACGTGTCAGCTACTTTTTCTAATAATCAAACCATTGCGCCGGGACCGGGTACATATCGGGTTTATTTAAAAGATATTTTCGGAAATACCATTGTTACGCCATCGGTTACTGTTCCTAATAGCCTACCATCCCCTCCTTCCTTGTCAGCAAGTTCATCTTCTGTTGTGGCAGGTCAGCCAGTTACTCTGTATGCGCAGGGGTGCATGGGGAGCGTGAGCTGGTCAGTCGGTCAGATTGGGAATAGTGTAGTGCAGAATCCTTCCCAAAATACTTCTTACAGTGCGTCATGCAGCATTGGAGGATGTGCTTCTATTCAAAGTTCTATTCAGATAAGTGCGTGTCCTGTCAATACAACTGTTACTTCTTCTTATGCTTCAGGTGCAACAATCAACATCAAAGCCTCCAATGCAATTACCGGAGTTAACAGTATTAATGCAGGTGCAATAATTACTTATGATGCCAAAAATTCCGTTACTCTTCAGCCTGGTTTTGTGGCGGAAAAAAACACTACCTTTTTGGCAACAGTCGGTGCAGGATGCAGTAACTCTAACTAAAGTTTACTTTACGGGCTAAAATTTTAACTTTGCGTAACGATTGTTTCCTTCTCCCGCAATGCTGTTTTTATATCCCCTTATTTATACCTTCATCGGTATTTGCTTTCTGGTATTTGTTGTGTACCAATACCTGGTCCGAAAACTGAGATTCCATCGTCCCAAAAACTTTCCGTACAAAGGACAGGTTCCCAATCCTGCTGCTAAGGGAAAAAAAGCGGTTGTTTGCATCGGCGACAGTATCACACACGGCAACGTAAGCGCCAATTATGTGGATATGCTTGAGCGATGGATGGGAGAAGACTTCTTTTTCTACAATGCAGGTGTCAATTCAGATCTGACTTATACGGTTTTAGACCGATTGGAGGCTATCATTGCTGCGCAGCCTGATTTTGTGACGTTGCTTATCGGCACCAACGACGTAAATGCTACTGTAAGTAAAGCCTCTTTAAAAAAATACTATCAGTTTCATAAAATTACTCCTGGCGCTTTACCTGATTTTGAGAGCTTTCAACAAAATTATGTCGGGATTGTTCGCCAATTGAAAACGCAAACTAAGGCACAAATTGCCGTACTATCATTGCCCGTGATGGGCGAAAACCTGCAAAATGAAGCCAATCTCAAAGCTGACTTGTATAGCGAATTTATCAAAACACTGGCTGCTAATGAACAGTTAACTTACTTGCCCGTGCGTGAACGGATGAAAGACTTTCTGAAAAGTCATCCCAAAAAGCTAAGTTACGAGTACAAAGACACGATAAAACTAATGTATTTGAGCGTGATTAAGCACGAGTTATTGGGGCAGAATTGGGATAAAATAGGTTTGTCGCACGGCATGGATTTGACACAGGATAATCTTCATTTCAATACGCGCGGTGCGGCAATGATTGCGTCGTTGGTGGAGAAGTGGTTGAAACAATAAACAGAGCCAAGGATAGATTTAGTATATGATATATTAGTTGACTGGATAGACAAACGTAGAAGTTTACCACCCCCTACCCCCGCCAGCGGGGGATAAATTGCACGCTACACCTTGGTAGAGCACTTTTGGGTTGTGTTGGTAATAAAAAAAATACAAAAAATGCAAAAGCAAGTCTGTATAATAGGAGCGGGGTCGTCGGGGATAACAGCGGCCAAAACCCTAAAAGATAATGGGATAAGTTTTGATTGTTTTGAGAAAGGCTCAAAAATCGGTGGAAATTGGCGGTACGATAATGACAACGGATTGTCGTCGGCCTATCGGTCGCTGCACATCAATACCAACCGCGACGTGATGGCCTATAGCGACTATTTTCTTACGCGCGATATGCCCATGTTTCCTCACCATAGTCACATTGTCAAGTATTTTGAAGAATACGTGGAGCATTTTGGATTACTCGAAAGCATTACGTTCAATAATGCGGTTTTGGACGTAACCCGTAATGAAAACGGTAGGTATCGGGTCACGACCGAAAAAGGGGAAGTCAAAGACTATCAATCCATTATTGTAGCCAACGGGCACCATTGGAACCCTCGTTATCCTGAACCCGCTTTTCCGGGAGAGTTTACGGGCGAAAGCCTTCATGTGCATGATTACCGTGTACCCGAGCAAATTATGTACAAAAACCTGCTGATTGTAGGAATGGGTAATTCGGCCGTAGACATAGCCTGTGAAGCGGCCAAACTGCATTCGGGTCGTGTTACAATTTCGAGTCGCAGCGGAGCCTATATTGTACCCAACTGGTTTATGAGTATGCCGTTCGATAATCTGGCCAATCCGCTTACTGCCAAATTGCCTTTGGTCGTGCAACGGTTGTTGTTGAAAACCTCTCTTTTTCTGGCACAAGGTCGACAGGAAGCATACGGGGTGCCGTTACCGAAACGTCCGCCTTTGCAGGAACATCCCACTTTATCGCAGGAGTTGCTGAATCTCAGCGGTCGGGGACTGATTGATTATAAACCCAATATCAAGGAGTTCAAAGGTAAAGAAGTGGTATTTGAAGACGGTACAAGTGAGAAGTATGACATGATTATCTATGCCACAGGTTACAAAGTAACATTCCCTTTTTTGACAGATAAGACCTTCGACGTAGGCGGTACAAACGATTTACGACTGTATAAAAAGGTCATTCACCCCGATTGGCCCAATTTGTTTTTTCTGGGCTTGATGCAGCCTTTGGGAGCTATTATGCCTTTGGCTGAAATGCAGGCAAAATGGATTGCCAAATTGATAAAAGGCAAGTGCAAACTGCCGGATGTAAACGAAATGACGCGGGACATTGAGCGTGATCGGCAAAAAATGATAAAGCGTTACAATGCTTCACCGCGTCATACCTTACAGGTTGATTTTTTTCCTTATAAAGAAAGTATTGAAAAAGAAATGCGGAGGGTGTGACATGGCACTTATCTGGCGATGTAAATTAAGATAGTATTTTTGTTAATTTTGTAGAAAAGAATGTTAAAAATGACCGGTGCACAACTTCCTTCCAATATCCCCCCTCATGCCTACTTACTCATTCAGGAATGGCAGAAGGAGCTTGAGGCCGAGCAAAAACTGCGCCATCACTTCTATGAAATTGTAGATGAGAATTCCAAGATGGAGTTTATCAATGGAACCATCATTTTCAATTCGCCTGTTAAAAAAGCACATAGTGTAGCCACAGGCCGTATTTTTTCGCTGGTGTCGGGCTATGCAGAATACCTTGAACTTGGTTGGGCCGGAATTGAAAAAATATTAGTGTCTCTTACCCGTAATGACTATGAGCCGGATGTATGTTTTTGGCGAAAAGAAATAGCCGATACGTTTGAAGAGGAGCAAATGCACTTTCCCGCGCCGGATTTTGTGGTCGAAGTTTTATCTAAAAAAACGGCCAAAATTGACCGAACTGTCAAGTTTGTAGATTATGAAGCACACGGCGTAAGTGAGTATTGGATTGTAGAGCCCGTCAAGAAAGTAATAGAACAATATGTGCTTATCAACGGCAATTATCATTTACGGTTTAAAGGGTCGGCAGGAATAATTAAAAGTGAGGTAATCGCAGGTTTTGAAATAGAGGTAGAAGATATTTTTGGCAATACTCCCGTTTTAAAACTGCTAAAGTACCTACTGAAATAGCGATAATCTTCACTAAACAACCGCCGATTCGCAGATATAAGTAGGCAGAATTCCTGTGCTTCTGATTCGGATTTCGGCATCTTCGGCAGGAATATTACCCGTTAAAACAAGTACGGTATCAAGCCCGAATTTATTCCCTCCCGAAATATCCGTACGGAGCGTATCCCCAATCATTACAATGTCTTTTTTGCCAATGGCAGGATTTTGTGCCACGACACGTTCATAAGCAAACATGAACATTTGCGCATCCGGTTTGCCAAAACGGATAAACTGCTTACCTACAATGCTTTCCAACATATCTGCTACGCCTCCGATGGCAATGGCTACGTGTGTTTTGGAGGTGGGATAGGTGACGTCGGTATTCGCCACAATCACCGGAATATTTCTTCTTCGCAGCAAATTGACTGCTTTGTTGAGGTCATTGTTCCAGTCAAAACCTTCATCGTCTAACAAAACCAGCGCACTGATATCAGATACGGATTCTAAATTTAATTCGCTGATTGACAATGCTTTTCTTTCGGAAGATTCAATGTAGTGCGCTGAATCTTCGGTTCCCAAATAAGCCACTGTTCCGTGATTGACTTTCAATTCCAGATACTCGCGCGCCAACATTCCCGACGAGATGATGTTATCGGGCGTAATGTCCATCAATCCCATTCGCCAATACGATTCTGCCAGTTGTTGCGGACTGCGCGAGGCATCGTTGGTCAGTATATAAAACTGTTTTTGGTTTTCCCGTAAATAGGTAAACGTGTCTGCTATACCTGCAATCAGTCCGTGTGAGTTTTTCAGGACCCCAAAAGCATCGAAAAAGAATACTTGATAACGTTGGGCTACTTCGGCAAAAGGTTCGATGGCAAGCATTATTGGATAGTTGAAAGATTTATCAATTCAAATTATGCTACGGCATATCCAGAATAAGGACGAGCGTATTCCGGAAGAAAGCCAAGGATAATATCTGATTTTGCAATCCCTCGTTCCACCAGCTCTTCTCCTACGTCGGTAGAGCTGTGGTTTTCTAAAATAACAATTTTTCCGTCAGGTCTTATGTGGAAGTGCATAAACACTTTTATAAAATACTTTTCCCCATCTCCCCAACCACTCAATAACATTTGATAATGGTGGTTTTTTACATCTTTAATGACATAACTATCAGGGTCTTTGAGAATTACGGGGCGCTGACTTTTGATAATATCCAAAATTGCCTTTTCGTATTTTTTTATCTTTTCCATGACACAATAGTTTTTGTTTTACTGTCAAAAACAAGAATGTTTACTTGATACTCTTTCACAACTTCTAAAATGAAAGGGAAGCCTTCAATACGCTCATCAGCATAGAGAGGAATGGCTAAATATAAAGTTCTATCCGGATCAAAACGCCGTAAAATAGAAATATTTACCAAGTATTGCCTTAATACACTATGAAACTCATAAGGAAGAGAAGGCTTGGCGAAAGTTTTAACTTCTATAGCGATTCGTTCTAAGCCTTTTTCAGCAGCTAATAACTTCTCCGCTCCCAAGTCAATATCATAATCTATTTGTTGCTCTTTATGATAAACGGAATAAGGGTCGTGCGTAATTGTCCAGTCCTCTTTTTCTAAAGCCTCTCGTACTGCATCATGAAAAATATCTTTTGCCATTTTATCTATGCAAATATACTTAGATGTAAAATAGAACTGCTTAAAACCATCGTTTGTTTTCTAATCACAGAATCTTTACAAGCCCAGTCTTTCTAAAATAGGCTCTACACTGAAATTCTTGATAGACGGAAAATAAGTAGCGTAGGCTTCGTGTTGTAATTTGGTGGCATAGGTTCGGTGAAAAAAGTAGCGTCCGTACTTAATGACATAGTTCAGAATAAAAAAGCGATACGCTTCGGGCAGGAAACGAATTTCGCGCTCCGTAAGCGGGTAAATTTTGTGGTATTCTTCCAAAAACCACCCAAATCGCTCTTCGGCCAGTGGTTCAATCAAATACGAAAACACCGTGCGGTCGCCCGCATCGGAGCATACCCGACTGAAAAAATAAAAATCCATGACGCGGTAACTGATGCGGAACCAGTCATAATCCCAACGGGAAAACAACTCCAATTTTTCGGTCAACGAAAAATTTCCAATGTTCCAGTCCAAAAATACGGGCATGGTTTCTACCGAATTTGCCACCATTTTTTTACGGTGTTCTAAAAAAAGGTTGCACTGTTCTCGAAGCGCTTCAATGTTCATTCGGTGTTCGTACTGACCCGTGTCGGTGTCCAACAAATCCAGTAGGTCTTGAATATCAGAACGTAAGGTTTTAGACGACTTCGGCATTACCGTACTCACGCTGGCGCAGGCCTTATGAAACTTGGCAATTTGACTGCCCATTTTTCGGATATGGTGTTCTTCCAAACGGCGCGGTAATTTTTCAGCAACGCGGATGGGGTTGTAAAAAACTACCCAAACATCCATTCCCTCGAATTGGTGGCGATAAACGAACACCTGATTGTTTTTCACTAACGACTTGGCCAATACATTCTCAAACGGATACAACAGGTTGTTGGCCAAGGTGTGAATAAGGCGGTGATCCTCCTTAAAATGTTCAAACTTTCCAAAATAGGAGAGTTTAGCAATGACCCGATCACCACCTTCGAAGGTAATTCGAAAAACGTGGTTGGTGGAAACGCGGGCACTTATGTCTTCAATTTGTTCAATGGGCCGGGTGGAATCAAAGTCCGCCCAGGCAAATCTGATGATGGAGGGATAATCTACAAAACGCATAATTTCTAATTAGTTCAAGTAATAATCGTTGTGGCCAACGCCTTCAAATCCAAACCTCCAAACGTACCCGAACTCATCATTAACAGGTTTTTATTCTCCCATTTTTTTGACAGCAAAAACTTTAGCAGTTCTGCCTGATTAGTAAATACGTGTAGATTTTCCCGTTGAAATGCCGCTTTGACGTCGGCGGGTTCAATAGGTTCTAGGCGTTTGTGGGCCAATGTGTGCGGATTATAATATACCACGGCTACATCGGCGGTATCTAATTTGTGGGCATATTGGCTCAGGAAAGTTTTGTTCAAACTGCTGAACGTGTGCAGTTCTACGCAAGCTACCAATTTTCGCTTGGGAAACTGTGATTTAGCCGCTTTTGTAGTGGCCTCCACTTTGGAGGGAGCGTGGGCAAAATCTTTAAAAACGGCTATATTGCTGCTTTTTGCCAACGTTTCCATCCGATTAACCGCTCCCTTGAAGGTTTGGATGGCACGATAAAATTGATCTTGGGTCAACCCCAGTTCTTCACAAACGGCCAACGCACCGCTGATATTTTTCATGTTGTGCTCTCCAAATATCAACAGGGGTACATCGCCGTAGGCTTGAGTGGTCAGGAACGTTTGCCCATTTACAATTTTATGAGGATGCGCTTCGTAAGGTACGGGACGGACATCGGTCCGCTCGTTTTTGCCAATAACGTCGAGCATATCGTCCGTTTCGTCAAAAATCAGAATGCCCGATTTAGAGAGAGAATTTGCTAATTTTTCAAACTGTTTGACGTAGCTTTCCCACGTAGGAAACACGTTGAAATGGTCCCAGGCGATACCGCTGATAAGGGCAACGTGCGGATGATAATGCAAAAATTTAGGAGAAAGATCGGTAGGAGAAGCGGGGTATTCATCACCTTCAATGATAATCACGGGGGCATTCTCCGAAAGTTTAACCATGGTTTCGAAGCCTTCCAACTGAGCCCCTACCAAATAGTCAAACGTGCGGTTGTTGACGCGCATTGCGTGCAATATGATGGAAGTGATAGTGGTTTTTCCGTGACTTCCTGCAATGACAACGCGCTGTTTATTAAGACTTTGTTGGTAAATGTATTCAGGATAAGAATAAATGGGCAGTCCCAGTTCCTGTGCCCTAGCCAATTCGGGATTGTCTTTGCGAGCGTGCATTCCCAGAATAATGGCATCCAGTCCTGCGTGAATTTTTTCGGGAAACCAACCGATTTCGGCAGGAAGTAAGCCTAAATTAGAAAGTCGTGTATGGGCAGGGTCGTAAATTTCGTCGTCCGAACCGGTAATTTGATAACCTTGACGGTGTAAAGCGATGGCTAAATTGTGCATGACGCTTCCACCGATGGCGATAAAGTGAACTTTTTGACTCATTTTGAAGGGCGAATAATTAAGTTTGCAAAAATAACTGTAAACTCGGAACTTCAAACGTAAAACTTCCGCATCGGCGGATTCGAAAAGTGCCCTTACTACTTAGCATAGATACTTCCACGCGTGGCTGCTCGGTGGCTTTACACCAAAATGGCCAATTAGTAGTCAATTATGACCTCTTGGCCGAGAAATCGTCTTCGGGAATGCTCACCACACTCATTGGAAATGCGGTTGAACACGCCGGGTTTGAATTGGCCGAGGTAGATGCTTTTGCCGTAGCCAAAGGCCCGGGCTCTTATACGGGGCTTCGCATTGCCGTTTCTACGGCCAAAGGACTGTGCTTTGCCCTTGAAAAGCCACTCATTGCCGTCAATACCCTCGAAGCGTTGGCGTTGCAGGTGAGCAGTTTTTACTCGGATAATTACCTTTTTTGTCCCTTATTGGACGCCCGGCGAATGGAAGTGTATTGCGCTCTGTTTGACAAAAACCTAAACAGTGTGGAACCCACTCAAGCCAAAATCATGGATGCCGATTCCTTTAAAGAGGTCTTAGCTAAGCAACCTGTGGTGTTTTTTGGAGATGGAGCAGCGAAATGTGAATCCATTTTTGAAACAAATTCCAATGCCGTTTTTCCTGAAATTTCCGTTTATCCATCGGCTAGAACAGTAGGGCAATTAGCCACGGTCTTGTTTGAAAATCAACAGTTTGAGGATGTCGTAACTTTTGAACCCTATTATTTAAAAGATTTCATGACCACTACCCCTAAGAAAAGAGTGCTGTAGTGCAATAAAGTAATATTTCCAAAACGGTATCGTTAGAGAAGTTAAAATCAGTATGTATTCATGAAAAAAAACAGTATCTACTTCTTCTGTATTTTGTTGCTAACTGCTGCCTGTTCCAAAAAGAATGAACCATTGCCCAAAGGGATAGATGCGGTTTTTGTAGGAAGCAGCGACAATAAACTGTACGCATTGAATGCCAAAACAGGCGCGTTTATGTGGGATTTTGTCACCAAAGGAGCCGTACATTCGTCTCCTACGTTGGCAATTGGGATGGTGATTGTGGGGAGTTCGGACGAAAAAGTGTATGCCTTAGACATCAAAACGGGAGCAAAAGTGTGGGAATTTCCGATGGAAATGGGGATTTCTTCTGCTCCGTTTGTAGTAGACGGTACGGTGTACGTAGGCATGGGTACTACCACCAAGTTTACCAGCAAACTGTACGCCTTGGACGTAGTGACAGGGGCTAAAAAATGGGAATTTACGGCCGATGGACTGAGCGTATCTTCACCCACGATTGTCAATGGGAAAGTGTATATAGGAGGCTTTACAAACCTATACGCTCTGGATGCTAAAAAAGGAACCAAGTTGTGGGAATTCGCTACAGGCTCGGGGGTAGATTCGTCGCCCGCCGTGGCGGATGGCTACGTGTATGTGGGCAGCAACGATTATAATGTGTACGCCTTAGAAACGGAAACCGGGACTAAAAAATGGCAATTTTCTACCGGAGGAGAAGTAAGTTCTTCACCGACAGTGGCCGATGGTAGCGTATTTATAGGCAGTTTTGACCGCAAATTGTACGCGTTGGATTCAAAGACAGGAGCAAAAAAATGGGAGTTTAAAACCGACGGCCCCGTTTTCACCTCGCCTACGGTATCCAACGGAATTGTGTATACGGGTAGTAACGACCTTAAACTATATGCGTTGAATGCAAAAACAGGGGTAAAAAAATGGGAGTCATGGACAACTAACAACATTCGTTCCTCACCTACAGTAACCGACAGCGTGGCCTATATCGGCAGTTTGGACGGTAAATTGTACGCGATAGACCTGCAAACCGGGAATAAGAAATGGAGTTTTCAGACGGGCGGCGGTATTTATTCTTCCCCTGCTGTCTTAAACAGCGCGGCTAAAACTTACTACCCGGGCGTAAGCGGCATACAGCAGTAGCATAAAGTAAATCCGTAAAAAGTGAACTTTTCCGAACATCATCGGTGTTCCATCAGAACCCATACAAAAAAGGGGCCGCCCTGGTTTTGACAGCGAGTTGAAGCAATACGTATAAGCACGTCGGGACGTGAGCGCGAGTCCTGTTAAAAACACGCTTAAAACAATAGCTGGCGAATATAGCTACGCTATGGCTGCCTAATCCGGAGTGATTAAGCTTTAGCCATCGTTCCTCCAACCTCCGCCTTGCTGGTTGGGTCAAGGAGCGTCGAAACGCGAGGCTGGTTGGGTTGATGGTGTTGATACCCGACGAGACACAACACCTAAGGTGGAGGATGAGGTCTGATTTGAACCTTGCCTACGCTCGAAAATCCAATCAAATCTAAGCGTGTAGAAGGCGTACGGTTTCCTTGTTCTGGACGTGGGTTCGACTCCCACCGGCTCCACAAAACCCGCTAAATCTTATGATTTAGCGGGTTTTTCTAATTGTTTTAGATAGATTATCAATATTTTATGCCATTTTCGATTAAAATTGATTCTTTATGGAAGCCACGTACTACTTAGACGAAAGCGAACTTGATTATAAGTTTTTCAAATCCCTCAAATCAGCCTTTAAGGGAAAGAGGCTTACGCTCAACTTAAAAGCTGAATCGCCGGATAAAATGACGGTATCGGCATTTGAGCAGAAGATTCAGCAGCGTCAAAATAGCCCTGTATCGTATCTTTTTGAGGGAGATAGTTTTGACGATATAACAAGCCAACTTCTTAAAGGAGAGTCTGTTGATATAGAAAAGTATAAGAAGGTTAAGCCATGAGGAGTGTCGAATTCAAACAGGATTCATTTGAAGAACTGGCTCAGTGGGTAACCCAAGACCGTAAAACATATCAACGTATTGTGAGACTTATCAGTGAGGTAAGGCGTGCTCCCTTTGAGGGTATCGGAAAACCAGAACCTTTACGCGGCAATTTAAGTGGTTGTTGGTCTCGTAGGATTGATGATGGCAATCGCATGGTGTACGAAGTAACCGCTGATATAATTGTGATTCTGTCTCTGATGGGGCATTACGATGATTAGCTATTAACACTTCTCGAAGTTCTCCGCCGTTGTTGGTCTTATGACCGACAATCTTTGCTTCAAAAGGGTTGTTGGTGAAAATACCGACAATAGCGTAACTTTTTAAATTCCTGATTTGCCCAATCGTTAAATTTGCCTTACATTGGCTTATCTTAACGATTTTAATATGCTTCTTAAATCCCTCACACCCACTGAATCACTCGAAAAAGTTTATCGCTTACAATCTGGCAACCGCGAACAGATTGACCGATTCAAAGCCAACTTCACAACCCTGCTGAATCGCATCAACGAACAGGAAAGCGAAGAGAACGTAAAAGGGCATTTAATGGACTTTCTCAAAGAGGTCTATTACAAAGACGCGTATTTGATAGCCACCAAGGGAAAAACCGATTTTGTGATTCATACCGGCAAAGAAGCCAACGCCCCCGCCGGGGTACTCTTTGAGGTCAAACGTCCGACCAATAAAGGAGAAATGATTACGCGCGAAAACCTGAACACCAAAGCCATGCAGGAGTTAATCCTGTATTATTTTCGCGAACGTACCAAAGACAAAAACAGCGATTTACGCTATTGTGTCATTACCAACGTGTATGAATGGTTCATTTTTGACGCGGCTCTGTTCGAGCGGGTATTTTACAAAAACGCCCATTTAATTAAAGAATATAGGGCTTGGGCGTCGGGGCAAAAAGTGAGTACCAACAATGAACTGTTTTACAACGAAATTGCCAAACCGTTTTTGGCCGAGCTGAAGGAGGAAATACCGTTCACCTACTTTGACATTCGCAATTTTAAAAAAATCGTTGCCGATAGCAATACAGCCAATGATAAGGCGCTCTTACCCCTTTACAAAATCGTGTCGCCTACGCATCTGCTGAAGCTGCCAACGACGACGGACAGTAATAAACTCAACCCTAAATTTTATTCCGAACTGCTGCACCTGATTGGCTTGGAGGAGGTAAAAGACGGCGGAAAAAAAGTGATTCGACGCAAAGAAGCCGATAAACGGGACGAGGGGTCATTGCTCGAAAATACCATTATCCAACTTGATACAGCGGGCAAACTCTACCACCTCCCCGACCGGGCGCAATACGGAGCCACTACGGATGAACAACTGTTCAGCGTTGCCTTAGAACTTTGTATTACGTGGGTCAATCGAATCTTGTTTCTTAAACTGTTGGAATCGCAGTTGGTCAGTTACCACAACCAAGACAAAACGTATTCTTTCCTGAACCGCGAAACGATTGCCGATTTTGACGAACTCTTTAAACTGTTTTTTCAGGTCTTAGCCAAACGCCCCTCCGAACGCCGTTCTTCTATCCAAACCAAGTTTGGCCGTATTCCTTACCTGAACAGCTCTTTGTTTGAAATTAGCGAATTGGAAGACGCCACCATCAATATCAATAGCCTCGACGATAGCCAAACCTTACCGCTGTTGAGTAAAAGCGTACTGAACGACAACCCCGCCTATAAAAACGCCAAACAAGTGCCAACGCTCTCTTACCTGTTTGCGTTTTTGGATGCTTATGATTTTGCCTCGGAAAGCCGTGAGACGATTCAGGAAAAAAACAGGTCGTTGATTAATGCCTCCGTATTGGGGCTGATTTTTGAGAAAATCAACGGCTACAAAGACGGTTCTTTTTATACGCCCGGATTCATCACCGAATACATGTGCCGCGAAACCATTCGTAAGGCGGTGGTTCAGAAGTTCAACGATGCCAAAGGCTGGAACTGTGCCGATTTTGCCGCGTTGGAAGACAAAGACCTTGATAGAAATGAAGCCAACGCCCTGATCAATGAACTTGCCCTCTGTGATCCTGCCGTGGGGTCTGGCCACTTTCTGGTATCGGGACTCAACGAACTCATCGCTATCAAGTCGGAACTGGGTATTTTGCAGGATGAAACAGGAAAACGGCTGAAAGGCTATACCGTTAGCGTTCTGAATGATGAGTTGATTGTTCTGGATGATGACGAAACGCCGTTTCAATATTTTCTGCAAGCCACTGGAAAACCAACGCCCGAACGCCAACGCATCCAAAAGACTTTGTTCCACGAAAAACAAACGCTGATTGAAAACTGTCTTTTCGGAGTGGACATTAACCCCAACTCCGTAAAAATTTGCCGTTTGCGCCTGTGGATTGAGTTATTGAAAAATGCCTATTATACCGAAGAATCGGGTTTTACGGAACTGGAAACCCTCCCCAACATTGACATCAATATCAAGCAGGGAAACAGCCTTTTGAGCAAGTTCAGTTTGACAGAAGACCTCACCGACGTATTTACCAAACAGCGGTTTAGTTTGCGTACTTACAAAGACGCGGTACGGGCCTACAAAGAAGTAAAGAGTAAAGACGCAAAGGTTGAACTACAGCGGTTTATCAATGAAATCAAAAGTCAGTTTCGAGAAACGGTTTTTAAACGCGACCCCCGCCGTAAGAAATTAGCCGACCTGCGCGGTCAACGGGTACTACTCGACAATAACATTGATATTTTCGGCAAGCCCATCAAAGACCCCAAATTAGTAGAGATTGAACAACGCCGCCTCGATAAATCCATCGAACAGATAGAAAACGAAATTAGCGACATTGAAAGCAATGCCCTCTACCGCGGTTCGTTTGAGTGGCGGTTTGAGTTTCCCGAAGTGATGAACGAAAAAGGGGATTTTACGGGTTTTGATGCGGTTATTGGAAATCCGCCCTACATCCGGCAGGAGGAATTAGGGGAATCAAAAACACTATTGAAAAAAGATTTCCCCAAAACCTACGCGGGTACGGCTGATCTTTATGTAATGTTCGTGGAGCATGGTTTACGCATTTTACGCCCCAATGGTCAATTTGTGTTCATCATTCCGAACAAATGGATGCGGGCCGGCTACGGGGAAAACCTCCGTAAATGGTTGAAAACGTTGGCGATTGAACAAATTGCTGATTTTGGCGATTTACCCGTTTTTGACGAGGCTACCACCTATCCAAGCATTTTGAGTATTCGTAATACTGCTGCTGCTTCCACTCATTTTCAAGCGGTTCAGATAGACACGTTAAAATATGAGGTAGGGTTGGCTGATTATATCCAAGCGAAACGTTTCGATGTGAATTTTGAAAGTTTGCAGAATGAAGGATGGCAACTAACCAACGGAACGGTACAGCAACTAATGACCAAATTACGGGCAACGGGAATCCCACTTAATGATTATGTAAAGGGTCAAATATATTACGGTATAAAGACAGGACTTAATGAAGCCTTTGTAATTGATGCCGCCACAAAAAACAAATTGATTGCAGAAGACGCGCGAAGTGCAGAAATTATCAAACCATTTTTGGCGGGGCGGGATGTAAAAAGGTATCAAATACCCACCGTTGACAAGTTCCTGCTATTATTTCGTAGCGGCAGTACCAAAGCTATGTTTGGTAAGATGGATGAAGAACCGGCATGGAAACAGCTTAAAAACAACTACCCGGCCATTTGTCAACATCTTGAACCCTTTAAGGACAAAGCCAAAATACGCACAGATAAAGGGGAATATTGGTGGGAATTACGGGCTTGTGCTTACTATGATGAGTTTGAGAAGCCTAAAATTATTGTCCCTGCCATTATTAAAGCCCCCTCAAATATTCTGGAAATAACTGGTTCTTACTCAAATGATAAAACAACGATTATAGTTACTGATAGTAAGTACGTTTTGTCCATAATGAATTGTAAGATTACAGATTTTGTGATGCAACAAATTTCCTCAACAAAACAGGGAGGTTATTTTGAATACAAACCCGTCTATATTTCGCAAATTCCTATCCCTTCTGCTAATGACATTCAAAAGGCAGAAATTGAAAGTTTGGTTAACCAAATTCTAAACGTCAAAACCACAGACGCCGCCGCTGATACATTAGCCTTAGAATCAGAAATAGACCGTTTGGTGTATGCGCTGTATGGCTTAACGGAGGAGGAAATCGCGATAGTAGAGGGGTAAAAACGCAGTCAGGGTCTAAAAGCCTTGGTAACAACACCCTATCGATTTTGAGAAAGTTGCACTTTAGTGAAACATTTTATAAATTTACAACGTGGAAGGAAATCAGAAAAAACGAACAATTCTTTTCTACAAAGACTACTTTCAGGAATTCTTTGTAAAACAGCGTGACAAGGTGAAAGACAAAATTGTTTGGACACTTCAACTTATTGAAGAGCTTCCGAAAATTCCAGAAACCTATTTGAAGCATTTAGAAAATACAGATGGGCTATACGAGTTGAAGGATTCAACAAGGCAGTGATATTTTTCGCATTTTCTGTTTTTTTGACCAAGGACAATTAGTTGTATTAGCCAACGGTTTTCAAAAGAAAACACAAAAGACCCCTAAAAGTGAAATTGAGAAAGCATTAAAAATCAAACAAGAATATGAAAGCGAAAAATAGTGTCTTGACCCTTGATCAATTCAAGGATAAAAACTACGGAATACCTGGAACCGCAAAACGAGATGCCCTTGAAGCTGGCTATGAAAACTTTAAAATAGGTGCTTTGATTCACGAAGCAAGGCTGATGAAAGGTCTAACGCAAGAAGAACTTGCTGAAAAAGTAGGCATGACAAAATCTTATATTTCTAAGATTGAAAACAACATTAAGGAAGTCAGACTTTCAACGCTTCAAAAAATTGTAGAACTTGGTTTAGGTGGACATTTACAACTAAACATAAAATTGTAAAGATAAAAATCCTAACCGCCAAAGCTGCCGATAGTAACGCCGATACATCAGCCTTAGAAGCCGAAATAGACCGCTTGGAGTATGCCCTGTATGGCTTAACGGAGGAGGAAATCGCGATAGTGGAGGGGAAATAAGTCAGCTTTTAGGCTGCGTTTTGATTTTTCCATTGTATTTCAACGCCTAACGGTTGCATAAGTACGGCCAATTCGCCCGCATCGGCGGTTCGACAAGTATTGACTCCTGCGGTATTCGTATTGTTCAATGACAAAGGCATCGGGTTCCGGACGGTCCGCCGCGCGGTCGTTACGGTGTATTTGTAGCGTGCCGTTGATTTGCTCAATCAATTCAATTATCGAACCGCCGTTGCGGGCGCATAATACGACTGCTACGGTTGGTTGTCGTTCCATTACCTATGCCGCGTTTTCAAATGTCAAATGAATTTTGAGTTTTGGGCGGTTCGCCGCTGCGAGCGTCCAATAGTTGGCCTAACTTTTGGAGGTTTTCGTTTCTTATGTCCACGTATTGCCTTACGTGGGCATCATTGATGCCGTTGGCGCGGTATTGCTCAATTATTTCGGTGTTCATTTCAATCAACTGAAATAGTTTGGCTACGGCGGCGGCGCGTTGTTCATTGTTTAAAATCAATTCATTAATTTCTTCCATGGGTCTAAAAATTGAGTTGAATAATTCCTTTTGGGCGTTTTGTAACATATTCGGTCGTAAAATCAAACAACCAACGTTTACACTCTATTTGGTAAATGTTGTGCAAAGGATGATTGGATGGATACACCTTTACAAAACAGCCATCAGTTCCTAACTTGCGTGAGTATCTGCGTAATCGAAATTTCTCTATTTCTTTCTCATGCTGTTGGTAACTTTCAAAGTCAATAAAAGTTAAAAAGTCAATGTCGTTAGGGTTAAATTTTCGGCTTATAAAACTTCCATCTATCCATTGTACAAAATCGGCCCCAATCACTTGTTTTAAGGAGTCCATATAGGATAAATAGTTGTTAAACCATCTTTGACGTTTACTCATTTCAGAAAACTCTTTTACAAACACCTGTTCAAACGTTTCAAAGTCTGTCAGTATCACTTCATAGGGCGTAAGGTATCCGTGTTGACGGTCCGCCGCAGCGGTCAAATGTCATACTGTATTTAATTCAAATTTACGGTATTTACTTTTAATTGGCAATACTCTTCCAAAGTCTGCTTTCACAGTTATCCCTCCGCCAACTCAAGCACTTCATCCCCCAAATTCACATTCGGTTTAAAGATTCGGGTGAGGCGTTGAAAGGCGTCCTGCTTGGCCTTGAGATCGTTTCCGTTAAAGATTTTAAAGGTATCCCAGTCCACAAAAGCGGTATTGGTAGGCTCGTATAATAGACGAAATTGGCGGGCATCCAATTTCGGCACGTAAATGACCGTTAGAGTAATGCTCGGTTGGTTTCGCGGGTAAAATGTCCAGGTTACTTTCATGGTTTTAGCGAATGGAGTGCGTGAATAGATACAAACCTACTCCAAAGTTAACGGGTAGGTTGGGATGAATGCTAATTGTGGTAGATTCCCCTGCGTTTTTCAGTAGAATATGCGCCAAAGGGTACTTATATGCCCAAAAATAACTACCAATGAATCAATATCGTAACGCTTTACTTTTTTCTTTTTCAATCTTTATGGGTTCCTCTGCTGCCAATGCTCAGGAGGATGCTGCCAAATTGGTGGCGCCCGGTGCGATTCTTCAACAGGTTTCCAAACAATTTAAGTTTACGGAAGGCCCTGCGGTGGACAAAAAAGGAAATATCTATTTTACCGACCAACCTAACGATAAAATCTGGAAATACGATACGGAAGGAAATTTGTCGCTCTATATGGAAAAAACAGGGCGTTCCAACGGGTTGTACATTGATAAAAAAGGCAATATCATTTCCTGTGCCGACGAAAAAAATGAGATGTGGTCAATTTCTCCCAAAGGCAAAACAACCGTTTTGGTGGATGGTTTTCAGGGGCGTACCTTCAACGGACCCAATGATTTATGGATTCATCCCAAAGGCGGTATTTATTTTACGGATCCTTTTTATCCGCGCGATTATTGGGAGCGAAAAAAGCCGGATATGGAAAAACAAAACGTCTATTTTTTGCCCAAAGGGAAAAAAGAGCCGGTCTTGGTGGACGATAATTTGAAGCAGCCCAATGGCATCGTAGGCACACCTGATGGTAAATATCTCTACGTAACTGATATTCGCGACAACAAAACCTACAAATACGGAATTAATGCCGATGGCGCTTTGTCAAATCGCCAACTTTTTGTGGCTCAGGGTTCAGACGGAATCACACTGGACAATTTGGGCAATCTCTACATTACCGGTCGCGGCGTGACCGTCTACGACCCAACGGGTAAGAAAATTACCAATATTCCGGTTCCGTCAGGTTGGGTAGGTAACGTATGTTTTGGAGGAAAAGACCGTAACCTATTGTTTATCACGGCCTCTGAGTCTATTTATACACTGCAAATGCAGGTGAAAGGAGTAGAGTAGTAAAACTTATGATTTTAATACAAAAAAGAAGGCTGTCTCCAATGAAGGAGACAGCCTCTTACAGAGTCATTTATATGAATAAAATTAGATAACTTTTACGTTAACTGCATTTAAACCTTTCTTACCGTTTTCTACGTCGAAAGACACATTGTCATTCTCACGAATGTCTTCATTAAGACCTGTTACGTGTACAAAAATGTCTGCGCCACCATTAGATGGAGTAATAAAACCAAATCCTTTGGTGTCATTAAAAAATTTTACTGTTCCTTCTTGCATTCTATTATTCTTTATTAAGTATTGAGAATCAAAGGTATGGTAAAATAATGGCAATACCTAATTTACATTTTTTTATTTTCGGAAGGGAATTCAAAACCCTCAGAAATAAGGACAAAAAAACTATATTTGTCTATATTTTAAAAAAAATTAAAAACCACCCATTTATATGAAACCTACCTTTTACTTACTTCTTTTAGTAGGATTATTATGTACCAATATCAGCTACGCCCAAACTACCCATGCATTTACGGAAGGACTCGTGGTAGGGCCTTGTCATCAATACGGGCGCGAGGCTATTTACAAGGACCAATTGACCTATCAATTAATTCATAAAACCTTTGCGGTACCTGCCGAAGGAAAAACATTTTTGACGGATGCGCAAGGAAAAGAACTGAAATGGCAGCGGGTAGTGGCCGATACTGCCAAACGATTTCGACATGCAGCATTGAGCAATGGCTACCTATATTTGACCTACACCGCTCCCAAAGAGATGATGGCGTTATTGCAGGTAGCAGGCCACGCAGGATTGTATTTCAATGGCGTACCGCGCGGAGGCGATGCCAACCAATATGGCTACATGTATAGCCCCGTTAAGCTCAAAAAAGGGGTGAACGAAATTTTGGTACGGGTGGGCATGGGCGGACGCTTTCAAGGTGTTATGGCTAATTTGATTTTTCCTGCTAAAAATATCCTGATAAGTACACCGGATATAACACTGCCGCATATCGTTCTTACTGAAAATGCCGAGCCTGTTTGGGGAGGAATTGTATTGTTCAATTTGACCGAAAAGCCATTGACTGATTTACGGCTCCGTGCGGTGATACAGGGCAAAGAAATCATTACCGATGTACCCGCCGTCACCGCCCTGAATTCTCGAAAAGTAGGTTTTAAAATGGATTTGAGTGCCGTTCAGCAAAAAGGCGAAGTGGCTTGTGAACTTACGTTACTGCAAAATGGCAAAGCGATTGATCAAAAGACAATTCCATTGCAGGCCGTTTCGTCCAATGAGCACTACAGCAATACGTTTATCAGCGCCATAGATGGCAGTGTTCAGTATTTCGGCGTGGCTCCCCAAAAAGGCGGGCAAAAGGATACGGCAGCCCTGTTTTTATCCGTACACGGTGCCGGGGTGGAGGCGATTGGGCAGGCAAGGGCTTATAAATCAAAAGATTGGGGTACCTTGGTAGCTCCTACTAACCGCCGCCCCAGAGGTTTCAATTGGGAAGATTGGGGCCGAATAGACGCACTTGAAGTGTTGGAAGTTGCTAAAAAGAAGTTCAATCCGAATCCCCAAAAGATTTACCTTACGGGGCACTCCATGGGAGGGCACGGCAGCTGGTATTTAGGCGCTACTTATCCCGGTAAATGGGCAGGAGTGGCACCCTGCGCGGGTTATCCAACCTTGATGGGGTATGGGTCCGCCGACGGTAAAATTCCCGAAAATAGTACCGACAAAGTAGAACAAATGTTACTTCGAGCCAGCAATCCGAGTAACGTAATGGCGTTGGCTTCCAATTACAAAGCCAGCGGTATTTATATTTTGCACGGTGATGCCGACCGTACGGTTTCGGTCGAATACGCCCGCACCATGCGTAACACATTGGGGGCTTTTCACAATGATTTCTCGTACTACGAATATCCCAACGGTTCGCATTGGTACGGTGACCACAGTGTGGATTGGCCTGCGCTGTTTGACTTCTTTCAATGGCATCGCAGCAAGAAAGTGGAGGAAATAGACGTGATTGATTTCACCACGGCCAATCCCGGGATTTCTTCTAATTATCATTGGGCAGGGATAGAACAGCAGGAAATTCCGCTTAATTATAGCCGTGTTCAGGCCAAACGTACACTAAACGACAAAAGCATTACGGTAACTACCGATAACGTACGGACGTTTATGGTACTGCCGGGGGCCTTTCCAAAAGGGCAATCTTTTAAATTAAAAATAGACGAAGTGGAAGTGTGTTCGGATTGTAAATTGGGCGACCAACCTTTGTATTTTACCAAAAACGGGAAGTGGGCAACTGCTGAAAAACCTACCATAGCTCAACGCGGTTCGCATCGAAACGGCACATTTAAAGCCGCCTTCAACCATCGGATGGTATTTGTGTACGGAACTGCGGGAACCAAAGAAGAAAATGAATGGGCCTATAACAAAGCTCGTTACGATGCGGAAACTTGGTATTATCGCGGCAACGGTGCGGTGGATATGATTCCTGACCGTGAATTTACACCCGCCGGGTACGCCGACCGAGGAGTAATTCTATTTGGAAATGCCACCACAAACAGCGCTTGGACTACTTTGCTTTCCAACAGCCCGATTCAAATTCAGCGAGGCAGTATCAAAGTAGGAGAGGAGCAACTGACAGGTGATAACTTGGGCGCTTATTTTACCTATCCTCGTCCTGACAGCCCTTTTGCTTCGGTGGCCGTAGTTTCCGGTTCCGGTTTAGCAGGAATGTTGGCGACGGAGTCTAACCAATACTTTACCGGAGGTAGCGGTTTTCCTGATTACTTCATTTTTGGAACGGATATGCTCAAAGAAGGAACCAAAGGCGTTAAACTCGCAGGCTTTTTTGATAACAATTGGCAGGTGACGAAGAGTGATGCGGTGAAAGCGCAATAGAGCTTCTTTCAGCCCTTCTCTTTATTGGAGAAGGGTTAATGATAAATTCGCCTCAAACCATTTTACGCTTTCTTTCAACTCTTCAATCGTATCATGCATTTCTTCGCCTGCCTTTAGATATTCATTAGGATATTCATCTTTCAAATATTCCATTGTTAAGAAATAAATAGGTTTTAGATGGTCTTTTAACTCTGGAGTTTCTTGAAAGAGTTTGTAAATAGTATGATACTGTTTCATAGAAATTAGTATCAAATAAAACTCTTGGAGTTGCCAAAAAAGAAGGTTTTTTAGTTCTTTAACAAAAAAATATGAATAATATTTTAAAGCAAGTTCAATATTGCCCAAAAGAACCAAATGAATAGCTAGCGGGAAAAAGGCATTAATTCCATTAGCTTGATTTGATAAATCAAGAGCTACCTTACGTAAATATGCCTTGGAATAATTAGAAATTTTAGATTGGAAATTCTGAACTTCTGAAACAATTTCTTTATATATTCTTCTTGTAGATTCAAATAATACTTCGCTATGCCTTTCTTTAAGTAATTCTAAATACTTTTCTCCGTATCCATTATTTTTTAAAAAATCAATTGCATTAAGAATTAACTTAAGTTTTTCAGGTAAAACTTCCTCATTCTCCACCATCGAATAAGCCAACGTCCTATCAAAAACCGTATTTAATTCGTACGTTCCCTTCTCTAAGTTATTCTCAAATCGTTCAAAAAGTTGTTTGAGGTCGGTAGTGTCGCACCAGCCTTCCAGAAACTTTACAAACCAAATCACTCGCTGTTTGTCTTGGCGGGTAGAGTAGCGCATTAAGTACCAAATATTGAAAAATCGTTCCTGTAAACGATAGAGATGGGTGCGGCCTGTGGTGCGGGGTTCTATTTCAATGATTTGGTTATCCACTAATTGTTTGAGTTGGGCTGATATTTGATTGGTTTTTAAACCTTGTCTTTCCGAGCGGGCCAATTCGGCAATCTCACTCACGGTCACGGCATCCCACGCCCGTGCCACAGCATCTACGATGAGTTGCTGCTGTGGTTTGAGGTCGTCCATGCGGTGTTTGTAGAGGGGCGTTACCCGGTCCAAAATCACCTCCAAGTCTTTAAAACTATCCTGTTTTTCGTTGTCCATAAAGACATCAAAGAGCATCACCATCGTACGTATCACGCCGCCCGATAGTTTACGCATCACCTCAATGCGCGGACGTTCGGTTTTGAGCATTTCTTGAAATGTCTCGCTTTTGCCTTCGTTTTCGGCCAATTTCTCAAAAAGCGGAATCGTCTCATCGGTGGTCATGCCTTTGAGCCGAATCTGATAAAAGAAGTCAAAAAATGGCTCTTTGTAATCAAACGTATGTTCGAGCAAGGTAGCTGAGGCACCCACCAATCGTAGGTGGGGCGAATTCATCAGAATATTGCGGAGGCGGTGCGTGGCGGTTTTGCCAATTTTCTCCAAAAATTGCCCAAAATTGTCGTGAAAAACAATGATTTTCTGTTGGTTCTGCTTCAAATAATCCACTAAAATTTCAAAGGCTTTTTGGTCATAGTCGGCTTCGAACTCCTGCTTTCGCATTTCATTCAAAAGCGTTTCGTAAGCAGGGTGGTCTTCGGCAAGGATTTTGGCAATGTGTTCAAAAAACGCCGCCAAATCGGGCATCGAATACTGTTCTTCGTTAAAAAGTACAGGAATGAGCCATTTATTGAGTTTTTCATCGTCCAGTACCGCATATTTGAGACGCAGTAAAAGCGTCGTTTTACCCATGCCTCTTTGCCCTAAAATCATGTAGTGCTGCGGTGGGTGCTGCATGGTATCCTCCTGAATATCCGTAAATAGTTGTTCAAAAACAGCCGTTCTCACTACAAACTCTGCTTTGAGTTGCAGTGGTTCTTTTTGAGGAGGATTAAATAGGTATTTTAGTTTTTTATCAGACATTTTTTGACCACCACTTTTTGAGGATTGGAGAATAAAACCGCCATTGTTTCTCGTTTGTTTCGGCAATGTACCCGTCATATTCGAGGGTAAGCATGATATTTTTGAACGATTCTTCGAGGCGATGCTTCACGGCCAAATCGTACAATTCCAACTCAGCTACGGATTGATATTCAGCGAGCTTTTTGAGTAGTTCGTGTACCAGTGCCAACTCGTTTCGATTAAAAACCTGACTTAAACGTCCACGGTAGTGTTCGAGGTAAATGCTTCCGTTGAGAACCAACTCATTGAAAGCTTGGTCAATAAAAGCCCTGTTTACTTCGCGAGCATCAATACGATGTAAATCACGGATTTCTTTGATGGCCAGTTGAATATGAAACGGAATCAGCCATTCAATTTTCTCTTTCAATAAGTACGTTAAAACCTCGTTCGAAGCCTCAATTTGATAGTTTTCGAGTAACGTTTTGGCTAACTCTAACGCATCTTTTAACGATAACGGACGTAGTTTATAGGTCTGAATATCATTGACATCCGCAGTTGCGTTGAGCTTTTTGACTACAGAAAGTAAGCCAATGGAACCCGTATAAATGAACTTGATTTTTTGATTGTACTTGTCATTTTGGCGGATGGCGCGATTTTGCTTCAGGAAATTTCGAGCAGCCTGTTCGCCTTGCTCGTCACGGATGTGTTCAATAGTAACCGGGAATTCATCAATCATCAACAGAATTTTGCGATTGTCTAAATCCGCTTTTTCGAGAAAGTCCTTGAATTTTTCGTAGTAATCCAGCTTTTCATCGGCTTTTTCATTGAAGTCTATTTTGACTCCACCCACTTCGACGTTGTCAATGCTGCTTAGAAAACCTTTGATTTTCTTACCTGCCTTTTCGATAGTTTTTAGAAAACGATTCTTGTTTTCGATGTCAAAGATGGCTTTGAGGAGTACTTTAAAAAAGGTTTGACTATCACTAACATCTTCTGTATCTACATAAACACAGTAGTATTCGTCGGCAGGATTGTCTTTGATGTAATGGATAATGGATGTTTTGCCCACTCGCCTAGGAGCTGAAAGCAACAAGTTTTGTCCTTCTTCAAGGGCTTCGTAAATTTCATCCACAATGTCGTCCCGAAGAAAGAAATTATCACCTGTTGCAGTTTTACCAATGCTTAATTTCATAAGTAGAATCTTTTTGTAAAAGTAAGTTGCATTACTTTTATTGCAAAAATTTATTGCATTTTTTTTATTGCAAAGTCTTGTTGCAAATAAAAAAAGGAGCTTTTAAGGCTCCTTACAAATGACAATGCTACTTTTTAATGCGCGTGCGATTCTGCCGTTTTTTGGCAGCAACTTGGTAACTTATCATGAGCCGTTTGGCTGCATTGCAGATTGTCGGCGTCATAACCCGTATCGGTAATTACTTTCCGAATTTGAGTTTCGTCGGTTTTTTTAGGATTGTATTTTACTGTTACTACCTTATCCTCCAGGTTTAATACGGCTTCGGTGATGCCTTTGCTGAGCGTCAGGTTTTTCTCGATGCGTTCTTTGCACATCTCACAAACGGCCGAAGTTTTGATTTTGACCTCTTTGTCTTTGCTTGGTTTATTGGCAGTTGAACTAAATACCACTCCCAAAATCAAGGCGAATACGAATGTTAACTGTTTCATTGGTTTATAGCCCCCAACCCCGAAGGGGAGTTTTTTTGTTGTCCATGCCTTGGGGTTATAAGGGATGGTTTGTGAAAATTGATTTTTACTTTAGTCTTTTACTTTTATTCTTATGCCGGCATAAATTACCCGCCCTACTACCGGGCCCCACGTTTGACCTGCGTCAAAATATTTACTGAACGGGTCTTCTGCGTGAATGATTGGATTCATTTGTTTAAAATTCGCTAAATTTTCTCCTCCTAAATATACCTCAAACTTTTTGAATGCTCTGGATACTTGTCCGTTTATGTTTATAAACGATTGAGAATACAAAATAGGCATAGGTTTGCGATCAACAGTTGCCTGTAAGGATTTCATGGGGTCATTTATTCTCGCTTTTCCGTTCCATTGGAAGGTTAAATCGGCTTTCCACTTATCATAAGGCAAGGTGTATCCAATGTTAAAAAGGATACGTTCTCTCGGAATCATCATTCGTTGCATCAAACGTACATCGTTGGCGGGCTGTCCCATGGTTTGCCACACATCAAACAAACGGTATGCCAATTTCACTTCAGTACGTTTTGATAACAACGTATTCAGTTCAACCTGAAAGCTATTTGAGTAGGATTTTCCCTTCAGATTGTAAAAATATAAATGCGACGCCAACGGAGTGGCGTGGTCAGTATCGGCAATAAGTTGGTTTTGAAAGTTGGTGCGGTAGTAATCCACCACCACATCCCAGTGTTTATCAAACCAGTGAAAAGTTTGGGTTAGACTGATGCCGTAGTTCCAGGAAACTTCGGGATTGATTCTTCCTCCCCAAAAACGAACGGCTCGCCCGCTAACCAAATAGCCGTAGTTCTCAGCGAAAGCATTGGGAGTCCGCTGCCCTCGTCCCGCTGATATGCGTAGAGCCGTGTGTTCCAAAAGTTGCCAACGTGCGTGCAGGCGCGGCGTGACAAAGGCACCGAACAAATTATTATAATCAGCACGTAAGCCGGCTACGAGGGTAAACTTCTCCAAATGATTGAAGGTATATTCAAAAAACGCTCCCGGAACTGATTCGGTTCGAGTCATCAAACTATCCTTGTACGTTTCACGGTAATCATCCAACAGATAACTCAACCCCGTTTTAAACTGATGATTAGTATTGCTGATAATGGACTGGTAAATTAAATTTCCGTACAGCGTCCGTTGGCGACCGTCGTAATTGGCAAATCCAAAATAGGAATCTGTATTATGCTGTGAGGCATTCAGAATCAATCCTAATCCTTTATAAGGTTGGTCTTGGTATAATTTTGCCGTTTTTGAAAACAACTCGATTCGGTTGGTTTGGTTACCAAACCCATAAAATTTGGCGGTTCCTCGGTGCTCAGAAGGGTAAAACCCGATTTGACCGCCAATCCGATTTTCGGCCAATGCTTTTACCCCAAATTGCACCATAATTTTGTCGCTTTTGTATTGCCAACGATTTATTCCGTTGAACTGTGTATAAAGCGGTAAGTCCATAAATCCATCATCGTTGTGGTCAATGCGGTTTTGCAAAGTACTGACGTGGGTTAGAAAACCCGTTGACCATTTTTCGGATAACTTACGATTGATATTTAAATTGAGTTCTCCACGGCCTAAATGGTTGACATACGCATTGAAATACATTTTTTCGCGTGCATCGGGTTTCACTAATTCCACATTGATGGCACCCGTCAGGCTTTCGTAGCCATTGACTACCGAACCTGCACCTTTGGCTACGTCAATGGACTGAATCCATGTTCCGGGAATGTAATTCATCCCAAAAGTCGAAGCTAACCCGCGAATGGTGGGGACGTTCTCGACGTTGGTTTGGACGTATTGGCCACCTAATCCTAAAAATTGAATTTGCTTTGCACCCGTCACGGCATCACTGTAACTTACTGAAACGGAAGCATTGGTTTCAAAACTTTCGGATAAATTGCAGCAAGCCGCTTTAGCCAATGCTTTGGTGGTAATGATTTCGGTTTGAATGGGATTCAGTCGATCGATTTGAGTGGATGTAGCTCGAACTATGACCTCGCCCAACTGCCCCTGAGGCTTCATCACGATTTCGAAATTGCTTTCGGAAGTTACCTTTATGGAGTCGGTTTTGAATCCAATATAGCTCAAAACCAATACATTAGATTTAGCCGAACGGGCAATGTTAAATTTTCCTACGGAATCTGTGATTGTAGCCAACGAGGTACCGCTCCAAAATACATTTACCCCCACTAAGGCCGATTTTTTCCCTGCTTCATTACGCTCATAAACGGTTCCTGTTACGCGTTGTGCGTTTAAGGTAGTGAGTAAAAAGCAATGAGTAATAAGTATAAAAAGGACAGCTATTTTTGTTTTCATTTCAACATTTTCTAAAATTAAAAATTTCTAATAATTAAGTGAGAAACCTGCGCCAAAGCCCATATCGCTGTCGTAATGGGTTGAAAACCCTACGTTTTTGTTAATAATGAAGCGAAGTCCGGCCATGTATTCTTTGTCGGTATTCCACATTAAGTTCATTCGCAGGCGACTACTAATCGGAATGTCTTTTCGCTCTATCTGAAAGCGTAGATTGCCGTCAGTAAACACTTCGGCTTGAGCAATGATAAGCATGGGCAACGTGTAATTCACCCCAAAACTAAGCACTGCTCGATTATCTTTGGTGTTGCTTTGCCCGAAAAGATTTGTTTCTTTTTGATCAAAACCGAGCTTTCGGAAACGCCAATCAAAGCCCACAAACGGCATTAACCATTGCATTTTACCGATGTACCTTCCGATATGGGTCTCGGTTTCGTAACCGTGTTTATCATGGTAGCCCAAGCGCCACTCTGTACCTATACTCCAACGTGTATTTGAGTACATTGCTTCGCCATCATTGCCGTTTGTCTCAAAACCATTCTCTGCCATCAAATGAAATGTTCGGTCATCGGCAAATAATTTGCGCTTGGCCAGCTTAGGATGGGGAATTTCAGGGTTCTTTGGACTGTTTTCGTAACTAAAAATTCGCCCCATTCCTGCCATCATATGGTATAAAATATGACAATGAAAAAACCAATCACCGCTCTCGGTAGCAGCAAATTCTAAGGTGTCAGTTTCCATTGGCATGATATCAATGACATTTTTTAAAGGAGCATAATCACCTTGTCCGTTGAGTACCCTAAAATCGTGGCCGTGTAAGTGCATAGGGTGACGCATCATTGAACCATTGTAAAGTATCATCCGCACGGTTTCCCCTTTTTTTATTAGAATGCGTTCGCTTTCCGAAACCACTTTATTATTTAAACTCCACACGTAACGATTCATGTTTCCTGACAATTCAAAACGCAGTTGTTTAACCGGAGCATTCTTTGATAAATTGGTTTTTGTGGGCGATTTCAACATAGCATAGTTCAACGTAACAGTTGTTTGTGATTGCCCCATTGCATGCTTATCAGTTGCCGTGTCGGAGGAAGGAGAACCTGTAATTTCGGGATACATGACCATGTTCATGTCCATTTGATTTAAGCTCATACTCATTCCCATATCGTCCAAATCACCATTCATCTTCATCATCCCATTCATCATTTTCATGCCCTCAAAATAGGTGAGCTTTGGTAACGGGTTGGCTTTTAATTTATTACCGGTCCCCAAAAACAAGGAGGCGGATTTTGTTCGATCCTCAGACGTAGCTAAAAACTCATAGGAAGTGTTTTTGTCAGGAATGGTAACAATGACATCGTAGGTTTCTGAAACAGCGATAATTAATCTATCTACCTCAACGGGTTCTACATCATTACCGTCGTTGGCCACAACCGTTATTTTACCACCTGCATACGTAAGCCAGAAATAAGTGGATGCTCCACCGTTTGAAATTCTTAATCGGATTTTATCACCGGCTTTAAATTGTGTAAGTTGACTTTCATTCCTGCCATTGATGAGAAATTTGCTGTAATAAACATCGCTCACGTCCATGGCATTCATTCGCATCCACTCATTGACAATTTTAGTCTTAAAATAGCCTTTCTTCAGGGCTTCGGTGTAGCTTTGTGTACTGCCTTTTTGAATCGCAAACCAATCAGTAGCATTGTGTAACATACGGTGCACGTTTTCGGGCTTCATATCTGTCCACTCACTCAATATAATGGGCAGTGTGGGGAGATCGGATTCGTCTTTTCTGTTCAGAATCATGGAGCCATACATACCGATTTGCTCCTGTAAACTCGAATGACTATGGTACCAATGGGTGCCGTGCTGACTTATAAGAAACTTATACAAATGCGTTGTATGTGGTTTGATTGGCATCTGTGTCAGGTTAGGCACACCATCATATTGATTGGGTAAAAACAAACCGTGCCAATGCAAAGACGTTTCTTCGTTCAGTTCGTTATGAACGTAAATCTCTGCCGTGTCGTCTTCGGTAAAAGTCAGGGTGGGCATAGGTATTTGCCCATTTACGGCAATGGCTCTTTTGGGTTTGTTACCAAATAGTACGGTAGTGTCTCGAATATATAAATCGTAATGAACTACTTTGGGTTTACTTGTACCACCTTTTTGAGGTACGTGCATGGAATACTGCTTCTGTTGGGCAAAAACAGGAATCAAAATAACTAAAAAAATAAAAATGTTTGCTAAAAATCTCATTATCAATAGTTTACATGCTTTCAAATGTAAACGCTACACTTAGATATACCCAGCTCATTTTGATTTCACCTTTGTTTGATTTAATTGGAAGGACTTCGTACGTTAGTGTCTCCACTAATTCTTTATTTGTTGCGGGCTTTACAGTCAGTCGAATTATGTCATCTTCCTGCTTATAATCGTCAGCTAAGTGCATGTCCCATGTTTTGCTTAATATCAATGTCCATTCTTTTTCATTTGGAATCGTAAAAAAGCCGTACCTCCCTTTCGAGATATGTTTGCCTTGAATCATCACATCTTTTGAAAATTCAATCCAAGTGGCTTTGTGCGCCCCCGTTGCCCACACCTGATTGTAGGCAACCAAACCATTCCAAATAGTACGCCCCCTGACGCTCGGCGAGCCGTAATCAATATGAACGTGATTGTCACCCACCATCGCCATTGCTGACAAACGTGGGCTTTTAGGCTTAGCAGCAGTTTTAGTAGTGTCCGCTTTTAGATGCTCGTGTTGGGCAAACAAACCGTTTGTTAAAAAAAGAGAAATACTGAAAATGATTAAAAGTTTCATAATAAATTTGAGTTGTAAGTTCAAAATTTCAAAACAATTCCGTTGGGTTTTGCCCCTACTTTAATGTCTTTGATTTTTGTATGTTTCATTGCATCAATGACAGATACTGAAGCGGCATCCTGATTGGTTACATAAGCAGTTGAACCTTTAAATGCAATAGCGTGGGCTCCGGCGGCAGTTATCAACGTGCCACCATGCGCAAATTTTCCGTTAGAGTCTTGCTTCCACCAATGTACTTTTCCTACTATTGGGTCGGTTATCCAAAGTTCTTTCAATTCAGCATTGTAGGCCGCATATCCCGGCATAAAACCCAACTCAACGGTTTCTACTACTTTCAACGTCTTTACGTCAATGATTGAAACAGTTTGTCCATCTTCGTTGTCCACGTACATCCGATTATCGGCACCCATCCACGCACCTACGGGATTTTTGCCCACCGAAATCGTAGCCGTAACAGCTTTAGTAGTGGGATGAATGGCAGAAACGGTGTTTTCTTCGCCGTTGGCAACAAAAGCAATGGAGCCATCTGCCGAAAATGTTATCTCAGCAGGTTCTTTGCCTACCTTAATGGTATTTTTAAGGGCGTATGTGGTGGCATCATAGACTAAAATTTTACCATCATGATCCATTTGTGAAGTCCAAATCTCTTTACCATCGGGGGTATAAATGGCGTTGTGGTTCATCTTCGGGAGTTCAATCAGCTTGATATTTTGTCCTTTCACCGCATCCACAATCAGCACTTTTGCTGTGCTTTTATGAGTAGGATCGGCGCCGTGTCCGCCGCTCAGGTTGATACCGGGGTCGGCAATAGCGATTTGGTTTTGAGCAGGATTTAAGTAAATGTGGTGCGGATAGGCCAAAAATATCCCTGAACCATGTGCCATGCCCGTCATTCCATCTGTAAGCTGCACCAAATCCGTTACCTCATTGGTATTGAGATTGATGATGGACAGGGTACTGCTTTCCCCATTTACTACATAAGCTGCCGGGTAATCGATATTCAGTTTGGGCGTTGCCGAACCCATATCCATGCAGGCGGAGACGATAAAACTACTTATCCACACTACGAGAATTTTGATAAATCTTTTCATAGGAATATTAGTTTAAAGTTTCGGTTACTTTTCCGCAAGTCAGCATCATTTTACCGTAGTATGGGTTTTTGATGGCCGAATTATCACTCAACCAGTACGCTTTTTTCATAGGGCAATACTGCTGATACACCGGCTTGTCGTTAATTTTCAGTGCCTTCAAAACTGCAAAAAGATTGTTAGATAAATCGTTGAAACGGGCGCGTTGTTGCTCGGTGTCTTGAGTTTTGGCAATGAACTCGGCATCCAATTTAATCTTGGGGGCCAATGGCATATACAAATCGTGTTGCTCTTTGGTCATATTGGCGACATCAATTTTGGTAAATTCCTGCAAAAAATCGTTGGCTTTTTGTTGCGCTGTTTTGCCGTCGGTAGCTACCAAAGCGTCTTTTATACCATAATAATGAACCAACAAGGAATTGATTTGAACTTTAATGTCGGTAATTATCCCTGCCTTAGCAGCATTGTTACTTAAGGCTACATTTGCACGAGAATGACTGATAATAAATGCTGAATGAAAAATAAGCATGGCAAAAATGAATGTCTTTTTCATGTTTTTTTGTTTAATTTAAAATTAACCCTACAATTTCTATGATGTCCATTTTTGGCTTCATAGGTATTATTTTATTGTACCATACAAAGGTATGTGGAGACGGCCTGTAGAACTTTACACATTTATCGCAATGTTTTACATCATTTTGGATTCTCAAACCTGGTCTAAGGAAAGGCGATTTTTCGCCGCTGCCTGTTTGAATTGACTGGGTGTCAGACCTGTTACTTTTTTAAATTGATTAGACAAATGCCCTACACTGCTGTACTGTAGCTCATCGGCAATTTGGCTCAGACTTTGCTCGTCGTACATCAATAACTCTTTGACCCGCTCAATTTTTTGACGAATGATGTATTGCTCAATGGTACTGCCTTCGTGAGTAGAAAACAACGTGCTTAACCCGCTATAATCACGGCTCAATTTTTCAGATAAATAATCGGAAAAATTGCTTTTGAAATGCTCATGTTGCGGGTTGTGAATCAATTCAATGACCACATTTTTGATTTTCTCTACGATGCGACTTTGTTTGTCGTCCAGCAATTCAAAACCGTGTCGGTTCAGTAATTCAGCAAGAGTTTCTAATTGAGAAGAACTTAAATTTTCGGCGGTTTGAATCTCTCCCAGTTCGGTACTCATCACGTGGGCACCTACTTGTCTAAATGAGTCCTCAACCACCATCTTGCAGCGGTCGCAGACCATGTTTTTGATATGGAATAGTATAGACATTGTTCAATCAGTTAGATTAGACATAAACACCAATTGCCCGTAAGCCGACTGCCTACGAGAAGAAACAAATGGATTACTCTAAATCAAAAAAGATTGAACAAAAGAAAGCAGACTTCGCCCGTGAAACAGCGAAGAAAAGGAAGATAAATGGGCAGAAGAGTCCGTACCGGAGGAAAAAAGCGAAATAATTGCTTTGAATACGGCTATGAATGCTCCAATGACCGCATCACTGGCTACTTTAAGGATTTTGGCCACCCATTGTGCCAACGAAGACGAAACATCTACGTTTTCGTAGCTTTGGTCATCGTCACAACACGCTTGTTTTTGGAGTGAAGTCTTATCTGAAATAGGAGACTTTGAATGCTCTTGCTGACAACCCTTAGCACCTTCTTTTTGTAAAGCTGCCAAGTGCAATGACTTGCCCCGCATCATGCAGTGATGCTCAATCACACCAAACCCCGTACTCGCCGTCAGTATGAGCAGAGCCAAGAGAATAGTGAAGTAATTGCGGAGTGTCGTTTTCATTCGTTTACTTTTGCCGAGGAGAAAAAGTAGGTAAAGATAAAAAGATATTCAATTTGTCAACACCAACGGGGTAGATTTTGTTTCACAAAATAAAAAGGTGACCAATAACATATCAGTCACCTTTTCAAAAAAAGCGGTGCTTCCACACCGCTTTTCCAAATCTTATTTTACTTTTTCGACTACTGCCTTGAAAGCCTCAGGATGATTCATCGCGAGGTCAGCAAGAACTTTACGGTTCAGTTCTACCCCTGCGGCGTGAACTTTACCCATCAATGCAGAATAAGATAATCCCTCTTGACGAGCAGCAGCGTTGATACGCTGAATCCACAACGCGCGGAAATTTCTTTTCTTTTGTTTACGACCTGTATAAGCATAGGCAAGCCCTTTTTCAACGGCGTTTTTAGCTACGGTCCAAACGTTTTTACGACGGCCATAGTAACCTTTGGCCAGTTTTAAGATTTTTTTGCGGCGAGCTCTCGACGCGACGTGATTTACCGAACGTGGCATAATTTTGTTAGTTTTTTGACGGTTGGTGGCTTACTTTAGAAACACTTTATGGACCAACAATCGGGTGAAACAATAAACCGGTAGTGAGTAGTGAGTAGTGAGTAGTGAGTGTTTTTTATTCTCGCTCCTCAATTCTGACTTCTCTCTCCATTAGATTTTGAGCATCAATTTGATGCGATCCATATTCGTGTCATCAACTACGGTAAAGCCAACGAGGTTGCGTTTACGCTTAGTTGATTTTTTGGTCAGAATATGGCTGTGAAAAGCGTGTTTACGCTTAATCTTGCCAGTGCCAGTCATTTTAAAACGCTTCTTGGCACCTGAATTGGTTTTAACTTTTGGCATGATACTGAACTTTTTTAAAGTAATTGAAAAAGTAAAAATTTGGGACGCAAAGTTAATGGTTTCCAGTCAGAAAACCAATCAAGTAATTGATTTTCTGATTCCACCCAAAAATAGCAGAGTTACCTATATTCCTAAAGCGATGGTAGATTCGTCTTTTTTGAAGATATACGACTTCTTTTGACCCTGATAATTGAGGTTGACCAAATTGATCTGGTCTTCAAAAAGGTCGTGCATGATGGAGTTTTGAGCAGAAAAACCTGTAATTGCTTCCTGCATAGGGATCTCAATGTAAATCCAAGTAGCGTCTGCTTCCTGTTCCTTACCTACGTATGAGTAGTTTTTCTTCTGCTTTTGAGAGGTAAGAAGGGCAAAATGTTTACGGATGTATTTCTCTACCAAGGGGTCGTTTTTGTCATTATTAACAACTACGATTTTTTGACCGTTATTATCTTTCGAAAGCGCTTTTTCAAAATCATCCGTAAAAACGCGAATGCTTATTTCAAAAGATTTCTCCTTTGCATTGAAATCCATGCGCGTAATGCTGGTATGGAAATCGTGGAGACGAAAAGAGACCAGGAGCGAAGTAAGGCAAAGTACCCACATAGACCCCTTCAGGGTGACAAAGTGGGTACTTTGCCTGTAAACTAATGCTTTAAGCATATTGATAGAGGGTTTGCTAACGGAATAATTTGAAAATATCATTGCCAAAAGCAAATACCATGAGTCCTAACAAGATGACCATACCTACCTTTTGGGCTCCTTCTAAAAACTTGTCGGAAGGCTTATGACCGGTTACCATTTCATAAATCAACAATACAGAGTGACCGCCGTCAAGAGCAGGAATAGGAAGAATATTCATAAACGCCAATACCATTGACAAAAGACCTGTGAGGAACCAAAAACGTCCCCAATCCCAAATGCCGCCAAACATTTGTGCAATGCCGATGGGGCCGCTTAACGCTTTAGATGCCGACACTTCACCACGGAATATTTTGCCAAATCCCCGAATGTTATCAGTAACAACGCTGAACGCTTTTCCTGCACCTACTGCAATGGATTCACCGAATGAATAATCAATGTGCGTAATCTTTAAATCTTTTTCAGGATAAAAACCAATGGTACCTTCGGGTGAAACTTTTATCGGTAAAGGAATCATCTGCCCCGCACGCTCTACAGTAAGCGTAACCGTTTGATTTTTAGATTTATCTAACGCATCCTGAATTTCGTGGTAATAATTGATGGGTGTTTCATTGAGTTTAACAATTTTATCACCTGTTTTCAACCCGGCTTTATCGGCAGGCATGGCAGGTACTAATTCCCCTACTTTGAAGGGGAAAATAGGGTCAATAAACTCCCGCGCATTTTTCTTATCGCTAACTTTCTCAATGAAGTCATTGGGAACATAGACATCTATCCGTTCGCCGCCGCGTTCAACGGTATAATAGCTGTTTGATTCTAAAAATACTTTGCGTACTTCGGCAAAGTCATCGAATGACTTTCCGTTAATGGCCACTATTTTGTCGCCTGTGCGAAGTCCAATTTCCTGACCTAATTTATGGGCTACAATTCCGTATTTAACGTCTTTTGCGGCAATATAATCGTGGCCTTCATAATAAGTGAGGGTAATAAAAATGATAACTCCAGTAATTACATTGACAATAATCCCTCCAAGCATCACAATCAGACGTTGCCAGGCGGGTTTGGCGCGAAATTCCCACGGTTCCGGTTCAGCAGTCAGGTTTTTGGTATCTAAAGATTCATCAACCATCCCCGAAATTTTCACAAATCCACCCAATGGAATGGCGCCGATACCATATTCAGTTTCCCCGCGTTGAATAGACCATATTTTGGGCGGAAATCCGATGAAGTATTTTTCCACTCGCATTCCAAACATCTTGGCTGTGATGAGGTGCCCCCACTCGTGTAATCCTACCAATATTGACAGTCCTAAAATCAACTGTCCCACCATAATTAAAATTTCCATTCTGTGTTCGTTTGTGCTGCTGCACGGTTAATTGTTGTTTTTCTTTTTAATCCACTTGTTGATATTCCAACCTATTCCAAGAATGAGGACTCCGAATACCAAACCAATGATAGCACCTTCTATAAATGTATCCCACTTCGGGACTCGAATCAAAATAGTGTTCATTATGAAATATCTTCAAAAACGTTTCTCAAATCAATCTCTAATCCTTCTAACACTTCGCCGCCGTTGATAATTCCAAACGGTAGTTTTTCAGGATTGGTATTTTGAGGGGTAAAAATTATGTAGTTTGGCCCTGTCCTACGTCGAAATGACAAATTGCTCTGCCACTTTCCGCGTTTCTGCATCGGTTTCGATGTAGTCATTGAGCGTTGGCTGCTGTATAAACGTCACGCGTTGCATACAAGTTTCGATAAGGTCCGACATTTCCAGAAACCCAATTTCGTCGCGCAGGAAAGCTGCTACGGCTATTTCATTCGCGGCGTTGACGATGCATGCCATGTTGCCACCCTGTTCCATTGCGTCAAATGCGAATTGCAAATTACGAAAAGTTTTCAGATCAGGTTGTTCGAAAGTAAGTGCAGGGTATTGGGTGAAGTCAAAACGCGGAAAATTGGCCTTAATTCGGTGCGGATAGGTCAACGCAAATTGAATCGGTAAGCGCATATCTGGAAGACCCATTTGTGCTTTGATACTTCCGTCTTCAAATTGTACCATCGAATGGATAATACTTTGCGGATGGACAATTACCTCAATTTGAGAGGCTTCCAAACCAAACAGCCATTTGGCTTCAATGATTTCAAACCCTTTATTCATCAATGAAGCAGAATCAATTGTAATCTTCGCCCCCATACTCCAATTGGGATGCTTGAGCGCCTGTGCTTTAGTGACGTGTAAGAGTTCGTCGCGTGTTTTTCCACGAAAAGGTCCTCCCGACGCTGTCAAAAGAATTTTTTCGATGGGGTTGTGAAATTCGCCTACAATGCACTGAAATATGGCAGAATGTTCGGAGTCAACGGGATAAATATTAACGCCTTTTTCGCGGGCCAGAGCCGTTACCAATTCTCCGGCTACTACCAGCGTTTCTTTGTTGGCAAGGGCAATTTGCTTCCCTGCTTCAATGGCTTTTATGGTAGGAATTAATCCGGAATAGCCTACCATCGAAGTCAAAACAGTGTCAATGGAGTCCATCTGAACTACGTCAGCAATGGCCTTGTTGCCGGCATAGACTTGAATACCAAGCGGGTCGAGTGCATCGAAAACTTTGTCATAGAGGTCTTCATTGGCAATCACAACCACATTGGGTCGAAACTGAGCGGCTTGCTCAATGAGCAGGTCAGCGTTGTTTTGAGCCGTGAGAATCTCAATCGTAAATGAGTCGGGATTAGCGGCTACTACGTCGAGGGCTTGGGTTCCTATTGAACCCGTTGAGCCGAGAATGGCTAAATGTTTTTGAGGAAACTTCATGCAATGAGCAAATAATCGAGAGCAAAATTACACATTCTTCTCGCTTTTAGGTGCTTACGGGTCTGTTAATCGTTATCTGTTATTGGTTATCGGTGGTGTTGGTTTGATTATCAGTTAATTAACGATTTTACCTGCCATATTTAATGCCTAATGGACAAAGTCGCAGTTTAGTTTTTGCGTATCAACCAAATCAAACGGAGTGAAAAGAACAAAGCAATGAATAGTAAAAGAGTCGATTTTCTGCGCTTTTGAATTTTTTAAACAAAAATACTATGAAAACTTTATCCGCTTTTTTTACCGCTATTGTTCTTTTTTTGGGAATTATAGCAGCCGTTGCTCCTAAGCCCACGCTTTATATTATCGGGGATTCTACCGTCAAAAATGGCTCTGGAAAAGGGCAGGATAACATGTGGGGTTGGGGAAGTTTTCTCCACGAACATTTTGATACGACGCGTATCCATATTGAAAATCATGCTATTGGCGGTCGCAGCAGTCGTACGTTTATTACGGAAGGACGTTGGGATAAAATTGTGGCGAATCTGAAATCGGGTGACTTTGTTATTATGCAGTTTGGACACAACGATAACAGCGCCATCAATGACTCTACCCGGGCACGCGGAACCATCAAAGGAATAGGTGAAGAAGTGGAAGAAATTGATAATATTCTGACCAAAAAACACGAAGTGGTTCATTCGTATGGCTGGTACATGCGTAAATACGTGGATGAAACCAAAGCGAAGGGAGCTATTGCAATTGTTTGCTCACCCGTACCGCGCAACAGCTGGAAAGAAGGTAAAATTGCTACTTCCGAAGCGGGACATCGGCAATGGGCAGAAGCGGTTGCCAAATCTAACGGCGCTTTTTACGTGGATTTGTTTGGGCTGATTGTGCCTCATTACGAAGCAATCGGTGAGGAGAAAGTAAAGACGGAATTCTTTACTTCCAAAGACAACACCCATACCAACGAAGCCGGTGCAAAACTGAATGTAAACTCGGTGGTAGCAGGACTAAAATCCCTGAAAGGTAGTCCTTTGATACAGTATTTGAAACACTAATTGTAACCACATAGAAACATAGTTCATATAGTTTCTATTGGTTCGGTAAACATCTCCTTCTGATGAAAAAAAGACTTTTGCCTTTTGCTCTTTGCCTTTTGCCTCTTTTTAACACTTTTTCTCAAGCGCCCATTCACTACAAACAACCTGCCCGTAACTGGAACGAAGCGTTGCCCGTAGGAAACGGAAGGCTGGGGGTAATGACGTTTGGTCGAGTCAATGAAGAATTACTCCAACTGAATGAGGAGACTCTTTGGTCAGGTGGGCCGGTGGAGAAAAATCCAAATCCTGATGCCATCAAACATTTGCCTGCGGTACGAGAAGCCTTAAATCGGGAAGACTACGAAGCAGCCTCTAAAGAATTGCAAAAGATACAGGGGCTTTACACGGAAGCTTATCAGCCGTTGGGAAATTTGTTGATAAAACAGCCTTTCGACGCGCAGCCTACTGCTTATTTTCGAGATTTGGACATTCAAAATGCCACGGCGCATACGCAATTTACGATTGATGGCGTCACGTACAGTCGAGAATTGTTTGTCTCGGCACCTGACCAAGTAATTGTGCTTCGATTGACAGCTTCGCAAAAAGGGAAACTGAATTTTTCGGCTTCTACTCAAAGCCCTCATCCGATGTCGAAGTTGGTCGTTGGCAAAAATGAATTGAGTATGCGGGGCAAAGCGCCTGCTCATGCAGATCCTAATTATGTGAACTATAATGCCAAACCGGTTTATTATGAAGACCCCACAGGCTGTAAAGGAATGCGGTTTGACTGGCGGATAAAAGTACAGACCACTGACGGGAAAGTGACTGCCGATACGGCAGGAATCTCCATTAGTGACGCGACCGAGGCGATTTTACTGGTGACGGCCGCTACAAGTTTTAATGGTTTTGATAAATGTCCGGACAGTCAGGGACGGGACGAAAAAGCCTTGGTGGAATCCTACCTAAAACGGGCTTCCGGTAAGTCAATCACGGCGATTCGCAACGCACATATTGCTGATTATCAGAAATTTTTTAATCGAATGAAACTCAAATTGGGTACATCGGGTGAAGCGGCTTTTTTGCCGATGGATTCACGACTGATGCGATACGCTCAGATGGGTAATGACCCCGAATTGGAAGCATTGTATTTTCAGTTTGGCCGCTATTTATTGATTTCAAGTTCTCGCCCGGGCGGTATTCCCGCCAATTTGCAGGGAATTTGGAACCCGATGACGCGCCCGCCGTGGAGCAGCAATTATACTACTAACATCAACGCTGAAATGAATTATTGGCCTGCCGAACCGGCTAATCTTTCAGATTTGCACACTACGTTTACCGATTGGATTGCGGGTGCTGCTGCAACGGGCCGAGAAACCGCCAAGAATTTCTACGGAATGAGCGGCTGGACAGTACATCATAATTCCGACATCTGGGGTGCTTCCAATCCTGTGGGTGACAAAGGAAAAGGAAGCCCATCGTGGGCCAACTGGAGCATGGGCGGCGCGTGGCTGAGTCAGCATCTGTGGGAACATTATGCGTATTCGGGAGATGAAAATTACTTGAAAAATTACGCCTATCCACTCATGCGGGATGCCGCGCAGTTTTGTTTGGACTGGTTAGTGAAAGATGCTAACGACAATTGGATTACGTCGCCTGCGACCTCTCCCGAAAACGTTTTTATTACTGAAAAAGGCGTAAAACAGTCGGTTTCGGTAGCTACGACGATGGATATGGCACTGGTGTACGATTTGTTTACCAACGTGATTCATGCTTCAGAACACTTGAAAACAGACGCTGATTTGCGTAAAACGTTGGAAGAAAGACTTCAACATTTGTTTCCGTTGCAAATTGGCAAAAAAGGAAATTTGCAGGAATGGTACAAAGATTGGGAAGATCAAGATCCTCAACACCGCCATGTATCGCACTTGTTTGCGCTGCATCCGGGGCATTACATTTCGCCCCTGCGTACTCCTAAATTTACGGATGCGGCTCGTAAAACGCTTGAAATCAGAGGCGATGGAGGAACGGGCTGGAGTAAGTCCTGGAAAATCAATTTTTGGGCACGTCTTCACGATGGTAATCACGCCCACAAACTTTTGCAGGAACTGCTCAAACTGACTGGTGTGGAAGGCACAGATTATGCCAACGGAGGCGGTACCTATTTGAATTTATTTTGTGCTCATCCGCCTTTTCAGATTGACGGGAATTTTGGCGGAACGTCGGGAATTGCTGAAATGCTGCTTCAAAGTCAGGATGGCGTCATCAATCTGCTTCCTGCCTTGCCCGATGTATGGGCAACGGGGGAAGTGAAGGGCCTGAAAGCTCGTGGCGGTTTTGAAATAGATATGACGTGGAAAGACAAGAAAATCACCCGCGTCATTGTAAAATCGGCATTTGGGGGCAATTGCCGGTTAAAATTGCCCAACGTACTGACCAACGCGAAATTTCAAACGGCTAAGGGCAAAAACTCTAACCATTTCTTCCAAGTATTTGAAAATAAGTATCAAACCACTACGCCCGAAGCCGGCAGTTTTGTGTATGATTTGAGTACGGAGATAAATAAGATTTATATTTTGGGTGGAAATTAAGCGTTTTTCAGCTTTGACAAAGTTTACAACTTTGTCAAAGCTGCCGTTTGGATTCCATTATAAAATCTAAGAAGTGTGACTTTGAAGTAACTGTACCAATTTCACCGCTTCAACGGCTTTTTTTACATCATGTACGCGTAAAATACTTGCGCCATTCAGCAGAGCTATTGTATTTAAAACGGTCGTTCCATTGAGCGATTGGTCTGCTGTAATGTTGAGTTTTCGCCAAATCATGGATTTTCTAGATACTCCTATTAAAAGGGGGACGTTCAGAATTTGAAAAGCTTTTAGCTCGTTCAGCAACACATAATTTTGGTCGGCGTTTTTCGCAAATCCAAATCCCATATCTGCTACGATGTCTTTTACGCCAAGCTGTTGAAGTTGGTAAATTTTGGTTTGTAATTCTCGTAATACGTCAGTTACCAAATCGTCATATTGATTCAATTCTTTCATGGTTTGCGGTGTTCCGCGACTGTGCATGAGAATATAAGGAACATGAAGGGCCGCTACGGTTTCAAACATGTTGGCATCCATATTACCGCCTGCTATGTCATTAATAATGTGAGCCCCGGCTGCAATAGATTCCCGCGCTACCGTCGAACGAAAGGTGTCAATGGAAATAATGGCGTCTGGAAATCGCTTTTGTATCATCTCCACCACAGGCAAAACGCGTTTGAGCTCTTCTTCTTCACTCACCGCATCGGCCCCCGGGCGCGTTGAATGTCCGCCTAAATCAAGGATGGATGCTCCTTCGGAAATCATGCGTTCTGCTTTCTTATAGGCATCTTCTACCTGCAATACACGACTCCCCGAATAGAAAGAATCAGGGGTGACGTTAAGAATCCCCATGACCTGTGGCGTAGACAAGTCCAGTAATTTACCGCCGATGTTCAGCGTTTTTTTCATAATTTAGCGGCCAGATTAATTAGCGAATTAGTGAATGAATGGATGAGCGAATAAACATTCACTCATTTACTAATGAATTCATTCACTCATTCATGGAAAAAACCGAGCGCGAATATCGGAGTGTTATCACTCGATGCAAAGATATTTTTACGAAAAAAAACCAAGACTATGGTCCGTCGTGGCGAATCCTGCGACTTCCTTCCATTACTGATCAAATTTTTATTAAAGCACAACGCATCAGGACGCTTCAGGAAAATGGTTTTTCGAAAGTGGACGAAGGAGAAGCTCCGGAGTTTATGGGTATCATTAATTATTGCGTAATGGCCTTGATTCAGATTCAGTTAGGGGATGATAAACGTACAGATTTGACAGCAGAGGCACTTACCGAATTGTACGATGTACAGATGAATGAAGTCTATGAATTGCTGTTTAATAAAAACCACGATTACGCTGAAGCTTGGCGCGATATGCGCGTAAGCAGCATGACGGATATTATTTTGATGAAGTTGTTTCGTATCAAACAAATTGAAGACAATGCGGGCAAAACCCTTATTTCGGAAGGCGTAAAGTCGGGGTATCAGGACATTATTAACTATTCAGTCTTTTGTTTGATAAAACTTGGATTGGCAGCTTAACTTTTCATTAACAAGTTATTTGGCTTGATTTTTGAAAATTGCGTTGTAAATTAACCCTTAGAATAACAGAAAAATAACGAACCTAATAATTGAATGAAAATTTTAGCCCACATTGTTCGCTTCTTGGTTGGAGGCATTTTTATTTTTTCGGGATTGGTCAAACTCAATGACCCCGTTGGAACCCAAATAAAATTAGAAGAATATTTCGAGGTATTCGCGGCTGATATGCCCGTCATGCACGATTTTTGGATGTCATTAGTGCCTTTTGCCTTGTATTTTTCGGTATTGATGTGTGCGGCTGAGGTGATTTTAGGCGTGGCGTTGATTGTCTCTTGGCGATTGAAACAGGTGAGTTGGGTGTTATTGTTACTCGTTGTTTTCTTTACGTTTTTGACGTTCTATTCAGCTTACTACAATAAAGTGACCGATTGCGGCTGCTTCGGCGACTTCCTGAAATTGAAGCCCTGGACCTCTTTCACCAAAGACATTGTCCTGCTGGTGCTGATTTTATTTATTATTTGGCAGCGTAAAGTTTTTCGGAATCTTCGCACTGGTTCGTTGGTAGCTTTCTCGGCTATTTTCTCGGTGGCATTGGCTTTTTATGCGATTCGTTATTTGCCGCCAATTGATTTTCTGCCTTATAAAATCGGCAATAACATTCCTCAACTGATGCAGCCTTCGGAGCCGTTGCGCTACAAGTACATCATGGAAAAAGATGGGAAAACGGAAGAATTTGAGAAATTTCCATCCGATACGACCTATAAGTACAAAGAAATGGTACTTATCAATGAAAACGCTAAGCCCAAGATTACGGATTATAAAGTGTGGAACAATGACGGTGATTTTACACAAGAGACTTTCAAGGGTAAAAAACTCATTATTATCATTAAAAACGGAACGGACCTCAACGGCGCAAGTTTAGCCGAAATTCGTTCTCTGATCAATTCAGTAAAAGGCAGTGGAGTTGAACCGTTGATTTTAACATCCGACAGCGATGCTGAAATTCAGGAAATTCGGAAGGCGTATTTATTGGATGTGCCTTACTATTTTGCCGATGGTACCGTATTGAAAACTATTTCCCGTTCTAATCCGGGCATTTGGCTGCTGGAAGATGGAACGGTAAAAGGCAAATGGCATTACAATACAACGCCTGATAAAGAGAACGTTTTGAGTAAATTGTAAAATTAGGAGCGAGAAGTTAGGAGTCAGTAGCGAGGTGTCAGGAGATATTCTCCCCACTATTGACTCCTCACTACTGACTACTGACTTCTATGAAAAATATATTCTTAATTGGTCTTCCTTCTTCGGGCAAAACTACGCTGGGCAAACAACTCGCGCGGCACATTCGGTATCGTTTTGTGGATACAGATGTACTGATTGTCAAAGAAGAAGACATGAGTATCAACGAGATTTTTAAGACAAAAGGAGAGGCTTATTTTCGAGAAGCAGAAGCGAGGGTTTTACGCGCCATCCGCCCTGATTCTAAGTTGATTGTGGCAACGGGCGGTGGAATGCCCTGTTTCCATGGAAATATGGAGTATATAAAAGCCAATGGAATCAGTGTTTTTTTGAACGTAAGACCCGAACAAATCGTAGAGCGTATGCTGCGTCATGAGACCAATGACCGACCCTTATACCAAAAAAACGACCATCAACTTCTTTCAAATCTGCAACAAAAACATAAGGAGAGGTTACCGATTTATAGCCAAGCTGATTGGGTATTGGAAGGGGAAGATATTCATATTCGACAATTGATTGAAGTATTACAAGAGGCGATGGAGTAGCTTTTACATTAGGATTTGTAATTTCTTCTAAAAGATGGTTTCTTTGCCATTTAGTTATAAAAAAGCTCATTCCACCCATACACTAATGAATTACGAAAGAATTTACGAATACCGCTTCAAGCAAGTTGCGCACGAAAAGAAAAAAGTCATTTGGACGATTATCGCCGAATACTTCTATACCAAACTGGGGAAACCCCAGCGAATTCTGGATTCGGCAGGCGGTATGTGTGAATTTATCAATGCCGTTCCCTCTCCCGAAAAATGGACGGTGGACATTGTTGAAGCTATTAAAAACTACGCTTCTCCCGAAGTCAATCTCATTATTGGGGATATTTTGAAAGTTGATTTACCTGAAAATTACTTTGATGCAGTCTTTATTTCCAACTTCCTCGAACACCTTCACAGTCAGGAAGAAGTCGCTTTTTTTCTGGAAAGAATGTATAAATGCTTGAAACCGGGCGGTAAAATTGGTATCATTGGCCCCAACTTCAAATACTGTTACAAGCAATATTTTGATTTTGCCGATCACACCGTCGTATTGTCGGAGTTAGGAGTCGAAGAACATTTGTTTGGAGCTGGGTTTAAAATCAGTGAATCACATGCCCGTTTTCTGCCGCTGTCTTTTAGAGGCGGTCTTCCTGTTCACCCATTATTGGTAAAACTGTACTTGGCAATGCCCTTTACGTGGTGGGTATTAGGTAAACAGTTTTTGATTGTGGGAGAGAAATAATCGTATTTTATGTCAACACTTACTGTTTTTTATGTCAAACTAGTATTGGTGATAGCCTCATCAATACTAGTTTGGTTAGGAGCGCGTGCCGATTCGTTTTGGAAAAAATTAGAAGAAAATCAACGAGGCGCAGCAGTCATTGGAATTGGATTGTTAGTTTGTCGGCTACTGCCCTTCATTGCTATTTATTTGGTGCTTCATCAAACACCGCGCGGTGATGTTCCTTTCTTTTGGGGAAAAGCAACTGTAGCTTACAAATGGGGTTTGGTCTATCGGGATTTTGCTTCTTACCATGCTCCCCTGTTTTCTTACATTATTACCCTGCCGCTTCTGTTGTGGTACAGTTCCAAAGCCATCGTATTGCTGATGGTTTTGATTGAGGCTGCGATTGTTTGGGGAACCTATCGTACTTACCGAACTATAAAAACAGATACGCTTAAATCAGTTGTGTTGTATTTAGTTTTGTCAGGACCTATGATCATGGTGATCCTTGGCGGACAGGAAGATATTTGGCTGTGGGGCATAGCAGTGTGGATGTTGTATTATTATCGTCGTACCAAAGATGATGGTTTGGGATTAGGAACGCGTTTTTCGGTGGGGTTGCTTACCATTAAAGTTACGTTTGGATTTTGGCTTTTTCCCCTGTGGTTTTTGCTCAAAAAACAAGGAATGTTTCTCTTGGGAATGATTGTTGTAGGCGTTCCTTCGCTGGTACTTTTATACGCAGTAATGGGATTGGATTTTTTGATGCCATTACAAATGACGGCTAATCTCCTGACTCCTAATCTTTTTACGGTTTTTCGCCCGCTTATTACCGCCATCTCTGGACATGGACCTGATTTGGCCTTTTTTAGCTGGGCAGGGTTGGCGCTTACCCTTTCTGTAGCTACTTGGATAACGTATCAGGCTCGAAATAAATCATTAAGTCAAGGCTTGCCTTTGGCGTTTTTGGCTACGTATGTTGCCATGACCATTTTCCAGTCTTCGTCGGTGGGTTACTATGCTTTTACGTATATGTTGCCTTTGATTTTGGAATTAGTTGATTGGAAAAATCGTCGAGATGTGGCCATTTTGTTATTTTTTAATGCGTTACTTGTGGTACAGCCTTTCCTGTTTACTCACTTAGGTAATCCTACTTACGATGATATTTCGTTAATCTCCAATCCTTTATTTTTATTGGAATATACCTTACAGATTTTAAATGTCGCTTGTTTTGGGTGGTATTTGTTGAAAGTATATCAGAAAGCCACCACGCACTAATCCTCCGCCAGAGCATGTTTGTTATTGTTGCCAAGACCATTATCTCCCTGATTTGTGCAGGTTTAGTCATTGCGATATTGGTTTATCGTCAGGTCATTGAGAAATGGTTGGCGCAGTACAACGAACGTTTGGTATTGGCAGGAGCTTGGTCGATTACACGTTTGCTTCCTTTTCTTCTGATATTCGTTGTTTTAGACTTTACTCCGTTTTCCGATTTAGACGGTTTTTTTGGACAGGCCCGCGAAGCGGTACAACTTAAAATGGTGTATCGGGATTTCCACTGTATGTATTCTCCCGTTTTTCCGTACCTCAATGCGCTGGCACTTTGGTTTTGGATGGACAAAAAAGCCATTATTCTACTGATGATTTTAATGGAAGGCTTGGCGCTTTGGACTACTAACCATTTTTATGAAAAACAACTGTCAAAACCCGAACGACTTTATCGAAGCCTGATTTATTTGTTGTCGCCGGGTTCTTTGGTTTTTTGTGTGTTGGGAGGGCAGGAAGACGAATGGATGTGGTTGATGTTGGTGGGGGCTTATTTGGTATGGCAACGTACCCAGCGCGTTGAATGGTTTGGAGCAGGGCTGGTGGTTGGATTTATGTTTACCAAAGCTGTGTTTATTTTAGTAGGTCCTGCGTTGTTATTGTTAGTGCCTAAACCCATCAGATGGATCGGGTCAGCGGCAATAGTTGGTTTAATTTGCTTAGCTATTTTAATTCATTACACCGAGTGGCTTTGGTTGGATCAGCCATTGCACGAAGCTGCCACGCTCCGCGCTCCTAATTGGCTGTCAGTTCTTAATCCTTTGACTTTTAATGTATTGAATGCAGGAGCCAAAGGTTGGAATTGGATTGGGTTGCTTGCTACGATGGGCGGTGGCACATGGTTGGCCTATCAAGTTCGTCATTTAGATTTTCCTCGTGCTTTTTCGGCGGTATTCGTTGTGATTTTTGCTACGATGATGGTAGCTCAACAGAGTGCTTACAGTAATTATATTTTCATTTTTTTGCTTCCTCTTACATTTGTTTGGATTGATTTTAGAAATCGGAAAGAAGTGAGTTGGTTTCTGGTTTTTAACGTACTTTCGGTCGTCCACCCTTCCCTTTGGTGGCGACTCAAAAGCCCCTATTATGAATCACCTGCCGCTATTTTGGCGCAGCCAATTTATGGATTAGACTATGCTTTGCAGGTGGGGGTTGTTATCTGCACCGTCTATTTTCTTCGGTTTGTGTGGAAGAAGGCATTGGTTTTTTAAGTACCTTTGCGGCTGGAAACACAAGCAAGTTCTTTTCCTTGCTGCTTATTTGTACAAACTCTCAGGACTGAATGTTAAGTCGAAGACATCTCCGTATAAAGGTTTTACAGAGCCTTTATGCCCTTCAAGCTGCCCGTGAGGCAGATTATCAATTGGCCATAGATTTCATTACGGAGTCGTTTAAGCCCAATCTCAACACCATGACTCCGCAAGACCCCGTCAAGCTGGAGGGAATGCGAAAAATCACTACACTTTTATTGGATGAACACCATCGGAAAGGTGAAATCTCCAACGATGAAGATGCCCCTACGGAGGCCATTGTTACCGCAAAAAATGCCCTCAAATACTACTTAGACCTATTTCGGAAAGATAAGCAGCGCATTGCGAAGCAATTAACGCCCGAAGTAGAAGCTATTCACAATACGTATTTGCTGTTGTTACAACTTTTTATTGAGTTCGGAAGCTTTTCGCAAGCCGAACGCGAACGCCAATACGATGACCCTGACAATAATCCTATTGCCAAAGCGGCGGGTTTTGACACTAATCGTGTTGTGATTGCGTTGACAGAAAGCAAGGGCCTGCAAAATGAATTTATTCGTAAAGGAATTATGTGGGGAAATGAAGTGAACGGTTTGATTCGTAAGTTGTTTCGCGATGTGTTCCGCCAAGACGAGGCTTATCGGGCGTATTGTGCTCAGAAAGAGCATACGGTCGAAGAAGATCAGCAACTGATGCAACATGCGCTTCGGGAAGTGATTTTGAAGAACGAGGAAGTCATCAGTTTCTTTGAATTAAAAGATTTGTATTGGAGCGAGAATGGCGATTTGGCCCGTAAAATGGTGAGTAAAACACTGAAATCCGCTACCGAGCCTGATGGTGTATTGCTGGTACCCCTTACCGACGATTGGGAGGAAGATCGTTATTTTATGGAGGAACTGTTTGAACAAACAGTGACTTACAATGACGAGTACGAAGGTTATATTGCAGAACCCCTTAAAAACTGGGATGTAGAGCGACTTTCGGCCATGGATTATCTGATTCTGAAAATGAGCGTTTCGGAAATGATTAACTTTCCAGGAATTCCCGTAAAAGTGACAATAAATGAAGCAATTGAAATCGCTAAAGAATATAGTACGCCAAAAAGTGGTAAATTTGTGAACGGAATTTTAGATACTCTCTCTAAAAATCTCATCAAAGAAGGTAAAATTCGGAAAAGTGGGAGAGGACTGTTGGACAATAAATAATAAAACAATGAACAATTCAGCAAGAACGTTAATCGCTTTTTTGGCGGGAGTAGCCACGGGAGCAGCAGTAGGGATTTTGTACGCGCCTGCCGAAGGGCAAGTGACCCGTGACAAACTTTCTTATCGACTTTCCAAGTACCGCGACCAATTACAGGCACTTATTTCAGACTTATTGGAAGGGAAAGATTTGCCCGAAAGCATGGCAAAATCAGAAGGCCAAAAAGTAGTAACGGATGCCCGTGAAAAAGCCGAACGTTTGCTCGAAGATGTAGATCGTTTGATGGCACAAATCAAAGGACAGTCTGCTTAGTCGTTGTTAAGTTTGGGGTTTTGAGTTTATGGTTTATTACCCAAACAATATAACAGTAAACATTTAACTATTTCACTTGCAAATGAAACGTTTGTTTTTTTTAGTGTTGCCTTTATTGGGATTGTTTGCCTGCGGAAGCAATCAGGACAAGTCGGCTACGAGCAGCTTGGAAGATAAACTTCCCAAAATTGAGTTTAAGGAAGATATTAAAAACTTCGATTTTGGAACAATTACAGCTGGTCAGCAGGTAGAACATACCTTTAAGTTTAAAAATGGAGGCGATTTTCCGTTGATTATCAACAATGTAAGTGCTTCCTGCGGCTGTACTATTCCGCAATGGCCTCATGAACCCATCGGGCCGGGTGAAGAAGCTGCGATTCAAGTCCGTTTTAACAGTAAAGGCAAAGAAGGGCACCAGTTTAAAACGGTTACTATATTTGCCAATACCAATCCCGCTACCAGCGACATTCAATTTAAAGCGGAAGTATTGCCTGCCAAAGATTCGACAAGTGTTCAGTGAGTAGAAACGGGGCCGCCCGTGCGGTGTAAAGTATAGAGTTAAAAGTTTGAAGCCGTTGTTTGTGTCCTCACAAACAACCAAAAGCAAATTCTAATAAATAAAATCTAAAATTGAGATTAACCGTTAAAATCAAACCTTCCTAATGAAAAGTATTCTTTTACAGGCAACAAGCGGCCAAACTTCCATGATTTACCAACTTCTTTTGTGGGCAGGTATTATCGGAGTTTTCTACTTTTTTATGATTCGTCCTCAGCAGAAAAAACAGAAGGACCAAAAGAAATTTTTGGAAGAACTGAAAAAAGGGGATGAAGTAGTGACAATCGGCGGTCTTCATGCTACCGTTGTATCGGTCTATGAATCAACCGTTACCGTGGACGTAGATGGCAAAGGTACAAAATTGAAGTTCGAGAAATCTTCCATTTCTCGCAGGGCAACAACTCCTACTACTTAGAAATCAGCAGTGGCACAATTACCTCTTACTTCACAGCCTTCCCGTAGCCGCATCATGATTTTTAGCTTGATTGCGGCTACGGTAATATGGCTTTTTAATGAATTGAACAAAGGGGGCTATACCCTTCAGGTTCGATATCCAATTAACCTGACCTACAACGATTCGCTTTATATCCCTATTACTCCGCTTCCTAAAACTGTCAGTGCTGTACTTACGGGAAGTGGCTGGACATTACTTCGTAAATCACTCCCTTTTACGACACCGCCGGTTTCTTACCCTCTTAACAACCCATTGGCTGTTAGTACGTTAAATACGACAGCATTGGCTTCTATCATGAGCGAGCAGGTCAAAGACGTTCGTATTTCTCACGTCGTGTTGGATAATACACATGTTGATTTTGAGGAACGTGTGGTAAAAACTTCATTATTAAAAATAGATAGTTTGAGGTTAAATCTTTCTCCCAAATTTGTGGTTTCGAGTATCATTAATCTGCGTCCCAACAGTGTTACATTTGATGGGCCGGCTTCCTTAGTAAGTGACATTGCCGACACGATTATGGTTCGGGTGCCTGCTAAAAAAATTCGGGGTAATTATGACGAAGAACTTCCCATTCGTTATCCCCAATCTCCACTTCTGAAAGCAAGTGCTGAACGGGTTTTTGTAAGTTTTGAAGTAGCCGAATACTTTGGCAGTATAGTTCCGACTGTAGAGAAAGAGAAAACAGTTGAACCTAAGAAAAAGGAAACACCTGTCAAACAAAAGCCAAAGCGAAAACGGAAGAGTTCAAAGTAGGCAATTTATAGTCCAGAGTGAGCCTTACAATATTGTGACCCTAAACGGCAAACAGTAAACTCAAAAACTGCAAACTGATCATGTCTCTCCAAATCGGTATAACGGGTGGTATTGGCTCAGGAAAAAGCTTGGTTTGTCGAATTTTTTCGGCATTGGGAGTCCCCGTCTATTCAGCTGACGACCGTGCCAAATGGTTACTTAATCACGATGAAAAATTAAAAAAAACGGTTGAGGCTTTATTAGGCGCAGAAGCATATTTGCCCGATGGAAGCTACAACCGCCCCTGGGTAGCCGGTAAAGTTTTTAATAATCCTATCCTACTTCGAGAGTTAAATGCCATTGTTCATCCGCGCGTAGGAGAAGATACCCAAGCTTGGCTTAAGCGCCATAAAAAAGCCCGTTATGTGGTAAAAGAGGCGTCTATCATGGCCAAAGCAGGCCAGAATAATTCGCTTGATAAAGTAGTAGTGGTTCATTCCCCGATTGACTTGCGGGTTGCGCGGGTCATGCAACGCGACCCCCAACGTTCTGCGACCGAAATTCAGGATATTATTGCCCGGCAAGTGTCTGATGAAGAGCGTCTTAAAATCGCTGATTATGTGATTTATAATGACGATAGCCAATTGCTTATTCCGCAAGTGTGGCAGTTGCATCAGCTTTTTAGCAAGCGCTGATTTTTCTCAATCTTCACGAATATCAAAGGCTACCGTTTTCACCCTCTTAGTCACCGTTCCATCGGGTAATCTTTCTTCCAAAATTAAAGATTGAGCCGCGTCCAGTTCAAACACTTCCTGCATAGTACGAATAGAAGCGGCAGGCACGCTCATGGATTCTAACTGTTGGAGTAAGTCGGCAGCATCAAACTTACTGATCTGCTGACTAAGAAGTTGGTTTAAAGCTATTCGATTTTTGACCCGTACTCCATTAGAAGAAAAAAGATAGTTATCTACTAAATTGTCTATTTCCAGTACGCTACACAAATTGCTGAATTGTTTTTCAGTGCCTACAGCCAACAAAATAGCTTTTCCATCCCGGCATTCGTAAATATCTCCGTAGGGGGCAATGTTTGGATGCTGTGTGCCCATCCGTTGTGGAATGTAACCTGCCATAAGCCAATTGGTTGCCTGATTGACCAACGAAGCCACGGCTGATTCGAACAACGAAGTGGAAACATAAGAACCTTGTCCCGTTTGCATACGTCGCAACAAAGCCAATAAAATTCCTTCTTTCAATTGATGCGCGGCCAACACGTCAATCAAGGCCACGGGCATTTTTACGGGAGGACCGTCGGCTTCTCCGTTCATGTACATAAATCCCGCTTCGGCTTGAAGTACTACGTCAAACGCCGGACGTTTACTGTTTTCATCGAAGGCATTGAGTTGGGCGAAAATTAATTTCGGATTAGATTCACTCAATGTTTTGTAATCCATACCCAACCGTTCCGCTACTTTTGTTTGATAATTACTGATGACAATATCTGCATCGGTAAGCAATTGATACGCCTGTGCTCGGTCGGAAGTGTCTTCTAAATCAAGCAAATAGCTTTGTTTGCCCCAATTAACGCTTGCATAGTAAGCAGAGTAAGAGGAATCGGCGGCTTCGGAGGGAAGTTTCCAGGAGCGGGTCATGTCGCCGTTGGTTTTTTTATTCTCAATCTTAATGACCTCGGCACCCAATTCGGCAAAAAACATCCCGACGGCCGGGCCTGCTAAAACGCTTGCAAGCTCGACTACTTTGAGTTGTCCTTTAAAAAATGATTCTGTCATAATCAAATAGCTGCATAAAAACGGCTAATTTTACAGCGGTCAAAATTACTATCAATTATGAATGAAGGTTATAATCCCGAAGAAATTAAATTGTTACGGGAAGAGTGCCAAGAAGAAGGAACAAGCTTTATCCATTGCGACGATGAAGACGTAGCTGCCGGTGCATCGGACAATGGAGAATTGGCACACGTACAATTTATTGGCAACTATAAAGGCCAAGAGGTCATTTATGACGCCATTATATACACGTTGCGTTTACATCACAGTAGTTTAGTCTACGAAAAAGCCGTAGAGCAAGCTCAGAAGGTGTATCCTAACTACTTACCCTTGGATGAACGCGGCCCTAATTACGTAATTACTCCTGAAATGGAAGAGGAAGCCGAAGAATTGATTACTGAACTCATCGAATCCATTGAAGACGATGAGGAAGTGAAAGTAAAAGAGCATTTGGAGATTGAACCTGATTTTGAATACGGCGTAGGTTTAGATGCCTGTTTGAATGTAGAAGCCATTACGTATGAAATAGTAACAAAATTTATTGAAGATTTCAACAACGGTCGTTTGAAATTGGATACAACGCTCTATTCATTCAGCAGTGCCGAAGAAGATGAGGATTAGTTGAAAATTTACTGTTTATAGTTTACCGTTATTTATGAAAGGGCGCAAGGTGTTTATCTCTCGCCCTTTTGTTTGTTACTCCTCACTTCTTACTCCGCTCGTTTGGCAAACGCTAAATAGGCACCCAAACCGAGCATCATCAAGCCGGTAATTTTATTTTGAATGCGCGAAAAGTGAGGGAGTTGGTTTAAGTAATTTCCTGCTTTTCCAAACAATACAGCTACCAATACATTTACGAGCGTTCCTGAAAGATTAAACCAAGCTCCCAACCCTAACACCTGCCACTTAAAATCTTCGGATTGCGTATCGGCAAATTGGGGCAGGAAGGCTAAAAAAAACAAGGCTACTTTGGGGTTCAGGACGTTGGTATATACTCCCTGCCAAAAGATTTTTTTCAGTGGCGTTGATTCAAGTTTGGCTTGGGTTGACATTTTGTCTTTGCTTACTAATGAGATAATTCCCAAATAGCACAGATACCCGACCCCCAGAAATTTAATGACATTGAACGCCACGGCAGATTTTGAAATCAGCACAGAAAGCCCCACGACTGCGGCAATAGTATGCACCAAACAGCCCCCCGCAATTCCTAAAGCGGACACAATTCCTGCTTTGGTACCTTGCGTAGTGCTGCGTGTTGCCACGTAAATCATGTCAGCTCCCGGCGTAAGATTGAGCATTAGTGTGGCAAAAGCAAAAAGGAGAAAGTCGTTGATATTCATAGGAATCTTTTAATTTGTAATCATTAGTTGTGGTTTTTTGCTTTGATTATCAGGGTTTTGCTATTAAATTATTTTGCAAAAGGTGTAAGAAATCATCGTCTGAGCTAAGGATGCGTTGTATAGCTATAAAGCCTTTTTTGTCAAAACCGCTGCAAAACCTACGAACATACATGACTATTTTCTGAGCGTGCCAAGCCATAAAAGCAAATCTCCATAACTTGATTTCAAAGTCTTTTTTATTAGTGGTTCTGGCTTCCTGTATGCGTAGCACATG
>Ga0247843_1000961_pt1 | contig 63649 bp, 56 predicted proteins | sample LaCruzMarch2017__FD_192420 | JGI IMG/M metagenome (GOLD analysis project Ga0247843, IMG submission 192420) | Freshwater microbial communities from meromictic Lake La Cruz, Castile-La Mancha, Spain - LaCruzMarch2017_8m | ecosystem: Environmental > Aquatic > Freshwater > Lake | place: Spain...
CAACATGTGAGTGAACGTCGCTTTTTGTACTCCAGTGAGCCGACGAAAATCAGAATCGTTTAGGTCTTTTATCTTATCAAATTTGTTCATCCGCGAAAGTTACGACTTTCGCAAGAAGTCTAATATAGCAAGATTAGCCAGACTTGAGGCATAATTAGGATTATCCGCTCCCAGAAGCTCCTTTTTCAACTCTACTACTTTAATATAATACTTTTCCGCTTCTTCTTTCCTTCCCATAAGAAAATATAATGCACCCAAGTTATTGAGGCAATTAAGATAGTAGGAATGCTTAGTTTTCATCAATCCTTTTTCAAAAATTTCTTTTGCCTCCAAATACAGAATCTCTGATTCTTCGTATCGAGCCATATTCATATACAAAAGCCCCAGATTAATCACGCCAGCAGCATATTCAATGTCAATTTTGCCTCCATTCTTTCTGCTGACGTCCATACAAATCATATAATTAGATTCGGAGTCCTGAACCTTCCCCATATACATATAAACAGTACCCAAAACTTTAGCACACAATGCATATGTTCTGCTCTCATGTTTAGATTGTATTTCAAGCATTTTTTTTGCTTCAGTTAGATTCCTCTCCGCATCTACAAGATTACTCATAGATAAGTGGCAGATTCCTATAGATATCAACACCGAAGAATATTTACTATTTTGATTTCCTAAATACTGTTCAATCTTGATTTTAGCATCAAGCGCAATTGATAATGCGTCTTGGGGCTTCCCAGCCTTTTTTTGCGCATCCGAGGCCTTTATCAAACTATCCACCTCTGCCTCAACCGCCACCGCATCCACCTGCCCAAATCCCAAAGAACAAAAAGAAAATAAAAGCCCCATACAGAGTAGCATTTTTTTCATAGGTCAATACTGTTTTATGGTTGAATTATTGAATACTTTTCAACACCGCTACAGCTTCTACTCGCCATTTCGAGCCACTGCGAACGATCTCTTCAAGCTGCGTTTTTGCCTTTGATGTTTGGCCCAACTTTAAATTTGCCAGCGCCCGGTGCCAGGCTGCCACCTCCATGTATCGGGACTTGTCTCTTTTCAAAATCGCCTCAAAGATCAGCAAAGCCTCTCCTACCCTACCAAGCGCCATCAGGGATTCTGCTTTCAGAAACAACAAATTGTCATTGGTTTTTGCCGTTGCAGGCAGGGCTCCAAACAGCGCCAATGCTTCCCGATATTTCCCGTCCCAATACAATTGCTGGAATTTATCCGAGGGCAAAGGTTCCGAATCGCCCCGCAGCGAAGGCTCCAGGCTTTCATCTTTATAGGGCTTGAAATTTTCGGCAAAAAGGCGGCTTGCAAGCCGTTTTTGCTCTTTTTGAATGGAATCATAGGTAAATTGGGCGTCATCTGGACTCGGCGGCAGGTTGTTTCCAGGCGCCATGGGCAGACTGTCTGGCTGATCTGGCTGCTTGGGCACTTCCAACGTCGGCGTTTTTGTCCAGGGCCATGCTAAAATGCCGATTATCAGTAGAAGCGTGAACCCAATTGCCCACCAAATCCAGCGTTTGCGTTTATTGATGGCTTCTTGTTTGTCCCAAAATGCTTGTTCGCCCTGTTTTAAACCCTGTTCTACCAACATCCAGGCCAGGTCTTCGCGCAGCCGTCGGGCAGCCGCCACTGCCGCCTGCAATGCCTCGTCCTGCGCAAGCTGCGCTTCAAACACCGCCGCTGCTTCCGGATCCAGTGTGCCGTCCAAAAAGGCTTCAATATCTTGATTCATCGCGTGTATTATCGTGTTTCGATTCGCCCTCACTATGGCTTATTGTCTTGTTTTTTGATTTTGTGGCTGTCGCGAGTTCCATAAGTTTTTGAAAACACTTGCTTCTTTTGGAGCGCAACGCCATCGGGGTGTTGTAATGGGTCAAATTTTGGGAAAGAATTTCTTCATCGCTGTAGTCATCGAGGTATTTGAGCCGGATCAACCGAGCGCAAGGATCACCAAGGTTTTTAAGGAGGGATTCGAGCAAATCCCGGCGCTCCCGACCTTCGAGAAAGGCCCGGGTGTGGTCGTCCGGGATTTCTGCCAGCTCATCCAAAGGTATGGTTGGGATGTTCCGGCGTTGTCGCAAATGATTGGCAATCAAGTTCTTGGAAATGCCCATAAGGTAGGTATTGGGAGCGCTTTCCTTTGGATCGAAGATATTGTCCCGGATTTTTTTGATTAATATCACCAAGGCATCATGCAATACATCGCGGGCAATACTTTCTGGAAGACCTGACTGGCGGATAAGGTGCCGAACCGAAGGTTCCGCCTTCTGCATCACATACTCCACCGCAGCGGTTTCCATACGCCTGAGCCCTTCTATGAGTTGCTCCGTGTTTCGAAACACCCCGGCAACAGGTGCTGTTAATCCGGTGCTAAATAGGGTATTGAGTGTTTGGCGCACGTTGGAGTGGACATTTGGGTTGTCACGGGTAAATGTAGGAGCAATATTGTTAGCGAAGTAAAAAACGATATTTTTAATCCTCCAGAGCACTTATAAAGTCACATCCCACTTGCCTTTTCCAGCCCAACATCACTTCAACACCTGCTTCAGACGCTCGTAATCCGCCTGGGTCGTATAGCCCTCCGCAGGAAATTTCCGGTCAGACTCCGCCACCAATGCGCGGAAAGTTTTGCCCTCGGCATTTTTAAACTCCGGATTTGCCCCCTTCTCCAACAAGGCTACACAGATGCCCCAACGCTCCAATGTTGCAGCCCTCCATAGCGGCGAAACCAGACCGTCTTCGTCGTCATACAACGCCGTAGCGTTGGGGTCTGCCCCGAATTCAAGCAATACGCGCACAGTGGCTTCTGGCTGCTGATAGGAACCAACTGCCTCAAAGAGAATCGGGCGTTTGAAATTAATTTGGTAGGCATTGGCATCGGCGCCCTGCTCCAGCAATAGGCGAAGCAGCGTTGCATTGCCCACATCTGCAACCGCCATGTGTGGTGGAACGTCTGCTCCTTTTGTACTATCGAATTTTGCCCCCGCTTCAAAAAGTAGCCGAACACATTCGAGTTTCTCCGCTGGCCGATAATGGGTGCTGGAGGCCTCTGAAATGGCGTAATAAAGCAATTCCCCCCCTTCATTGAGCCTTTCGACCGGTGTCTTTAGTAATTCTTTCAATTTTTCAAGCTCGCCCTCACGGATGGCCCTTGCGATCTGGTCCCGCGCATGGTCTTCAAAAATGGGTTTTGCATCCTCGAGTCTGTACCGCGCCTCTTGCTTCCTTTTCTGCTGCATGTCTCGCCATTTTGGCCAGATTATATAAAACGAGATCGGCAGGACGATCAAAGCAAAGGCCGTGTACTTGGCCCACTTAAAAGGCAGCAGATTAAGGCCGAGCAGCACCACCAATGCAATGATGGCCAAGTAATAAATAGCCTGGCCCAGCCCCCGTCCGGCAGCATCACCACCTTTGGTAGGAAACAAGGTTTCGGCAGCCACTAAAAAGCCGAGGAAAGCGATGACGGTCCAGTTGAGGATGGTGACGATTTTGAGAATATTCATGTTGGATAAAGTCCTGCATTTATCAAAATCTGGCGTTCCATGATGCGTTCGATATGTACGGTTTGCCCACCATGCTTGAGACTGACGATATGGTCAACCTGAAATCGAAACAAAGAATAGCGTAATGGGAGGCGACAATATTCACAGCAGAAATTAGCCCGTTCGGCCACTTCTGCCCGAAGCGTATCAGAGATATAACGACTCATACATCAATCTGTACTGCCGCACGGGCTTTTGCCAATCGAAAGATGTGCTCCAACATCAGAAAGTGATCCAACTCTTCCTGTTCCCGTGGCATAATTTGCCCTTCTTTTTTCTTCCAAACTAATTCTTCAAAGCGATCTTGCGTAGGTTCAGAAGGACGAAATGCAAGTATTTTAGCTGGAGCAGCTGTCGCCAAAAAATCGGCAATTTCATCGTAGATAGCTAATTCAAGCATGATGCTGTGGTAAGTTTGGTTACAAAAGTACGCAATCAATTGTACAAATACATACTCCGATTCCTTTCGAGTTCCCTAAAATACGGGTCTTTCAAATCCTTTATGAAATGAATCGCCTCGCCCGTACTTTTCATTTCCGGCCCGAGCCGCTTGTCCACATTCTGGAATTTATCGAACGAGAATACAGGGATTTTGATGGCGTAGCCTTCGAGTTTGTGCTTGATCTCGAAGTCTTTCAACTTGTGGGTGCCCAGCATGACTTTCGTGGCAATGTTCAGGTAAGGCACCTGATAGGCTTTGGCTATAAACGGTGTGGTGCGCGAAGCCCTCGGGTTGGCCTCGATGACATACACCTGGTCGTCTTTGATGGCAAACTGGATATTGATTAAGCCCTTGATTTTGAGGGCTCTGGCGATTTTCTCCGCGTATTCGACCATGCTCTGGATGACAATCGGACCGAGCGAATAATGCGGCAACATTGCAGACGAATCGCCGGAGTGGATACCCGCTGGTTCGATATGCTCCATAATGCCCATTACGTGGAAGTCATCGCCGTCAAAAATCGCGTCTATCTCTGCCTCTTTGGCGCGTTCGAGGAACTGGTCAATGAGTACCCGATTGTCGGGCAGGTGTTTGAAAATAGTTAGCACCTGACGCTCCAACTCGTTGTCGTTGATGACGATTTTCATACGTTGCCCTCCCAAAACGTAAGATGGGCGCACGAGCAAGGGATAAGGCAAACGTTTGGCAATATCGAGCGCCGCATCCACATCGTGGGCGACCCCAAATTTTGGGTAAGGAATTTCCAGCTCATGCAGCAATTCTGAAAAACGGCCCCGGTCTTCGGCAATGTCCATGCTGTCGAAACTTGTACCTATTATATTGTAGCCATTTTTGTGGAGGTTTTCGGCCAATTTAAGGGCCGTTTGGCCACCCAGTTGAACAATGACCCCGTCCGGTTTTTCGAGTTCCAGAATTTCTTCCAAATGCTCCCAGTACACAGGCTCGAAATAGAGTTTGTCGGCCATGTCAAAATCCGTGGAGACTGTTTCCGGGTTACAGTTCACCATAATCGCTTCATAACCAACCTCTTTTGCGGCCAAAAGACCGTGTACACAGCAGTAATCGAACTCAATGCCTTGACCGATTCGGTTGGGGCCAGATCCGAGTACTACTACTTTTTTCTTGTTTGTTACGATGCTTTCGTTTTTTATCGTCGGAAGGGTTTGAAACCCTTCCGACGTTCCTGCATCCTCGAAAGTCGAGTAGAAGTAATTCGTCTTGCTTTCAAACTCAGCCGCGCAAGTATCCACCATTTTGTAAACCCGCCGAATACCCCGGCTTTTACGCTCGCGGGTGACGGGTTTTTCTTCAATACGAAGCAACCAGGCGATTTGAGCATCGGAATAGCCGTTCTTTTTAAGTTCGATAAAAAATTCGGTGGGGATGTCTTCCGGCACATTGTAGCGCAGGAGCTGCTCTTCCATTTTCACCAGATTTTTGATTTGGCCGATGAACCAAGGATCAATGCCTGTGAATTTCTGAACCGTTTTGGATGGGATGCCAAGGCGCAGGGCGTCTTTTACCCGGTAAATGCGGTCGTCGGAGACTTTTTCCAGGCGCTCCATGATATCGTCTGTCCGCAGCCACTCTTTTTTGTCGGCCCCAAGACCTGTGCGGTTGTTCTCCTGGCTTTGACAGGCTTTTTGCAAAGCTTCGTTGAAACAGCGCCCGATGGCCATTACTTCACCGACGGATTTCATTTGTAGGCCAAGTCGGTGGTCAGCTCCGTGAAACTTATCAAAGTTCCAACGCGGCATTTTGACGATCACATAATCCAAGGTTGGTTCGAAGAACGCGGAGGTAGTCTTTGTGATTTGATTTTTCAACTCGTCAAGCGAATATCCGATGGCGAGTTTGGCGGCAATTTTAGCAATCGGGTAACCTGTCGCTTTACTAGCTAGTGCAGAAGAACGCGACACCCTCGGATTCACCTCGATGGCGATAAGTTTTTCATCCACAGGGTTTTGTGCAAACTGCACGTTGCAACCGCCCGCGAAGTTGCCCAAAGCCCGCATGATCTTGATGGCCTGGTTGCGCATATCCTGATAGGCCGTATCAGAGAGGGTCATGGCTGGAGCGACGGTGATGGAGTCGCCCGTGTGGATGCCCATCGGATCCACATTTTCTACGGTACAGATGATGACTACATTGTCGAGGTGATCGCGGAGGAGCTCCAGCTCAAATTCCTTCCAGCCCAGCACGGCTTTTTCTACCAGGACCTCGTGGGTAGGCGAGGCGTTGAGGCCGCGTTTGAGGGCTTCATCGAACTCGTCTTCTTTCATACAAAAACCGCCCCCCGTGCCGCCGAGTGTATAGGAAGGACGGATAACTAGTGGAAAACCAATCTTTTGCGCCGCTTCTTTACCTTCCAAAAAAGAGTTAGCAATGAACGAGGGCGCCACGTCCAAGCCCAACGAAAATACAAGTTTTTTGAACTCCTCGCGGTTCTCGGTCGTCTCGATGGCCTTGGTATCTACGCCGATCATGCGCACACCATATTGCTCCCAAATGCCCATTTTTTCGCACTCGATGGCGAGGTTGAGGGCGGTTTGGCCTCCCATGGTGGGCAACACCGCGTCAATAGGCGGCAAATGAGGATCCTCCTGGTGTTTTTGAAGAATCTTCTCAATGCTTTCCGGGGTGAGCGGCCACAGGTAGATATGATCTGCCGTCACCGGATCCGTCATGATGGTAGCCGGATTGGAGTTGATGAGACTCACTTTGATACTCTCTTCCCGCAGGGAGCGACTGGCTTGGGTGCCGGAATAGTCAAATTCGCAGGCCTGACCGATGACGATGGGGCCGGAGCCGATGATGAGGATGGATTGGATGGATGTATCTCTCATTTATTCGATTGATTCGATTAAAAAAATGCCGCAAACTGGCTCGATAGAAACCAGTTTGCGGCAAAGCCGAAGTGAATATACCGAGTAATCGCTTCTTCATTTCGGAGCGCGAAGGTAGCAATAGTCTGCTTATTTTGTGGTGTTTGTTGCAGAACTATTTACCGCAGGACTAATTTCGTTGGGTTTGGAAATATCAAGAGAGGGTTCAAAACCCCTCTTTGTGTTTCAAGAAAGCCCACCACCAAAAACCCAGCGCTCTATACAATCTTCGGTTAGAGCATACCATCAACAACCATTATTTATTAATTTTGCGTCCACATTAAAAAGCATTCTGCCATGTCTGAAGAAAAAAACGATCCGGCCTCAAACGAACAAACTCCTGAGCCGAAAAAACCGAAAACGCTTGCACCTAAGAAGAACACCGTGAGCGATTTCAGTAAAAACAAAAACCGCTTTTTGTCGCCAAAGCCAGGCACTTCAAAAATGAAGGGCGGTGGAATGAAAGGCGGCGGAATGAAAAAAGGGAAATAGGATAAACCCCAAAAGACGACGAGTGGACTAATAGCTGCCAAGGTTGGCAAGAAAGCAACCAGTGGCGGCACATGCTTAAAACACTTAGCCTAATTTGTCCCAGCAGGACAGTATTCGTAGTATTGACCGGTATTCTGGAACAATGCGGTATTTTGCACGTTTAGTTTCACCTTGTTGCTGTTCAGCACAATCAATTTTCTTTCTCTTCATGGCGCTTATCCAGCCAATTCGTTTTATCAGCAACGATAAAACTCAATTTTTCACTACCTTACACAACCGGGTAGATTCTTATTTCAAAGAAAACAACCTGTCGAAACACGCCAATGCTGGCGTTGTCCTCAAGACCATCATTTTACTTTCAGCTTATCTTCTGCCTTTGTTTTTGATGTCCTGGCTTCAACCTGCTTTGGGTTGGTCCTTGGCGTTGTGGGCCTTGATGGGACTTGCTATGGCCGGTGTGGGCATGAGTGTCATGCACGATTCCATCCATGGGGCCTATTCCTCCAACCCGCGCATCAATGAAATACTCGGGTACTCGCTGGTGCTTCTAGGCGGGGCGGTGAGCAACTGGAAATTTCAGCATAATAACCTGCACCATACCTTCACCAATATTACCCATTACGATGACGATATTGCAGACAAGCCGGGCTTGCGGTTTTCGCCACACACGGAGGTGAAGCCCGCCCATCGTTCTCAATGGCTGCACGCCATCTTTATTTACAGCTTGACCACACTCTATTGGGCGGTGGCAAAGGATTTTATGCAGTTTGTCCGATATCGGCGCATTGGGCTTAATAAAAACACAGCAGCCCAAAACCGGGTGCTCTTAGCCAAAATCGTCGGTGTCAAAATCATTTACTTCTCCCTATTTTTGGCTTTACCGATGCTGGCTGGCATTCCCGTTTTGGAAGTGATAGCAGGCTTTTTATTGATGCATGCCATTTGTGGCATTATCCTGACGGTCATTTTTCAATTGGCACACTCGGTGGAAGAAACAAGCCATCCATTGCCCAATGCAAATGGGATCGTTGAGAATGATTGGGCCATTCATCAGATGAATACCACGGTCAATTTCTCGCGGAAAAACCGCCTGTTGTCCTGGTATGTGGGTGGTTTGAATTTCCAGGTGGAACATCACCTTTTCCCTAAAATTTGCCATATACACTACCCGAAAATTGCGGGCATTGTGGAACGCACCGCATCCGAATTCAATGTCCCGTATTTGGAGCACAAAACTTTTGGACACGCACTGCGCTCCCATTTTGCTACGCTCCGACGTTTTGGCAGATTGCCCGATATGGATGAAATGATGGGATAAGTGGTGATGGGGTGATGGGTGTTGAATTGATGGGGTTAATTTCTTAAAAAATTTGCTCCTGCACCACCACTACCGAATTGTCCATGGGTACGATCTCCATTTGAAAAAAATCCAGACCGGCTTGTTGCACCACCCAGAAGTTGCCAATGGCATAAAAAGTGATCAGCGAAAGCAATTCCAACACCAGTAAAATCCCGTGCCAATGCCGCCAGGCATAGTGGGTTTGTCCATGGCTTCGAGAAAAGGTATATCGAAGCGGAGGATAACATCCCCGAAAAAGGAAGCAGGTAAAGTGCCAAACTACGCTGAGGCAAAGTATCAAGAAATAGAGCAAGGTCTGCCCCAATGCCATCATTCCGGCAAGGGTGGAAATCATTAGAATATGCACCCCGAAATTGAGGTACGTCAGCGAAAAATTTTTTAAGCCCCATCGTTCGCTGAGGAACGGGATCACAGTGAGGAATGCACCCAGGAAGACACCCGTGTGAACAATGGCTCCGCTGTTGAAATCATTCTGAGACAACAGATCCTGCGGGGTGACTGTGAGACCCAACCAGGTAGCCAGCGCAGTGACGCCCAGCGACAGCACTCCCGGCTGGTTGCATTGTGCCAAAAGAAGATGAACAAAGATTTGGCTTCAGATATGATTTTTTGGTTGGAACGGTTGAAATATGCGAGTGAGCTATGAGTGGCAAGTGGCTGAAAAGCATAGGCCAAAGTAGTTTATTCTATAAAAAAACGCCCGCCGGAAGCATCCATCCAAAGCCAGTTTAAATAAGGGTGACGATAACTCATGTTGTAGAGATAGGTGCCCTTGCGAACGAGTTCGAATTGGCCAGGTTTATCATTTTTGTTAATAGACTTTTGGGCAAGGAAGAAACTTTCTTCGTAAGTGGCGCCAGGCGCCAAGGTGATGGAAGATGTTCCAAAGGATGATTGTACAGGAATCAACGGAAAATCACCCCAGATTTGGTCACAATTTTTGTCTCGTATTTGATGAAGGTGGAGACGCAAGCCCTCACGCCATGCCAAGAGAAAGTTGGAGTCTAAGGTTTGGCTATGGTTGCTATGATTGCGGAGGCCGAGCCTAAGCTGAATAGTGTCCTGAAACCGAATGGTATCTTTGGTAACGGCCAATTTCAGAGACCATCGCACAGACCAGTTTTTCCAATTAAGGTCGCCCAAAGCTTTGGAGTATCTAGATTCTTTTTTTGCGAATTCAGGATACTCTTGAGCAATAGTTTCCAGATAGCCAGCCACTTGTTCCATAGTGGCTGGATCGAAATTCCAATCGCTCAAGCCTCGAATCATAACAATAGCCAGGCGTAGCAGAACTGTTGGTTTTTGGTCGGCATGTGGGTAATCTTTCAAAAATTGGGTAAAAGCCAGATAAGCTTGCCGATCATCTCCATTGGGCGTTTCATCATCCGTAGTACTAGCCTGATAATCAACATAATGAAACAAGGCATACGCCGCATTATCTGCCCACGGACTATTAGGATACTGTTGAATCAGCTTTCGAAAATAATCATAAGCCTGTTCGAGATCACGGCGAGGATCGTCGGTGTACTGAAACCAACGTTTTTTTAGAGAGAACTCGAACCAGATTTGGCCCGTTGCATAAAGTTTTTCATCGGCAGATAAATTCAATTGAGCGAGGCTATCCAACTGATGTTTTGTGGTTTTAACCAGTTGAATTATCTGTGCATGTTCATCCATTTCCTGATGAATACAAGGCTCGTTTTCCAATACTCCCAACAATGAATAAGCTGCTTCTAAGCGCCCATGTTTACCATAGTACCGCAAAAGACCCAAGGCAATTTTGCAAGATACGCTGGGATCAAAGCGACCCGTATCGAAATCCTTAGCTACTCGCTCCATAACGGAATCGGGTGCTACAAAAAGTGGGTAGGCTATCATGGAAGCAAATTGTTCCTGTGCGGCCTTTATCTTTGGATTTTCGCTATTCTTGTAATGGCTATAGATAGTCAAATAAACTTCATAAGTTTTATAAAAATCGTCACGTGCTCCTTGCTGTTGCTCATACCATTCCCGCTCAAAAACTTTATATTCATCCAATACAGAGGAGCGATGAAAAGCCGGTTCCAATTTAGAAAAGTCAATGATTTCCCAGTGATTTTCATAAGTAAGGAAGATGAATTGATGGTTTGAAGTAAAATTCCTGGGCATTTTATGGCCGAATGGCAATTGCAGTACCTGAAACTGGCAGGTGTATTTGTCAAAAAAAGAAAGTCCTAATTCAGAATAAAACCCTAAAAAGCGTCCTTCTTGATTGTAATATAATGGCTGGCTGGAACTGCCCGGATAACGGTTTAATTCCCCTGTGGAATAGTCAAATCCAATCAAAGTGTCATCTTGGCAAAGCCATGCTAATGGAGGATTGAGCGCCAAAACGCCATGGTCAGAAGAAACGTGATTGGGTTTAAACGGTAATCTAATTGGCCGATAACCAGGCGCAAGGATGTGGTAAGCATATTTACTACCCTCCTCCAGGGTCCTGCTCAGGCATATTTCACCATGAAATTCCACTTTTTCAGGCGATTTACAGCCTTCCATTTCAGTTGGTAATGGGAAAAATGGAACATATTTATGCTGATTTACGAGATAAAGCCATCGGTCTGAAACAACCAAGTCATCGCCCCAAGGCTGCAAGGACATGAACCGCGTCCCCCCCCCATCTGGGTTGCCCGCTCGATTAATCACCTGACCAGTATGGCGATCAAGCAGAACCAATTCCTGAAGGTTTGTGACCCAGACACCCTGCTTCCCAATAGTCATTTCTCCTTGGAGCAACGAAACAAACGAATCCTGTCGAGCCAAATTACGGTCGTATCGCCATAAAATAAGGGTGTCTTTTCTATCTTGCCATGGCACCATGTCATCGTGTCGGTATTCGTAAGTCCATAAAAAATTAGAATCATATGGGTCTATCTGCCATTTTAAATAGGTAGGGTTGGGGTCAGTGGGAGCATCACCGTGCCTTATTCGCTTGCTAGAATTAGGAACACAGGAAGCAGAGTCTTTGGGCACAAAACGCCGTGTGGGAATGTCGAACGCTCTGTCATTCAACCAGCACCGGCTGCTGCAAAAAGGGGAAAATACGGGATTGTAGGCATTTCCCGCTTCAGGTAAAATGCGCGTGACTGCAGGAAATGAATCAATTTGCGCTAACAGTCTGGCAGAAAGAAAGAATAGCAGGAGGCACAGGTCTATTTTTTTCATTAAGTAAGAAACCGATTTTGGTCTGCGAAACTACAAGTTTGCACTTTGCTGCATTACATATAGGACTTTCTTATGTGAAGGTGGATAATTTTCGCACATAGATAAAACAAAAAAAATTATTTACCGACATTTGCAAACAAATAATTTTATTCAGTACGTTTACAGCCTCTTTTCACATATTTTCAAAACAAAACCTATCTTATTTATGGAAGCAAAAACTAATTGGCTGGCTCTTACTCCCTTGTGCTGTTTGCCCTAATCGGCGCAATCATTGGCGGGTGGCGTAAGAAATAGTGACATGATTTCAGGACTGAACCTTGGCGCTCAAAAACCGCGCAGCAATCTTCAGGGGCCGGAATAGATAGCGTTTTTTGACATGGTGCCCCGTGCTACGGAGCAAAATATCCTGTAAAGTAGCCAGCACCATGAGCAGGTATTTGCCTTTATTGAGCATAACGCATTCGGCTTGTCCGGCACGAACGGCATCGCTGACCTCTGAGCGGGTGGCGATGCCGGTTTTATTTAAAGTCTCCAGGACCTGTGTGGCCCAAATCACCGGAACATGGGCAGCTTCACAAAGCCAAAGGATTTCTTCCTGCACTTCGCTCAAACGCTCAAATCCAATTTCTACGGCCAGGTCGCCACGGGCAATCATTACGCCGAAAACTGGCTCAGCCATCCCCTGGACCAATAATGCTGGCAGATGTTGTACTGCTTCGAAAGTTTCGATTTTGAGAATAATAGGGATTTTTTTACCCCCCTCAAGCCGCAATAGTTCCTGTAATTCAGCCACATCTGCCGCAGAGCGCACGAAGGAAAACCCCAACAGGTCTGCGTACTCCAATGCGAAGGGAATCACTGATTTATCATAATCCGTCAGGCAGCGCACCGACAGTTCCGTATCTGGGAAATTGATGCCTTTTTCGGGTTTTAAAAAAGGTTTGGCCGCAGAAACACGCGTCATCCGCAGGGTAGCCATCTCCTCGCCAGGGACTTCTACTTCGGCTTCAAACAGCCCGTCGTCGAATAAAACGCGGTCGCCTTTGCGCAAATCTTTGACTACGCCCGACAAAGTGCAACCCACTACTCTCTCTTTTATATCAAAGGGGGCATTGGCTTCTGCGAGAAAAAATTGTGTTTGTTCGTTTACTTTCAGCATCTCCTTTTTCTTACCTTTTCCCAGCAACATGGTTCGAATTTTAGGTCCGGCCAGGTCGAGATAGATTTTGCATGGAATGCCCGTGGCATGAGCAGCTTTATGGACATTGGCAATCATTTTTCCCCATTCCTTGGGACTATCATGGGCACTGTTGATCCGGGCGATATTCATGCCTGCTTTGAGGAGGGCTTTCACGGCCATATAATCATTGGCCATGCCTGACTCGAAAGTCACCATCAAGTGTGGGATACTATGTACTTTCTTCGACCCAAAAAGAATCTTAGCACGCTCGCGCAACAAGTTGGTGCCCGTAGTGGCATCCACCGTTGATATTTCTTTTTTTGAAAATTCAACACCCAAGCGCTGTAGCACCGCCTGCACTTGCCGCAAAATATGGCTTTCTGCGCTCGCCAAGGAAGATAGTCCGGCCTCATGCAAGTGGTCTTGTAAGAGGCGAAGATCTTCGCGTCGCAAAGCAAGATAGTGGATGAGGTTGGTAATACTCCGCTTTTGCTCCGGATGGACACGGTCAATGATCGGTTCCGCGTTTTGTTCGGCGGTCTTTTGATTTAGATAAATGGCTTCGACCTTGGCACGAAGTTGTGGAAGAGAGTTTTTCATAACCCTGCAAAAGTGCGAAAACTGTTCATATTCGGACTTGATCAATCTTATATATACCAATGATTTCTGTCATCCTGCCAAGGCATTTTGCAAGACCTAATTTTGCTTCGTCAAAAGGGCCATAAAACGCTCAACTAAAACCACTTTCAACCGTTAAACTGTTTCAAAAAAAATACAATTATCATGGAAAACAAAACGCACGAATCATTCAGCATCAGTGGTGAAATTCTTGTCAAAAGAGTAAAAGAACTGATTGCCGAAGGAAACATCAGAAAAATCAGCATCTCTGATAAATCAGGGAAGGAATTGATGTCTTTCCCATTGACTTTCGGCTTGGTCGGCGCGGTAATTGCTCCCGTTCTGGCCGCGTTGGGTGCTATGGCGGCATTGATTGGTGAATGCACGATAACGGTGGAGAGAGAGCCTGCGGGGGAATAAACCCGTACTGCTGCAATAGAACGAACAAAAAAATATACACACGATTCATGCGAATCCTGTGTATATTTTTTTTTCGTTTAAATCAAAACTCCATCAAATGAACAGCATGTGTGTCCCAATTCCACTGCCCTGTTTGTAAAAATCGCCTACCGTAATTACTCCGTCAATATCGTCGTACATATCCTCTTTTTTGTAGTGAAACATGTCCATGGCCAATTTACAGGCCCAAAGTTTCACTCCGGAAGCGGTCAAAATATCCAGAAATTCGTGAACATCCGGCATATCAATCCGCTCCATTTCTTTCTTCATCATGTGGGTCGCAAGGGCTTCCATACCGGGTAGCCCACCCAGCAAAGTTGGCATATGCATGGCAGGATTACCTACCGTTGCAATGTGAAGATGTTCCAGTTTCTTTTTGTGGATGGCCTCCAGGCCAAAAAATGTAAAGAACATTTCTGCTTCGATCCCTTCCATTCTTGCACCGTTGGCGAGTACAAATGCTGCGTACACGTTCTCAAGGGTTGCCTTTGAAAGGATGATCATCATTTTTCTGACTTCACCATTATATTCGCTCATGGCTAATTTTTTTTAAAGTGGATGGTTTAAATACAACTGGCAGGTTTTGGAATCCCTGCAATTTTAGAGGCCGTTTTCAAAGGCGCCATCGGGAACAACTGATAGAATTCTTTGATATCCACCACGCCGCTTTTCCCGATCTTACGGATGCTGAGTGGCGATTCGTTTTTGAATTCCCCTTGCAGAAAGGTGATAACTTCCCAGTGCCGGGGAGTCATATTGATATCGGCTTCTAGGGCCAAGGCGGTTCCGATTTCTTTATTCCATTGTGGAAAATCGGTGAGGTAACCTTCTTCGTTGACTTGTACGGTTGCCCCTGCAATTATTTTGTCCATGATTTTAAACTATGATTTTGGTGATCTAAATGATTTGAGTGACACAAATGCCTGATTTTGAAATAACTACAATGCGCTTGTGTTCAGAACTACGCTGACTTGGCTATAAACTATTAGTTAAGCAAAGTCTTTTCCAGCCTCTTGCATCGTGGTGGATACAAAAGGAATGTGGGTTCCTTTCAGCAACATATTCCAGTAGATCCAGCGGAAAGCCAGTTTACCCATGTGGTTCATGCGGCTTTCTTTCAAAAGGCGCAGGGGGCCAATTCCCGGCAAAGGGAATGTACCTTCCACCGGCTCGTGGGTATAGTTGAAGTCAATAAGTAACGCCTTTCCATTTCCTGTTTCCACAAAACAATTGGCATGCCCGTCGAATTCTTCTTTGAGCGGTTCGCCAGCAATGTAACGCAGGATGTTATCGGTCAGAATTTCGGCTTCAAAGTGTGCGACAGAACCAGCTTTGGAGGCTGCAATATCCGTGGCGTCGCCCAGCACAAAGATATTCTGATAGTTTTTGGATTGCAGCGTTGCCTTATTGGTCGGGATGAAATTCAAATCATCCCCCATTCCAGAACGAGCAATCAGCTCATCGCCTTTATTGGTCGGTACCGTCACCAGCAGATCGAAAGGAATGACCCGACCACCGTAGTCAATGATTGTTTTGTTCTCATTGTCAATGCTTTCAATGGCAAAATCGCTTTCTATGTGGATATGTTTTTCGTCAAGCAAATGTTGGAGCGCCGTGGTTGCTTTGGGCTTGGTAAAGGCTCCACTCAATGGCGTTACGTAAGTGATTTCCACCTTGTCACGCATGTGTTTGTTTTTGAAAAACGAATCGGACAGAAAAGCAAATTCGATGGGGGCAACCGGGCATTTGATCGGCATTTCGGTGATGTGTACCACCAACTTTCCGCCTTCCCAATCCCGTAGTTTGTTGCGAAGCGCCAAAGAACCTTCAAAGGTGTAAAAGTCAAATACACTCTTTTGCCATTCCGATCCGAGCATACCTTCCGTCTCCTCCGGAGCGATTTTGGCGCCCGTTGCAATGATAAGGAGATCGTAATGAAGCCGATCGCCATTGACCATACTCACAAATTGCTCTTTTGGAACAATCTTATCAATTTGGTCATTGATCAGATTGACTCCCTTTGGAATAAAATCCCGGATTGGTTTGGTGATGTCCTCCGGTTTATAAATATCGAAGGGCAGAAAAAGATAGCCGGGTTGATAATGGTGTTCTTCTCTTTCATCAATGATGTCAATCTCCCAATCCTCCCGTTTCAAGTGGTTATGAAGGTGGTTTGCCATCATGGTGCCAGCAGTGCCAGCTCCTAAAATTATTAAACGTTTCATCCGATGCTTGTTTTATTGATCAAGTTCGCTGCAAGGTTTCCCTTTCGCGGCATGACAATAGATGACGAGCATCAATCTGTTGGGTGATCCACGTTGGGGTGGCAAAATCCACGTCATTCCAAACCATCCATAAAGGCTTCGTTAAGATGCGCCGACTTCAATCCCTGGATAATTGTTATATGGGTGGCTGATTTTTATCACCGAACAGGGAAGTTTATATCCTCTACTTTAACAGATTTAGATGATGTAGATCATCGCGGAATTATGATGAGCACCTGCAACTTGCGGTCGAAAATTCGTTCCCGTGATTTGGATTCTGCTTTCTCTGTTATTGCTTTTCGGTTTGATTCTTTGGTTGCCAATCCGCGTGGTAATTGACACGGAGCAAGCCACTTACAGGGTTAGTATGCAAGGCATTTTTGCTTTTTGGCTCATACCGGAAGCGGAACGATGGCGATGGTTTTTCCAGTTATTCTTTTGGCAAAAAGAATGGAGTCCGGGCAAAAAAGAAGCGAAAAAAGTCCTCGACCCTCCAAAAAAGAAACCATCCGGCATAAAACGGAAATCCCGGTTTTCGACAAAGATGATTCGGGCTTTATTCATGAATTTAAGGCGCGCGATCCAGGTTCAACAGCTTCGGATTAATTGGGATACGGGCGATTTTGTGCTCAACGCCTGGCTCTATCCAGCCTTTCGAATGCTAAGCCGTGGCAATCGTCAACTGTACATCAACTTCTTGGGAGAACAAGCAATGGTAATTCGTCTGCAAACACGGCTTGGCCTGTTGGCTTTGGCCGCTATGCGGGTTTTTATAAATTCTAAAAATTACTGATCATGCAAGCAAATTTTGATGAAGTCCTTACCAAAGTGACTGATTTTTTGAAATCAGAAGCCAAAACTGAAACCGTTATTGGCAAAGAATTCAGCCTGGGTGAATTCACTTGTGTTCCGGTTATCCGCGTAGGATTAGGGTTCGGCTACGGCGGTGGCGAAGGTGAAGATGAGAAGAAAGGTCACGGGGGCGGAAGCGGAGCTGGTGCTGGCATTGGCATCGAACCGCTCGGCTTTTTAGTTACCCGTGGCGCTGAAATTTCTTTCGTACCATCAAGGAGCAGCAAAGGCTTGGCTGCGGCTTTTGAAAAAATGCCGGACGTATTGGAGAAATTTCTCACCAACAAGGAAATGACCGGCGCGAATTGAACGGTAGATGTGATTGGTGGAATGGCCTTCAGGCCGTCGGGAAATGCGCCGTTTACGGCGTACAATAATTTCAATTAGGGGCGTGAACGCCCTTGTCCCGACGGCCTGAAGGCCATGCCACCGCTTAAAATTCCACCACAATCCCCACACTCGGCAACAACGAACCTTCCGTATTTTCCAACAAAATTGGAATGGCGTTGCTGCCATCCGACATCAATGCTTTTCCATCAGTGGTGACGAACGCACTGCCATCGGGCGTACGCTGGAAGGTATAGTTGGGAGGCGCAGGATTAATGGAATTTAGAATATTCTGTATGTCCACAAACACATCGAGTGAAACGCGCTTGAAATTCCACTTTTTGTCTACTCGAAGATCCATTTGGCTGAAATTGCCCAGACGGAGCGTATTCAGACGATTGTTATCCAAAATGCCCGTGCCGATGCTCGCATAATTCAAGCGACTTGCGTCCAAATCCAGCGGCGTGTAAGGCACCCCACCCTGCCAACGGTGTTTCACGCCCAATTCCCAATTGCCGCGAAATTTGTAGCCTGCGAGCAAAGAAAGCAGGTGACGGTTGTCCCAGGCAGAAGCGATCAATTGGCCGTTTTGATTGCTGAATTTTGACCAAAACAGGGTGTAAGAACCTGTGAAATACAAATTTTTGCTAAGTTTTTGCTGTGCGAAAAGTTCCATCCCATAAGCCTCCCCTTTACCTACTGCCAGGACTTTTTCATTGCCCAAAATACCAAATCCAACGCCCTGATTGGCCAGTGAAATGCCGTTGAATAAACTCACCGGGTAATCCTCATATTGTTTGTAAAAGCCCTCCAGCGTAAGTCGCAGCACCGGTGTTGGCAAAAACTCCAGACCTGCCACATAGTGATCGCTGCGGAGGTAGGGCTGATCCTTGTTGACCAATACTCCTGATTCGTCGCGGTAGCCCAATACGGTGTACAAGGGCGTTTTGAAGTAGCGGCCCACTGAGGCGTTGAGCTTCCATTTGGGCGCAAAAGCATAACTTGCACTAATCCTGGGACTGATGGTTTTCAACAAATTAGCCCCATCGTCGGTGAAACTGTTCCCATCTGCACGAATGCCCGCTGACAGGCCCAGCCGCTCGTTAAAAAAGGTGCGGTTAATTTGTCCGAACAAGCCAAATTTGAAAAAATCAATGGCTGTATTGAAGCGGAGTTCAGCGGCTGGTTGAACGACATTGCCGGAGGAATCGCGGATTTCAGAGCGCAGCCGGGTGTAGGCGTTGTTGTTGTATTTGACGTATTGTGCCATGGCGCCTGCACTGAATTTCCAGGCGCCTGCGTATCGGTTGAAGTCAAATCGAAGTTTGTTTTCAATTTCCTGACTCTGGACGCCCAGAATACGTTTTGACTCGTCTTTTTGCTTGCCATCGGTATTCTCCGCGAACTGATCCAATTGGTTGTCCAGCATATTGCGGCTAAAAGTCAGGTTCCAGAAGCCATTGTCAATCAGCCGTTTGAGAGAAAAGCCCTGCGTATAGTTCCATTGATTTACACCCGGAACCGAACTAAGAATATAGAGATTTTCTGGCGTTGCATCTTTGGGTGCTTCAAAATAAAAATCATCCAGCGCACCCACGCCCAGGGCCGTAAAAGTGGTTTTAGCGTTGATCTTGTGCGTCACTTTGTATTGAAAATCCCAATAATCCGGACGAATGGGCAACCCGATGGCCTCGAACAAAAATTGCAGGTACGAGCGCCGGGCCGAAGCTAAAAAGGTCGTTTTCCCATTCTTTTTACCCAAAGGGCCTTCCAAGGTTAAAGCCGTTTCAGAAGCGCCTACGCGTACGTTGCCTTGAACACGCTCCGGGTTACCATCTTTTTGACGGAACTGCAATACAGAGGAAAGTGCGTTATCATAACGTGCGTTAAATGCGCTGGTGGCCAGGGTCGCATCTTCAATGAACGAAACGTTGAGCATTCCCGTAGGCCCGCCTCCTGCGCCTTGGGTGCTGAAGTGGTTGATGACCGGAATTTCCACCCCATCGAGATAAAACACGTTCTCGCTGGGTCCGCCACCCCTGATAATCAGGTCGTTGCGAAATCCGCCACCAGTTCCTGCCACACCGCCCACGCCGGGAAGGGCCTGCACTACCCTGCTGATGTCGAAATTGCCGCCCGGATTACTTTTAATTTCCTCTACTGAAAGGCTCTGAATTGAAAGCGGCGTTTCAGCCGAAGCGATCCGTACCGAGCGATTCACGGAAACGACTACTTCCCCGAGCGCCTTGCCGTCTGGTTCGAGTTCAAAATTCAGCTGATTGGCGTTTCCGGTGGTAATGACCACGTTGAATTTGGTTTGAGCAGCATAACCCACATACGTTGCCACTACATTGTAAGATTTGGGCGGAATGGCGGAGAGACGAAAATTCCCTTCCACATCCGTTGCAGTGCCAATCTCGGTGCCGTCCAGCTTGATGCTGACGCCGATGAGGGCCTCCTGGGTGAGTTTGTCTTTGACGGTGCCCGTAAGGGTGCCAGTATTTTGGGCTTGAAGCGCGCCAAACTGGAGAAAAAAGAGTGCTAAGAGTGTTGAAAAGCGCATGATTTTTTCAGAAAAACGGTAACTTAAATTTAGGTGTATGACATTTGCCGCGCTTTTTCAAGAAGAATGGTTTTGAAAAAGCATACCCTGAACAAGTCACCAGGAATTTTGTTTGTACTATATCAAACTTTTTTAAAAAAAATAATTTTATATCAAACTAAAGATGCAAACAGACTTCATTCGAAAACTACTGGACCTGGCGGATGATTATGAATCTGCGGGCGGAAGTACAGCGGAATTTGATCAAGAGGATTTTGCCAGTTGGTTGCTCACCCGCCGTCAATGCTTGACTTCGGAAGCCACTGAAGCGGAGTTTGGACCGCCCGTCAATGGACTGATAGCCATGTACTTAAGTTTTATGGCAAAATATGCGCAGTTTTATGGCAAGCGGGTGTTTCGTCATTCCGCCATTTATTCCGACGACGACTGGGGGGTACTGGTTTCCCTTTATCCAAATCAGCAACTAAAAAAAACCGATGTCATACGATTCTGCATCATGGAAAAATCTTCCGGTAATGAGGTACTCAAACGGCTGCTCAAACAAGGGCTACTTCAGGAACATGAACACCCGAGTGACAAGCGTTCCAAACTCATTGAACTGACGGATAGTGGCCGCATGGCCTTTGAATCGGTGCAGGGTGGCATCTACAACCTGGCCAATATCGTGGTGGCTGATCTTACAGAAGCGGAAAAAGGTAGTTTGCTACAGATTTTAAATAAGCTACACCGTTTTCACAAGCCGATTTTCGAGGAAGGAAATGAGGCGGAATTGGAGCGGATGCTGGGTGGATAAAATTCTACCTTTACCAAGAAAAAGATGTTTCACTTCAAGGTATTCCATTTTGCTTGCCTGTGCCTCCTGACGTTCCTGGTAGCCTGCCATAGTACGCGTAAAGTCCAACCCACAGAATTCTTGGCATTTTTTAAAGATATTCCCACACCCGACACACTTCGTATTGAAGTTGATGATGAAGACACAGAATTAAAGGATACGATTCCTAATCGAGTGTTTTTTTCAAACATTCCAACCGCCTTGCTACAGCCTATTGACCATCTGGCAGATTCATCTTCGTCGGTCGTGATAAGTCGGCAAAAATTTACTTTGGATGGAAATATGGCGGCGTATTGGGTGGAGATCAGGATGGCTTGGTACCATCACCATTCCTTGTTTTTGTACGACAAATCCAAACAGCGGTTTACGGATCGGATCACCGTGGCTGAATTTTTCGGCGGCGATGGCAGCCAGAACCTAACCGGCAGCTGGTTGTTCGACTTCAACGGTGATGGCAAAAAAGACATCGTACGGCGAGATATCCAACACAGTATGGTGCCCAAAGACGACGAGCCGCTGGAGCTGATATATGAGTCTGCATCCCTTTTATTGTGGAAAAACGGTCGGTTTGAGGACACCCCTTTTCAGGATACCGCCGCGATGGTTCGGCGATTTCCGATTCGAAGTTTTTGGTAAGTCGTATTTCACGCAACGGCGCAACGACTATAAAGCGTGATATCCGATTCTTGCGACGCTAAGTGGAAGTTTCACGCAACGGCGCAACGGCGCAACGACTATAAAGCATGATCTCCGAACCCTTAGGCTGTTGCGTGAAATCAGTAGTGTTATATCAGAAACGTTGCGCCGTTGCGCCGTTGCGTGAAACAGTTGCGTGCCCCCCCCCACAAAGCGTGAATTTTGTAATACTTTCTTGCAATTATGTAACACTGCCCATACGCAGGGCCTGACCTTTGCAGCAGGAATTATTCATGGCAGATTCCCCATTCAATTTTTATTGCCCACGCCTTTTATATTGTCACACCTATATTCTCGGTGCTTTGGCAATAGACACTTTTCACAAAGCAAAACCTAACATCGTATGCTTTCCATTACCAGTAAATTCTCAACGCTTGCAATAGCAATCTTACTTACTCAAGGCACCCTCTTAGCTCAAAATGACGGCTACCAAAAAGCTGGCAATAACAACAATTATGCTACGCCTGGCGATCAGGGACAAGCTCCCAATGACGGTGAGGATGAAGAGGATGCCCTTCGCGGCGGCAACTTTGTCATCGGTTCAGGCGTGGGTTATGTCAACTCCGTAACCACCATTCAAATTGACAACGGAAGCACTGTTCAAAAAGGAGGCAATACAGGCTACCAGCTGCACTTAACTCCCACCATTGGCTATTTCGTTTCCCGCAACTTTGTTCTGGGATTGGGCATGGATTATTTGGTAAGTTCTTCTAAAGACAATAGCGACAATACCGCTGGTTCGCCCAGCACAACGGACACTAAACTGCTTTTTGGCCCTTACACCCGGCTCTATTTCCCATTTGTGGGTGATCAGGCCTTCTTCATCGGTGGCGTGTACGGCTACGGCAAATCTGAAACAGAAATCTCTGACGGCACGGATACCCAATTGGCAAAAACGCAGCTCATGACTTTCGGGGTAGGGCCGGGATATTCTATCTTTTCCCACGGTCGGGTTTCGCTGGAGACTCAGGTAAAATACAATTACGGCATCAGCAGAAGTGACCTTCGGGTTGACAACGCCAACCAATCCACCCGCACGCTTACCAAAGCCTGGGATTTTGTAGTGGGTCTGCACTTCTACTTTAGCCGCAACAGATAGGCTCAAAAACAATACTTTGAACACCAGGCCCCAAAATCCATTTTTTTTGAGCAATCAACTCCCAAACAACACTCCTTCAACACATTAAATCAAAAACTATGCTACGCAATCCAATCATAAGTTTGACAACGGTGCTGCTTTTGAGCACTTTTATGATAGCCATGTCATCCTGCCTGAAAGACGATAATTTTGACAGCAATTCAGGCAGCGCCCGAATCGAAATCACGGATGCCCCGATAGATGATCCAAACATTAAAAGCATATTCATAACCGTAGCTGACATTAAAATTGACGGTAAATCCTGGAATGGTTTTAATGGAAAAACCAGCTTCGATCTGCTTGCCCTTCAAAACGGAAAAACCAAACTGTTGGGAGAAGGTAACCTGGATGCTAAAACATATACCGAAATTGTGCTCGTGCTGGATACCGAAGCTGATTCCAGCGGTAATAATTTCGGCTGTTATGTAGAAGATATCTCGGGCGTCAAAAGAAAACTCGAAGGCGGAAATGAATTTGTCGTCAAAGCAAAAGGCAATTTCGAGAGCAAAAAAGATCAAACCACGGATCTGGTGGTAGATATAGACCTCCGCAAAGCCATCCTGTACAAAGCTGGATCTACCACTGAATTCCAGTTTGTTACCAATGCAGAGCTTTATGAATCTGTCCGTTTGGTGGACAAAGCGAATACTGGCAAAATCTCCGGCAATTGTTCCGACGGCGTTTCCGGCAGCGATAAAATTGTCGCTTATGCTTATAAAGCTGGGGATTACAATCAGAATGAGCGTTTTCCACAGGGGACTTCCCAGGTACAGTTCAAAAACGCGGTCAGCAGTTCAGCAGTGGGCACTGATGGAAGTTTCAGCTTTGCATTCCTTGAAAGTGGCCTCTATGAGGTGCATTTCATTTCTTATGAGCAAGACGCTCAGGGAATACTTCAAGCCAAGGGCGAACTTCAGTTGAATGTCGTCGGTTCCGTACTTAACTTGCTGCAATTAAATGTAGTGGCAAAAGGGACCATCAACCTGGATCTTCTGGTGACCGGAATTCTATTTTTCTAAAAACGTATTCGGAGATTTTTTTTGAAATAAATTTCAAACTACAAGCAGCGAACCGGAAGCCTCGCTCGTTTCTGTTGTATCATTTCGCAAGAAACAGTTTTTGCGAACAGAAAAGCAGGTTTTTTTAGTTGGTTTTGTTTGTTGTAAAAGGCACGCTGAAGAGCGTGCCTTTTGTATTTTAGATCAAAACGGAAGGCAACTTTGTCTATATTTGCAGCATCACTTGCCAAAAGTTATTCCATGAAAAAAATCTTTGCCCTCTGCTGCCTCTTTGCTTTTGCCTCCATGGCTGCCTCCGGCCAAAACCAAACCCCTGAAATTTCCCATTTAAGCGTAACACCTGATTGGGCTAACCTAACGCTGGACGTTACATACGAGGTGATGGACAATGAAAATGACCCCCTCGAAATTACCCTCCAGTTTTCGGACAATGGAGGCAAAACCTACGCCCTCACCAACTTTATTCCAATGACGGGCGACATTGGTTTTCCTATACAACCAGGTCTTCGCAACGTTCAATGCGACCTCGCCTTAGTCGCTAACATCGCTGCTCCTTTCAGCGTTCGTATCATAGCGGACGACAAGCAACCCTTTGATATTCAAGCCTTAGTGAACGAAGTGGATAGCAATCGCCTTCGGTCTAACCTCGAATTTGTAGAAGGAATCCGCCATAGGACTACTGGCGCAGTCCATCTGGAAGCAACTCGGGATTCCATCAAAAATTTATTCCAAAGCTTTGGTTTGCGCTATGAGGAACAGTCCGTTCCACTGGGGAACTATACGGGTAAAAATCTAATCGGAAACCACCCCGGCACCAGTTCGCCAGAGAAAGTCGTCATCAATGACGCACATTATGATACTTTTAATAATGCTCCCGGAGCCGACGACAATGGCTCGGGCACAGTTGGAGTCATGGAGGGCGTTCGGCTTTTGAGCCGTTACCCTTTCAAAAAATCACTGCGATTTATAGGTTTTGACCTGGAAGAATCGGGCCTGGTAGGCAGCATACGCTATGTAAGCACCGGAATTCCTGTGAACGATCAGATTGCGGGTGTTTTTAACTATGAAATGATCGGTTATTGGAGCAATGAACCCAATAGCCAAACACTTCCGTTCGGCTTTTCGACTCTTTTCCCTGCCGCCGCCGCGACGGTAGCCGCCAATCAATATCGGGGCGATTTTATTACCAATGTCGGCAACACAGCGTCACAACCCCTCGCAATGCTTTTTAGTAATTCTGCACAGCAATATGTGCCTGGTTTAAAGGTGATTTCGCTGGATGTGCCCGGTAATGGCCAACAGGTCCAGGACCTTCGCCGCAGCGACCACACTCCATTTTGGGAGGCCGGAATCCAGGCTCTGATGCTCACCGATGGCGCCAATTTTCGCAACGAATGCTACCATACGCCGAACGACACCCTGAACGAAAAACTCAATTTCACTTTTATGTCCAACGTGGTGAAAGCTACCATTGCGGCCATGGCTGAACTCGCAGAGATCCAGCATGGTGATTGGGCCACCGCAAGTTTTCAAAGTAATGTGGGCGTTTCATATACACGACCTCCTTTGTTTCTATCGGTTTACCAACAAAATGATCAACTGGATTGGTTGACTATTGAAGGGCAGTGTTCTTTTAATGAGATTGTTCTGGAACTCTACGATTTAAAAGGTTCGCTCCTATTGCAAGAAGGTATTGTTTGCCCGGACGAAGGCTCTTTATCACAAATTCGCATTCCAAAACTACCCGCGGGGATGTATGTTGTAAAATTCAGATACCCTGGTGGGATACAGGCACAAAAAATCATGCTGCGGTAATAAAATATGAGAGACCTCGTAGGTTTTTCGAAACCTACGAGGTCTACGCGCACCGGATTTCTATCTTTGCCGCCCTTATGAGGGTTTTTACCGATTTATCTCAATTGCCCCAGTTTCAAAACGCCGTGGTCACCATCGGTTCCTTCGACGGCGTACACCTGGGCCATCGGCGTATTCTGGAGCAAGTGCAGGCTTTGGCCCAAAAAAACATGGGCGAAAGCGTGGTCATTACCTTTGACCCGCACCCGCGCTCGGTCCTCAAACCGGATGACGCCTCCTTTAAACTACTGTCCACTACCCAGGAAAAAATAGAACTCCTTGCCCAAGCGGGCATTGATCATGTGGTAGTGGCCCCTTTCTCGCACGAATTTTCCCAACAAACGGCCCAACAATACGTCGAAGATTTTTTGATTGAAAAATTTGCCCCCCGATACATCGTCATTGGTTACGACCATCATTTTGGCGCAGGGCGTAAGGGGGACCTTGCATTTCTAAAAAAGTTTGAAAAAACGGCTGGTTTTGAAGTGGTGGAAATCCCCGCCCAGGAAGTGGACGAAATTGCCGTTAGTTCCTCCAAAATTCGCAAAGCCCTGGAAAACAGTGACATAGCTTTGGCAAACCGCTTGCTCGGCCATCCGTTTTCATTTTCTGGCAAAGTGGTGGAAGGGAATAAAATTGGCCGGAACCTCGGTTTCCCTACGGCCAATATTGAAATCACTGACCCGCACAAACTGTTGCTTCCAGAAGGGATTTATGCTGCCAAAGTAGGCGCCAAAAAAGCCGCGCTTTACCTGGGCACCCGCCCTACCCTATCGCCCAATGGAAAGCGGGTCATTGAGGTAAATATTCTGGATTTTGAGGGTGATTTGTACGACCAAAACCTGAGCGTGGAAGTTATAGATTTCATACGCCCTGACAAAAAACTGGACAATTTGGAAGAACTGAGAAAACAAATTGCCGCGGACAAAAGTGAAATTGAGAAACGACTAAGCCAGACATCCAACGGCCAATATCCAATATCCAACATCCAATATCCAGCCTCCAAAGTCCTAAATCCAACGTCCAACATCCAACGTCCAACATCTGCCATAGCCGTCGTAATCCTCAATTACAACACGCGTCGGCATCTAGAACAGTTTTTGCCATCCGTGGTGGCCAACAGCCCTGGGGCGCGGATCATCGTGGCTGATAATGGCTCGCCAGACGACTCGATGGATTTTCTTCGAAAACACTATCCAGCCGTAGAAATCATTGATTTAAAACAGAATTGGGGATTTGCAGAAGGCTACAACAAGGCGCTTAAACAGGTGAAAGCTGAGATTTATGTCATCCTGAATTCCGATGTAGAAGTGGCTCCGGGTTGGCTCGAACCCGTGTTGGAGGCCATGCAAAAAGACCCGACTATAGCCGTTGCGCAACCAAAAATTTTAGCTTGGGTGGATGACCCCTCCTTCGCGCCACGCGCTACGGCGGGTAAACAATTCGAATACGCCGGCGCATCCGGCGGCTGGATTGACCAGCTAGGCTACCCCTTTTGTCGGGGACGAATTTTTAGCCAGCGTGAGGAAGATCATGGTCAATACGACGAGCCACAGGAATGTTTCTGGGCCTCAGGAGCGGCGTTTTTTATCCGTGCCGAATTGTACCACAGCTTTGGCGGCTTCGATGGCGATTACTTTGCGCACAATGAGGAAATTGACCTTTGCTGGCGTTTGAAGCGCGCGGGATATAGCATTTGGTGCATTCCACAATCGGTGGTCTGGCATTTGGGGGGCGGTACTTTAGAATATGAAAACCCGCGCAAGGTTTTTCTGAATTTCCGAAACAGCTTGTATTCCCTTTTAAAAAATGAACCCTGGGGAAAATTGCTCTGGCTCATCCCGGCGCGGGTCCTGCTGGATGGTTTGGCCGGAGCGCGGTTTGCAGCCAAAGGACAATTCCGTGCGATATGGGCGATTGTTCGGGCCCATTTTTCCTTTTACGGGAATTTCAATCTCATGCTCCGAAAACGCAAGGAAGGGATACAAATCATTGAAAAACAAAAGATTGCGCCCAAAAATGAAAAGGGAATTTACCCTGGAAGTATCATTGTAGCGCATTACCTGCGGCGGGTGAAAGTATTTAGCAAATTGATCCAATGACTTAATGACCCAATGACTTAATGACCCAATGTTCTAATGTCAAATTTTGACCTAATATACGAAGACGATCAAATCCTGGTCGTCACAAAACCAGCAGGGCTACTCACCATTCCCGACCGGGCTGGCAATCAAAATAGCCTGGTAGCCGCACTGCAAGTCAAGTACGGCAAGGTGTTCATTGTCCACCGACTCGACCGGGAGACGAGCGGGATACTAGTTTTTGCCCGCAATGAGGCAGCCCACCGTCACCTCTCCTTGCAGATGGAGCATCATACTGCCGACAAATTTTACCTCGCACTGCTCGACGGGGTATTGCACCACGAAGAAGGCGAGATTGACAAGCCCATCGGTGAACATTACCACATTCCCGGCAAAATGGCCATAACGAGTTCAGGCAAACCTTCGCTGACTTTTTACCGGGCAGTGGAACGTTTTCAACGGTTTACACTCGTCGAAGCGCAGATCAAAACAGGCCGAACGCACCAGATTCGGGTGCACTTCCAAAGCATTGGTTACCCCTTGGCCGTGGACGCACTATATGGTCGCCGGGAGCAGTTTTTATTGTCGGAAATAAAAGGCAAAAAATACAAATCCGGCAAATTTACCGAAGAAGAGCGCCCGCTCATGGAACGCACTTCGCTCCACGCCGCGCGTTTGCGGCTTCAGCATCCAACTACAGGTGAGATCATGGAATTCAAGTCAGAATTACCCAAGGATTTTGCCGCAGTATTGAGTCAGCTCAGAAAATGGGGGAAATAGACTGCGAAAGTAGGCAAAGGGTAAATTGGAGGGCATAGCCAAAACAGAAACCAATCTCTGGCAAACCAATTCACCAATCACCCATTCACCCATTCACCAATCACCATGCTATCTTCGCCCCATCATGGCCGCAACACAGCAACAACGCATCATTTTTGGGCTGAAAGTCAAACAGTTCCGCCAGGAACGGGGCTGGAATTTTGAAGAACTGGGCCAACGCACCGGCATCTCGATCTCCTACCTGAACGAGATTGAAAAAGGAAAAAAATACCCCCTTCTGGATTACAGAAAACGGCTTTCGGAAGTACTGGAAGTGCCGTATGATTTTCTGATCTCTCCTGAATTAACCAAGGAGTTTGCGCCGCTGGGCGAATTGTTGCACAGCAAATTCCTGAACGATCTTCCACTCGACCTCTTTGGCATCGGGATGCAGCCCCTGGTAGAAATCATCGCCAGCGACCCGGCCAAAGTCAATGCGTTTATTTCAGCCTTATTGGAAATTGCGCGGGTGTACGCCCTCCGTGAGGAGCACTTTTACTTTGCTGCATTGCGGGCTTACCAGGAATTGCGCGACAATTATTTTGAAGAAATCGAGCAAGCAGCCAGCGATTTTGTGCGCGAAAATCAATTGCCTAAAAACGGCGGAGTCTCCCGCTCCATGCTGACCAGCATTCTGGAGCATCAATACGGTTGCACAGTGATACCCGACGGACTGGACGCTTACGAGCCTTTGCACTGGTTGCGATCTGTGTTCAACCCGCACTCGCGCCGCATCCTCCTCAACGGCCAACTCAACGAACGGCAACGAACCTACCAATTAGCCAAAGAACTGGGATTCAACGTTTTAGGATTAAAAGAACGCCCCTGGGCTTCCAATTTTTTGCGGGTCAATTCCTTTGAAGAAGTGTTGAATAATTACAAAGCAGCGTATTTCGCTGTGGCAATTCTGGTCAATCGGGAATCGTTTGTGCAGGACATCGGGCGATTTTTTTCAAAAGTTCAATGGGACGCGGGCGATTTGCCTCGTTTGATGGAAAAATACGAGGCCAGCCCGGAAGTCTTATTTCAGCGTTTTAATGTGTTCACGAAGGATTTTGGACTCGATAAGGTTTTTTTCCAGCGCGTAGTACATGACCTCGACCGTGATGTTTTCGACATGGACAAGGAATTGCACCTCAACCGCCGGCACCAACCCCATGCGACTGGGCTTGGGGAACATTATTGCCGGCGTTGGCTTTCCATTTCGTTGCTGCGGGATTTGCGGGAATTTCAACTTTCCCAAAGTTCAATCACCGTCAATGTGGGCATCCAACGCGCAATATTTGTTGCCAGCGGCGAAGAATATCTCTGCATTAGCGTAGCCAAGCCTGGCCACCCTACCCCAGGGCGTAATGTGAGTGTAACACTTGGGGTACTGCTCGACGACCATGCCAAACAGCGCATCCAATTCTGGGACGATCCCGCCATCCCGCGCCGAACGGTGAATGTGACCTGCGAACGCTGCGCACTCGCTGATTGCGCCGAACGGGTTGCGCCTCCTAAAATCGTGTTGCGGCGGGAAGAGCGGAAACGGATGGAGGAAATACTGCGGGTGCTTACTACCTGAAAACAATCAACAAAAAATGTCCAATTTCTAAGGAGCTCCATATCACACCATATAGTTCTGAATGGAGGGCTTTAATGGTTTGATCCATGCCTGAAACCCTCAAACCTATTAGTTTTGCCCCGCTAAAGTAGCAACGACACTGTATATGGAGCCAATTATTAAAGGCCTGCTCTCTGGGCTGGCCTACGGTTTGCTGATCGGACCGCTTTTTTTTATGAACATCCGCACCACCTTAAGCCATGGTTTGCGGCAAGGAGTGGCTTTGGTCGCAGGGGCTTTTACCAGCGATCTGATCTTAGTGCTGACGAGTTGGTGGGGGGCAATGAGTTTGGCATCCATTACCCGGGAAGACTTGTTTCAAAGTTGGTTTGGACTGGTGTGCGGTTTGTTGTTGTTTGGATTCGGCCTTTCTGCTGCATGGCCGCGAAAAAATAGGTTTGACAAACAAATGAATGAAAACCAACCCGTTGTGAAACGCCGATACGCTTTCTTCCAAGGTTTTTCCATCAATATGACCAACCCCTCCAACTGGCTTTTTTGGCTGGGCGTGGCTACTGCGGCAAGAGCGGAAGCACCCAGTGGCGATGAGTTTTACCTCCGATTCTTCATGGCAGCAGCCTTGATCGGTTTGTTCAGCACCGATCTAGCCAAAGTGCTCCTGGCGCACCAAATTGGAAAACGGCTAAAACCGGGTGTACCCGAAAAAATCGTGCGCTTTGCAGGCTTCATCCTTATGGGCGTGAGCAGTTGGATACTTTTCCGCGTGATACAAAACGCGTTTTACTAGCCACGAACTTACATGAATGGGGATATTCTTAATAAAAATGAGTGCCATTCAAGCCCAATGAACCAATCCACCAATCCACCAATCACCAATCCACCAGTCACCAACTAAGTCATGGAATCCCTGCGCGAGCAACTATTAATTCTAATCACCACACCACTGTATGTGGTCGTCATTTTGGCTGAAATGTTGCTGAGCAACTATCGCCACACCAAATCGTACACACTGCGTGACACCCTGACCAACCTATACCTAATGCTGCTCAACAGTGGTGTTGACCTGGCCTTCCGCCTTGTATACCTCGTTATCTTCCAATGGTTTTGGGAACATCGGTTGTTTGAACTCAGCACCCCTTTCTGGTATTGGTTTTGGCTGGTGGTAGGCATGGACTTTTTGTACTATTGGTTGCATCGGGTAGACCATTTCAGCCGTTTTTTCTGGGCGGTACACGTTACCCACCACTCTTCCGAACAATTCAACCTCACGGTGGGCTTTCGATCCTCGGTGTTCCAACCCTTATACCGCTTCATCTATTTCATTCCGCTCTGCCTGGCTGGCTTTAAATCCGTGGACATCCTGTTCATTTTTGCTGCCACTCAAATTTGGGGCATTCTCGTACACACAGAGTTCGTGCGTAAAATGGGCTGGCTCGAACATGTACTCGTTACGCCCTCCCACCACCGAGTGCATCATGCTTCCAATCCGCTTTATTTGGACAAAAATCTGGGGATGTTCCTCATTGTGTGGGACAAATGGTTTGGCACTTTCCAAGCTGAATTGCCGGACGAGAAATATCAACCGCTGCGTTATGGCCTTACAACACCATTGGAAAAAAGGGATGCACTGAACATTGTTTTTCACGAATGGATCAACATTATTAAGGACTTGTTCAGCAATAAACCACTGCGTACCAAATTCTGGTATGTCTTTGGACCGCCCGGATGGAGCCATGACGGCAGTACCATGACCAGCGAACAAATGCGCGAAAAGGAAAGACAGGAAAAAAGGTAGGTAGTACATACATCCAGCAACTTTTGCCTTTCATCGAATCCTAAGTTTCACCCCAAAAACGCGTTTTACCTTCGGGCTATGAAACACTTCCTCCGAATTCTATATGAAGGTGCAGCGCAGGCATGGCAACAGCTTATGGCCAACAAACTCCGCTCCTTCCTTTCACTGCTCGGTGTCACTATTGGCATTTTCTGTATCATCGGGGTTAAAAGTGCGGTCAACTCCCTGGAAGACAACATCCGAGGCTCGATGGCAAAACTCGGCAACGATGTGATTTACATCGAAAAATTCTCCTGGGGAGAGGATCCCGGCCAGAATTTTTGGAAATGGATGCGCCGCCCAAATTTTACTTTCAATGAGTTTGAAACACTCAAAGACGAGCTTGAACTGGCCGACCAAGTGGGCTTTTGGCAATTTTTAGGCTCCAAAACGGTCAAATGGCAATCTTCAAGCGTAGAAAACGCCTTTTTTCTCGGGATTACGGAGGACTGCTACGAGCTTTTTCACATTGAGTTCGACGGGGAAGGCCGGTACTTTTCTCCCACTGAATACCAAAGTGGTGCCGATGTGTGCATCCTGGGCGCCATCGTTGCAGAGGAGCTTTTTGGTCCAGGCATTGATCCCTTGGACAAAGACGTCAATGTCGGTGGCCGAAAACTTCGCATCATTGGGGTAACCAAAAAATCGGGGAAAGAAATACTCAAACCCTTCAACTTTGACAATGGAGTGTTGGTGAGCTATAACCTTGCAAGACGTGGATTCGGAGTCCGCAACAATGGCAGTGGGCACGGGCCACAAACGAGCATTCAGGTAAAAGCCAAGCCAGGTACAGATATAGAGGAACTTAAAGACGAAATTACCGGGGTACTAAGGGGCGAACGCCGCATCAAGCCTAGAGAGGAAAGCAATTTCGCCCTCAATACCTTGTCCATCATCAGTGGTCTGTTTGACAAGCTATTTGGCACCATGAACGTAGCGGGGATGTTTATCGGAGGCTTCGCACTTTTGGTAGGGATGTTTTCGGTCGCGAACATCATGTTTGTGTCTGTACGTGAACGCACCAACATCATTGGCATCAAAATGGCACTGGGAGCTAAGCGTTGGTTTATCCTGCTCGAAATTCTCATTGAAGCCGTCGTGCTTTGTATTTTCGGCGGGTTGTTGGGCTTGCTTTTAATATGGATCGTCACCGCAGTCATCTCCGCCGTCATTGACTTCGACATTCACCTTTCTATAAGCAACGCGGTCTGGGGTATCCTAACCTCCGTAGCGGTCGGGGTTATATCGGGCTTAATACCGGCTTCTCAAGCAAGCAGGATGGATCCTGTGGAAGCGATTAGGAAGTGATGGAATTTACGATTTTGGATTTTGGATTTACGATTTTTTTGATCCGAAAAAGGCACGAATCATACCTTTTTCGGATCAAAAAAATCGTAAATCCAAAATCGTAAATCCAAAATTCAAAATCACATTCTCAAATCCTCCACCCGCACCCCTTTAAATGCGTTGATGTCAAAAGTGTATTGACCGGCTGGGATGGCCTTATTGGCCGACAATCGGGTAATGTTGAAGGTATAGCGCGAACCATCTTTGGCAAAAGCCTTGACGCTTTGAATCGTGCCCGCTTTTTCGTCAATAGCCACCCGAAGCTTTGAATATTCCGAGTTTCGGTCCTTCGGTTTGAACTCGATCTGCGTGAGCACTTTGCCCCCCTCAGTCGTTTTGTCCGTAATGTTGTAAAGAAAATCGCCTTTTTGGTAGCGCCCCAAAAGTTCTTTGGGCGTAAAGAAGGCGTTGGCATCATTCGGGTCGGCATTGTTGATCTGAACTTCGTTTGCTTTTTTCTGATAGACCCAGGTAGTGGCGCCATCACTTACGATGATTTGGTCGCTCATATCCAACCGAAACTTTTTTCCCTCCTGCGAAATAGTTCCTTTTTGTGTGTCTTTTGCCTGGCCAGGCACCTCAATGACGAGGGAAAAAGCGGCTTCTACGGTTTTATAGGCATCGTACTTCTTGCGGATTTTGTCGAGCACCTTTTTGGCCTCCGGATCGTTCTTTTCGGGTGCTGCCGTGGTTTGCGCCACTAAACATGAAGTTGAAATCAAGGCAATGAAGGCAAAAATCAGTTTGTTCATTTTTATAAGGTGTGTTGTGAGTACGAATTCGGTCTTTAGAATTTGTCCCACAAACGTGGCATCACGCTTGGAGTTGCGCAATGAAGGGTTAAAGATTTCAAAACTCACTTATTTTTCGCAAAAAGTCAACCTGTTTGTGTACCTACCAACCTTCCTCGCCTTCGCTTTTTTGCATTCCCCTACCCTGTCTAAAACCCAAAACCTTCCACACGAACGCGGAAGCAACAAATGATGCCCGGCGGTATATTTTAAGGGCGATATGTGGGAAAAGCCATGCCAATGAAATAACAGGTTGTACGAAGTAAAATGAAACTTCTGCCGCCGTACCTTCGCCCCACCACAAAGCCCAGCCACCCGTTAGGCTTGAGCTTTTTTAAATGCCTAACCAATTCTTTGGATGCTAGACATTGGATATTAGACCTTGGACTTTTAGCGCAAAGATTTTTTTGTATAAAATTTCAAAATCAACCAAGTCCAAAGTTTAATGTCCAAAATCCAAAATCATTCAATTTATGCAAGAATTAGGACACAAAAATCCCAACGCCAATCTTCAGGAATTAGGGCTTAAAAACTGGAAAACTGCATATTGGAACCTCTCTCCCGAAGAATTGGTAGAGCATTCTATTTCAAAAGGTATGGGCCAGTTGGCCGATTCAGGCGCCTTGGTCATTTACACCGGCGAATTCACGGGTCGTTCTCCGGACGACCGTTTTATAGTGAAAGACAGCATAACAGCCAACAAAGTAAACTGGGGGAAGGTGAACCTCCCGTTCGAGCCCAAAAAATTCGATGCGCTCTGGCGAAAGGTTTGCAGTTATATGCGAAAAAAGGATTTGTATGTACGCGATGTGGAAGCCAATGCAAGCGCAAACCCAGAATACCGACTCCGTGCACGCGTCGTGACAGAGTACCCTTGGAGCAACCAATTTGCCAACAACATGTTCCTTCGTCCAGATTACAACGAATTAGAGGGTTTCGACCCTCGCTGGACGGTGCTTTGTGCGCCCGGTTTTAAAGCCGATCCTGCCGTGGATGGCACTCGACAACATAATTTCGCCATCGTAAACGTAAAAAAACGCCGACTGCTCATTGGAGGAACGGGCTATACGGGCGAAATCAAAAAGGGCATTTTCTCGATCATCAATTTTGTGCTGCCTACCCGCACCAAAGATGCGTTACCTATGCACTGCTCGGCCAATGTGGGCCACGACGGCGACATTGCCCTCTTCTTTGGCTTATCTGGCACTGGCAAAACTACGCTCAGCGCTGACCCCAACCGCCCGCTCATCGGCGACGACGAACACGCCTGGGGCACAGACGAGGTCTTCAACTTTGAAGGGGGCTGCTATGCCAAAACCATTGATCTAACCGCCGAAAAAGAACCTGATATCTTCCGCGCCATCCGCCATGGTGCAATTCTGGAAAACATCAAATTCTTTCCCGGCACCCGAACCGTAGATTATGCCGACCGAAGCATTACAGAGAACACCCGCGTTTCTTACCCGATTTACCACATCGAGAATGCTGTCCATCCAAGTCGCGCCGCAGGTGATCCGAGAAACATATTCTTCCTCACTTGCGACGCATACGGCATACTCCCACCCATTTCGCAGCTTTCGCCCGAGCAGGCCATGTACTATTTCATTAGTGGCTACACGGCCCGTGTTGCCGGAACAGAAGTGGGCGTAAAAGAACCAAAATCAACCTTTTCCGCCTGTTTTGGCGCACCTTTCCTACCCCTGCACCCGGCCAGTTACGCTGACCTTTTGGGCAAAAAACTCCGCAAGAGCAAAGCCAAGGTTTGGCTCCTCAACACGGGTTGGGTAGGTGGCCCTTACGGTGTTGGCAGCCGCATCAAACTCCCGTACACGCGGGCCATGATTACGGCTGCGCTCACGGGTGGCTTGGATGATGTGAAATTTGAAAAGCATCCGATCTTTGGTGTGGACATCCCGACTTCCTGCCCGGGCGTACCCAGCGACATTCTGAACCCGCGCAATACTTGGACCGACAAATCAGAATACGAAACAAAGGCCAAATCGCTGGCGAAAGAGTTTGTGGAGAATTTTGAAAAATACTCCGATCAAGCCAGTGCGGAAATCGTCGAGGCTGGTCCGAAAGTTTGACGGAGCTTCTGATTTTTGAACACCGATTTTACCGACACCGCCGATACCACCGAAATTCACTTACTTAATTAATCTAATTCGGTGGTATCGGCGGTATCAGTAAAATCAGTGTTCTACCCACCCAAACATCATCTATATGAAGGTCATCCTAGGCATCTCCGGCTCCATCGCAGCATACAAATCTGCTTTCCTTACCCGTTTGTTGGTGAAGCAGGGCGCTGAAGTACAGGTGCTGATGACCGAATCGGCCAAAGCTTTCATCGCCCCCCTGACTCTTTCCACTCTTTCCAAACGTCCCGTTTTTTCCGAGGTCGTTTCTGAATCGAGTTGGAACAACCACGTCGAACTCGGGCTCTGGGCCGATGTCATGCTCATTGCCCCCGCCAGTGCAAACACGCTCGCCAAACTGGCCAATGGCCTGTGCGACAATATTTTGAGTGCAGTTTATCTCTCCGCCCGATGCCCGGTAATGGTTGCCCCGGCTATGGACGTGGACATGTGGCATCACCCAGCCACCAGAGGCAACATCCGCCGGTTGCAGGAACATGGAGTGCAAATTATCCCGGTGGGCCATGGCGAATTGGCTAGTGGGCTCGTGGGGGATGGGCGCATGGCTGAGCCAGAGGATATATTGGCGTATTTAACGGCGCATCTATCGAAGGCTGGAGATTTGACCATCCCGAATAAATCGGGATTTTCAAATCGGAAAGCTCTGGTGACGGCAGGCCCCACCTTCGAGCCGCTGGACCCGGTACGTTTTTTGGGCAATCATTCCACCGGAAAAATGGGCATTGCCCTCGCAGAAGAACTGGCGCGACAAGGGGCCGATGTAACCTTGGTTTTAGGCCCAACCGACTTGAAACCCTCCAATGCATCCATCAAGGTCGTATCCGTCTTAACTGCGAAGGAGATGTACGATGCCTGTGAAGCCATTTTTGCAGAGACCGATATTGTCATTCTGGCCGCTGCTGTGGCTGATTACCGACCAAAGGTATTTTCAGAAACAAAAATCAAAAAGAAGGAAGGTGACTTGACACTCGAGCTGGAAAAAACGATTGACATAGCAGCCACGCTCGGGAAAATCAAAAATCCGAACCAGGTTTTTGTTGGTTTTGCCTTGGAAACCAATGATGAAGCCTCGAACGCCTTGCAAAAACTGGAGAAAAAAAACTTCGATTTTATTGTGCTCAATTCGATGCGCGATCGCGGGGCTGGCTTTGGTTACGATACCAACAAGATCAGCATCTTGCGGCGCGACGGATCACGCACGGATTTTCCCTTGAAAAGTAAAACAGAGGTGGCACGCGATATTGTCGCAGAAATTCACAAAGCAGCCAACCCGAGGCCGATGTAATGCGTCAGGGACTTGCAATCTTGCAAACCCCTCCACGCTCAAGCAGAAATATCAAAACTTTATGATGAAGAGAATCGCTTTATTTCTAGCACTTTCTACCTGTGCTTCAGTGATTTACGCACAAAATGAACTCAACGCCAGCATACGCGTAAGCACCCCGCAACTCCAGCGCAATGACCGCAAGGTGTTTGACCAATTGGAGGTTTCACTCAAAGATTTTTTGAACAACACCAAGTGGAGCACCGACAATTTTGAACAGGACGAGCGCATCAAGTGCAATTTTATCCTCACGATTTCCAAAGAATTGGACGGCAACGTTTTTGAAGCCGAATTGGCCGTCCAATCCACGCGCCCTGTGTACGGTAGTGGTTATGAAACCCCGCTGCTTTCGCATCTGGACAAGGATGTGATTTTCACCTACGAGCAGAACCAGCCGATTGAGTTTTTGCCAGACAACCCTGAAAATCAAAACCTGTCATCCCTGCTGGCCTTTTATGTGTATATCATTTTGAGCATGGATTACGATTCATTCTCTCAATACGGTGGTGAGGCGCACCTGCTCACCGCGGAGAAAATCGTGACCAATATCCAGAACTCCAGCACCAATTCTGCCCCAGGCTGGCGTCCGGGTGACGGTGGCAAAAACCGCAACCGGTATTGGATCATGGAAAACCTGCTCAATCCGCGTATGAGACCCTTCCGCAATGCAATTTACACCTATCACCGCAAAGGTTTGGATATGTTCACCACCAGTCCTGATCAGGGCAAAGCAGCCGTTTTGCTCGCGCTGGAAGATATTGACAAAGTGAGCGCTGCGTATTTCAATTCCATGATCATTCAGATGTTTTCCTACTGCAAAAAAGACGAACTCGTGGAAATGTGGAAAATAGCGCCCAAAGCACAGAAAGACCGCGTCATCCAAATTATGTCAAAAATAGACCCGGCGAATACACAACGTTATAAGGAAATCGGGAGCTAAAGTTTTGCCTACTCCGCACAAAAAAACGCCCTGCGGATTAAACTCCACAGGGCGTTTAGCATGAATGTGCTAAGCGAAAAAAAGATTTACTCCTTTTCTTCCACGAACCGCCACTGGATTTCATCTTGCAGAAATTCGTGTGCAGCGATGATGGCGGTGTTTGGGAGCCGTTCGTAAAACTTGGAAATTTCGATCTGCTCCTTGTTTTCTTGTACCTCTTCGATGGTGTCTGTGTGTACAGCGAACTCTTCGAGCTTGCGCTGGATTTCCCATTTCAGATCGCTGGAAATCTGACGCGCGCGCTTGCTGATAATGACAAGACTCTCGTAGATATTGCCGGTTTTGTTCACCAGTTCGAGCACGTCACGCGGCTGTACATTAGCATCTAGGCCCTGGGCCTTGGTTTTGATATCACTCATTTTTGACTTTTAAATTTTGACTATTGACTTTTGGCCAATAGCGTTTATTTACGATAGTATCCAACAAGGGCTACTGGTCAATAGCCAATGGTTATCAAGTATTTTTCAATTTTTTCTTAACGGCCTTTTGGGCTTGCTCCACGTCTTTGCGGGTCTGTTTGATTTCTTTGGAGTATTTGCCGGAAGGGTACTTCTCCAAAAAATCGTTGCAACGGATGGCCGATTCACCATAGCGTTCTTCCTTTTTCTCTACCACTGAATTTTCAGCCAAAAGGAAGCTGCCTTTAGCGATCAAATACCGAACACGTTCTACATCCGGGCTTTCGGGATAGTCGCGCAGCAGGTTGTCGAAGGAAATGACTGCCGATTGGTACTGCCGGAGGTCGTAATAAAGTTGGCCTTCGGCAAATGCTTTTTGTTCGAGCTTGCGGCGGAGTTCATCAATCAATTGGTTGCACTGCGCCACCTTATCAGAAGTCGGAAAAAGGTTGACAAAAACCTGGAATTCTTCGATGGCCGACTCCGAAGCCTTTTGATCCAAACGGAACGAGGGCGAAAGTTCGTAGTTGGAATACGCCGCCATGAAAGCAGCCTCTTCCCGAAGCGGAGAATTCGTAAAAGTGTTGGAGAAATTTTTAAAATAGAACGCTGCCAGCAGGTATTGTTTGGTTTTGTAATGGCATTGGGCGTATTCAAAAAAAGCTTTTTCAGCCCGCGCATCTCCTCGTAAAGTATTGATTACCAATTCAAAAAGAGTCAGTGCACGCTGATAATTTTTCTTTTCGTAATAGTCAAAAGCTTTCGTGAGTATCAGTTCAGCGTTGCCGCTGGTGCGGGTTCGCTCAAAGCTACTTTTACAGGCGCTTGCCAAAAAAATAAGGGCAAAAAGAAGTGGCCAGCCAGACATTTTTCTCATAGGGGCGCAAAGATAAGAATTGATTGGGAAAATGGACTAAAAAGATCAAAATTTTGCCATTCAACCGAATTGAATGGGTGGCAACATAACGAAAAAGCAGGGCACAGCGCGGCCTTCAGTACCGATAAAATTTGAACAAACGTGATCCATGATTCGTTGTTGTGGTCGTTTTTCGCGCAGATGTTACACAGATGTGAAACGCAGATGTCACACAGAAGCTCTGCGTAACATCTGTGGGAAATTATCTGCGTAACATCTGTGGGATTTATCTGTGTAACATCTGTGTGAAATTAGAACCCATTAAGATCAAAAAATCATTTTAGAACCAACAACATTCCTCGCTCACGCTGTTACCTTTGCGTCCGATTTTACAAAAATCAAGCTCTGAAGACAGCGCGCGAATCCTGTAAATTTTATCCAGAACAGTATGGCACTCAGCGATCAAACCGCCCTCAAATACTCCCTCGAGGAGCATTTTCAATCCAAAATTGACGCAGACATTCGCATCGAGCCCAAAGACTGGATGCCCGATTCATACCGCAAAACCTTGCTACGTCAAATCAGCCAACATGCTCATTCCGAAATAGTTGGAATGCTCCCTGAAGGTGTTTGGATCACCCGTGCGCCCTCTTTGAAGCGCAAACAAATCCTGCTTGCAAAAGTACAGGACGAAGCGGGGCACGGCCTTTATCTCTACGCTGCAGCCGAAACCCTCGGCATGGCACGCGATGAGATGTATGAGGAACTCCACTCGGGCAAAGCCAAATATTCCTCCATTTTCAATTACCCTTCCAGTTCCTGGGCCGATGTAGGCGCCATCGGTTGGCTGGTAGACGGTGCCGCGATTTTAAACCAAATCCCCATTTGCCGCTGTTCCTACGGCCCGTATGCGCGTGCGATGGTTCGGGTTTGTAAAGAAGAAAGTTTTCACCAACGGCAAGGTTTCGAGGTGCTGCTTACCCTTGCCAACGGCTCGCCGGAACAGCGCGCAATGGCACAGGACGCCATCAATCGTTGGTACTGGCCTTCCGTGATGATGTTCGGCCCCTCTGACGGAGAATCCACCCACAGCGAGCAAAGCATGCGCTGGAAAATCAAACGTTTCAGCAACGACGAACTGCGTCAGCGCTTTGTTGACATGGTTGCGGAACAAATAAAAGTGTTGGGTCTGGAACATCCCGACGCTGATTTGAAATGGAATGCCGAACGTGGCCACTATGATTTTGGGGCCATTGACTGGGACGAATTCTGGAATGTGGTGAAAGGCAACGGCCCCTGCAACCGCGAACGCTTGGAAACCCGCCGCAAAGCATGGGAAGACGGTGCCTGGGTGCGCGAGGCTGCGGTGGCCCACGCCGAGAAAAAACGTCTGCAAACAGAACCCTCAGAAAAATCTGAAGCCAAAGCCGCCTAAAGTTTCCACATCCATTCAATAAGAAGGCTTCGTTGTCCAAGCTTGCAACTTTCAAACTTGCAACTCCCAACTTGCAACTCCCCCCTTACAAATGTCACTCCAGCAAGCCCCCATTTTTGTAGCCTATTCTGAAATACACGGCAAAGGCGTTTTTGCTGGCCGGGACATTGAAGAAGGTGAAGTCCTCGAAATCTGCCCCATTATTTTATTCCCCAAAGAAGAACTGGCCGATGTGCGGAAAACGGTGCTCGACGACTACTATTTTGATTGGGGCGAGCGTGGGGAATGGTTTGCTTTTTGCCTCGGCTATGGCTCACTCTACAACCACTCCTACAATCCAAACGCCGAGTATGGCATGGATTTCGAGGCACAAACCATTGATTTTTACTGCATTAAACCCATTTCCGCCGGAACGGAAATCCTCATCAATTACAACGGCGATGCCAACAACCACGAAAAAGTGTGGTTTGAAAAATAGCCCAACAAACTACTTGACATATTTCGCGCAGATGTTACACAGATGGTTTTCGCAGATGTCACACAGATCCTAGACAGTGTTTATCTGTGTGACATCTGCGAAAACCATCTGTGTAACATCTGCGCGAAATAAAAGCCTACCAAACTAAATTCTAGTATGAAGCAACAACCAGAAGAACCTACTTACCAATCCGCTTGGACCGAATTGCAGAAAATCGTAAACGATCTGCAAGGTGGCACCGTAAGTATTGACGAACTCAGTGCAAAAATTGACCGCGCCGCAGAACTCGTACGGTTTTGCCGCGAACGGCTTCGCTCCACTGAGGATGCTGTGGGGAGGCTGGGGCAGTGATTAAATTAAAAAACCGCAAAATGTAAAACAGGAGAACCGCAAAATTTAAAATTGAGATGCCAAAACGTACCGTGGGATGATTTTAAATTTTGCGGTTCTCCTGTTTTATATTTTGCGTTTTAAAGTTTAGCGTTTTCCCTGCTTCTTTCCGCCTAATTTGTCCCAAAATTTCCAATCCTTAATTTTTTTGCGTTCGCGCTTTTCGATGATATAACGCAGCGAAACCGATGCACCGTTCCATTCAAATGGGCGGGCTTGATCGCCGGAAAGGTGCAATTCTGGTTTCCAATCCACGGCGAGATTGATGCGGCCCAAAGAGGCTTCCAGCCCCGCGATTCCACTCAGTCCCATCACATTGTTGTGTACTTCCGTAGCTTCTCTTACTGAGTTTTGCTGCCAATAGTAGTGAACGCCTCCTCCTGTGTAGAAATTCAGACCACGGAACAAAATTTTACGGTGCTTCTCGGCCAACAAGGTGACCCCCAGATCTTTGGTGCTGATGAGTGGCGTATGCAAAATCCCTTCAATGGTCCAGCCATTGGTGATGTACTGCTGGGCAGTGAGGTTAAAACCGTTGTCAAATCGGATACCAGCGGCGGTTTTATAACGCTGTGAAAAAGCGGGGGAAGCAAAGAGAAAAGTGATGACGAGGGTACTCAGAAAAAAGCGAATCTTTGTCATGTTAATTTTTGTCTCGTTTTGTGTGAAACTGTGGGCAAAACGAGGATGGTTGCCGGGTGTTTCTGAATCAAAAATCGTTTAATGTTTTTTTAACCGAAACACGCCCTATTTTGCGCCCAAGTGTTAAAATGCAAATGAACTTCTTCCAGATCGGCGAATTTACCCGCTTTTACCGTACAGCCATCACAAAATATCAACTGCACTCCCCTTTTGTGTACGAATTGGCCTGTGCGGTGATTGAAGACGAACGTTGGTTTTACGCTTTCCGTGACGTGGAAGCCCTGCGTGAAAAAATGCTGGCCAGCGATGTGATCCTGAATTTAGAAGACTATGGCTCAGGGCAATCGCCCTCGGCCAAAACAAAAATGAGGAGCGTACGGAGTATAGCAAGCCGTTCAGGAAGCTCGGCGGCCCAAGGCCAGATGTTGTTCCGACTGGCCAATCACCTTAAGCCAAAAACCATGCTCGAACTTGGCACATCCGTCGGGATTGGAGCGATGTATTTGGCTTCTGCCGTGCGGGAAGCGCGTTTTCTGAGCCTCGAAGGAAGCCCGGAAGTAGCTCAGGTAGCGCGTGTGAATCTGGATTACCTGGGTTTGGCAAAAAATGCCGAAGTGAGAGAAGGACCCTTTGAACAAACCCTGACCACCGCACTGCAAGATTTGCAACCACTAGATTTTGTGTTTTTTGACGGCAATCATCGCCCGGAACCTACCCTTCGTTATTTTGAAGAATGCCTGACTTTTGCGCACGATAAAACAGCTTTTGTGTTGGATGATACACATTGGTCTGAAGGCATGGCAGAAGCTTGGCAAAAAATCAAAAACCATCGCCGTGTGACGCTGACGCTTGATTTTTTCGAACTTTCGTTGGCATTCATTGATCCTGATTTCCGAGAAAAGCAACATTTCAATATCTTGCCCGCACTCTGGAAACCGTGGCTTTTTTTTTAGGTATAATTTCAAAAAAATCGAGGTGACACCTCTTTCTTCGTCGGAGATGTCACCTCGATTTCAATAACCTCCATCACCCTTGCTCCTCGACCTCACCTACCGACACATTTGGAAAATCTCCGGGCCCATCATGCTGGGCTCGGCGGTACAAAATGTAATTGCCCTGAGCGATGCGGTATTGCTGTACCATAAAGGCGATGTAGAGTTTGCTGCGATGGGCTTTGTCGGCGTTTTTTACATCACGATAGCGGCCATTGGGTTTTCTTTTTCCCGGGGCGGACAGATCATGATAGCCCGTCGAATGGGAGAAGGCAAACTTGGAGCCGTGGGCCACACCTTTCATACCATGCTGCTTTTCGAGTTGGCATTGGCCACGCTGATGTGGGCTTTTATGCGGTACGGATCGGGGTGGTTTTTTCAGTTTTTTCTCGAAAACTCCCCAAAAGTGTACGAAAAAAGTCTGGAATACATCCATTATCGTTCCTTCGGGGTGTTTTTTAGTTATGGCGGGGTGGCGCTCATTGCCCTTTATTCGGGTATTGCGAGGCCCGCCATCATTCTGGCCACCACTTTATTGCTTGCCTCGGTGAACCTGGCCCTGAATTATGCCCTGATTTTTGGCAAATTCGGTCTGCCTGAGATGGGCATCGGCGGCTCGGGCCTGGCGAGCAGCATCGCCGAAGGGGTCGCCTTTGTGTTCTTTGTGGCCTATATGTTGATGGACAAACGCATCCGTCCGCTCCACATTTTCACCCTTCCTAAACCGGATTGGCCGATGACCATGCAGCAGCTGCGCATCGCTCTTCCGATCGTGGCGCAGGCGGCAGTGGGACAAGGAAGCTGGGTATTTTTCTTTGGCATGGTAGAGAATTTGGGGGAGCGTCCGCTGGCCATCTCCAACCTTGCCCGCACGGTCTATCTTTTGCTTTCTATACCGCTGTGGGGGTTTTCAACGGGCGTGAATACCTTGGTTTCCAACCTGATAGGACAGAACCGCCATTCAGAAGTACTGTCAGCAGCCTGGAAAACGGGCAAACTCTGCTGGTTCGTGACGATGCTCATGGCAGTGCCGATTTTGCTTTTCCCTGATAAATTGCTTTACCCGCTTTTGGGCAGGGACGATATGAGCCTGATTACGGAGACACAGCCTGTTTTTTATTTTTTGTTGGTGTTGCTCACATTCTCAAGCTTTGGGGCGGTGCTGATGAATGCTCTTTCGGGCACTGGCGCCACCTGGTTTGGGCTGAAATTACAAGCACTTTGTGTGACGGTGTACCTTGGCTATGTTTATTGGGTAACAAATTACACCCATTTGGGATTATTGTGGGTATGGGCTGCTGAAGTGCTGTACTGGGTACCCATGATTGTTTTGGTGTTGGTTTATTTAAGGTCAGAAAAATGGCATGCGATGCGGTTTTAAGGGGACAAATTCATCAAACGTCTTTTGCCAATTTAAAAAAAATAACCATGGATGTCGTGAGATTTTGGCAAAAAGCTTTTGTTTCGCGGTACGAACGGTTGTTCAAATGTGTGCCCATTAGGATTAACTCACCAAAACCAAATAAAACGCACCTATTATATCTTCTCAAACCCAATTTTTTTAACCATGAAATTTAAGAAAACAATTCACTGTTTCGCCCTTTTCACCACTTTGTTTTTTGTCCAATCCAGTTTTGCTCAGCCTGGACAAACGGGGCAAAAAATGAGCATTTCTCAAGGCCGTTTGCTGCGTGGCATCTACGACGTTACTGGAGCTTCTTCTGCCGAATCTGGGACAGCTACAACGACTCCATTAGCCCTGACGAATGCCATTCCGCTCACCTTTAAATCATTGGATGGCACCCCTCCTTCCGTAGGCAACAAATCCTGCGAAGGCGTGACTGACGGGTTCTGCGGTTGGTATGAGGCATTCTGGATTTTTGGTGACGGGAATTACCGCAACCACTTTGAAGGAAACACCATAGAATCAGACACACTTTCCTTAACCGTAAATTCATATCGCTATGCTCGGGAAGGTCTATACAAACCCATTGTGTTTTTAACTGAAAAATACCACAACACCAAACCGCCGGAGGCCGCACGCGCCTCTATCAATGTAACTAATACGGGCGCATCCGGAAGGTACGTAGAACTTACCAGACGACTTCAGGGGAAAAACGATCGCAAACTGGATATGGATTTTAACCACTTTCCCAGAGTGGATTACCCCATGAATTTTGTCCTTTCCTACCGAAAAAGCGAGCCTGTAGCTGCCGTTCTTTTCTATTACAACGCTTTGGCTAGCAATACTTTCGACCTGTTTTCTCCTACAAACTTGTTTGAATACAATGGCAATGAGGCAACCAACTACCAAGGCACTGGCTACGAGCCCCAACGGGAAGACGACCTGGCGACGGAAGCTTCAAGGCTGGCCGCAAGCCGCGCGGAGAGCCTTAGCAGAAGCGGCACTATCTTGGATGGATTGGCTTCTAAATTCAAAAGCCGCTTGGTTTACAATGTCAACGATCTGCCCGGACCTTTCCCAGATGGTATGACCGAACTTAGGGTATTTCCAGCATTAAAATCCCATCCTTTGGCGTTAATGCCCACCGGCTTGATGACTGACACCCCCACCACCCGTTTTCCGTGTTTTGCAACGATACTGGTTGGAGGGGATTCAGTACCAGTGCAAGACTCCGCTTTCCAGCGATTGATGGACAATGCGCGGATTTTATTTGGACCGATTAATAGCCTCCAACTTGGCCCTAACAGCAAACTTTATATAAAAGGTATTGAGCTTTTGAACTTGAGAATGCAAACCAGCCACGACCCCAATAGTTTGGTGGTTATCAATGTCGAAGATGTCGGTAACGGCAAGTTCAAAGTCACGTTCCGACTCACTATATGCAATAAAGGCCAAATGCCGGAAGGTAGTCCGACACTATATTTCAAAGACCTGGCATTTGGAAAATACGGCACCAAACCGGAGCTGAGCGGCATTGGCGACGCAACTCCCAAGTGGTCTGACAGCGCACCTTGGTCCGTGAACCTCAATGGTTTTTTGATCCCAGGAGTACCAGCAAACCACGCGCCGTCCTGCCGTGAATTGACCTTTACAATGATTACCGACGCAGCAGGCGTGGACAAACTTTACCAGGACGCACCACGTGCTTTGGAAGTCTGCGTGAACTTCTCCCTCGGAGTGGGCGAGTGCAGCCAAAACGATGTGCTGGCAAAAGATGCCTTGCAAGAACGTAAAGAAGAACAAAATGGAACAATCCATTGCGGTGGGCTACTACTTTGGTTGCTCCTCGCCGTTCTGGCCGCCATCCTGCTCTGGTATCTGCTCAAAGGCCGTACGATGTGAGTATTTAACAGTCCTTTTCGTTTCTAAGTACCCAGCCCTTTTCGCCTTATGAAAATACTTTTTGTCATTCTTCCCCTTTTTGGGGCAGTAGCTTTGGCCGCACAAACCGATTCCTTGCAAGCTGAACGGTTGGTAATCCAAGCCAAAACCAGTTTGCAGGAAGGGAAATTGGACAGCTCAGAATATTATGTTTCTGCTGCGCGGCAGTATTTTAAAGAAAAGAACCTGCTCGCACCGTGGTTAAGAACTTATGCTGCCCTGGCTTTCACCTGGGGCGGTGATTTAAAAAAACCATCCAAAGGGGCCGAACTAATTGAAGAAGGTTTGCGAGAAAAGTGGCGCGAACCAGCCAACGCTAAAGAATGGGAACAATACACCATGAACCTCCTTGCTGCAGGATATGTGTTGCGTGTGCATGCGGCAGATTACTTTGGTGCAAAAAACTATTATGAGAAAGCCCAGGAAATTTTCCTCGGTAAACTTGGCGAACACAGCGACCGCGTAGCCCGTTACCTCTACCACAATCTCGGCAACATTTACACTCGCTTAGGCGATTACGAACGCGCCATCAGCCTCTTCCGAAGGAGTTTGAATTACAACCATTTGTACCCTGCAGCAAACGTGGTGGATCACGGGGACTTGGCTATTGCGCTCAATGAGGTAGGCCAGCACGGCGAAGCGCTCAGCGTAGTGCGGCAAGGCTTGGGCATAAAAGGGCTGAATTACGACCTTCAAATCAGTCTTTATCAAAACGAAGGCGATGCCCTATTCAAACTTGGCGAACCATTGGATGCCTTACTGTCATTGGAAAAAATTCCAGCTCTTGTCAAAAAAATGATGCTGGAGGAAGAGGGCGGCGATGCGGAAAACTATTTGTCGCAATACCATGCTTCCAAAGCAGAAATCTGCCTGGCACTTAGACAGTTTTCTTTATCTCAAAAGCACGGCTTATTGGCCGTAAAAATTGGCGCGCGTTTTTGGGGTACTGAAAAACGCCGCGAGATTGGAAAGGTATACGGCTTGCTTGGCAATTTAAAAATGGAAGAAAAGCAACCCCGCGAAGCCTTAAAGTACTTCCACCACGCCTTGCTTTGCGTCGTGCCGGGCTTTGCCTCCAAGGATGTTTTGCAATTGCCCAATGCCTCGGTCTTATACTCTGAAAACACGATCTTGGAAGCCCTTCACGGCAAAGCCCGCGCCTTCTATGCCCTAAACCAACTCGAAAAAGCCCTGGAATGCTACGAGTTAATCCCCATCGTCGAAGCCAAACTCCGCGCCACCCACGCCTATGAATCCTCTTCGCTGCTCGCCTTGAAAGAAAGCCGTCAGCGTTTCCACGAAGCCATTGACATTGCCTGGCAACTTTACGAACGCAGCAACGGCAATCCCCAATACGCCGAACGTACTTTCCGGCTCACAGAACTCGCTCGTGGGATGCTTCTGCTACAAAGTCTTATGCAGGCCCGGCAGTTCCTGCCAGAAGACATTCGCGAAAAAGACTATGATCTCCGCGTCCGAATGGCTTGGCTCGAGCACCAGATTGCCGACGAACGTGAAAACAACGAAAAAACGGATCAAAAAAAGATGGATGAGTGGGAACATCAGCTTTTTGACCTTAAACTTGAACGCCAAAAACTATTGGCTGACTTCCCTTCCTACAACAACCCCGACTCTCTTTTCCTCCAAGTTTTGGCCGCCAAAGACGTACACAAGTTGTTGCGCCCCGGACAGGCAATGGTCAACTATTTTCTTACGGAGACAACTGCCTATATTTTCAGTTTTGATACCAAGGGCAATTTCGTTTGGAGAAAAGCCCATCTTCCTGAAGGGTTTGGAGAAAAAACGAGGGAATTCGTTTCCTATCTGGGGAGTGTAGATAGACCTGGGCGAGAACAATTCCTGCACCAAGCGAGATTCCTAGACAGTCTACTGATAGCACCTGAACGCGCTCGTTTGGGCTTAGCTACCAACAGCCTAATCATTGTACCCGATGAGGTGCTTACGCTTGTGCCTTTCGAGGTTTTACTGAGCCGTCACAGTGCAGCCGGCAGCACCTGGCGGGATCAGTCCTGGCTTTTGGCCGACTACAATTTCAGCTATGCCTATTCCGCTACGCTGCTAAACATCCAAAAAGGGATCAGTGAAGCGCATGCAATGGCAACCGTTAAGCCATCCCAGGCATTTGGTGGTTTTGCGCCCAGTTATTCTGATTCAAATGTCTACAAATTGAAAAACACCCGCTCTATGGCGGAAAATGTGTGCAACCTGCTGGGAGGTAAAGCTTGGTTGGCCGGGGAAAGCAGCGAAGCTCGGTTCAAAAATTCGGCAACCCAGTACCGCACCTTGCTGCTGGCCATGCACGGAATTTCGGATAACGAACATCCAGAGCTTTCTCGTTTACTTTTTGGCGATTCTGGCCCGGATTCATTGATCAACAACAATATACTCTATGCATCCGAACTTCAGATCATGCGACTGCAAGCTGATCTTGTAGTACTGAGTGCCTGTCACAGCGGCTCCGGCAAACTCGAAAAGGGCGAAGGAGTCTACAGCCTCGCCCGAGCATTCGCAGCCGCAGGTATCCCCGCTGCGGTGATGAGCCTCTGGCTACTCCATGAGACCACGGCCCCGCCCCTCGTGGAGGCATTCTTCCAATATTTACAGCAAGGAAAAACCAAGGACGAGGCGCTCCGGCTCGCTAAATTGGATTTTATCAAAAACGACGAGAACTTTGAGATGACCCATCCTTTTTTCTGGGCAGGGCTTACTGCGGCAGGCGATATGCGGGCTTTGGATTTGCCTTTGAAACAGGGGTTTGGATGGGGATGGTGGGTTTTGGCAGCAATTGCGGCAGTACTAGCAGCTTTCCTGGCCTGGAAACGTGGACGACTTATCAAGCAGCGTAACCCTTGATTCTCGGCTTTTTATGCAAAATTGGGATCCCAGAAGTGACACTTTTTGAAAAAGTGTCACTTCTATCGCGGAGCAGCACACTCTTTTTCCTCCATTTTCCTCACCTTTGCGGCGCTTTTTTTGAGCACATTGGGCTTAATCACATTGGCCACATTTATCACATTGACCACATCCACAGCATGCAAGAAGATCTATTCAAGCGCATCGTGTCGCACAGCAAAGAATACGGATTTATTTATCCCTCTTCGGAGGTTTATGACGGATTGAACGGCGTGTACGACTACGGTCCCATGGGGGTGGAACTCAAAAACAACATCAAAGAATATTGGTGGCGGGCTATGGTGCAGATGAACGAGAACATCACCGGTCTCGATTCGGCCATTTTTATGCACCCCCTCATCTGGAAAGCCAGTGGCCACGTGGATGCATTCAACGACCCAATGGTGGACAACAAGGACTCGAAAAAACGATTCCGCGCCGACGTTTTGATCGAAGGCGAAATTGACAAAATGACGGGCAAAGCCGACAAAGAAGTAGAAAAAGCGGCCAAACGTTTCGGCGAAACCTTTGACGAAAAGATGTTCCGTGAAACCAATCCGCGTGTGCTAGAGTACACACAAAAAGCCGATGCCGTGGAAAAACGCCTCGCCAATGCATTAAAAAACAACGACATGGCCGATTTGAAGGCCATCATTGACGAACTGGAAATTGCAGACCCCGACAGCGGCTCACGCAACTGGACCGAGGTGCGGCAGTTCAATCTGATGTTCTCGACTCAAATGTCGAACGTCTCCTCCGGCAAGCCTACGGCGACCGAGGGCGAAGGCGACAAACTTTACCTTCGCCCAGAAACGGCTCAGGGGATTTTTGTCAATTTCCTAAACGTACAAAAAACCACCCGCCAGAAAATTCCTTTTGGAATTGCCCAAATCGGCAAAGCCTTCCGCAATGAGATCGTGGCCAGGCAGTTCATCTTTCGAATGCGCGAATTTGAGCAAATGGAGATGCAATTCTTCGTGCGTCCCGGCACTGAAATGGAGTGGTACAATACCTGGAAAGCACGACGCATGGCCTGGCACCAAGCCGTTACCCCAGCCGCGAAACTGAAGTTCAAAGACCACGACAACCTTGCCCACTACGCCAACGCTGCGGTGGACATCCAATTCGAGTTTCCCTTTGGATTCAAGGAATTAGAAGGCATCCATTCACGCACTGATTTTGACCTGCGCAGCCATTCCGAATTGTCGGGCAAAAAATTGCATTTCTTTGATCCTGAACTCAATGAGCATTACACGCCTTATGTCGTGGAAACTTCCGTCGGCTGCGACCGGATGTTCCTTTCGGTGCTCTCAAATGCCCTCGTTGAAGAGACCGTACCCGACGCGCAAGGCGAAGACAGCACCCGCACAGTGCTACGCATTGCACCTGCACTCGCGCCCGTGAAATGTGCTGTGTTGCCGCTTTTGAAGAACAAGGAAGAACTGGTTGGCAAGGCCCGAGAAGTGTACGATAAGTTGAAGTTCCACTTTCTATGCCAGTACGACGAGAAAGATGCCGTTGGTCGCCGCTACCGCCGTCAGGATGCCATTGGCACACCTTTCTGTGTTACGATAGACTTCGAAACTTTAGAAAATGAAACCGTGACCATCCGCGAGCGCGACTCGATGCAGCAGCAACGCGTCCACATCAGCGAGGTGGCCGGGATAGTGAGCGAGAAGGTGGATATGCGGAAGTTGTTGGAAAGTATTGCGTAGAGAAAATCGTGGCACACCTCCAAGGTGTGCCACGATTACCCACTAATCAAAGCACATTCGCGATCTGCTCTTTAATTTTTTCCAGCTCATCTTTCATTTGCACTACAATACGTTGAATATCAGCGTCGTATGCTTTGGCGCCGAGCGTATTGATCTCGCGACCGATTTCTTGTGATATAAAATTGAGCGTACGGCCCAGCGATTCCTGTTTGCCATCCAATTGCTCCAGGAAATACTTACAGTGTTGTTCCAGTCGCTGCTTCTCTTCCGACATGTCCATTTTTTCCAGGTAAAAGAGGATTTCCTGTTCAAAACGGTTGGGATCCAGGTTTTCTTTGCCGATGCCCTCTTCCATGTTGTTGCGGATACGATCACGCATGCGTGTGAAACGCTCTTGCTCAAAAGGAGTGACCTCTGTGAGCAGCAACATTATATTGGTGAGGCGCAGGCGCAAGTCGGCTTCCAGCACCTTGCCTTCCTGACGGCGGAAAGCCTTCAAATGATCGAGGGCGCGACCGATGACTTCGCACATGGTCAACCACTCGTCCTCGTCCATTTCCCCGGAGGGCGATTGAACCACGTTGGGGATTCTGAGCAATGCCGTCAGCATCTCGCCGCTTGGAATATTCAGTTCGGCGGACAACCGGGAAAGCTCCCGGTGGTAACCACGAAATAATGCTTCATTGAGCGATACATTGGCTGCTCCATCGGCATTTTGCACCTCTAACAAGAGGTCAATCTTACCGCGTTCTGCATGGTCGGCCACGATTTTGCGCAATTCGATCTCTTTTTCTTTGTAGTCGCCAGGAAGGCGGAGTTTCACGTCGGTCACTTTGGCATTGAGCGCACGCACTTCGGCAATCAGCGTTTTTTCGCCGAAACTGCCATTGGCACGCCCGTAACCTGTCATCGAAAGCAACATATCAGGTTGATAATGAATTATGAAGGAAAAAAATGAAACATTTAGACAGCAACTTAATCGTATTGGCTGGCTAAAAGGAATTGAGGGAGAGACCGCAAATGTATGCAAAACCAATTGGCTCAAGAGACGCGATAAAATTTTTGCCAATTTTGTTTGCAAATCGCTGAAAATGAGCGAGGTTGCAGCCTGAAACACGGAAGAAGGTTAACTGAACAAAACGAAACCCAGAGGCACAGCCCCTTAAAGCAACGTATTCCTGAATTTTTCAGCCGAAAGCTTGCACAGGCAAGATATTGTGCGATCTTTGCACCTCGATTTTTCAGAAAACCCTATTTTCGTTTATAATTCATTCTAAATCAACGAGATAAAACATGAGAAAGGCTGACCTTGTGAATGCAATTTCCGAAAAGACCGGCGTTGCTAAAGTAGATGTCTTGGTGACGCTTGAAGAACTTTTCAAGGAAATCAAATCTACCATGACAAAAGGCGAAAATGTGTACATCCGCAGTTTCGGCTCCTTTGTCATCAAGCGTCGCGCCAAGAAAATTGGCCGAAACATCAAGAAAGGCAAGGCCATTGAGATCCCGGAACATTACATTCCGTCATTCAAGCCTGCCAAAATCTTCACAGATCATGTGAAGAATCAAGTACACTCGTTGCCGGAGGACTAAACTTAATTGCCAATCCAGAAAGGCGGCATCCGGCTTGCGAGGCGCAATCGTCACGGAAGCCGGATGCTTGTTAGCAAACCCGATAGATGAACAGAGCACAGATATTGACCGTTTTCATTGCGCTGGCACTGTTTTCAGGCCTTTACTTTGGGTTTGACACAAAACCCAACAAGCAAAAAACGACCGAGCGCTCCCGATCATTGAAAGGAGAAAGCACCAGTTTTGAAACTTTGCTAGAGGACGCTACAACGCATCTGAGTACAGGACAAGTTGAGGAACTTGCAGGTTTGGAAAAGCAAATTCAAGCGTCAACCAATGAGGAGCAACGTATTCAATTGCTCAAAAGCCTTTCCGGGCTTTGGTACAATTTTGGCCAACTGCCCATTGCCGGTGGAATTGCGGAACAAGTGGCGGAGTTGGAAAGCGCAGATTCGTCTTGGTCGGTAGCCGGAGGGACTTTTTTCACGGCACTTTTGGCTGAAAAAGATCCTAAGGTTCGCCAATATTGTGCCAGTCATGCAGTAAAAGCATTTGAAAGTGCTGCATCCTTGGCGCCCGATAAAGTGGAGCACCGGGTGAATCTTGCGCTGGTGTGGGCCGAAGATCCTCCACCCGACAACCCCATGCAAGCGGTGCTGATGCTCCGCGAACTGGAAAGCAAGCACCCGGAAAATGCGTCCGTGTACAATGCACTGGGGCGTTTGGCCATCAAAACCAGTCAATGGCAACGCGCCATAGACCGTTTGGAAAAAGCCTGGTCGCTCGATAAAAACAACCCCAATACTCCCTGCCTTTTGGCGAAAGCTTATGAAGGTATCGGAAACATAGAAAAAGCAACCGAGTACGCCCAACGATGCAATACGCCAAAGTAGCCTCGTTTGGTAAACTCATAACTCATAACTCATAACTTTCGAAGCTGTATGCCTTGCGGAAAAAAACGTAAACGACACAAAATTGCCACCCACAAACGCAAAAAGCGCTTGCGCAAGAACCGTCACAAAAAGAAGCGTTAAGTAACTGAACCACAGGTACTTGGTCAAGTTTCAACCAAGCACTCAAGGGGCCAGCGACAACGACGCGGACGTCGAACAATAGCGAAACTTTCCGGGGGCCATAGCCCTCGGAAAGTTTTTCGCTGTATGCCGCATTTGGACATTTCATAGTCCACCCTTTTGATTGGCAGTCCACCACAAGCAGTTCTTTGGCAAGCACTTTCATCACCCTAAAAGGACATTCGCTGCATTTTTGACCTTCCCAAGCAAAAATGAATCAGCCCTCCTTGCCAACCGAATTGTTAAACCGACTCAACGCGAGCGAACCCCATTCATTCGCACTTTGTCCTGTCAATCCGCCGCATTTCCCGACGGCCATTTCCTGCCGCCTGCGCCACCCCGGTGCTTGGTGAGGGGACCTTTGATGCCTGTGCATAACCATAATACATCCTCGTGGATAAAGAACTAATCATCAACGCGACCGAAACGGGCGTTGAACTCGCACTCATCGAGAACGGCAAACTAGCCGAACTCCACCACCAGAAAACCAACAACAACTTCACCGTAGGCGATATTTTCATTGGCAAAATCCGAAAGATGATGCCAGGGCTGAACGCAGCCTTTGTGGACATTGGCCACCGAAAAGACGCATTTCTGCATTATACCGATCTGGGCCCAAAACTCCGCTCGCTTATCAAATGGTCGAACGGGGTTGCCAATGGCAGCATCAACACCTCCAAACTCGACAATTTCAAGTACGAAGAGGAAATCGTGAAGACCGGCAAAGTAGATCAAGTGCTCAACAAGCGCTTCCCTATTTTGGTGCAAATCCTGAAAGAGCCCATCTCCACCAAAGGCCCCCGTCTGTCTTGTGAAGTAACCTTGCCCGGACGATACATGGTCATCGCGCCATTTTCCGACACCATATCGGTCTCCAAAAAAATCGCCAATACAGAAGAGCGCAAACGACTCCATGCTCTGGCCGAAAGTATCCGCCCCAAAAATTTCAGCCTCATCATCCGCACCGCTGCCGAAGGCCGCAAAGTGCAGGAACTACACGAGGAACTGATGCAATTGCTCAACAAGTGGGACGAAATTTTCAAACAGTTAAAAACCGAGGCGCCACCCGCCAAACTTTTGAGCGAACTGGACAAAACTGGGAGTGTGCTCCGTGATCTGCTGACCGACAGTTTTAGCCGTGTAGTGGTAAACGACAAAGATTTGTACGCCGACATTCGGGCCAATTTGCAAAGCATCAGCCCGGATCAAGTGAATATCGTTCAATTGCACAACAATACGAAGCCTATTTTTGATGCGTATGGTGTGACCCGCCAGGTGAAGGCCGCTTTTGGCAAAACCGCTACCATGAGTTCGGGAGCCTATCTTATTATTGAAAAGACAGAGGCGATGCACGTCATTGACGTGAACAGCGGCCACAAAATCGTGAGCCACGACGTGGATCAAACCATTTTTGGGGTCAACCTCGAAGCAGCGGAAGAGATTTCGCGACAAATCCGCTTGCGCGACATTGGCGGCTTGATCGTGATTGATTTTATTGACATGAAAAATCTCGAACACCGCAAGCAATTGAGCAAGGCGATGGAGGATTTTATGCGCAAAGACCGTTCGCAACACACGATCCTGCCACTTTCCAAATTTGGCCTGATGCAGATCACCCGCGAACGCGCCCGCCCTGAAGTGATGGTCAACACCGCCGAAATGTGCCCGACCTGCAACGGAACCGGACAGGTGAATGCCACCATCCTTATGACCGACGACATTGAGCGCGATCTGGAATTCATCATGCAGTCCAGGCCCAAATCGCCGCTGCATCTGCGGGTACATCCATTTCTGGAGGCCTTCCTCAAAAAGGGTTTGCCCAGTAGGCAGATGCGCTGGTTTATGCGCTACAACAAGTGGGTACGCGTGGCGGCGCACACCGATTTCCATCTGACAGAATACCGCTTTTTTGATGGGAATGATGATGAGATAAGACTGAATTGAAATCACCCCCTTGTCCCTGAAGCGGGCCGGATCCCGTCAAAAATAGGTTTCACTTTGAGGCAGTCAATGGGCGGAATAACAGCAGGTTGAAAGGGTCGCCCAGGGCGGAGCCGGGCCAACGAGTCGTTGAGCGCGTTTTGTGCTTCCGTCAAAAGCAGGGAATCCACAGTCCGTTCTGCGGTATCGAGCAAGGCTTCGCGACATTCGGCGTTTTTTCTTACTTTGAATGCCATGACCCGTTCTGCCACCTGTTGTTGCACAATCGCTTCTTGATCACTGCCACAAGAGGTCAGTAACAAAAGACAAAAACTACCAATAGCCCGAAGCGTCCCCATGCTGAGATATTTTTTTGCTATTATCATCTTGGTACAAATGTTTGTCAATTTTACCGGAAAAATTGTCGGCGACCGTGCTTGATAAAAATATTTTTTCAAGCCCTTTTCGGTGAGATGGCGAGAAACACAAGTTTTAAAGGCCCCAACATTAGAATTTAAGCCATATTTAGCCCCTAATTTTGCGCCGCTTTTTTTATCAGGAAAAAAAAGATTTTTTTTTGCGCTAGGGGTTGTGGAATTTAAAACACGGCGTATCTTTGTCCTGTCAGAAGCGTTAAGTTAAAATGCAATCTGAAGTTAAATAAGCAATTCTTCACCACTCAGGTGTTTTTTTAAGAAGTTTTCATTTGGTTTTTTGGGGTTATACAGGGTGCTGCTGATTCTTCAGTTAGTGCCCTGTTTTTTTTTGCCCTTGTTTGAGGACCTACTTTGCATGAGTCCCTCGTAATTGATTTACGAGGGACTCATGTCGTTTTTAGGGAGTTTAACCTACCCCATTTTTACCTCTGATTTGCAGGAAGGATGTTTTTCAAGCCCCGAGCTGGCTTACCTTTGCCCAACATTTCAAATAATTTCTGACATGAACAAGACTACGCTGCCCCTCCTGTTTACCTGCTTTTTTATCCCTTTTTTGTGCTCCGCACAACTCGTCCCATTCCCCTACACCATTGAAAAAGAAGCGGTTGGCGACACCGCCATGATCGTTTCGGCTCACCCCTTGGCCACCAAAGTTGGATTGGATATTTTAAAAAAAGGGGGCAATGCCATAGACGCAGCTGTAGCGATGCAGTTCGCGCTCGCCGTCGTGTACCCACAGGCGGGCAACCTGGGCGGGGGCGGTTTTCTGATCTATCGGGATGCAAAAGGCAAAAAAACGCTGGCGCTCGATTACCGGGAAACAGCTCCGGCAGCAGCAACAGAGAAGATGTACCTCGATTCGGCAGGCAACGTAATAGCCAACAAAAGTCGTATCGGAGCTCTGGCTTGTGGCGTGCCCGGCACGGTGGATGGGATGTGGCAGGCCCAATTTTATCACGGCCGACTCACTTGGGGTGAAGTGGTGACGCCCTCCATTGACCTAGCCGAAAAGGGCTACCAAATCACGGAGCAAGAGGCCCAGCAGTTGAACGTGGAGAAACTTACGTTTGTTCGACAGAGCAGCCTAAGCCCGGCTTTTGTAAAATATGAAGCATGGAAAGCAGGGGATTGGCTGATCCAAAAAGATCTGGCCCAGACGCTTCGGCGCATCGCAGGCGATGGCCGCGATGGGTTTTATTCCGGCGCAACCGCTGCGCTCATTGTAAAAGAAATGGAGAAAAAAGGGGGCCTTATCACCCTGGAAGACTTAAAAGCCTATAAAAGTGTGTGGCGCACGCCCCTCGAATTTGACTGGAAAGACCTGCACATCATTACCATGCCACCACCCAGCAGCGGAGGCATTATTTTGCGCCAGCTCTTGGCCATAGTCGGCAGTTATCCACTCAAAAGTTATGGTTTCCATTCCGCCGCTGCTGTACACTTGATGGCCGAAGCCGAACGCCGCGCCTTCGCGGACCGTGCTGAACACATGGGAGACCCGGACTTTTGGAAAGTGCCGGTGAAAACGTTGACCGATACGGCCTATATAAAATCCAGAATGACCGACTTTGAAGCAGATACGGTCACGGATAATTGGAAAGTCTGGGCCATTAAAATTAAAGAAAGTGAAGAAACCACGCACTTTTCAGTGGTGGACAGAGAAGGGAACGCCGTGTCGGTCACAACCACTTTGAACGACACTTACGGCTCGCGCACCGTAGTAGCGGGTGCGGGCTTTATCCTTAACAACCAGATGGACCATTTCAGCTCAAAGCCTGGTATGCCTATCTCTTCAGGGGGTGTGAATAGTAAATCCAATGCTATTGCCCCCACAAAGCGTCCGCTTAGTAGTATGACTCCGACCATTGTCACAAAGCGTGGAAAGAACTGGCTCATTCTGGGAACGCCTGGCGGTGCCACTATTCCAACCAGTATTTTCCAAGTGATCGTGAATATATCAGAATTTGGCCTCTCATTGCCCGAAGCCATACAGGCCAAACGTTTCCATCACCAATGGAAACCAAACCATATTTCCGCAGAAGAAGGCTGCTTTTCAGAAGAAGTAGATGCCAAATTAAAGCATTTTGGACACCATATTAATTATCGCGACCCAATTGGCCGGGTAGAAGCTATTATCCACCTGCCAAATGGTAAGTGGCAAGGAGTCGCAGATGGAAGAGGAGAAGATGCAGCTGCAGGGTATTGAAATAGGGTGTCCCACCCTTTCCTAACTCATAAAGCGTGGAGCACCTTATAGCGTAGGGGTTGGCTGTTGCGGATGGTTTGAGTGGCACTCTCTAATCTACTATTTCCACAATAACTTCTACCTCGACTGCTATATTCTGTGGCAAAACATTTGTTCCTATTGCACTACGAGCATGCTTACCATTTTCTCCGAAGATGGAAACCATTAGATCACTGTAACCATTAATTACATTTGGATGCTCTAGAAAATTATCAGTACAATTTACCATCCCCAAAACCTTAACTATCTTTTTTACTCTTTGCAAGTCCCCTAATTCAGTTTTCAAAACAGAAAGATGGCATATTGCCGTGAGCCGCGCCGCTTCATAACCTTGTTCAATACTTAAGTCTTTACCAAGTTTTCCTGTAAAATAGGTTCCATCTGGTTTTAACGGGCCTTTGCCCGATAGAAATGCCAAATTACCAACTCTTACTAAATTCACATATGTAGCAACTGGTTGCGAAGCTTCTGGTAGGATAATCCCATATTTACTGAGATTTTGTTCTGGTGTCATGCTAGATATTATTAATTAAAAGTTGATTAATTAAGTTATTGATTGCTTGTTTTCAATCTTCGGTAGAACTTCTCCTTAATTCTTCTCCCAAGTCGCCCATTTCAATTCTTGATAATTTCCCAATTAATTCTTCAATATACTTTTGATTTGGATTAATAGCAACATCTGTAACATCAAAATTAATACAAATGCAACCAAACAATCCAAATTGAGCATCATATAATGGTATCGAACTTGATTTAAAGACTCGATCTTTGTATTTCAATTTGTATGAAATCAACGGCTTTATATCTAACGTAGTTGCTGAGTAATGTCTAATTAATTCAGGCGTTAGGTTCGAGCCCGGTGAACCAATTTTCCTATCTGTAATATTATTTGCTATAGCACGCACCGAATGAAGTGGATCACGTGTGTCATGAAGAACCATTTCGAGTTTTGTATCCGGGAACATTTCAGCAATTCCTTGAATAATTGTCTCTGGTACTTTAAATAAATTTTTTTTATACTCTTCTATATTGTCAAATTGATTAACATTATATTTTTTTATCATTTTTTTAAAATTTGAAGCTTCATTTTCTGTAAAATTAATGGTATTTGACACACCCAGATAAATCAAGTCTGTTGCAGCATGATAATTATCTTCTCTAAGGAACCTATCAACGTTAACCATAAATTTTTCACGATCTATCTCCAAAAGCCTTTTCGTTTGATTCCAAACAACGGGATAATCACTATATGAAACCAATGGAGGTCCAACATGCGACATTTCCTTATCCTCCGCCTTTACCTCTGGGCGAAGTGAGATCGTTGTCGCTATAAACGTCAAAAATGCAGGAACAAGTGCAATTAATGCCAATATTACATTTTGTGAAAATGTGCTCATCGAAGCTTTCGCTGTCAATAATATATCAGCAGTTATCTTATCTGAAGGGGTAATTCGATTTGATTTGTCAAGCAATTCTAAAAAACCGTTATCCGTCCTAAAGGCATTAGGAAGTATTTCATTATTATTAATCCATAATCGTTTGATACCTTTAATAATGGATGTATTCGGCAACAACCATCTTGAGGTGTTCTTATCCCATTTGGAATAGTCCAATACTATTGAAATGATGTTTTCTGACATGATTTGAGAAATTGTTTGTTTTGAAATTCCATTACAGACTCTATTGTTGATTGGTTCTGAAGTTTTTTTCTTTGTAAAACTGCTCCATTAAAATTAAATAAAAGATCATCAAATAACTCTAATTGACTTGCCAGTCCCTCGAAACAATCCACATATTCTTTGCATTCCTCAAAAAACTCCTTCCACAAAAGGTATACTGGCTTCTCAAGCATTGTTTTGCAGTCAAAAAGAATTGAATTTATACCAAATCTACAAGCACGCCATCTGTTTTCGTTTAGCAAAATTGAGTTATTACAAACAGAAGATTTGCTGTATGCGCATTTTAAGATTACCAGTAGGCTTAAGGAAGCAAATAATTGAACTAAATTGAAATTTGACTGCGAATCAAACATCCTAAATTCAATAGTCGAGTATTTTTCATTAAAACGAATATCCCACCAATTATTATTATATACATTTCCATTTACATGCGTTTCATTTTTTTCCAAGATATTGAATTCATTTATGTAATCCTCAAGGTCATTAAAATAAGGTGGAATTCCAGTTCTTGGCATCAGCAAGTGCAATACATTTCTGAATGAAGAATATCCAGTATCAATACCTTGATAAATCGGAGAATTACCGCTAATAGCAATTAACATCGGGATATATTCTCTTGTCTTGTTTATTATTTCAATTGATCTATTTGGATCTTTTATTCCAACATGTACATGTAAGCCACATGTATCTACCATCAATAAGACATGACCAAGTTTTCTAAATAAGAATTCCTCTCGATCGCCGTTTATTTTTACCTGAGGTTCCTTTTTCAACCCGGGGAAAGTACCACTCCCAATAATCTGCGTTCCCAGATATTTTTCAAATAGAAACTTTCTGTTTTCAATCTGTTCTAAAAAAAGAGAGTTTAAAGATGAGTGAATCCCTGTCTTTAATTCAATTTGGTGATCAAAAATTTCAAAAGAAATATTTGACAAGTTTTTATCACGCAAATTTTCGGATGAATTCACATAAAACTCTTCCTCAATACCAATGGTGGGTTCAAAATTATTTAGACTCATAAGGGTTAATATAATTGCCGTTTTTATCTATCGTAGAGAGTGAATATTCTTTATACGTCTTCCAATATTCACTGTAAAAATTTCCATCCTTTTTATGATTGAAACTAAAAAATAATTGAGGCCTAGACTCGTTTGTTTGATTGACACCACTTTGATGTGGTGTTAACCCTTTAAATATAACTATATCCCCAGGGTTTAGCTTGGCCAACTCCCCCCTTACAGGATCAATTAGTTTAATTTCATCCTCATTCATATGCCTTATTTCGTTTTTAGTCGAAAGCAATTTGTCGTGATATCCTTTGAAAAATTTAACGGCGCCATTTTTTTTATCGGCCTTACATAAAGATACTATAACAGAAAATAGTGAAATTGGAAATTTTTCCTGACCCCAAGCATAATCCTGGTGCATTGGATAACCCCTTGATTTTGCGGGTTTGTAAATCAATTTATCTTTCAACAACAATATCTCAGAATCTTCAAAAAACTCAATTAATGAAATAAATTCTTTATCTTGAATTAATCCATAAAATATATCTGACAGATCGACTACAGGGTCTATTCTATAAATTTGGGAATTCACTTGATTGTATTTGATAGGGTCAGCATGTTTTTGGGTTTGAGCAAATTTCAACACCCTATGGCTTTCTTCAACAAGCTTGTTGACATAGAGTGGATCAAAACAATCAGACAATACGATAAAGCCATTTCTTTGATAGGCTTCTTTTTTGAGTGTTAAGTTACTTACATTTAGCATACTGGCGGTGATTTTACAGCAGTTCTTGGTTGGAAAAAGTTAGCATTTGATTTCAGTCGTTACAATTCTTAGAACATCAAATTATTTCGATCAAAATGAATGATTGAGGAATTGATAAAATTGGTAAAAGCATGGTGCCAAGGCAAGGATCATCCGCGCTGGTTTTGCCATTCTTTCAACAAATGAAATTTTTTTGGTCGCTTTTCGCCATGAGATTACTAGTCACAGCGAAAACTTGAATTGAATTTACGGAAATTAGCGAATACCAGAGGACATTGCTTATAGGATGACAGAACCAACCCTGTATTCTTGCAACATGGCTCAAATAATGAACCGATGAATGTAGGAAAGCGTAGAACAAAAGCGGCGGGTGATGCCAGAAGAGAACTAAGCTTACCACCTAGAGCACAACCACATTTCAACATTTAATTTACATGGGCAAAGATACTAGAGAATATTTTGATCTTGCAAGCACTTGACCAAAAAATACGGCCATAAATTTTTATTGTGGCTTATATGTTAGTATCATGTCCTGAATAGATTTCCCAATTACATTTTCACCACCCGATGCATCCAATATTTTCCACCCGTTTCATCTGCAATCCGAAGCAAATAAACCCCTTGCGGAAGCCCAACAAAGCTTAAAAAAGCTTGTCCGCTACTGAAGTCCAATCGATTGGTTTTCACCACTTTACCTTCCATGTTGGAGATTTGTACATCGGCTTCGCCGAGGACGTTTTCCAGTACAATGGTCAGCAGCTCCTGTACCGGGTTCGGGTAGGTTTTTACCTGCAAATACAAGGTCGAAACGCCTACAATGTCGTCTATCAGGCCGTTGCAATCGTTATCAATGCCATCCAAAACCTCTATGGCATTGGGATGGATCGCGGCGTTGTCGTCATTGCAATCCAGGTTATTGTCGGTATAGCCTGTGGGGGGCGCTTCAAGACAGCTGATGGAGGTCAAATTATTGCTTCCAAAGCCGTCGCCATCGGAATCAATGTAGAACAGATATAAGGGCAGGTTCTCATCCACCTCGGTGTTACAGTTGTTGTCAATGTTATCGCAAACTTCGGTGGCGCCTGAGTTAATGGCAGCATTGG
>Ga0247843_1000964_pt1 | contig 63568 bp, 48 predicted proteins | sample LaCruzMarch2017__FD_192420 | JGI IMG/M metagenome (GOLD analysis project Ga0247843, IMG submission 192420) | Freshwater microbial communities from meromictic Lake La Cruz, Castile-La Mancha, Spain - LaCruzMarch2017_8m | ecosystem: Environmental > Aquatic > Freshwater > Lake | place: Spain...
CCTTACCCACGACGCATCCGGCAAACCGGAACAACTCCTTGATGTTGAACGTTTTCACAGACACAGCCCAAGGCCGGTGCCGGGTGCGTCACCACCCTAAAACGCGAGCAAACCTGACGGAGAGCCATATTTTAGAGGCCGATGCGATCACCGGCCCTTGGCGAATGGTGACTTACCTCAAGGACTTTGGCGAACAAGCCTACTTTTTGAATTTCCCCAGCAAGTTCATCAGCCCTGACGGCAAAAGCCTGTGGCTGTGTTATTCCGCCAATTTTAGCCCCGGCTGGAATGGCACAGAATTGAAGTTCAACCCGCCCGGCGGACGCTATGGCTTGTGCCTTCACGAGGTCAAACTACTGGGGGCCAACGAAGGCAAACCACCTGCCTCCAACTCTGCGCGCGGGAAATCGGAATAGCCCATGAGGAATCATGAGGCTAAACTGGAGTTGAAATAGCGTGCGTCCTACGATAGTTCTCGTCCTGCGGATTAGCCCAACGACCGATTTTATAATCGGCCGCCCAAAATCAAATTCCCATCACTCATGACTACCCCATCATCCGCTGAACGCGGCTCGACAGTCTATCTTGTTTTGGTCTGCTTTGTTGCCACGCTCGGTGGGCTGCTCTTCGGCTATGACACTGCGGTTATCAGCGGGGCCATCGGCTTCCTCCAACAACACTTCGAGTTGGACGCGGCGATGAAAGGCTGGGCGGCATCGAGCGCGCTGGTCGGTTGCTTCATCGGAGTGGCCTTCGCGGGTGAAATCAACGACCGACTCGGGCGCAAGACCGCGCTAGTGATTGCGGCGGTGTTGTTCCTCATTTCGTCGATCGGCACGGCCCTTCCGCAGACCTTCACCGAGTTCATCATCTATCGTGCCATCGGCGGTCTCGGTGTGGGCATCGCTTCGATGACCAGCCCGATGTATATTGCCGAGATCAGCCCGGCGAATATCCGCGGTCGGATGGTCTCGCTCAACCAGTTCGCCATCGTCTTCGGCATGGTGTTGGTCTATTTCGTCAATTACTACATCGCTGGTCTGGGTGACGAGGCGTGGAACGTGGCGACCGGCTGGCGCTGGATGTTTGGTTCCGGTGCGATTCCTTCGTTACTCCTGTTAGGTTGCATGCTGCTGGTGCCGGAGAGCCCGCGTTTCCTCTTCAAAAAGGGACGTGAGGACGAGGCGCGGCGGGTGCTCGGGCGGGTGGCTGGAGCGGCCCACGCCGAGCGTGAGATCACCGGAATCCGCGCCGCACTCGCCGAGGAAAGTGGATCGCTGAAACAACTCATGCAGCCGGGCATGCGGCTTGTGCTGATCATCGGCGTGCTGCTTGCGGTGCTGCAGCAGGTCACCGGTATCAATGTTTTCCTCTACTACGCGCCGGAGATCCTCAAGTCGGTGGCTGGGTCGGAAAGCGACGTCGCGCTCCTACAGACGGTGCTGGTCGGCGGGGTCAACCTCGTCTTCACGGTGCTTGCGGTAGGGATCGTGGACCGCGTCGGCCGCAAGCCTTTGATGATCATCGGCTCGGCGGGTATGGGCGTGTGCCTGTTCGCCATCGGAATAGCGGCATATCTTCAGGTGATCGGCCCATGGCTGTTGATTTTCATGCTCGGCTACATCGCCTGCTTCGCCATGTCGGTGGGTCCCGTGGTATGGGTGATTCTATCAGAAATTTTCCCGACGAAAATCCGCGGACGCGCATTAGCGATCGCTACTTTCAGCCTGTGGGTGGCCAATTTCATCGTTTCGCAAACCTTCCCGATGATGGATGAAAACCCGTGGCTGGTAAAACACTTCCATCATGGGTTTCCGTTCCTGATCTACGCCGGATTCTGTGTGGTATTGGTGATCGTGATGGTCCGCCTCGTACCGGAAACCAAAGGTCGCACGCTCGAAGAGCTTGAGCAGATTTGGAAAAAATAAATAATGGCATATAAGTAACCATGGATCTTGATCACGCACAGGGACTGGTGGCGACGATGCGGCCACCCGACATCCTCGACTACAGCCTCACCGGTGTGAACGCGCACCGTGCGGTGGAAATGGGTTTGGCTGAGGCGGACTGGTACCAAACACCGGTGCCCCGCGCCACCATGCGTAAATTGTTAGAACGCCGCGATGGCCCCGCCATCCGCGATACACTTCTTTGGTTCGGCATCCTCGCGCTCACCGGCGGGGCCACCGCCTACTGGTGGGGAACTTGGTGGGCTGTGATTCCTTATCTCGTGTATGCTGTGTTTTATGGCACCGCTTCCGACTCGCGTTGGCACGAGTGTGGGCATGGCACCGCGTTCCGCACCGATTGGATGAACTCCGTGCTCTATGAAATCGCTTCGTTCATGGTGATGCGCGAGTCCATCGTCTGGCGTTGGAGCCATACCCGCCACCACAGCGATACGATTGTCGTCGGCCGCGATCCGGAAATTCAAGTGCCTCGTCCGCCTGACATGAAAAGCCACTTTCTCAGCCTGTGGGCGGTCGGTGGCTACCGCACCTACTTTCCCAAACTGTTGATGCACGCGTCTGGCCGCGTTTCCGCCGACGAACGGGTCTTCATTCCCGAATCCGAGTTTCCACGGGTTTTCCGCAATGCGCGCATCTGCCTTGCCCTCTACCTGTTGGTGGTCGCGGGGGCGGTGATATTTCAAACATGGCTGCCGATCTTCCTCTTCCTTCTGCCTCAATTTTTCGGCACTTGGGTGATGATCATCCAGAACACCCCGCAACACGCCGGCCTCGCCGAAAACGTGTTGGACCACCGGCTCAACTGCCGCACCGTTTATATGAATCCGGTTAGCCGGTTCATTTATTGGAACATGAACTATCACGTGGAACACCACATGTTTCCGCTGGTCCCGTATCACCGGCTGCCGGAGTTGCATGAGGTCATCAAGGACGATTGCCCGTCCCCCTACCCGTCGATCCTCTCCGCCTGGCGCGAAATCCTGCCGACACTTCTGCGGCAGGTGAAAGATCCCGCTTATCATGTCAAAAGGCGGCTGCCGGTGCCGAAGGCAAGGCAGCAGGAAGGTCCGCGCCACGCGGATGCCGCGCCCGATGCCGATGGCTGGATCGAAGTCTGCGCTGCGGTCGATCTCGACGTTGAGGACGCGATCCGATTCGATCATGGCCGCAAAACCTTCGCGCTCTGCCGCGATGCCGAAGGAGCCTTGTTTGCCACCGACGGCATCTGCACCCACGGCAATACTCACCTTGCCGATGGATTGGTGAAGGGGAAGATCATCGAGTGCCCGAAGCACAATGGCCGCTTCCATCTCAAGGATGGCTCGCCCGCCCGTGCTCCGGTGTGCCGTGGATTGACGACTTATCCGATTGAGGAGCGCGCCGGGCGGATCTGGCTTAACATCATAAAAGTAGGCGGCGATGGTGCTCGCACTTCACGCACTGTCAGCCTGCGTGTAGTTTCCATCCGCAGCGTTTCTACTTTTATCCGCGAACTTGTATTCGAGCCGGTCGGAGCTGCCGATGCCGTGGATTTCGAACCCGGCGATTACCTCCAGTTCGACATCCCGTCTTACGAGCGGATCCGTTTCCGCGACTTCGACATCCCACAACCCTACGCCGCCGTCTGGGAGCGCCAGCACGTCTTCGATCTTGAGGCGAGCCATCGCGAGGAAGGACGACGCAACAACTACTCGATCGCAGGTCGCGACGGCACGACCAACCGCATCGTGATCAACGTCCGCATCGCGACTCCACCGCCCGGCCAGGACTGTCCGCCGGGGGCTGGATCGAGCTACATGTTTCATCTCAAGCCTAGCGACACTATCACCGCGATCGGCCCCTTCGGCGATTTCCACGTCAAGCCGACAAAAAAGGAAATGGTGTACATCGGCGGTGGAGCGGGGATGGCTCCGCTGCGCGCGCATCTTACGCGGTTGTTAGAAAAAGACCATAGCCCGCGCCGGATCAGCTATTGGTATGGCGCACGCTCGCGGCAGGAAATCTACTACGCCGACTACTTCGAAAAGCTCGCAGCGGAACATGACAACTTCCATTTCCACCTTGCCCTCTCCGAACCGCTTGACGAGGACAATTGGCCCGGTCCGGTGGGCTTCATTCACGAGGTGGTGCGCGCGCAATGCCTTGAGTCCCATCCCAATCCCGGTGCCATCGAGTTCTATCTCTGCGGACCACCGATGATGATCAAGGCCTGCACCAAGATGCTCGAAAAACTCGGTGTCGATCCAAGCCAGATCGCCTACGACGAATTCTAACAAACATCACCATGCGCAAGAAACTAACCGTCAAAGACCTGTTCGAACTCAAGGGCAAGTGCCAGCTCACGCAGGTGTTTGTGGAAAACACCGACGAGGCCCGCGCCAGCGAAGAGGCGGGCATCGACATGATTGTTGCGATGGGCGACGTCACCAAGACCTTCCGCGAGGTGGCACCGACTACCTTCATCACCGGCGCGATCTCCTACGGCGAGTGCGCTTCACCGACCGAGGCGATCCGTCGCGGATTCCAGATCTGGGACGCGGGTGCCGATGCGATCTATGCCTGCATGCCTCCCGACTGGGTGCGCGATATGGCGCATCAGGGACTTCCGGTCGTCGGTCACGTCGGTTTGGTGCCGCAGAAACGCACCTGGCTCGGCGGCTTCAAGGCGCAGGGGAAGACGGCGGAATCCGCGATGAAAATCTATCAGGAAACCCTCGCATTCCAGGAAGCGGGAGCGATCGGCGTGGAGATGGAAGTGGTGCCCGAGCGGGTCGCCAGCGAGATCGCCAAACGCGTGAACATCCTCGTCATTTCCATGGGTGCTGGTCCACAGGATGTGCAATACCTGTTTGCCAGTGACATCCTGGGCACCCACACCGGCCACTACCCGCGCCACGCCAGGAAATACTGCGACCTGCACGCCGAGCGCGAACGCCTTCACCAAATGTCGGTCGATGCGCTGCGCAGCTACCGCGAGGACGTTTCATCAGGCGGCCTGTTCCAACCCGAACGCATCGTGCCGATCCAGGACGACGAGTTTGAAAAATTCATGGCCAAGGTGGACCTGTCGTGAAACTAAAAATAGGGTGACTCCAATAGAATCATATATGAACCAAAGAATACGCAGAATTTTTCCTCTATCATCCATTGCTATCACGGTGCTGGCTTTTTCCTGCACCACGTTGTCTCTAAAGGCTCAAGACGAGTTACCGAAAACTGCGGAGACTTTCGAGGTCAGTGGAAACAACGCCTTCGTTTATGCTGCGCCAACGCCTGCGGAGGGAAAACCGTGGGTTTGGTATGCACCTACGCTGAAGAGCTTGGCCCCGCGCGAGCGGAAAGGCTATTTTGAGGCCTTCGCAAAGGAGGGCATCAGCATCGCGGGTTTTGATCTCGGTGAGGTCCGCGGCGCACCAGCCAGCACCGCCAAGTTCGGGTTGTTTTACGAAGCGATGGTGAAACGAGGCTACTCGGCCAAGCCTATTCTGCTGGGCCAAAGCCGCGGTGGCATCATGACATTGGCATGGGCGTTTCGGAATCCAGATAAAGTGCGCGCATGGGTGGGTATCTATCCGGTTTGCAATCTTGCGAGCTGGTCACTGAAAAGTTCGAAGCCGCAAACGCTCGCTGATTTCGCGATGACCGAACCCGAACTCGTTTCAAAGCTCGCTGAGTTCAATCCGATCGATAATTTACAGGGCTTGCTGGCGAACAAGGTTCCCATGTTTGCAGTGCATGGAGATCAGGACAAACTGGTGCCGTATGATTTAAACACCAAGATCCTCAAGGAACGCTACGAGGCTTGCGGCGGATCGATCCAAGTCAAAGTCATCCCCGGGAAAGGTCATCAAGTCGATCCTACATTCTTCGCGTGCCCGGAATTGGTTGAGTTCGTCCTTAAACACGCCAAGTAATCTCACAACGGGCAACCGCCTAGGGCTCAAACTCGATCTGATAGTCGATGCGGTCGAGTTGGTTGGCGGTGACGCCGGTGGTTTGATCGAAGTCGGCCAGACGCACGCGCCAGCGGTAGGTGCGTGATCCGTCCGGGTTTTCATCCACGGTGTGTTTGCCGTTCCATCCGAGTGGTGGTGGTGGTTTTTGCTTCTGGGTAATCAATTGGATGCGGCGGGTGGTGGTTACTTCGGCGTTGGTGTAGATTTCTTCTTTGTCATATTCCTCGCCGCACCAACTGCGGTGGGGGTAGGTGCCCAGGCCACGCAGAACATAGAGCGGCTTATCAGTCCATTTTTTCCAATCTTCTGGCACGCGTATTTTCATTTTCCACCAAGTGGCGGGGGCGTGGACGGTTACTACATTGCCCTTGATTTCAGACTTTGCGGGAGCCGAGCGGGGGGGAGAGGGCAGGCTGGGTTTGAACGCTGGATCGCCGAAGAGCGAGCGAATGTGGAGTTGATAGTGATCGGGGCCGCCATTGGTTTGGCCGGTTTCGAGAACGCGGGAGGTCTTGCTGTTTTGTGCTCGGCGGTGCGCCTCGCCGATGGTTTCGCCGGTGAAAATCGCATTCCAGAATTCGGCCCGTTGTTGTTCCTGCTCGGCGATGCCGGGGCGGGTCTGGCCGCAGAAACTCACGGCACCATTGCGCAAGAAGCGGGAAATCACCGAACGGAATTCTGGTTCACGATCAAGAGTGGCGGTCAGGCACCCGCCCGATTCGATGACAGTCGGAGCGACCAAGACGCTGGAGTTCATGTCATACGTTTGTCCGATATCCTTCCACCAGGAGTGGGCCATGTGGGTCATGAAAGCGACGCGGGTGAGCGGAGAATCCTGGCTGAAGGATCCCGCGCGTTTGCCTTTGTTTTTGTTCTTTTCAGATGGCGGCTCGATCCATGCGAGGTCCGTTTCTTCGTGGTATGCCGTGGCATCGAGTCCGACGTTCTCAAAGCTTTTGCCCATCGTGTTTTCCCAGCGGGCTTGGCCAGCTCGCGAACTCCACGCGGGATCTATCAACGAATCGTAGGTGATGGTGCGGCTGGCATGAAGGGTGGCGAACGCGGCACTTTCAGCGATGATCCGGCCCACCGCGATTTCGGAAAACAAATCATCGTCCGCATTCGCGTAGGTGAGATCCGAAGTCATGTCGGTATCGCGATGTGTTAGGATGGCGTGAGGGATCGAATCAGGAAACCCGACGATGCAGAGGTAACGCGGGATTGAGGTTGCTGCGTAGAGTTTGCGGAGCCGGGTGATGAATTCCTCAGGGCTTCCGGTGGTGACCGTCAGGTCGCACTCGCTCCCGCTTTTCGTGCCGAAATCGAGGATGCGGGGTTTGCCGAGTAGGGTGACCACTCCATTTTTTTTCAAAGGATCTTCACCGGGTCCGTCGAAGGTGCCGTCGCTATCGAGATCGAGCGAAAGGTGATACTCCTTGCCGGAGGCTCCGAAGCTAAGAACGAATGGAATTTTTCCTTCGGGCAGGTCGATGACGCCGGCCTTCGGTGGTTTGGCACCGGTGGCAATGCCCTTGGGGAGATTTTCTTTGATCGGTGTGCCGTTGAAAGGGATGCGCCATTGGATTTCGGTATCGAAGGGGACCACCATGCCATCACGGGCGGCGGCGAGCATTGGCGCGGCCAGTGAAAGTTTGCGGATGGTGGTATTCGTGCGGTCGCGGACATTGACCAGAGCAAGGTATGGAGTCTCGTGTCCTTGTTTTTTCAACCATGCCAAGAGGCTTTCGATATCTGGCAGTTCCGTGGCTTTGAGACCTGCGGGTGCTTTGCCGACGAACAAGATTTCTTTTGCTCCGAGACGACGAATGGCGGCATCGGCTTGGGGAGAAAGGCCCTTTTCACCGCAAAAGAGCAGGGGCACGCTAAGGCGTCCGGCCAAGGTCGAGGCCATCAGGGCGGAGGCATAGTCGTCTTCGCGGCACACCACTACACGCGGGCTCTTGCTCCAGAATTTTTCTGCAAGCACGGTTGCGGTATGGTCGGCGGATGAACATCGCAATTCGAGGTGTTTACCGATCTGCGGTATTGGAGTGAGCGGTTTGGCACCCAAGTGACACGTGCCGAGAGGCTTGAGTCGGCAGAGATAATCATCGACCTCGCGGGGGATCTGCCCCGTTTCATCGAGCAAGATCAACGCGCCGTTGCCCTGATTGATCGTGCGCGAGGCCGGAACTGCGGCCAAAAAGGCGAAATCCTGCCAGCATGCTTCGGCGGGCTGCGTCACGAACAGGACCGTTTGTTTTTTTGGTGCTGGTGCGCCCAGTGCGACTGACAGTGGAAGAGCCAAGGTGAGGATGGGGAACGCGAGCTTGGCAAGGTGTTTCATGTGGGATGTCAAAGTGTGTGCATTACGTTTCGATTGGCTTTTGTCTGTCAGGGTGAGATGCCCTGCTTTCTGGCTTCCGAAATCGGATGGGCTCGTCATGGTTCCGGCATGCTATATCGTGAAGGTCTGCAACAATGGTTTCATAAGACTGGAATCACTCGCATCTATAACCATGTTTGCGGAAATGATCGGCGATTTTGTGTTTCAAAATGCCCACTAGCCAACTCCGCTCGGACGTGCGCCCGGTGAAATTTCCTGCTGCCTTAACTGCGGCGAGCAAGGTGTCCTGCACCAGATCCACCGCAATCTCCGGCTTGCGGACGCGCAGCAGTGCGAAGCGATGCAGGCAATCGCCGTGATCATCCACCCAGCAGCCCGGGTCAACCTGTGGAGCCTCATGGCGGGAGGAGGATTGTATTCGCAGGCGTGCTAGTTGCGGATCAGCGGGACCGCAACGCCAAAATCCCAACTTCATGGATATCCTTTGTAAGGAAATACCGCGCCAGCCGACCAATCATCCGCATGACGGAACGCCATGCGCACCACCGAGAAAACATCCATGAAAGTCATCTATCAAATATGTCGCGCCGTGGCGGCACTCATCCTGCTCCAGACGCTGTATTTCAAATTCAGCGGCGCTCCCGAGTCCGTTTACATCTTCACCAAGGTCGGCGCAGAGCCGGTGGGTAGGATCGGCAGCGGCATTGTCGAACTCCTCGCTGCGGTGTTTTTGTTCGTGCCGCGATTCAACTGGCTGGGCGCGGGCCTGGCGGCGGGAGTCATGGCTGGAGCGATCGGCAGCCACCTGACGGTGCTCGGCATCGAGGTGATGGGAGACGGCGGGCTGCTATTTTCGCTGGCCTGCGTCGTTTTCGCCTGCGCGATGTTTATTCTCTGGGTACGCAAATCTGAGTTGCCGATCATCGGGCACCTGATTGACTCTCGCCGCGCATGAAGAACTTGCTTGCGATGAATAGGGTGTTTCTTGACCAGGCGATCTCCTTGATCGGAGATCAGCCTGAGGAGCTGTATAGCCATACCTGCAGGGAGGTTTTTTCAAGCACTATCGGCCAACACATCCGTCATTGTGTGGAACACTACGAGGAATTCCTCATGGCTTTGGCGGAGGGGCGGGATCTGGATTACGAAAAGAGGCCCCGGGACTTGCGCTTGGAAACCGATCCCGGCGAGGCCTTGCAACGCTTGGCCGCGATCCATGAAGCGCTCGGAAATCTCTCGGATGCTAGCTGTAGCCTCGGAGTCATGGACACGGGAGCGGATGTCCCGTCTCCGTCATCATCCGCCCGCGAGATGCAATACTTGCTCTCCCACACCGTCCACCACTTTGCCCTGATCGCAGTGATCGCCGGTCTCGGCGGCATCCGCGTTCCCAGCGATTTCGGCGTCGCCCCTTCGACACTCAAACACCGAAACAACGACTGATGTGTTCCGCCGCGTGGAAATTTTCCGACGATGGTTATGAACTCGGCTTCAACCGCGACGAAAAATGGAGCCGTCCTTCTTCGCTCGATCCCAAGTGGGAATCTCAGCATCGAGTGCCGGGTGCCTGCGCACGGGATGGATCCGCAGGCGGGACCTGGTTATTCACGAACGCACACGGCATCACCCTCGCGGTGATGAACTCCTACCCACAGGGCCGAATCCCTGAAGCCGGGAAAATTTCGCGCGGAGTGATTCCGTTCGTGGCATCCGGTCATCAGACGCCAGAGGACATCGAAGCGGATTTGTTAGATATATCTTGGGAAAACTTCGCACCGTGCCGCGTGCTGATGATTGCACCCTTCGGTGTGCGGCATTACGGATGGGATGGCATTCATTTCTCCCTCCTCCGGCCGCTAGAGGAAAATTTTCTCACCACCTCTTCGTTCAAGAGCGAGGAGGTCTGCGCGATCCGAACGGCCCGATTCAGAGAAATCTCGGATCGGCCGATCGCCGGAATTCTCGACGACGAAGTATCCGATGATTCCGCTGCCGCCATCCACGCCACACGTGCAGACGGTGGCACGGTGAGCCGCACTTCCGTGATCGTGGACAGCCATGACATCCACTTCGCCGTGAGGCGGCGCGGCGAAGCGTTCCAGCGGATTTCCGAAATACGCAGGCCATGATTTCCAAAAAACGCCTGCTGGTTGCCCTCTATCTGTTGGCCATCGTGGTCTCCTGGGTGGTCATGTCGAATCGCCGGATTTCACTGCCTCAGGGTCTTGGCTGGCAGGAAATTTCCATCCCGATAGACGGCGGCAAGTCGGCCATGCTGCGCTACCGCCGATTTCCTGGCATGAATCTCGACCTGGCTCCGCTGGTGCTGGTGCATGGCAGCCCGATGGCATCTTCGTGCTTTGATCCGCTGCTGGCCGTCTTGCCACGCGACCGCACGATTCTCGTGCCGGATCTGCCCGGCTTTGGTGCCTCATCATCGGGGTTTTCCGACTTTTCGTTTCCGGCTCACGCCGATGCCCTCGCGCATTTGCTAGATGCGGAAAACTACAAGTCGGCGCACTGGGTCGCCTACAGCCAAGGCGGCGGCCCGGTGCTGAATCTTTCCGCCCGCATGCCGACGGCGTTCGATTCTATCGTGATGCTTTCCAGTATCGGCGTGCAGGAGCACGAGCTTACTGGTGACTATTTCCTCAATCACATTCTGCACGGCACCCAGTGGATCGCCCTCGAATGCTTGCGCTGGGGGCTGCCGCACTTCGGAGTGCTGGACGACTTCCTGCTCAACGTCCGCTACGCGAGAAATTTCTATGACGGCGACATGCGGCCATTGCGCGGCCACCTGAATGCGCTCGTCGCCCCGATGCTGATCCTCCACGGCGAAACGGATGGCTTGGTGCCGCCTGCGGCTGCCAAAGAGCATTTTCGCATCGTGCCTCAGAGCCATGCCATTTGGCTCAAGGGCGGCCACATGGTGCTCATGTCGCAGGAAGATGCCGTTGCGGGAATGATCTCGGATTTTCTCAAGGATGTGGGCTCAGGTGCTGCGCCGGACCGCAGTCAGGCCGATCCGGGACGGATCGAGATCGCCGCAAAACCAATCGATGCAAAGGCAATGGCGTTGTCTGGAATGGCGTATCACCTGACTTTGTTAGGAATCGGACTCGCCACGCTCGCCAGCGAGGATCTCGCGTGTCTTGCCGCCGGGTTGTTGGCCGCACGCGGTCTGGTTCCGGTGGTTTCTGCAATCACGGCTGCGTTTCTCGGTATTTTCCTGGGTGACATGGGACTCTATCTCGCGGGCAGGTTCGGCGGCCGCTGGTGCGTCGGACGCGCACCGCTGCGCTGGATTATCAGTGAACGAAGTCTCGATACCGGTCACGAATTCCTCCGGAAGAAGGGAGCCATGGCGGTTTTTATTACCCGGTTCATGCCGGGCACACGGCTGCCGCTGTACGTCGCCGCTGGCATCGTGAAAGTCCCCGCACCGAAGATAGCGCTGTGGTTCATGCTGGCCGGCTTGGCGTGGGCGATTCCGGTGGTGAGTCTTACGGCGTTTTTCGGCGAGCGTGCCGTGCAATGGCTTCTCACACGCGGCACGGCGGTGTTTCCGGCGGCCCTCGCACTCATTTTACTGATGTGGTTTCTATTAGGACTTCTCGTCCAATTTACCACCCATCGCGGTCGGCGAATTCTCCGTGCGAAATGGCTGCGTATGATTCGCTGGGAGTTCTGGCCGCCATGGGTGTTCTATCCGCCGCTGGTGGTCGTGATTTTCTTCATCGCTCTGCGCCGCGGTAAATTGCTCGCTTTCACCGCAGTCAATCCAGCCATGCCCCACGGCGGAATCGCCGGTGAGTCCAAGGCGGACATTCTTGGCCACCTGCTGCCATCGGGAGCCGTAGCTCCATTCCTCAGCCTGCCTACCGCCACCGCCGACCGGATAGAAATGGTTAGGCAATGGAACCCCGGATTCCCGCTGGTGGTAAAGCCCGATGTCGGCGAGCGTGGCAGGGACGTGGTGATCGTCCACGACGAACCATCCCTAGTGTGTGAAATCGAAAAACGCACCTGCCATACGATCATCCAGAAATATGTGGAAGGTGCGGAATTCGGCGTGTTCTACATCCGGCACCCCACTGAGGAGAGAGGCCGGATTTTTTCCATCACCATCAAGATCATGACCTCCGTCACCGGCGACGGAGTCCGGACGCTGGAGGAACTGATTCTCGACGACGACCGGGCCGTTCTCTCGCATCGGCATTTCAGACGGCTCCATGAGGATCGCCTTGGCGAAATCCCAGCTGTGGGTGAGCGAGTGCGACTCGCCAGCCTCGGCTCGCACTGCCGGGGGGCCCTATTTCTCAACGGCAGTCACCTGATCTCGCCGCCGCTCGAGGCGGAAATCGAGCGCATCGCCCGCAACTTCGACGGGTTCCACTTCGGCCGCTTCGACCTCCGCTGCCCGGACGAAGAAGCGCTGAAACGCGGTGAGGGCATCCGCCTCATCGAACTCAACGGGGTCACCTCGGAAGCCACCCACATTTACCACCCGCACACGCCTCTGCTCAGCGGTTACCGCACGCTGATTTCCCAGTGGCGGCATGCCTATGACATCGGAATGGCGAACGCTGCGGCCGGCGCGCGGATTTCCTCGTGGCTAGAACTTGCCATCCTGCTGAGGAAACATTTCAATCTTGACCAACACTGACATGCTTTCACTCATCGGATCCAGCGGCTATCAGGTATGCGTGACCCGCGATTCGGGAGACATCCGTGCGGCACAACGGCTGCGTTACGAAGTTTTCAATGTCGAGTTAGGCGAGGGACTGGCCACATCCTGTGAAGAGGAATTGGATGCAGATCCGTTTGACCGGCAGTGCGACCACATTGTCATTAGAGAAAGCGCTACCGGCCGTGTGGTGGGAACCTATCGCCTGCAAACCGGAGCCATGGCAGGGGCCGGCATGGGCTACTACAGTGCGCAGGAGTTTGATTTCCGCCCCTACGAAACCTTGCGGGATGAGGTCTTGGAACTCGGCCGTGCCTGCATCCACACGGACCACCGCAGGCGCGCCGTGCTGGACCTGTTGTGGCGCGGCATCGCCCGCTACGCTTCGCTTCGCGGCTCTCGTTATCTCGTGGGGTGTAGTTCGCTGACTTCGCAAGACCCGGCTGAAGGCTGGGGCCTCTATCAGCGTTTGAAGGACGCCCATCTCGCGCCCCCCGCCTTGCGGACGGAACCGATAGGTGACTATCAAATGCCTGCTCCAGGACACGTTGAGCACCGCGTAAAAATCCCGAAACTGTTCGCAGCCTATCTGAACATCGGTGCCTTCATCGCCGGGCCACCCGCGCTGGATCGTGGCTTCCAAACCATCGATTTTCTAACTATTCTCGATGTGACCAAGGCCTCCGGCGCGGGTTTCAAACACTTCTTTGCTGGAAATGGTCAAGAGCATTAAAGGTTCGGTCAGGCTCATGAAGCTCGGCCTTGCGATCCTTGCCGCCCGCCGCGAAGGCAGACAGCTGGAAGGCATCATGGAACGGGCCGCATGGCAACAACGGCAGGCCGCAAGGATGCTTGCGGCGCTGGATGTGAACGTCCATCTCACCGGACAACTGCCGCGCGAAGGATTGGTGGTCTGCAACCATTTGAGCTATCTCGATATCTTGGCCATCGCGGCCCAAGGCAGTGTTGTCTTCGTGGCAAAGTCGGATGTCCGTAGATGGCCAGCCATCGGGAGCTTACTGGAATGCGCGGGAACGATTCTCGCTGAGCGTGGTCGCCCGCTTAGCGCCAGCACCACGGGCGAGCAAATCCGCCGCGTTCTGGACGCGGGTGTGCCCGTATTGCTGTTTCCCGAAGGAACAAGCTCGGACGGTTCGCAAGTCCTGCCATTCATGCCGTCCCTGCTGCAAACTGCGCTCGATGCAGGTGCGCCGATCACCCCGGCGGCGCTTCACTATCAGGCAAATGGCGGTGACGTTGCGCGGGACGTCTGCTACTGGGGCGACGCCACGTTTTTCCCACATCTGATTCGACTCGCTCGCTTGCCCCAAATCACGGCATTCCTCACATTCGGAAAAGCCGACGAATTGCCGCCCAACCGCAAGGCCGCGGCCAAGACGTTGCATGCGGCTGTCACGGCCTTGATGAAACAAACGGCTGATGCGCACGATTCAAACTCTAGCGAGTAACCCCGAGTGGACCGCAAAATCTGCGCAGCAAAAAAGGGATTTCCGAAAAAATCATTTTTTGAGTCATGGTGGTCATCGACTCGCCGCTCCGATCGATTCATTCGCTTGCGGTGTTGGCTGCGGTCTTGCAGTTTACCCGTGTGAGCGATCTGATGATTGAGACTACCGACCTGCACCGTGGCTACCGGATTGGAAAAAAATCCATTGAAGTGCTGCATGGGATTGATTTGCGTATCTATCAGGGTGAGCGGGTTTTCCTGTGCGGTCCCAGCGGCGCGGGTAAGACGACTTTACTCTACACGCTTGCTGGCTTGGAGCGCCCGGAACAGGGCAGCGTTCGCATTCACGGCGCGGATCTTTACGCCATGGGTCGGCGGGAACAGGCGCGTTTCCGGAATCGGGAGATCGGCTATGTTTTTCAAAATTACCATTTGTTGCCTGAACTGACGGCCTTGGAAAACGTCGCAGTTCCGGGGGCGATCGCCGGCAAGGATACCAGTGAGGCCGCACTCAAGGCGTTGGCCCGTGTGGGTCTGAGCGAACGTGCCGAGCATTTGCCCGCCGAGTTGTCGGGCGGAGAACAGCAACGGGTCGCGATCGCACGCGCCATTGTCAATGAGCCGAAAGTCCTCTTTGCCGATGAGCCAACTGGAAACCTGGATTCAAAAAACAGCGCGGAAATCATGAGCATCCTGATGGATCTCGCGACTGAACACGGCGTGACATTGGTGGTGGTGACGCATGATCAGAGCCTCGCCAAGGCTGGTGACCGAACCTTGATCATCCGGGACGGATCGATCACGGAGGAGATTCGGGCGGAAGCATCAAGGTGAATTAGTCCGCGCGGTAGAGGCGGGTGATGCCGCGCTGGAGGAGTTGGGTGTCCACGGCAGTGGTGGAGGCATCGTCTAGATAGACGTTGAGGTTTTCCTCGTCGAATTCGATGGAGTGGAGTTCGTTCATGTTGCCATTGAAAGCTTCGATGAGGCTTTTCATGTCCTTAACGGGTTTGCCATTCACCTTGTGGACGATCAGGTTGCGGAGTCGTTCGTAGCCAACAGTGGCGGGGGTGGGAATCACTCCGCTGAGGAAAACCAAACGATTGATAGAGTCCTGATGTTTTTCCGGATTTTCATAGACATCAAGGAGGTTGAGTGGTGCCACAGTGCTCCAATCCTTGCCGAAGCTTTGGAGAATGGGGAGTGAGAGTTCCTGAAAGACGAGGCCGCCTTTGAGTAGATAGTTTGGTGCCTTGTCGAAGAGGTGATTGGGAACCAACAAGGTGCTTTCATCTTCGCGGGTGAGTTTCACTTTGATTTCCATGGAGGCTCCACCTCGCAGCAGCGCCAAGGTTACAGTCTCACCAATGGATTTCTCGCCGCGAATGAGATGGCCCCACGACAGGCTGCCATAGACTGGATGTTGATAGTAGCCACGGCGATCAATGGGTTGGCCGTCCACCGAAAGCAGAACATCACCGGGCATCACTCCGGCAAGATCGGCGGCGGCACGCTTGCGGACGGACTTGATGTAGAGCCCTCCTTGGTCGTCTTTGAGCTTCAGCCACTGGCGGAATGACGAATCCTCAGTGCGGGTGATGATAACGCCAAGACTGGGAAATCCCTGGTAATCTCCATCGGCTGCTTCGTTGAGAAAGCGGCTAACAATATCGGTGGATGCCACATCACACAATTGATCCTTGGAGTCATATGACATGAGGACGCCAGCAAGTTTTCCTTCGCGCAAGACCGGCAGTGAATAGCTGCTGGCAGCGCTTTGCATTGAGGCTTTGACCATGTAGGTCAGGAAACTGTGGCCGGGCAGGAAGCTGGCGGAGAGGTCGATGCTTTGGAGGGTTCCTGGTGTTAGAAGAGCAACGCCGTTTGCTTCGATCTGGACGATTTCAAGTGTGCCGCCGAGCCCCGAAGGGGCGCTGATTTCGAAGGGGACAGTATTTTCAAAAAAGGCATTGCCTTCCGATTCGTTCGCAGGGCCAAGCAGAGCGAGGTTTGCCTCGTAATCGACTGCGATGACTTTGGCTGGTGTGAAACGTGTGCCGTCTGCGGATTCGAATTCAAGATAAGTGGAATCTGCGGTGAGTTCGGAGGTGGTGAGCACGCGCTGTGGGCCGATGATTGCGGCGAGGGCGCGGCGCTTGCTCGGTGGATTTTTTTCCCAAGGTTGCCAAGGGTTCCATGTTTGCTGGGTGGAATTGATGCGGACCACCGAGGATTTCACATCGGCACGAGCGGTGACTTCCGGAGTGGCGGGCTCCGTTGCAGTGGGTTTGGGAACGGAGTTTTCAGCCGGCTTGCAAGCGGCGAACGTGAGAAAAAAAGGCAGAAGAATGAGCGGACGCATAAGATAGAGATGAATGTTAGAAGATTGGATTATTTCAGGCCGAGCACGTCTTGCATATCGTAGAGACCGGCGGGTTTGTCTTGGAGCCAGACAGCGGCGCGCACGGCGCCGGAGGCGAAGGTCATGCGTGAGGAGGCCTTGTGGGTGAGTTCGACGCGTTCGCCATCGGCGGCAAACATGACGGTGTGATCACCTACGACGTCGCCACCTCGGAGTGTATGCATGCCGATTTCCTGCGGTTTGCGCGGGCCGATATTGCCGCAGCGGCCGTGGGTGACATCGGCCTCGTAGGAAGTGTTGGTTTCCTGGTTGAGAATTTCCAGCAACGTGCGGGCGGTACCGGAGGGTGAGTCGATCTTATGCTTGTGGTGCATCTCGACGACTTCGATGTCGAAGCGGTCTTGGGTGAGGATGCGTGCGGCATGGCGGGTGAGCCAGAAGAGGGTGTTCACGCCGACCGAGTAGTTAGAAGCAAAGACGATGGGCAGCTTTTTGGCGGCTTCGTGGATCATGGCACGTTCCGCGTCGGTGTGACCGGTGGTTCCAATCACGAGGTGGGTGCCGTGTTTTAGTGCAGTTTCGATGACTTGGGAGGTGAACGAATGAACGGTGAAATCGATGGCGCATTCGGCGTTTTGAAATGCTGCGTCGAGATCTTGGCCGAGATCGTGGGTGGCGGTGACCGTTACGTCCGGGTGGGCGGCAGTTGCCTGGAGAAGGGCTTGGCCCATACGACCGGATTGTCCTGTGATTAGTAAGTTTGGCATAAATTTTTAGCGTTTCAGCGTTTACCCATTAGTCTTCCCAAATCATGTGTTTGAGTTGGAGTTGGCTGGCGCGGGTGGCGGCTTCTTCGGCGCGTGGGCCGTTGAAGGAAGCGATTTTTTTCGCGCAGGCAATAGCTGCGGGCCAGCGATCGGCGTTTTCGAGCAGGGCGAGTGCGCGGAATCCGCACAGTTCGAAGTATTGCCATTCCGCCGGTGGGGTGGTGGTTTCCAGCACGGAATAATAGGCGATGAATGCCTGGTTTTCACGTTTTAGCGCAGGGTTGGTCTCGTTGGGCAGTTGTTCGAGAGTTCTGCCGCGCATGTATTGGAGGCGGTTGAAGACGGTTGGAAATTTTTCGGCATGGACGAGGAGTTTGTCATAAACGCCCAAAGCTTCTGCCAGGGAGATGGGATTCACGCTGCCTTGGGCGTAAATCGCTTCGCCTAACAGAAGTCCGGCGGGTAAGTGGAGTGGATCGGTTTCCGAAAGAGTCTCGAACCAGGTGCGCAGAAAATTCGCAGCGTCGGCGAGACGATTCATGTCGATCATAAGCCGCGCTTTTTCGAGTTTGGCGAGGGAGCTTACCGGGCCTTCGGAATCGATCGCTTTATCAAAAAGGATGAGAGCTTCCTGTTGGGATTGGCTGGTGGGGACAAGGGCGGCGGCACGGGCGGAGAGTAACCAGGCAGCTTGCGCGCGGGCGGGATCGTTGTCTGAGGACGCGAGTTTTTCGAGGACCAGTCGAGCGTCGTTATAACTGCTGGTTCGAAACAGATTGCGGCCGAGGATGAGGGCGGCCTCTGCGGAGGAGGCTTGCGCCGGGTATTGTTCGAGGAAGGCTCGGGCGGTGGCGATAGCGGCAGTGGAGTCTTGCGATAGATCTTGAATGCGCAGACTGACCAGGGCAAAGCGTGAGGGTTCCAGCGCGGTGGATACGGCGGGATCAGCGGCGATGGTATCGAGTTGGGCGCGGGCGAAGGATAGGTCAGGCGGGTTTCCTGATAGAGCAGCTTCGGCGGCGGCGAGGCGAGCTTCGGGCCACCGTTGATGAGTCGGGTGGCGGGTTAGAAAGTCCTCGATGGCACCGCGTTTTTTAATTGGATCGGTGAGAAATAAGGCGCACTCCAGTTCGAGGTCGGCAGCCAAACTGGGATTTTCTGATAGATCGGTCTGAAGAATGGGGACGGAAGAGTCTTCGCTGAGCCGGAGGATGGCGGCATTCATGCGGGCTGCATTTGAATGTTCACCTGGGAGCGAGCGAGCGGCTTCTTCAAATAGCGGGATGGCTTGATCAAGGTCGCCCGTGAGGTATGCGGTCCTGGCTTGCAAATATGCGGCCTCGCCATGGAGGGTGGGTGATGAGGAGTATTCCCTGAGGATATCGAGGAGATGGAATGCACGGTTGGCAAAGCCCTGTTCGAGAGCCCATTGAGCTGCTAGAAAAAGCGTGCGTTTGGCGAGGGGGTGATCTGGATTTTCAAGGCGGAGGCGGGTGTGAAGGGAGTTGGCCTCGGCGAGTGCTTCAGGGGTGGCGATGCGATGCAGGCCAATTGCACGGGTGAATAGCGAGTAGGTGAGTAATTCGCTGGACTTGGAAACGTTTGGCCAAGCGGAGACCGCAAGGCATTCAGTGGTGGCGATCGGGCCGGTTGCGGGCAATTCGGCAGGAGTGATCCACTGGGCGAGGCGTTCGAGGATCGGATCTGATGGGGAGGTGGATGCTGGCAAGGCGTCCTCCAAGCGTTTGAACATCGCATCAAGTTGTGGGGAATCCGGGTGAGTTTGGATGAATTGAAGCAGAAATTCCACGGCGTTTTCTGCAGTCCCGCTGGCTAGGAAGGCATCCGCGAGGCCGATGCCTGCTAGATGATAGCGGCGAAGTGACTGTCCCTGTGGTTGATCGACGAGGGCTTGAAAGCTTGCAGCAGCATCGGCCGGGTGGTTCTCGGCGAGCAGGAGATTTGCTTCGAGAAATGTGGCGAGCGGAAGATCTTGCTGGCTGACCGAGGAGGTGGCGGGCATGGTCTTCCGGGCATTTTCGGTTTGGCCGAGTTCTAGCAGGATTTCGACTTGATGAAGGCGGGCTTTGGCGGCGAGTGCGGGATCGGACGAGGAGGAGAGGGCTGAGAGAGTTGTCAGGGCGGCTACTGGTTTTTCGAGAGCGAGTTCGAGATTAGCGGTGGTGAATAACGCTTCGTTGTGATAAGGAGCTGCGGGGTTGAGCACGATTGGCGAGAGAGCAACAACGGCATCCGAGAATTTTCCAAGACCCGCGAGGGCCTGGCCAGTCCAAAATTGGGTTTCCAGGTGTCCAGCGGCAAAGGACTGGCCGAGCAGATCCAGGGCCTGGGTCGGTTTTTCATCACGAATCAAGGTCTCGGCCATGCGGATAGCGGCCTCGGATTTCTCCTTGGGGTCGAGATTTTGGCTGGCGAGACATTCGCTGAAATGGAGGGCCGCAATTTCATACAGACCGGAGGCGAGGGCGTCGTTGCCTTTCCGCATGAGCGAGGTCGTGTCCTGCCCGGAGAGGGCGGACGGCAACACAAGTAACAAGAGCGGGAAAATTAACCTGAGCATCATCTGACATGCGAAGTCTGGATGCGCCGGACGCGCATGGCCAGTGGAAATCCGGGTCAAGGCTGATGCTCTTATTTGGAGAGGAGTTTCCGGATTTCTGTGGCTGGAAGGTTTAGCATGGTCGAGGCCTTCTTGAAATCGCCGTCGGCGCGCTCGACAACTCTGCCGACGATCTCGCGAGTGATCCAGGGAAGCAGATCTTCTTCGGTGGGGGCGCTGTTGATCAATTGATCGATGGCGGAGGCAACGAGTGCGGGGGATTTTCCCGGGGCGGAGGCGAGCGGGATGTCGTTCGGTAGCAGGACGTTGGAAGAGGCGAGAGCGCAAGCGCGGGCGATGGTGTTTTCCAGTTCGCGGACGTTGCCCGGCCAACTGTGGGATTGCAGGGTATTGATCGCCTCTGCGGAAAGGCGGATGCGGGCCATGCCGTTTTTCTTGGTGATGCGCTGGAGGAAAAACTCGGCGAGTAGGGGGACGTCTTCCAATCGCTCGCGCAGTGGGGGAATCCGGATTTCCACCACATTGAGGCGGTAATAGAGGTCCTCGCGGAAACGGCCGGCGGTCACTTCATCGGACAGATTCTTGTGAGTGGCGGCGATGATTCGGACGTCGGTGGTGATGGTTTCGTTGGAGCCGACGCGGGAAAACGATCCGTCTTGCAGCACCCGGAGAAGTTTCACTTGGATGGAGAGCGGCATGTCGCCGATTTCATCGAGAAACAGGGTGCCGCCGTCCGCTTGTTCAAAACGCCCGGCCCGGCGGGCGATGGCACCGGTGAACGAGCCTTTTTCGTGGCCGAAGAGTTCGCTTTCCAGCAGGTTTTCCGGGATGGCACCGCAGTTGATGGTCATCATCTCCTTTTGGCGGCGCGGGCTGTATTCGTGCACGGCTTTGGCGACCAGTTCCTTGCCGGTTCCGCTCTCGCCGGCGATCAGGACAGGTGCATCAGATCTGGCGACTCGGCCGACCAGTTTAAAAACTTCCTGCAAGGCGCGGGAGACGCCGATCATTTTCACCCGACTATCGTGCTTCGGGAGTTCGGCCGATGTGTGGTCGGCACTGCGTCGTTCCTCTTGGGTTTGCAGGGCGGATTCCACGACGATTCTGAGCTCGAAGGCGAGGGATTCCTTGCGCAAGACATCGTGCGCCCCGCATTGGGTGGCCTCAATGATTTGGCCGGTGGTGGGAAATCCAGTAGTGAGGATCACCAGCGTTTGCGGGCTTTGTTGAACGACGCGGGCGAGCAGTTCCATGCCGTCGAACGGCTCCATTTCGATCGCCGCGACCACCACGCTGACTGCGGTTTTTTCGATGACCTTGAGAGCATTGGCCGCATTGTCGCAGCGGAGGATTCTCAAATCTTTCGCGGCCAAGTGTTTCGTCGCCCACTCCAGAAAGTCCAGATCGGGATCGACAAGCAGCAGGGTCTCTTCAATGGAGGCTTTGGACATCGCGAACGCGAGGGCAGTGATGGCGCGAGTTGCTGGAAAACACCACAAAAATCAGCATGGGGAAAACCCGTCATTCAAAAAAGCGTTTCAGGACTCGTTGTTCGTCGGGGGCGAGGGATTCGCGCCAGACGCGGTCGCCGCCTTTACCGGTGGCATCGGTGTTGCCGCCGGAGGAGTTGGTAGGGCCGGTGCGGTCCACGTCGTGCTCGCCATCTTGGAGTTCCATCAAATCGCCGGGGGCGGCTCGGGAAAGGTCTTTGGGTTCAAGGGCGGCCATTTCGCCAGTTTCGAGTGCATCCTTTTCAGCACCCAGGACGCCGGGTGAATGGCCTGGCCCGCGATCGACGCCACCCTTACCGCCACCATCACCGTCGCCTTCTTCTTCACCCTCGCCCTCTCCGTCGCCATCACCATCTCCTTCGCCTTCGCCTTCGCCCTCACCCTCGCCTTGACCCTTCAGAGCCTCGGCGTTTTTTTGCAGGTTTTCTCGGAGTTGTTCGAGTTGTTCTGGGGTTAAGTTGCCGAGATTTTTCAAATCCAATTGGCGCATTTGTTCCAGCAATTGCGCATTGGGTTTCATGGCTCCCATTTGCAGTCCTTGGAGGGCTTGGTCGAACTCCTCCAGCAGGCGGTTTTGCTCCATTTCGCCGAGCGAACCTGCGGATTTTTCCAAGGCCCCGATAGCCTTGTCCGCTTTGCTAAGTTCACGCTCGACCCGATCAGTTTCGGAGCGGTGGTTTTTTTTCAGCGAATCAGTGGCTTCCAGTGAGGAATGACTGAACCACTGCTCTTCTTCTTGGGATTTGAGTTCTTCGAGCCGCTTGCGAATTTCCTCCAGATAGGGCTCATCGACCGCTTCTTCTTTGGTCAAATGATCCAATTCGGTGGTGAGTTGTTGCCATGCTTGCGGTTCTTCAGGCGTGCGGGAGGCGTGTGCCTGTTTGGCTGCGATGGGTAACCAAATCCCGGCTGTTAGGAGAAGCAAGGCACCCACCATCGGAACGCACAAACGTTTCCATTGCCAGCTCAAACCATCATCGGTTTTACCAGTGGGTGTCGGCCACGCGGCCACTCCTTCGCGAGCGGTAGAAAGTGAGTTGCGCATCCGCATGGCGGCTTCGATCCGAACTAGAGAGTCCTCCGTGCGTTCAAATTTCCGCGCAGCTTTGGCTAGGCAAGCGAGTGCTAGTACCAACACGCTGCCGCTCACGCCGACTAACAGCAACCATGGTGCGGTCTCTGGAAATTCGCGCCGGAGCCATAACAAAACGGCCGCTCCCACGACGGATAGAATGACCAGCGGTGCGGTGAGCGTTTCCAGCCACCAAGCCAGATTCACCCGCCGTTGCACGGATTTCGCCTGATCCAACCAGTAGGCGCGATGACGGTTGGCGATATCCGATTCCATGAGTGAAACGTATGCGATATTCGTCCCGATGCGATGGGAAAATAGCCATTCGAACCAATCAGATCCACTCCAGCGCCTGATCTAGTGATTCCACCACGCGATCCGCGCGGTGGGTTTCCAACTCCGCTGCGGTGAAGCGCCCGGTGGAAACGGCGAGGCAACGCGCACCCATGGCGTGGGCGCAGGCGATGTCTTTCGGGGTATCGCCGATTACCCAGGTTTCCTGCGCGATGAAATCCCGACCTGCATGGGCGGCTGCCCGAGCGAGGGCGATCGGGCCGAGACGGTTGCGGTCCGGGTGATCGCAGCCGTAGGCACCGAATGGGAAAAACCCGGCGAGTCCAAAATAGCTGACTTTGGATGCGGCACCGCCCGCGATGTTGCCGGTGAGCAAGCCGAGGGTGGAATCGGGCCGTTGAGACAGGTGTTCTAATAAGGTGACCACACCATCGATGACGCGGCCAGGAAATCCGCCGTTGGATAGATTCCAATCCAGTCGTTGCTGATAGAGTGCAAAATAAGCGGCGATGCTTCCGGGGGTTGGTTCGGCTTGAAAGTGGGCATGGATGCCATGAACGATTCCGAGATCCGTGGCACCAGCAAGGTCCAACGCTGGGCCATCTTCGCCGAAAATCGTGCGTGTCGTTTCTTCCAAGGCGGCCATTCCAGCGCCTGCCGTGTCCACCAAAGTGCCATCGATGTCGAATAGGTAGAGCATGGGGTGCTGGCGGTTTTATCTTAAATACAGAAATGCAAACCACGGAACACAACGAATACACGGAAGGTCAGAGATTCGGGAAGGGGAGTGGTAACACCCAAAAGAGAATCTGCACCAATAATATAATCGATTCATTTTCTGTGTGTTCGGTGTATTCCGTGGTTCGTCATTTTCCCTTCTAGGCTCATAGCGCCGCGCTAATTTCCCGGATGGCCATGGCGGAGAAAAACCGCCGCCATGGCCATTTGGTGAAATCAAGGTTGGGGATTCTCGGGGGCTTCTGGAGCCTCGGAAACTTCGTCTGGCACTTCGTCCGGCACCTCGTCGTCAAGGTCCGCATCGTGGTTTTCTTCCTCCTCGAAGTCATCTTCTTCCATGAGTTCGCCATGGAAGAGGTGGAACTTCCGCTTCCGCTGGTGGGTGGGAAGCGGGGAGAGGATCATGGCGACGGCGCGGCCGTTGAGGCGAGGTGGCTGGTCCACTTGAGCCATGGTTTTGAGGTCCTCGATGATCCGATTGAGCACCACGAAACCGAGGTCTTTGTGGGCGTTTTCGCGGCCGCGGAATTGGAGCACGAAGCGGCATTTGTGGTTGCCCTCAAGGAAAGTTTCGGCGCGACCAAGCTTGATGTTGTAGTCGTGCTGGCCAGTGCCGACGCGGAATTTGACTTCCTTCATCCGGGTGGCGCTTTTGGATTTCTGTTTTTTGAGTTTCGCCTGCTCGTATTTGTATTTCCCGTAATCGACGATCTTGCAGACCGGCGGATCCACTTGGCCGGCGATCTCGACGAGATCGAGGCCGAGCGCTTGGGCTTTGGCGAGGGCATCGCGGGAACTCATGACTCCGAGTTGCTGGCCGTCACTGGTGACGACGCGGACTTTCGGGGCGCGGATGCGGTCGTTGATCCGCGTCATATCGCGGAAACGACCCCTGGTCTGATTTTTTTGTGGCTTAGCGATGGTAGTGTCCTCCAATGGGTGGATGCGACGCGCCGGGATGTGAGCAGCCGGAGCCGACACACGAAATCGGTGCGAAGAGGGATGCGGAACGATGGGCGGCACGCCAGATCATAAATCGGAGACAGCGTGGCCTGACCGATCCAGAAGATCGGCTTTGTGTGCAATGGGGAATCGTTCCTGTAAAATCATGGATCGGCGTGGTGGCCGGGAATGGTTGCAGGCACGGAGTTTCACCGGAAATGTTGCAACTGGAATGGACCATTAGGAAAAATCTTCCGTCGGGCAAGTTTCTTTTTTAGCAGAAAAACCGCCGTTCTCAGCAACGGTTTGAAAAGGACACGTCAAGAGGAGGACATTCGAAACAGCAAAAAGCCGGGCAGGTTTCCCTGTCCGGCTTTGAGGTTTGTGGGGTATGGCGGATGGATACCGCCGCACGATTTACATCATGCCGCCCATTCCGCCCATTCCGTGGTCGTGACCACCACCGCCGCCGCCACCTTGCGCTTCCTTGGAAGGAAGGTCGGTGATGAGGCACTCGGTGGTGAGCAGGAGTCCGGAGATGGACGCTGCGTTTTGAAGCGCGGTGCGCGTGACCTTGGTTGGATCAACCACGCCGGAGGCGATGAGGTCTTCGAACTTGTCCGTTGCGACGTTGTAGCCTTCGCCGCCTTTGCCGTTTTTGACGTGCTCGACGATGAGGGCGGCTTCGCGGCCGGCGTTGGCAACGAGTTGGCGAAGCGGGGCTTCGATGGCGCGAGCCACGATGCCGGCACCGGTCTTCTCGTCACCCACCAGGCCAAGATCGCCGATGGCGGCTTGGGCGCGAATCAGGGCCGTGCCACCGCCAGCGACGATGCCTTCTTCAACGGCCGCACGGGTCGCGTGGAGGGCGTCTTCGACGCGGGCTTTCTTTTCCTTCATTTCGGTTTCGGTGGCTGCACCGACGTTGATGACGGCGACGCCGCCAGCGAGCTTGGCAAGACGCTCTTGGAGCTTCTCACGATCGTAATCGCTGGTGGTGTCTTCGATTTGGCGACGGATTTGATTCACGCGGCCGGTGATGGCTTCGGAGGTGCCGCCACCTTCAACGATGGTGGTATTTTCCTTGGTGATGGTGATGCGCTTGGCTTCACCGAGGTCGCTGAGTTCCACGCCTTCGAGCTTGATGCCGAGGTCTTCGGTGATCACGCGGCCACCGGTGAGGATAGCGAGGTCTTCGAGCATGGCCTTGCGGCGATCGCCGAAACCAGGAGCCTTCACAGCAGCGATGTTGAGGATGCCGCGGAGTTTGTTCACAACGAGAGTTGCGAGGGCTTCACCTTCGACGTCCTCGGCGATGATGAGCATTGGGCGGCCGGTCTTGGCAACCTTCTCAAGGAGTGGAAGCATGTCCTTGAGGGACGAGATCTTCTTCTCGTTGATAAGGATGTAAGCGTTCTCAAGGAACACTTCCATGGACTCAGGGTTGGTGACAAAATATGGGCTGAGGTAGCCTTTGTCGAACTGCATGCCTTCGACGACTTCGAGGGTGGTTTCGATGCCCTTGGCTTCTTCCACGGTGATGGTGCCGTCTTTGCCGACCTTGTCCATGGCATCAGCGATGATGCCGCCGATTTCCAGATCCGAGTTGGCGGAAATGGAGGCAACTTGGGCGATTTCCTTGGCGTCGGAGACGGGCTTGGAAAGCACTTTAAGCTGGGCGACGATCGCTTCGGTGGCCTTGAGGATACCGCGTTGCAGCGAGATCGGATTGGCACCGGCGGTGACGTTGCGGAGGCCTTCTTTATAGATGGCTTCGGCAAGCACGGTGGCGGTGGTGGTGCCGTCGCCGGCGATGTCGGACGTGCGGCTGGAGACCTCACGGATCAATTGGGCACCCATGTTTTCATACGGGCATTCCAGTTCGATTTCCTTGGCGACGGAAACGCCGTCCTTGGTAATGGTCGGGGAGCCGAATTTCTTGTCGATGATGACATTGCGACCGGCAGGTCCGAGGGTTGCCTTAACGGCGCGGGCGAGTTTTTCCACACCACGCAGCAGGGCTTGGCGGGCGGTTTCGTCGAATTGTAGTTGTTTGGCCATAATGGTTATTAGTTAGAAGTTATTTGTTATTGGTTAAAAGTGAAGAGGCGGAGCGTCGTTGGATTGGCGGTTCTGGGATTCCCCAATAACTTTTAACCCATAACGAATAACTCCGCCGCAGGCGGTTCAGCCGACGATGCCGAGGATGTCGGATTCGTTGATGATGAGGACTTCTTGTCCATCGACTTTGACTTCGGTGCCGCCGTATTTGGAGATGAGCACTTTGTCGCCGACCTTGACGGTGAACTCGATGAGCACGCCCTTGTCGTCCTTACCGCCGGTGCCGAGGCTGAGAACTTCGGCTTCCTGGGGTTTTTCCTTGGCGGTGTCTGGGAGGACGATGCCGCCGGCGCTGATGGCGTCGGCTTCGAGACGTTTGACGAGGACGCGTTGTCCGAGTGGTTTGATATTAGCCATATTGTTGTATGTGTTTGTTGGTTTCAGTGAGAAGCCACGCCCGTTGGGGCGTGGAAAGTGTTGGGAGAGTGAGAAGAAGAAGATTTTTTAACCGCAGATGAACGCAGATAGACACAGATGGAAGAAAGGGATGAAGACGGAATCTTTGGTTTAAGAATTAGGCTTGGGAGTTCGTTTTTGGTGTCTCGGCGAGGGCATCTAGCCAGTGATCGAGTTCGGTGTGGAGTTGGGTGGTGAGGAAGTTTTGCCAAGTTTGGAAATCGCCGGAATCGGCGGCTTCGAGGGCGTTGTAATAGGTTTGGCGGAGATCGGTGGGAATGGAGATCGGCGGATATCCGGCGGCGAGCAGCACGAAGTTCATCGCGAGACGGGCCGCACGGCCATTGCCATCGGTGAACGGGTGGATGCGGGCGATGCCGTGGTGGAGTTTCGCAGCGCGCTCGACAGGATCGGAGCTGGCTTGGATCTCGGTGAAGAGTTCTTCCATCAGGTCCGGGACTTTCAACGGATTCGGCGGAACATGGTGAGATCCGGCGATGCGAACGGCTCCTCGGCGATAGGAACCAGCGAAGTCGTCTTCGACGCGAGTGAGAACGATGCGGTGAAGATCGAGAAGGTCGCGTTCGGTGAGGGTGGCGTCCGGTTTCGCGAGAGACTTCACTTGCTCCCATGCTTTCGCGAGGTTGACGGCTTCGAGGTGATCCTTAAGCGGCTTGCCGGAAACGGTCACGCCTTTGGAAAGCACAAGTTCGGTCTCGCGCAGCGTGAGTGAGTTTCCTTCGATGGCGTTGGACTCATGCACCATTCTAACGTCCCACGCCGCCGCGAGACTGGCAACCGACTCCGGGGAGAGCGGGCGCAGTGCGGCGAGGCGTTGATGTTTTGTGGTGAGTGCGGTCATTCCGTTTTGTGTAAATGTGGCGGCGGTTAATAACCGCCATGCCGGTTCTTGATTGATGGCTTGGCGGTTGCAAACCGCCGCCACGATCAATCCACCACTTCGGCGTCCACGACTTTGCCTTTCGCTTGTTTCGGTTCGTTGGACTCGGATTCTGGGCCGTCGTGTTGAACTTCGGGGCCGGGGGCTGGACCGGCACCGGCTTGTTGGGCGGCTTGGGCAAGGGCTTGTAGCGAGTTTTCGAGCTCGGTCGTGGCGTTGCTGATTTTGCTAATGTCGTCGCTGGAGATGGCGTCTTTAACGGCTTGGATTTTGCCATTGAGCATTTCCTTGAGCTCGGCCGGAGCATTGTCGCCGAGTTCGGCGAGTTGTTTTTCGACGGAGAATACAAGGTTTTCGGCCTTGTTCTTGGCATCGACTTTTTCGACGCGTTTTTTGTCTTCTTCGGCGTGAGCTTCGGCGTCGCGCTTGGCCTGTTCAATCTCGTCTTTGGAGAGACCGGAGGAACCTTGGATCGAGATTTTTTGTTCCTTACCGGATTGTTTGTCCTTGGCGGAAACGTGGAGAATGCCGTTGGCGTCGATGTCGAAGGTGACTTCGATTTGCGGTTCGCCGCGGCGGGCAGCGCTGATGCCGTCGAGCTTGAAGTTTCCTAGCAATTTGTTATCGGCAAACATCGGGCGCTCGCCTTGGCAGATGCGAATGTCCACGGCGGGTTGGTTATCGGAGGCGGTCGAGAAAACCTGCGATTTTTTGGCTGGGATCGTGGTATTGCGCTCGATCATCGAGGTGGCGCGCGAGCCTTCGGTTTCGATCGAGAGGGTGAGCGGAGTGACATCTAGCAAGAGCACGTCTTTCACATCGCCGCGAAGCACGCCGCCTTGAATGGAAGCGCCGATGGCGACGACTTCGTCCGGGTTCACGCCTTGGTGGGGAGTTTGGCCGGCGAGATCGCGGGCGACTTCGACGACTTTCGGCATGCGGGTCATGCCGCCGACGAGCACGAGTTCGTTGATGTCCGAAGTGGAGACGCCGGCTTCCTTGAGGCAATCGCGGACGGGCTTCTTGGTGCGCTCGAACAGTGAGTCGGTGAGTTGTTCGAGTTTCGAACGGGTGAGGGTGAGTTGGATATGTTTCGGTCCGGTGGCATCGGCGGTGACGAAGGGCAGGCTGATGTCGTAGGACTGGGTGGAAGAAAGCGCGATCTTGGCTTTTTCCGCCTCTTCTTTGATGCGCTGGAGGGCGTCCGGTTGGCTGGAGAGGTCGATGCCTTGGTCTTTTTTGAATTCGCCGACGATCCATTGGATCAGGGCGTTGTCCCAGTCATCGCCGCCGAGCTGGGTGTCGCCATCGGTGGCGAGGACTTCGAAAACACCGTCGCCGATTTCGAGCACGGAGATATCGAAGGTGCCGCCGCCGAGGTCATAGACGGCGATTTTTTCATCGGATTTTTTATCGAGTCCATAGGCGAGGGCTGCGGCGGTGGGCTCGTTGATGATGCGGAGCACTTCGAGGCCGGCGATTTCACCTGCGGCCTTGGTGGCGTTGCGCTGGGAGTCGTTGAAGTAGGCGGGGACGGTGATGACGGCCTGCTTGATGGTCTCGCCGAGCTTGGCTTCGGCGTCGGCCTTGAGCTTGCCGAGGATCATCGCGGCGATTTCCTGGGGCGAGAAAGTTTTGGTTTCACCGGCGACTTCTACTTGGATGTGGGCGTCGCCATTTGAAGCTGCGACGATTTTGTAGGGCATGCGTTTGTCGGCGTCCGTGAGTTCGGCAAATTTGCGGCCGATCAGGCGTTTCGACGAGAAAATCGTATTTTTCGGGTTGGTGACGGCTTGGCGTTTGGCGGCTTGGCCAACGAGGCGTTCGCCGTTTTTGGCAAAGGCGACGACTGAGGGAGTGGTGCGGGCACCCTCCGAGTTTTCGAGCACAGAGGGCTCACCGCCTTCCATGACGGCCATGCAGGAGTTGGTGGTGCCGAGGTCGATTCCGAGAATTTTGGACATAAAGTGGTTTCCTTTTGATGGTGCCCGATAAGGGGCGTTGGTGTGAGCCGGTCTTTTCGCAGGGAATGTGCCAAGGGCTGGCTTGAAATTCGTAAAGCGTTCATAATAAGTCGAATATGGGATTTTTTGGGTCCTTTCAGATGATTCTTGCGGGGATAATCGCGTCGAAATGGCGCGATTTCGCAGGACAATTTGTCACAGCGGGCGTAATTGCATGCTTTTCGTTTACGATCTGTCGTTTCCGATCTTGAACCGGTAGGTGATCCCCCCATACGGTCCGGGGCAATCATGCGAGCGCAGCCATTCAGATGGATTCCGCGTGGCGAACCGTTCCAAAATTTGGGAAATGGTGAGTCTCGTTCGTTTCCGCCGATTTTAGAACACTTGATCCGCCAGCGGGGGCTTCCCGAGGGTGTGGATCTTGAGGGTTATCTGCGACCACGTTTGAGGGATTTGGCGGATCCATTTTTGATTCCAGACATGCGTTTCGCGGTGGAGCGGGTTCTTGTTGCCATCGATCAGAAGCAGGAAATCTGTATTTACGGCGACTATGACGTCGATGGCGTAGCCTCGATCACCCTGATGAGGCGAATTTTGATGGCTTACGGTCTGGAACCTCGGTACTTCATTCCAAGGCGCGGACCCGAGGGCTATGGCCTCAGCACTGCGGCGATTGCGCGTTGCATGCGTGAGGGCAAAAAACCGGCTTTGCTGATCACGGTGGATTGCGGAACGGTTTCCGTTGATGAAGTGGCTGCTTTGCGTTCCGATGGCGTGGATGTGTTGATCGTTGATCACCATGAGCCACTGCCCGGCCTGCGACCGGATTGTTGTGCGTTGGTGAATCCCAAATGTGGGACGGAATTCACGTATCTATGCGCCGCTGGCGTGGTTTTTAAACTTGGCCACGCACTGTTGAAGACGCGGCAGGTGGATTTGGATCTCAAGGAATTGATCGATCTAGTGGCGGTGGCAACCATTTCGGACATTGTGCCAATGATCGGTGAAAACCGCCTGATGGTGCGCCACGGGCTCAAGCACCTGCCGAACACGATGAACCCAGGCCTGCGGGCGTTGCAGGACATCACCGGCATGAATGGCACGGCCACTTCGATGGATGTCGGTTTCCGGATCGGCCCGCGCCTCAATGCCGCTGGCCGGATGGATGCGCCGGAAGACGCACTCGCTACGTTGACCACGGATTGTCGGCGTCTGGCCCGGGAATTTGCTCAAAAACTCGATGTCTATAATAAGGAGCGCCAGAATCACGAAGGATTGATTCGGCGTGAGGCGGTGGAAATGCTCACTCGTCATTTTGATCCGGCGCGCGATCCGGTGATTGTGTTAGGTTCGCGGGCCTGGCATCACGGCGTTGTTGGCATCGTTGCTTCACGCTTGATGCGGCAGTATCACAAGCCGACGTTCGTAATTGCCATTGATGAAAACGGAGTTGGCAAGGGTTCGGGTCGCAGTATTGAAGGAGTTTCGTTAGTGGAGGCACTCCGCGCGTGCGAAGAGGACTTACTTGCTGGCGGCGGCCACGCGATGGCTGCGGGACTCTCGATCCAGGAGGCGAAATTGGATCAATTCCGGAAGCGCTTCGCCGAATACGTTCTCCAACAAACGAACGAGGAACAACGCCAGCCCAAGCTGACCTACGATGCGGAGATATCCTTTGATCAACTTTCGTTAGATTTTCTTTCCAGCTATGATTTGCTGCAACCCTTCGGCAACAGCAACCCACAACCGGTGTTCATTTCACGGGGTGTGGGACTGAGTCGCTCGCCGTTGCACATGAAAAACAACCACCTGCGTTTCATGTTGCGGCAGGGCTATCACGAGCAGGATGCGGTGTTTTTCGGCGGCGGTGAACATCCACTGCCCGATCCGCCATGGGACATCGCTTTTACCATTGATCGAAACACGTTCCGCGGGCGGACCACGCTGCAACTCATCATTCAGGACGTGCGTGCGGAGGAGATTGGCTGATCCCTGGAATTCCATGCTCACGCGATCACTGAGATGGAAAACGCGGCACTCGCATTGGAATGCTCGCTCTGCGACGCGCCATTCAAGCACAAGCCAGACAACTACACGGACTGGTGACCCGGCTTTCAATCTAACCGATTAGATTTTGGAAGCCTTGACCGACAGCACAATAGGACCTCAGAGGGGATGCTGTGACGCCATGTATTGTTCTCTATCGAGAAGGTTTATGGAATTCTTGATTCTTAGAATATTGTTGAAACATCTTTATCGGATGTGTAAACAGTATTTCCATAAACGAGGACAACCTCCGCAAATCACTCCATCTCCTCGGGGAGTTTCTCGCCGACGGATCCTCCGCACCCGTCTGGCTTGTAGTCGGTGGCGGCAGTGCCTTGTTGGCACAACGTCCAAGCAACCGTCCCACCAAGGACGTGGATGTCATAGCCCTGCGCGAGTGGGAAGGAAATGTCATCAGTGCCTACCCCCTGCTCCAAGAACTCGGACATGACGATCTCATACCAGCATTCTCTTAGCCAGCTCAACCAGCGCATGGTCGATCTGCTCTGGCACCAATGGTCCTCCATCGGTGTCGCTGCCTAGACCTGAAGATGATAACCCGAAGGGAAAATCTGAGGCAAAATGACAACCTGCCATCTGATCAAGCATTCCGAACCGAAAGACGCTTCGGTTTACCTTACAAAAATAAAGTGAGAGAAGAGTGAGTGGCCAAAATTTTTGTTAGGACAAAAATGTCCTTAAACCATTGATAATCAATGGAGCCGCTGGTCGGATTTGAACCGACGACCTGCTCATTACGAAACGGATATTTTATTCGTAACTCATTGAAAATCAATGGCTATTTTCCGAGCATTTTGCCCATTCCACGCATTCCAATCAGTTTTTAGGTGAATGCGGTGAGTAAAAAATCACGACCTGCTCACTAAATATGAGCATTCCTAGGGCATTTTTAGAATATTGTTGAAACGTCCTTATCGGATGGGTAAACAGTATTCTCATGAACGAGGACGACCTCAACAAAGCACTCCATCTGCTCGGTGAATTTCTCGCCGACGGATCCTCCGCACCCGTCTGGCTGGTGGTGGGTGGCGGCAGCGCGTTGTTGGCGCAACGCCTCAGCAACCGCCCCACCAAGGACGTCGATGTCATGGCACTACGCGAGTGGGAAGGCAATGTCATCAGCGCCTATCCGCTGCCAGAGCCGATGAAGCAAGCCGCCGCCAAGGTCGCCACGGAACTGCGCCTCAATACGGATTGGCTCAACGGAGCCGCCTCCCTGCACGGCTTCGACCTCTCTCTCCTTCCCACCAGCTTCTGGCAGGACCTCGACACACGCGAGTACGGCCAAATCCTCAAGGTCAGCTTCATCGGCCGCCCCGGTCTCATACTGCTCAAACTCAGCGCTGCTCTCGACCGCGACCAGCGCCGCGACATAGAGGACCTCTTGAATCTCAAACCCACCGCCACCGAAACCGAGGAATCCCTCCGGTGGATCCTCCAACACCTTATCGGCACCACCACCCATCCAAAACTTCACCCCCTGCTCCAGGAACTAGGACATGACGACCTCATTCCAGCATTCTCTTAGCCAGCTCAACCAGCGAATGGTCGATCTGCTCTGGCACCAATGGTCCTCCGTTGGTGTCGCTGGCTACGCGCGCCCCGATGACCAGCGCATCATCGATCCCGAGGCCCTCATCCTCGCCACCACCCGCTATGGCCGCTACGACTCCCGCCTGATGGACGAGTCCATCGACTGGTTGATGAAATTCGGCAACCGCATCAGCGTGCAACGCCTGCAGGGGCTCCACAAAAACTGGCCGGGCGTTGCCGACACCCGCGTGCTGGCCGCCATCGTCGAGGTGCTTGCCGGCAACGTGGCACATCGCAAGTGGCGCGTCCTTATTGAAGAATCGGATACAACATCCAAACCGGAAGCCTTCTTCACGAGCATCGACGGCAAGCCCGCCACAAAACCCAAGAAAACAGATCCCGTCTTTGCCAAGCATGGGCTGCTGCGCGGGCCGCTTGAACTCCGCGGGATGAGCCAAACTCCCGATTCCGAAAGCCCCCAGAACCTGACCTTCACCTTGCGCGCCCTACTGGGCGTGAACGCTCGTGCGGAAATCATGGGCTGGCTGTTGACCCATGAATCCGGTCACCCCGCCGCCATCGCACGTTCCACCGGGTATTTCTCCAAATCCATCCAGCAAATCCTCAACGAGATGACGGAGTCCGGCCGGGTGTCATCCATCCGCATCGGCAGGGAGAAGCACTTTTCCATCCCCCACCGCCAACGGTGGCAGGCTCTGCTTTCCCCGGCCACCGACGAAAGCGAATACCCCAAATGGATCGATTGGATGCCGCTCTTCTCCGTAGTCACCCACTTCGCCGAAACCCTAGGCAGGTCCGGCATGGATGAGACATCCGATCACTTCCAGGCAGCAAAACTACGCGATGCCCTCTACCTCTGCACTCCGGCGCTCGCCCAAGCCGGACGCGTTCATACCATGCAGGCCAAATCTGGTTTGCGAGGCTCAGAGTTGGTCAATGCCCTCATGGGCGACCTCGAAAGACTGCTGGATTGAGTAGCGCAATCAGCGTTGGCAAATCCTGAATTTCACGAACTCGGGCCGTTTCACCGCCTGGTGCAATCGGCATTCCCGTGAATACCAACAGCAATGGCTATGCGAGCCATTGCCATATCCACCCACCGAGCAGTCCGCTCCCCCCAGCACAAATCCCCCACTTCCCTTGCCCATTGGCTACTGCTCCCCCTTCCATCTTGCCACACGCCTTGCCCTTTCGGGCGCGTCGAGAGGCGCAAGCACTCCACTTGTAAAATCCAATAAAGACTCAGCTCCGCAGAGGATGCCAAAGCCCATGAGGACGAGTCCCCAGATCGTTTCGACCAACGCCTTCCCGATGAGAACGCATCATTCACTCACCGATACGCCCGCGAACTGCGCCTATACTCCGAGTCCCTCAACGACCGCGCCGCAGCGATGATCACCCGGATCACCGATACCCTGCCCACCGTCGCGCATGACCTGGCTCAGGCAGGAATCGTGGATCCCGTGATCGAAAGGCTCGTCGATGGGATCGGAATGCGTGCGAGGGAATGCCGGGAGGGGATTGAGTGGGTTTGATGAGCAAATTTGCCGGACCACTTCAGTTGCGCGAGCGTCGGATCAAAAGGCCAATGACACCTAGGCCAGCAACGATCGCCGCCGAAGGCTCGGGAATCACAGTCCAGACTAGATTCATATCATTGCCCGATAGCATGGTCGAGAAAGATCCCAGCGTGGACCATGCGCTATTGTCGATCGGCTCAAAATTACCGATGAGGGAACCCATTCCGGTATTATTGATGATTCCCTCCCACACTTGTTCAGCCTGCCAGAATACACTGTTTGAGGGAGCACGGTCGCCGAGACTCAGGACGATCATTGCGCTACTCAGAATGAGAGCGTCTCCGACAGGGACGGTAATCGTATCGTAGTTCGTTCCAGGATCATCGGTCGACAGGGACGCAAGCTCCCAAGAATAGTTTCCGGCAACCGTAAGATCCCCGCTAACCGTGAGGTTTCCGGGACTATTTCCCGGGGAAAGCGTTGCCCCGTCAAATACAGTCAAAGCTCCCACGGTACCAGAACCCCCGATGGAAGCGCCAGCGTTTACAGTGGTGAGGATACTCGTGGAAATGTTGCCATTGATCACAAGCTTGCCGGCATTCACTGTGGTGCTCCCACTGTAGCTATTGCTACCGCTGATCTCCATCTCTCCCTCGCCGTCTTTGATGATCCCGCCTGGGCCAGTGATGTTTCCCGAGACTTCGACAAACCCGTTACCGCTGTTACGTAAAGTCGCAGTTCCGCTACCAATCGTGACCGTATTGGAAAAGGTGTTACCTTCGCCATTATTACTGGATAGGGACTCGAATACGAACGCGGATGCCGCACCCAGGTTAACTTCCGCATTACCTAGGTTGTCTTTACTGGTAACGATGACCTTACTACCTTCGGATACCGAAGCGGTGCCAAAAAACGAGTTTGTGCCGTTGAGACGAAGCCCTCCGGCACCGGTAATCTTGATCACTCCTCCACCCTCGATGTTCCCGGAAAAATCCCCCTGCTGAGCGCCGTCATCAAAGGTAATTTCCCCTCCCGCAGCGAGGATGATGGAATCCCCTGCGTCGCTGGCGCTGAATGGAACCTGTATCCCAGTCACCACGCGTTGATTCGCCTCTCCAGTCGCGCCCGTAAGGATTGATCCTCCGCCATTCTCGTAAGCCCAGCTATGGATAACACCGTTCGCTCCGTTTTCGGAGAGCGTAACCCGCATCCACCCATAGGATGACGCTGCATTTCCCGAAACGATTTTGAAACCAAGGTATCCGGGCTGCCCTTCGGCGAACTGTAAGGCCCCTGCTCCTAGATGGCCACTCCCACCTTCCGCACCAGATCCTCCCCAATCCGAGGAATAAGTGAGCGCCCCATCCACCAAGGTAGCACCAGCCAGCCGAATCACCGGATCCTCTTGGCCCTCCCCGGCGCGAACCGGCTGGAACCGGGGAGAGTTTGCAATAAACAGCCCCCCGAAGAACGGATTGACATCCCAGTCATCCAAATTCGAGGAACCACTCAAACTATTTAAAACATTGATATAAATACCATCAAAATTGCTCGGGATTGCTATGTTTTTCCCCCCACTGAATACGATTTCCGCAGGCAATATATCCACCCCAAGAAAGAACAGCCCCCCCGCCGCAAAAAATACATGGTGCTTCCTATTACGAGAGAAGCAAAAATGCTCTCCAATCATAGTAAACAAGGTGAAAATTTTCATTGGGTTTGCACCCCCACTCGGAAGAAGGTTGCCTTCCTGCCATTTACAAAAACCAGATAAGGAACATACACGACCTGAACCGTACCATCATCCGCTAGAATCGTCGGTGCAGCCGAGGAGGCCTTCCAAGTAATCAAATCCGCACTGAACTCGACCGTGTAAGAAAGACCATGTAAAGAATAGTCCTTGCGTCTTGAAAATGCCGCTCGGTAAGAGAAGGTGCCCGTGGCGCCTTGGGAAACATAGGGTATCGGCGAGCCCGCAGTAATCAGGCTACTCCCACTCCATTGCACCGATCCCCCCGAGGCCTGCGAAGGATCGGTGCCATAGGCAAACTCGAGGAGATTGACCACCCCATCATTGTCGAAATCCACGGTGGGGCCACCCCGAGTGCTGCTTTCACCGAAATATTGAACCTGCCATGTGTCTGGCAATCCATCGGCAGCGTAGGGAGCAAAGTCATCCGAACCTGTATTCGCAACGGTAAGGGCAAGCTCATCGAACATGCCTCCAGATGAGGCACGCACAGCCGTCGCGGTGTCCTGATAGACGGATCCAGCCGTAAGTAGTCCAGAAGGATGGATACTTTCAATCGTGCCGCTTGCCGCCGACCAAACCAGATCATCGGCAGCAAGAATAGCCCGGCTGGCATCATCATAAATCGCCGATACTTCCAACTGGAGCGTCGCTCTTTCGCTAATCATTATCGGCGACGAGGGTTTTTCAATATGAATGCTGACTAGCTCCAAGAGCTGGCCGGAGAAGCCACCGCGCAAGGCATAGCCCGCAGAAGCTCCGGCAGCGCCGGGGCCGATGGATGGATTGAGCGCATAGTCGGCGCTGGAGCCGGCCATTCCCCCACCATCGAGCACGGCAGGCTCCAGGGAATAGTCCGTGCTGTGCCCGGCCAGCGCAGGAACCGTCAGCAAAAACGCGAGGATGGCAGTGTGCGCGGATGGCATTTACTTGTCCTTGAGGCCTTCCTCGATCTTGTGGAGGCGTTCTTCCAGTCCCGCTATTTTACCCCGCAGTAGTTGATTTTCGCGATGCAGTTCCTGCACGGCGGCGGCGCTGTAGATGGTTAGTGGGTAGGTGTCTACCTGAAGGATTTCCGAGCCGTCGGGCAGGGTCTCGCCGCTGCCCTTCACGTCATTCGGGAAGATCTTGGCAAATTCCTGGGCGATCACATTCGGGTAACCGTGCCAACCCTCCGATCCTTCACCGTAAGGAAACGTTCCTCCCCCCGGAGCATCCACGGCATCGGAAGTACTCCAAGCTCACCCAACAGGAGGAAGCTGCCGGGCTGTTGGAAGATACCGCCCGCATCGGCTTCAGCATCAACTGGGAGCGCATCCTGGCGGAAAAGGGGCTGGGATTCAAAGGGCAACGCCTTGTCGAGGTCTCGGCTCCCAGCTCCCCTACTGACCCTGTCGCTCAGAAAAAGAAAATCCACCGACACAAGACCGCCCTGGTTCGCCGCGAGATTTCGAAGCCGGTGAAAACCCTTCTTTCACCCGGTCATGAAACGTACTGGATGGCATGGGCGGGGAAAAGAAGTTACAGATGACCTCTCCCCGGAAACCAAATTCCGGGTAACCCGTGGGTTTATTTTTCCCTGACGATTTGCTAATGTAACAAATTTTTGATCATCGGGCGGCGAATGTCAGGAGCGAAATTATTTAAGAAACCTTAAAAAACAAGGTTTTGGGGCTCAGGTAAAACTGCAACTTTCCTGCAACCTTTTTGACGCAAAACGACTCAAAACGGCTATTTTTGACTCGAAGCGACTCAAAACAGGAATCGCGGAATCCCTTTAAAAAAGGAAAAGTGGAGCCGCTGGTCGGATTCGAACCGACGACCTGCTCATTACGAATGAGCTGCTCTACCCCTGAGCTACAGCGGCTTGTGACTTTATACGGATCGGGTGGGTGAATGTGGCACTGGCGAATCCGGGGATGTTTGTCAGGAGTGTTTTAATTAGGAGGGGCGGGGATGCAAGCTGAAATCATCTGCAATTCGCCGGAAGCAAAGGAGCGAGCGGCTTTGGCTTGGTGTTCCTTCGGCCGTGCTACCTCTAGGTTTACGGGGGGCGGCGGGATTTGAGCAGTCGGAATTTCAGAGTGCAGCGGCGATTTTTTCGAGGCCTTCGAGCATTCTGGTGCGGGGGCAGCCGAAGTTGAAGCGGATGTGCTGGGGCCAGCCGAAATAGGCACCGTCGGAGAGGAATAGGTCGGCGGATTTTTCGAAGTGGAGGGCCGGGTTTGGGTGGCCGAGGGCGCTGGCGTCGATCCATGCAAGGTAGGTGGCGTCGCTATGACGGACGGTGAGGCCGGGGCAGCGGGTGCGGATGAAGTCGATGAGGGAATCGCGGTTTTGTTTGAGGTAGGCGAGCAGTTCGATGCGCCATGGTTCGCCGTGGCGGTAGGCGGCCTCGGCGGCGTAGTAGGAGAGGGCGTTGATTTCGGCGAGGGTGTGACCGCTAGCGGCACGGAATTTGCGCCGGACCGATTCGTTGGGAATCACGGCATAGGCATAACCGAGGCCGGCGATGTTCCATGTTTTGCTGGGCGAGAGTAGGGTGATCGTGCGCTCGGCGAAACGTTTGGGGAGATTGAGTGCGGAAAAATGAGGGGTGGGGGATTCGTCGAAAACGAGGTCGCAGTGGATTTCATCGGAGATAAGGATGAGGTCATGACGTTCGCAGAAATCGGCGATTCGCTGGATTTCTGCTGCGGAAAACGCGCGGCCGAGCGGGTTTTGCGGATTGCAGAGAAGAAAAAGGCGGGTGGCTGGTGTGACGGCGCGTTCCAGGGCTTCCCAATCGAAGCTCCAGTTTTCGCCTGAGAGGACATGATCCACGGTGATCAGTTCCGCAGCGGCATCACGATGGATGCCAAGGAATGGCGGATAGATCGGGGTGCAGGTCATGATGGCATCGCCGGGTTGGCAAAACGCGCGCCCGGCGAGCGAGAGTGCGGGAACGAGGCCACCGAGGTGGACGATTTGATCAAGGGCAATCGCGGCATTTCGGCGGTCTCGCAGGTAAGTAAGAACCGCGTCATTGAGTCCCTCGTGGGCTTGGGCATAGCCGAAAATTCCATGCTCCACGCGGCGGTGGAGGGCGTCAAGGATAGCAGGTGCGGAGGCAAAATCCATATCCGCCACCCAGAACGGATCGAGTTCAGGACGGCGATCATATTTGATGCAACCGGTCCCGCGGCGTTGGATCGGGGTGTCGAAGTCGAAATTCATGTTGCGGTGGTTGTCGCGTTGAAATCCGGAAGGTTCAATCCATAAAGAGAAATGTTCCGCAGAAGGACGGATTTTAAGCCAAAGCTTGCAGAATGCAGGCACGGCGGTTCAGGGTAAGGCCGTGTCAGATACGAAGGAAATCGCTCTTCAATGGAGCGGCTATGTTTGCCCGGATTGTCGGTTTGTATTTCGAGTCCCGACGGATCATGATGGGCAGGGAGGCTTGTGTCCGGGATGCAGACACTTATTAAGAATTCCCGGTCTGGAAGAAACGCTTCCGCCGTTGGTAGTGCCGCCGGACGAAGACTCATCTGAAGCTAATTTGTTAGGATCTGAAAAGCCTCAGATGACGCCACTTAGGCGGGAGAAAATGGTCCGAAATCGAGGGGATCAATTATGGGATAAAGAGCCGAAGGGTGTGGCTATTTCGGGAGGTGAGGAAAGCCGCCAGCTTTTCTGGATGTTGATTGGTGGGGTGATTTTATTTTCTCTGATGGTTGGGCTGGTATTACTCATGCTTGGAGATGGTGATGCGACCTCACGGCAACCGGCAGGGCCAATGCTGGCTATTGTACCTGAACCCGTTGCCATTGATCCTGTTTCTCCAGCGGGACTTGAAGAGGTTGCAGCTTTCATCACGGAAGCAAAGCTCTTGGCGGGCAGGTTTCTTGAAGCCCGCCGGATCGAAGAGATGTTACCTCTCGTTCGGAATCCGCAGGTGGTTGAGGCTAAAATGCGCGACCATTATGCAGGGGCTGAGATTAAGGCTCCTGGATTAAAAGACTTTATGACGGACGAGGGAATTTATCGCAGTGGATCCAGTTTCGATGTGCGAGTCCGCACCCGTGATTATCAGGAGCGGACGATTATAATTAGCGATACACCAGAAGGTCTGAAGATTGATTGGGAGAGCTGGGTTGGCTGGTCTGAAATGCCATGGGAGGAATTTATTGCCTCCAAGCCGACGACTGGAAAACTGTTTCGAGTGCTCTCAATTCCGGTATCGTATTATAACTTCTTGTTTTCCGATGAGAAAAAATGGAATGCCTACCGCCTTGAATCACCGAATGGAGAGATGGCGGTTTACGGGTATGTCGAGCGCGGTTCGGAGTTGGATTTACAACTTAGAGGATCTCCAGACGAGAAGCAGGCCGCCTTGATCCTTTCGATAAAATTCCCCGCAGACGGCAAGACTGACAACCAAGTGATCATCGAGAACGTCATTGCCAACGGATGGTTGCTAGAAACCGGTAAAACACCATGAATCAAACTTCCTACGATAAAGCGCTCGAACTGAATCTTGATCCGCAGGTCTATGGCACCTTTGCGGAAATCGGTGCTGGACAAGAAACCGGCAATTGGTTTTTCCGCGCCTCCGGAACCGCAGGATTGGTGGCGAAAACCATCTCCGCTTACGACATGACGATGAGCGATGCGATCTATGGGCATGCCGAGAGGTATGTTTCGGCAGAGCGCTTGGGGGCGATGCTGGATCATGAATATGCGCTTCTGTTGGAACGGTTGGGCCCGAAACGTGGTGTGGGAACGACGTTTTTTTCTTTCAGTAATACGGTCCGTGCGCGCGGATACAACGATAGCGGCGAGTGCCATGGTTGGTTAGGTATTCGTTATCAGATGAAGCCGGGCGATCCTCCATCGGATATCCTGCTGCATGTGAGGCTGCTCGATGCGGATTCGATTGGTCAGATGGAAGCGCTCGGCGTCGTCGGCTTGAACTTGATTTACGCGGCGTTCCGTCATCGCGGTCACTTGAGGCAATTCGTCGAGTCGTTGCGGGACAACCTCGCATTAGGCCGGGTGGAAGTGGATCTGTTGAAATTCTCGGGCCACGGCTACGGCTTTTTTGACAACCGCCTGTGCGCGCTGCAACTGGTGGAAAGCGGTCTAACTGACGCGACGATGTTTCTACCGAGTGGCGAAGTCGTGCAACCGGCGGAGGTGCTGTACCGCCACCCGGTATTGCTGTTGCGCGGTAGTTTCGATCCGGTGCTCAATCTGCATCTCGCCATGCTGGACCAGGCCCGTGAGGGGTTCTCCAGATCACTGGCGGAAGAGGATCGTGGTGCGGCGATCGAGCTTTGCGAAATCTCGATGGCGAATTTGCTGCGCGGTCCGGGCATTGATCCGGTGGATTTCCTCGACCGCTCGGACGCCCTGCAATCGTTGGGGAAAACCGTGCTGGTTTCCAGTTGCGCCGAGTTTCACCGGCTCGCTGCGTTTCTGACTCGTTGCACTAACAAACCGGTGGGGATTATTTTGAGCATTGGATTGTTGAATGAGTTGTTCAAAGCGAAGTGGTCGGAAAATCTTGCAGGTGGCTTGTTGGAGTCCTTCGGAAGATTGTTCAAAAAAGGGGTGACGCTGCAGGTTTTTCCATGGAGAAACCGCAAGACCGGAGAATTGGTGAGTGCCGGGACCTTTCATGCGCCGGAAAACTGCCTGCACCTCTATCAGCATTTCATCGAGAACGGCCGAATCCAGGGTGTTTCCTGTGGTGATGAAGCCTTGTTGGACTCCACCGGGCGCGATGTTTGCCGGATGATTCTGGCTGGCGACGAGCGCTGGCGCGATTTGGTGCCGCAAGAGGCATGGACGATGGCCGAGCGGCACGCCCGGCTTCGCTTGTCCTGAGCGGGTGTGAAAATATCCCAGGATGCATTCGACACAGCTTGACCGCAGGTGAGTGGGGATTTAGGAAGACTCCATGACTCCGCTTTACGAAGGAAAATCCAAGCGCCTCTGGGCCACCGAAAATCCCGATACGCTCCGCATGGAGTTCAAAAACGACGCCACCGCGTTCAACGGTGAGAAAAAAGAAAGCTTCGACAAGAAGGGCCGACTCAACAACGCGATCAGCACGTTGATCTACGTCATGCTCGAAAAAGAAGGGATTCCCACCCACTTCATCCGCGAGATCGATGAAACCAATGTTGAGGTCAAAAAAGTCGATATTTTGATGGTTGAGGTGATCGTGCGGAACGTTGCCGCCGGCAGTTTTTGCAAGCGGACCGGCATGGACGAGGGTCATGTTTTCAGCCAACCCATCGTCGAGTTTTCTTACAAAAGCGACGAACTCGGCGATCCACTCATCAACGACGACTACATCCGCGAAATGCATCTCGCCACGCCGGAGGATCTGGTTCATCTCCGCACGTCGGCGTTGAAGGTGAACGACCTGCTCAGCGCGTTTTTCGCCAAGTGCGGGCTCAAACTGGTGGATTTCAAACTGGAATACGGTCGCTTGGTTTCCGATCCCTCGGTGATCGTGCTTGCCGATGAGATCAGCCCCGATGGCTGCCGTTTGTGGGATTTGAAGACCGGCGAAAAAATGGACAAAGACCGTTTTCGCCGCAACCTCGGCAATGTGATGGAAGCTTACGAGGAGGTTCTTGGCCGGGTGAAAGAAACCCTCGGTTGATGCACAGTTTTTCGCGGGGATTGCGCAGTTTTTGGGCTACGCATGTCTTGACACGCAGGCCGGTCTAAGGCGGGATTCCCGCCTCATGGCCAAGTTATCCATTCGTGACCTCGATCTTTCCGGCAAACGCGTTCTGATCCGCGTTGATTTCAACGTCCCGCAGGACAAAACCACCGGTGCCATCACCAACAACCAGCGCATCGTCGCTGCGTTGCCAACCATTCAATACGCTTTGGAAAAAGGCGCGGCGGTGGTTCTGATGTCCCATCTCGGACGCCCGGATGGACAGCGCAACGAGAAGTTTTCGCTGCAACCGATCGCTACTGAGCTCAGCAAGCTTCTTGGAAAACCGGTCGATTTTCTTCAAGATTGCGTCGGCCCCGAAGTCGAAGCCGCTTGTTCGTCCGCCAATCTCCAACCTGGGAAAGTCGTCTTGCTGGAAAACCTCCGCTTTCACATTGAGGAAGAGGGCAAGGTCAAACAAGATGATGGCACATCGATCAAGGCGGACCCCGCCAAAGTTGAAGCCTTCCGCGCCAGTCTCACCCAACTCGGTGATATTTTCGTCAACGACGCATTCGGCACGGCGCACCGCGCGCACAGCTCGATGGTCGGCGTGGATCTCCCGCAGAAAGCTGCCGGCTTCCTGATGGAAGCGGAAATCAATGCCTTCAATGCCGTGCTCGACACCCCGAAGCGCCCGCTACTGGCCATCCTGGGGGGCGCGAAAATCGCCGATAAAATCCCGCTCATCACCAATCTGCTCGATAAAGCCGACGATATCATCATCGGCGGCGGCATGGCTTTCACTTTCCGCAAAATCCTCGATGGCATGGAAATCGGCGATAGCTTGTTCGATGCCGAGGGCGCCAAAATCATTCCCGAACTCGCCGCCAAAGCAAAAGCCAAGGGGGTGAATCTCCACCTGCCCGTGGACTTCGTCTGCGCGGACAAGTTCGCGCCAGACGCCAATCTATCTGCTGCCACTGACAACATTCCAGCCGGGATCATGGGACTGGATGCTGGTCCGCAAACTCGCGAGTTGTTTGCCAAGGTGATCGGCGCATCCAAAACGATCATCTGGAACGGGCCTCCAGGCGTGTTTGAATTCGATGCGTTTTCCGCAGGAACAAAATCGATGGCCGCTGCCATCGCTGCTGCCACTGAAGCCGGTGCCATCACCGTCGTCGGTGGGGGAGACACCGCCACAGCTGCCAAACAATTTGGAGTGGACCAAAAAGTCACCCATTGCTCGACCGGCGGAGGTGCCAGCCTCGAATTCCTCGAAGGCAAAGTCCTACCCGGCGTGGCCGCTCTCAACGAAGCCTAACTGATTCAAGAATCCATTTTTATCAATCAACGAACCTCAACCATCCGCAATTGTATGAACCGTAAACCGATTTTCGCAGCCAACTGGAAGATGAACAAGGGAGCTTCCGAAACGGAAGATTTCGTGAAAAGTTTTCTATCAAAACTTCAAGGTCAGGATTTTCCGTGTGAAATCGTGATTGCGCCGCCATTTGTTTCGTTGCCGAAGCTTGCGGACCTGCTGCACACCGCCACGGCGGTTCAAAACGCCCACGCCATTCAGATCGCCGCGCAGAATTGCTCGCAATACGATGCGGGTGCCTACACCGGCGAGATCAGCGTCTTGATGTTGCGCGAATTTTTCGTGCACTACGTGATCCTCGGCCACAGCGAGCGCCGGGCGATTTATGGTGAGAGCGATGCCGTCATCAACGCCAAGATCAAAAAAGCGCGCGAAGCCAATTTGAAGCCGATCTTCTGCATCGGTGAAACCCTCGCCGAGCGCGAAGGCGGCAAGCTTGAGAGCGTGCTCCGCACTCAAGTCACCGAAGGCCTCAAAGATATCAGCGAAAAAGACTTGGCAGAAATCGTCATCGCCTATGAGCCTGTCTGGGCCATTGGCACAGGCGTCACCGCCACTTCCCAGCAAGCGCAGGACGCCCACGCGTTTGTCCGTTCACTCGTCGCCGAGCTCTACGGCCAAGACGCGGCCTCCCGCATCCGCATCCAATACGGCGGCAGTGTGAAACCGAACAATGCCGCTGAGTTGATGGCCTGCCCGGACATCGATGGCGCACTCATTGGTGGTGCCGCTCTCGAGCCACAGAGCTTCCTCGAAATTATCCGCAACGGCTCTTCACAATCGGAAGAGTGAAATGCTGCCCGCACTTGTTGGGCATTATCACTCAGGATGATGCCCCAGTGCGCTAGGCTGCCCCAATTAGCGGCGACCGCGAAAACTCCGGCGTTGGCCACCGCCACCGCCGCCACCTCTGTTATGAGCGGGTTTGGAACCGCTGCGGCCACCGGGTCTCCAGCTCGCATGGTGTTCGGCAAGCGCTTCGATGTGCCATGCATGATCGTCCCAACGCGGAATCGGCATCCGGATGATTTTTTCGATTTCCCGCAGAAACTCGAGTTCCTCCTCGGAGCAGAACGAAACCGCGCGACCTTCGGCACCGGCACGCGCTGTCCGGCCGATCCTGTGCACATAGGCTTCCGGTTCGTTCGGCAGGTCATAGTTCACGACGAGGCCCACGTCCTTGACGTCCACCCCGCGGGCCGCCACATCGGTGGCAACGAGCACGGGTGTGAGGCCTTTTTTGAAACGATCCAACGCTTTCTCGCGCTGGGCTTGCGACTTGTTGCCATGGATGGCATCGGCCGGAAAACCTGAAGCACAGAGGCTTTTGGCAAGTTTGTTTGCACCGTGTTTGGTGCGGCTGAAAACGATGGTGAGTTTTTGATGCGTGGCACCGGCTTGCGCGCGGAGCAGTTGCTCTAACAACGGCCGCTTCGAGTCACGTGCCAAAAAGCAAACCTGTTGATCGATTTTTTCGGCAGTGGTCGTTTCCGGCATGATGCTCACATGAGCCGGTTCACGCAGAATCGTGCGCGCGAGTTCCACAATGTTGGGGGCGAGGGTGGCGGAGAAGAACAACGATTGGCGCTTCGTCGGAAGCAGGGAAACGATGCGTTTCACATCGCGGAGGAATCCCATGTCGAGCATCCGGTCCACTTCATCGAGCACGAAAAATTCAACCTGCGAGAGGTCGATATGGCGTTGGTCGATGAGATCGAGCAGTCGGCCGGGAGTCGCGACCAACACATCCACGCCGCGGCGCATCGCATTGACTTGCGGCACTTGGCCGACACCGCCGTAAACGAGCGTCTGGCTGAACCGCACATGTTGACCGTAAGTGGTGAAACTTTTGCCAACTTGGCCGGCGAGCTCACGGGTTGGTGCTAGCACCAGCGTCCGGCAGGTCTTGGGGCGTGCTTGTTTTGGCCGTTCGTGAAGGGCCTGAAGAATCGGCAGTGCGAAACCTGCGGTTTTACCGGTGCCCGTTTGGGCGCAGCCGAGAAGGTCGCGGCCTTGCAGCAGCAGGGGAATCGCCTGCGCTTGAATCGGCGATGGCGTGTGGTAATTGAGTTCGCGCAGAACGCGTTGGAGGGGCGCAGCCAATGGCAACGCCTCGAATGGAGTCGGGGTCATGTTTTCAAATAGCCAGCTCCCTCCGTGAATCGGCGGCCGGCGTGTCGATGAGTGGTTTTCAGTTGAACCTCAAACAATCTCTCATCGATGAAGACCGGAAAAGGAGGAACCGAACAATCGATCCCAGCGAAGCACCGCAGGCGGCACGACGCCGGGACCAGTATCCGGAAATTCCCACCAAACAAGCACTTTCGTGATTTTTGTAGAGTCTAGGCCGAATTCCCGTGGGTGCGGCATCGACGAGCTTACGTCCCATTTCTTACTCGCCGGTCTCTTCGCGCTGGATGCTTTCAATATCCGCAGTGGTGAATTCCAGCCCCCTGAGACGGAAAGTTGGGGGGGCGTCGCGCTTCTTTTTCGGATCTGCGATCCATTCGAGGATTCCCGTTAGAGGCTTGGCATGATCCCGGAGAGTCACCCGCACCCGACGACTGAGAATCACACCCCAGCGGTTTTCAAATTCGCGTTTTTTCGCATCGAGCTCCTCGCGCCATTTCCGGAACCCATCCTCAGATCCCCTGGCCTCAAAATTGAATTGTCCTTGATCGAAGTCCATCGCACCCGCAACCAAACAAAAATTGCGGGCACCATCAACCTGACAATTGGAGTGTTATCACCGCCACGTGATCGATCAACCTTACCTCGCCGTAAAACACCGCTGCCGCGAGCACAGAGGGACGTTTCAGGGCGCTCACTGGCTGCAACGTTTCCGCATCGACCAACGAAAGATAATCGATGCTGGCCAGCGGCGAAGCAGAGATCTCCGCCTGCGCAACGGATAAAATTTCCTCCACCTCACGCAACTCCGCCGCCGCCGTGAGTGCCCGGTGAATCCGTGGGGCGTCGGCACGTTGTTTAGCGGTTAGACGCAAGTTGCGCGATGACATCGCCAGCCCGTCCGACTCCCGTATCGTCGGGCACTCAAGGATTTCAACCGGGACATCCAAATCCCTCACCATCCGGCGAATAATCGCGAGTTGTTGGAAATCCTTTTCGCCAAAGATGGCAGCATGACATCCAGTTAACAAAAAAAGTTTTAGCACCACCGTGCAGACTCCATCAAAATGACCGGGGCGCGCTGTACCGCATAACCCACGTGAAAGCAGCGTTTCAGTGACCGTGACGGAGCGATCTGGATGATACATCGAGCCCGCATCCGGCACGAACACCACATCCACCCCGGCGGCCTGGCATTTCATGAGATCGGCCTCCATCGGTCGTGGATAAGCTTCCAGATCCGCCGCCCGATCGAATTGGATCGGGTTCACAAAGATTGAAACAACCACCGTTCCATCCACCCCCGCCGCCTCCCTGGCCAACCTCACCAATTCAAGATGTCCATGATGCAACGCGCCCATCGTAGGCACCAGCACACGGCGGCCGGTCGGTCCGGCATAGTCCAACAAGGTTGCCCGCAAATCCTGGCTCGTCGTGGCGAGTTTCATAATCCAAAGATGCCAGATCGCCCACATCCATCAACCCGCAATTCCGGCAGTTTGCAGCACGAGAATTTTCATTCCCATCGCACGGCGCTTGGTGGATGGTCGGCCACGATGATGACGCGAATGTTTCTCGGATGGGATCGACCGTTTTTAAATCGGTCGGCCGAATGGCTGCTGGAACAGCGGGATGCCCTGCCGTGCTGGCTCGTCATCGTGCCCACCTCCCAAAGCGGCAGGCGTTTGCGTGAAGCGATGGCGGAGCAGGCGGGTGCCCTGTTGACCCCGAAATTCACCACCCCGGGCGCACTCATGAAAACTCCGTCTGCCGATATCGCCGCCGATTGGATCGAACGCGTCGCATGGTTAGAAACTCTCGAAAGCACCGAGGATTGGTCGGCCTATCAGGATTTATTTCCTCAAGCACCGGATACCGAAGGCGAATGGGCGGGCGGCTTGGCCATGGAAATGGTTGCCCTCCGCCATGCTCTCCAAGAAAATGGCCTCACCCTGAGCGCGGCAGCGAGATTGCTCGCATCTTCGGTGGAAGCCGGTCGCTGGGAAGCTCTCAGTCGGCTTGAAAACCGGATGGAACAACTCCTCCGCCACTGGGGATTGAAAAGTCGCAGCCGCGTGCTCGCCGATGGAATCCCAATCCCTAACGAAATCACCGGCATCGTGCTCGCTGGCATTACTGAAATGCCGCCGCTCGTCGAGCGGGCATTGCTCGCATGGGACGGACCGATCACCGCACTGATCGGCGCACCCGAGAGCGAAGCCGATGAGTTTTCAACCACCGGAAATCCGCTCGAATCCTGGGCCACCCGCACGATGCCTTGGCCCGCCGAACCCACCGGCTCGGTGCGCTTGACCGCCGATGCCCGGCAACAAGCCAGCGAAGCGTTGCAAGCGGTTTCCGAATCCCAAACTCCTTCAGACGACGTCGCCCTAGGCTCGGCCGATACCGAGGCTGGCGACGAACTCGCCCACGTTTTCACCCGCGCCGGATGGCTCGCATTTCATCCGGCGGCCAAGCCCGTGATTTCAGGCCTCGCTCGATGGTGCAAAGTTTGGTCCAGCTGGTTGGGCGACCCAAAACTCGCCGTCATGATGGACCTGCTCGCCTTGCCGGAAAGCGCCGCTCTCATCGGTAAAAACCGCGCTTCCCTCGCTGAGAAACTTTCCCACCTGCGCAACGAATGGATGATCATCCGGCCCGACGATCTGCGCCATCGCATCGCCAACGCCGAGTTCCGTTCGGAGCAACAACGCAACGCTGCCCAAAGCGTGCTCAAAGCTACTGAAACCCTCGAACAATGGCGCGCCATGTTCCTGCGCGGTGATTTCACCAAGCCCATGGAACGCTTGCTCGCCGTGCTTCAACAGTCCAATCCCGAATCTAACGACCAAGCCGCTGAAATTTCTAACTGGCTCACCGCCGCCACTCCAATGATCGACCGAATCCAGCGCTCCCCCGCATTCTGGATCGACCTCATGCTCACCGAACTTCCCGCTCCTGCCCCGCTTCCACCCGACGGCCGGGTGATCGACGTGCAAGGATGGCTGGAATTATTCTTCGAACCCGGCCGGCACCTCGTGCTCTGCGGCATGAATGAAGGCAAAGTGCCCGCCCGAAATACCGGTGATCCTTGGCTTGGCGAAGCCGCAGGAAAACAGCTCGGATTGCGTGTCAATTCCGACCGTGCTGCCAGAGACGCGTTTCTCTATCAATCCATGTTGGAGGCACGCCGCCACGACGGGCGCGTGGATGTGATTTGCGCGAAATCCGGAGCCGGCGGCGAATCGTTGTTGCCATCGCGCCTATTGTTAGCAGCCGGCCAAGAAGACCTTCCCGTGCGGGTGAAATTCCTCTTCCGTGGCATCGAACCACCCGAAGCCGGCCTGCGCTGGCACGCCGATTGGAAATGGCAACCGCCTGCCGCCTCCGCGCCCACCCATCTCAATACCACCTCGTTTTCCGACTACCTTGCCTGCCCATTCCGCTTCTATTTGAAACACAACATCAGAATGCGCAGCCCGGAACCTAACCGAATCGAGTGGAATGCACGCGACTTCGGCAACGTCGCCCACGAAATCCTCGAACGCTGGGGCCGCGATCTCAATGCGCGTGATTTGGATCAAACTGAACTCCTTCACGCATGGTTTTCCTCCGAACTCGATCACGTCGTCGCCGAGTGGTTCGGAACCCGCGTGCCACTCGCCGTGCGCATCCAGACCGAAGCCTTGCGACAGCGCCTGCTCTGGCTCGCGCGCGTGCAAGCCGAAAACCGCGCCCAACATTGGCAAGTCAGCGAGGTCGAACTCCTGTTTGAAATCCCCACCGGAAATCCCATCCTACCGATTATCCGTGGAAAAATCGACCGCATCGACCGCCACCCAGATCATGGCACTTTGCGGGTGATCGACTACAAAACCGGCAAAGTCGCCGGCGTCGATACCGCCCATCGCCGGAGAATCACCGCAAAGACTCAACTCCCCGCCCATCTCAGCAACGACAGCCCCGCCGTTTATTCCGGTGAGGAAAAAGGCAAAGCCGTCGAATTTCGGTGGATCAACCTGCAACTCCCGCTCTACGCGCTTTCCATCCTTCGCCGTGATGGCGTGATGCCTGTTCCTTGTTATTTCACCCTCGGTGCCACCGAGACGGAGGTCGCCCTCCACGAGTGGCAGGATTTTTCTAACGAAGATCTCGACGCTGCCAAAGACTGCGCCGAATGGGTTACGAACCAAATCGCCGCCGAGGTCTTTTGGCCACCCGCCGAAAAAGTGGACTATGACGACTTCGCCCCACTCACAGCCGGAAGAAACTTGGAAGAAATGTTTCTCCCAGCCAAGCGCGCAGTGAATCACGCCTAACGAAGTGATTCACTTCAACTGGATTGCAAGTGTGACTTTCTGGCCCGCAGGCAGGGTGATCTTGCGCTCGTTGTCACTCGTACCATCGGCGACGGTGACGCCGTCAGCTTTGATTTCGCTGATGTCGCGAGGCAGCACGAGGGTGATTTCCTGAGCTTTTTTGGAGGTTATTTCCACGTCCACTTTGCCATCATTCCAGTGCAGCCGATTCAGCACAATGGCTCCGCGGCAGAGGATGCCCTCGATGGTGCCCTTGTTCCATGCTTCCGGCAGGGCGGGAAGCAGTCGGACTTTGCCCGGGAATGAATCCGCGAGCGCCTTGATGATGACCGATGGCTGGCCGCCGCTGATGTCCATGTTGAACAGCGTGCGGCGGTTGTGCATGGACGCCAGATTGTTGAGCCAGAAGCCATTGACGAGGTGCTTGAGACAGTGGTGAAGGACCTCGCCGTGGCCAAGGCTGGCGGAGACTTGACCGAGTTGAACAATGCCGAAAGACATGAATCCGCGCTTGTTGTCTTTCCAATAGCGTTCCAGCTTATCCTCGACGCTCTTGATGAATGCGCTGCGAAGTTTCGGGCTGTTAGCAATTTCAGTGGGAAGCCCATCGTAGAGCGGATAGAGTTGTGACGAGTGGCGGTGGGCGTCGTTGTTGCCGAGTTTGGGCGTAAGCCATTCCTTAATGATGCCGTTTTCCTCGACTAAGTAATCCGGCATCTTGGTCAGCATTTTTTCCCAAACGGGGATTTGATCGGCATTGCGGCCGAGCTTTCGCGAAGCGACGATGGTGTTTTCCAACAACTCCTTGGCGGCCGCGATGTCCATGGTGGCGTTGAAACTCGCTTGGGATTCGGACCCGGCGGGCCAGTTTTCCGGCGACTGCGCGGGCGATAGGATGTATTTGCCGTCCGGGCCTTCGTAAACGAAGTCCTCGAAGAATACGGCGACCTTTTCCATAAATGGCAGAGCACGTTCCGCGAGAAATGTTTCGTCGCCGGTGTAGAGGTAATAGTCGTAGAAATAGTGGGATGCCCATGCGGCTCCGGCCACCCACATGCCACCGGCGAAGCTTTCTGCGAACGCGTTGTTATAGCCATGGGTGGAGGTGCGCGATGGCAGCACAATCCCGCGGCAACCGAAGAAATGCTTGGCATTGAGCTCCATGTCCGGCACCAGCGACTCGATGTATTTGATATATGCCAGCATCAATTCCGGCGTGTTGCCCATCAGTGTCGCAGCGATCGCTGACGGGACGTTGCCATTGTGCGTGTAATCGCTGGCCCAGCCGGGGACATAGGTGCCGCCCCATATACCCTGCAGGTTTGGCGGTAACTCGCCGGTGGAACAGATGATGTTATATCTACCAGCGTCGAATTGTTTCTCAATCCACGCGCGGTTGATGTTCTCAAAAGTATTTTCCTCCATCAACTGCTCGGTGGGCTTCTGGTGGTCGGCACCGCCACCCAAATCGAGTTTCACCCGATTGAACAAGGCACCATGCAGAGCGGCATGATTCTTGAGCAGTGCTTCATAATTGTTAGAAATGGCGGCAAGTTTGGATTCGAGTTCGGCTTGCTCAGACTTTTCGGCATCCATGAGCAGACGGATATCCACGAAAAGCAGGACGCTGTCCGCCTGCTTGATGGTGAGGGTGCCATCGGAAGCTTCGCTGCCGCCGCCTTCGGTCACCACACGGGCGCGACCTTCAAGCGCTTTGATGCTGCGCGGATAAGATCGGAGAAATCGCGCGCTGAATGTGAGAGCACCGGCATCAGCGCCACTTTTCAAATCGCCGAAATGCTCCACGAACATCTCGTCGGATTTTTTGGCAATATCACTATCGTCATTGAACTCGTCACTCGGTTCGCGGGATTCGAGTTTCAATTGGCAGTTGATCGATCCAGAGACGGGGCCGGTGAGCTTGATCACCGCCACGCCGTCCTTGCGAGAGACGAACATGCGACGTTCGAACGCACCACGATCATCCGACCAGCGGACGACCGCCTCGCCCGTCTGGAAATCGACCGACCGCGCATAATCGCGCACCTCGCCCATCGACTCGCTATCGATCGTCAAATCGAAGGCCGGCACATAGAAATCCGGATACATGAAACTCTTCTGGCCGGACAATTTGAATTGTAAGGCTTCGGCCGCCGAGTAGTTCCCTTCCTGAATCAACTCACGGATTTCTGGCAAATGGGCGGATTGGTCCGGTGGCACGTGCGGTTTACCCATCGGCATGAATAATCGCTCGTGGTTGAAAATGATGCGTTCATTGAGCGGTCGGCTCAACGCGTTAATGGCAAGTGTGCCGTTTGCAGTGATGAGGCCCTCCTCCCAGTTTTTCGCGGGTTTGATACTGACAAATCCCCGCTCGGGGACGGCTAGAGAAAGCGGTTTGGCGGAGGTATTCATGAGTATCAGACTGAGGGTGGCATGGAGAAAAAGGAAATGACGGATTGGTGCATGTCGCGCTGTAATCAATTGTCTCTGGGATTGAACACGAACACTAGTGATGTAGCTTGCAATTGCGAGCAACCAAATTGCGCCCGTGCGTTTCTTTTCGCGAATCACATTGATTTATCGCTGGCGGCGGCGTTACGTGAAACTCAATCGATTTAAACCAACACAAACATGCTTCCTAGTATCTTCAATGACGTGATCGGCCCGGTGATGCGGGGAAACTCGAGTTCGCATTGCGCTGCTGCGCTGCGAATCGGAAGCCTCGCCCGCGACCTCATGGAGGGCGAATTCGATACGGTGCTCGTCGAGTTCGATCGCAACGGCTCGCTACCCACCACCCACGACACTCAGGGTTCCGACATGGGTCTGTGTGGTGGCCTGATGGGCTGGGACGCGGTGGATCCTCGGTTGCCGGATTCTTTGCGCATCCTGCAAGAGTCCGGCGTGGGCATCGCCATGGAGACTGTGGATGCCGGAGATCCCCACCCAAACACCTACCGACTGACGTTGAGAAAACCCGGAGATGTCCACACCTTGCGAGCGATCTCCACCGGCGGCGGCATGATCGAAGTGATCAACATCGATGGCTTTACCGTTTCCATCGGCGGAGATTCCTATGAAACACTACTTTTCACCGATGGCCATGAAGACGAGCTGCTTGCCGCGCTGAAGGCGGGATTCGAGGCCGATGCGATCCTGATTCACACCACCGATGGCAGACACATGATCGAAGTCAAAGCACCTGCATTCTTGCCTGATGAATTGATCGCCGTGTTGCCAGGTGTTAAAAATGTGAGAAAGCTCGAACCCGTGCTCCCGGTACTCTCCGGCAAGAACTCGCGGGTGCCTTACACTTCATGTACAGAAATGTTAGATCACGATGCCTATCAAGGAACACCACTTTGGCAACTCGCCGTGAATTATGAAATGCAACGTGGCGGCCTCACCGAAAAGGAAGTCATCGCAAAGATGGTGGAAATCGTCCGTATCCTCCGCGCTTCAATCACCGTTGGCATCGCCGGGACTGCCTATGACGACCGCGTGCTTGGGCATCAATCCGGACGTTTTGATGAATTGATGCGAGGTGGAAAGCTGCTAGATAGTGGAGCACTTAACCGAATCATCCTTTATGTGACCGCCCTGATGGAGGTCAAAAGTTCGATGGGCGTGATCGTCGCCGCGCCAACGGCAGGTGCCTGCGCGGCGCTGCCCGGCGCAGTCATCGCGATGGCGGAAAGCATGGGTCTGGACGAAGATGAAATGGCCAAGGCGATGTTGGCGAGCGGACTCATCGGCGTTTTCATCTGCACGCGGTGGTCGTTTGCAGCGGAAGTCGGCGGCTGCCAGGCGGAAGGCGGGTCGGCAGCATGCATGGGCGCGGCGGCGCTGGTGACTCTCGCCGGAGGCACTTTGGCGCAGGCCGTGGCTGCCTCTTCGATGGCATTGCAGAGCATGATTGGTTTGGTCTGCGATCCGGTGGCCAATCGTGTCGAAGTCCCGTGCCTTGGGAAAAACGTCATGGCCGCGGCCAACGCGTTGTCCTGCGCGAACATGGCGCTCGCTGGCTACGATCCGGTCATCCCGCTCGATGAAGTCATCGAAACCGCCAAGCAAGTGGCCAAACAAATGCCCCGCGAACTCCGTTGCACCAACCTCGGCGGTCTATCCATCACACCCACTTCCATCGCACTCGAAGAAAAACTTGCCGCAAAACGCGCTGCTTCCTGCGGCAGTGGTTGTGGCTGCGCGAGTTGATACATCAGAACGGCTCGTCGTCGCTCCAGGCGTCTTCGTTGCCGACATTCCATTCCTCGACTAAGTGCGCGGGGAAATCGTCGAGAAACTGCGAGGGTCGGCAGATGACGTCACCGGTGTAGGATTTCGGATTCATCATCGGATAGGTGAGGTAAAGCTCGTCCTTGGCTCGGGTCAGGGCAACGTAGAACAGTCGTCTCTCTTCTTCTAACATTTCTTCATCATCGGCCTCGAGAATTCGGCCGTTAGGGAACTGCCCGTCCACGAGCCAGATGAGAAAGACCACTTTCCATTCGAGGCCCTTCGCCTGATGGATTGAGGAAAGCGTGACTTTTTCGTCGTCGGGCTCGGATTGATCGCCGGTGGGTTGGCCATCGGTAGAACTCATCAGCGAGAGTTGGGCGAGGAACTCGAGGATATCGTCGAAATTTCCGCCATATTGCGAGAGTTGTTCGATATCGGCACGACGGCTTTCCGCGTTGTCGAATGAGGCGTCGAGGTAATCTTTGTAAACCCCTTCGAGAATACTGAATATCATGGCCGAGGGCCGTGCGAATTCGCCGTCTGGCGTGAGCTCATCGAGCGTGAAACAAAGTTGCTCCCAATGTTTGGCGGATTTTTTAGGAACCTTAAATTTCAGGAAAAGTTCGGACCACTTGGGAAGAAGTTCTTCTTTCTCAGCCCAACCGGATTTCAACCAATCGCTCCAGAGTCTGGTGGCGGCGACCGGGCCGAGGCCGGGCAGCAATGACACCATGCGGAGGAAACTGACTTCATCGCGGCGATTCACGACGAAGCGCATGAACGCCGCGACGTCCTTGATGTGGGCTTGTTCGAAGAAGCGCAGACCGCTGGTGATCGAAAACGGAATGCCGCGGACGGTGAGTTCCATCTGAATATCCAAGCTTTGGAAATGCGCGCGATAAAGCACCGCCATTTCTTCTAACGGAACTCCTGCTTCACGAAGTTCCGAAATCCGCTGGACGACGAAGGCCGCCTGGGTGGATGAATCCGGCAGCGCGACGAGCGCCGGCCGTGTGCCCACGGCCTCGCGGGACGATCTCAAGTCTTTCTCAAAACGACCTGTATTGGCGCTGATGGCAGCATTGGATAGATCAAGAATCTCGGGAACACTGCGGTAGTTCGTCTCGATGATGAAGACTTTTGCGCCCGAATAGCGCACCGGAAATCCAAGAATGAGTGACATATCCGCGCCGCGCCATGAGTAGATCGATTGCGCATCATCGCCGACGGCCATCAGGCTGTTGTATTTCCCCGCCAGCAGGTCGATCATGCGGCCTTGCACGGCATTGGTGTCTTGGTACTCATCCACGAGCACGTGCTTGAAACGTTGCTGATAGAGTTCAAGAATATCAGGTTTTTCCTCGAAAAGTCGGACGGTGAGCACGAGCAGGTCGTCAAAGTCCATCGAGTTGGTCGCTTGCTTTTTCTCGATGTAACCTTGGCGAACTTGTTCGATGGTTTCGATCCAATGGTAGAATTGATCGTAGCGGGAGGCGATGACTTCTTCGAGAGGTGCTCCGGTGTTTTCGATGAGGGAAAATATGGATGCGAGCACGTCGGCTTTCGGGAAGCGGCGTTGTTTCGTATCGATATCGAGCGAGCCGATGACCGCATTGAGAATCGATTTCTGGTCGTCGCGATCGAGGATGGAAAACGAACGGGTGAAGCCCAAATCATCGGCATGGCGACGCAGGATGCGCGAGCCGATCGAGTGGAAAGTGCCGGCCCAGAGCGAGGATGTGTCGTGCGGGACGAGTTCGCGGACTCGTTCGGTCATCTCGCGGGACGCCTTGTTGGTGAAGGTGAGCAGTAATACTTCGCGGGCTTCGATGCCATGATCGAGCAACCAGGCCACTCGGTAAGTGAGAGTGCGGGTTTTCCCCGAGCCGGCACCGGCGATGACAAGAGCACGGCCGGGCGGAGAGGAGACGGCGGCGTATTGTTCCTCGTTAAGCGCCGCCCGGTAGTCGATGCCTGAGGAGTCGGTGGGAGTGCTGCGGTGAAGAGTGTATTGACGGGCCATGCTCGGGCAAAGGCTGACACTTTCGGTGTGAGTTTGCCAGTGACATCATCCCATCAAATGTGCTTTGTTTGAATAAGATTGAATATTTTGAATGACCAGCCACAAATAAACCTAAGCATTTTACTTGAATGAGTAGGCATCAACATCGTTCTAGGCGGCTTTTCACCCGATCACTTTCGCTAGCTGCTTGCGGTTTATTGATACACGTGAGTGTGGTGTCTGCCCAACAAGCTCGCGATCCAGTCTCACGGCTTGCTCGTATTTTTGACGATCAACTGGTCGATGTGGAAAATCGGGTGGAATGGCTCAATCAACAAGCATCGACTTTGTCGGAGTATTGCGAATACCCGATGAAGGTAGGCCTCGGCTATCGGGGCGCTCGCCTCAATCGTAATGGCGAGGATCCTTGGATTATCTTGGACCTTGGGAAACCGGTTTCGATTGATGCCATTTATTTAGTCCCCACCCAGCGAGAGTATCTCAAAGACGAAGGGATTTTCCCGAAACGCTTCACACTAGAGTTCTCTGAGCTGGCCGATTTCAGCCAACGAACGGTTCTTTATACTTCAGGCACGATTCAACATCCGGATCCCGGATATATTCCAGTTCAATTCAAAATTACCGATAAGACCAAAGACACCGCTACAGCCAGATATGTAAAATTAAGCGTTCAGGAAGGCCATAGCCGGGGCAACTATGATTTGTTTGGTCTGTCAGAGTTCTGCGTTCTATCCAATGGCGATCCAGTTTCTTTCGGTGCCACCGTCACCACAATTGGCGACCTCAGTGTTACTGGTATTTGGTATCCAGAAGCTCTGACAGATGGCCGGACCACTCTCGGAATCTGGCAGCATGGTTCACGCGCGGACGAACATGCAGGCGATGCTGTTACGCTATCAAACGATGGAGAAATCACCACTTGGACGCTCTCGCTTGACACCACGAGCCCGCTGGATCGTATCATCTTATTTCCCTACCAGATGAGCCGTTCATACGATGTCTCGGTTTTCCCTGAATCATTTGAAATCAGACTCCTGCAGGAAAACGGAACAACCGCCGGAACGGTTTTCAAGTGGGAAAACCCCTTGCCCGGAGCAAGTCACATGACACCTCTGGTGATTCCGCTCCATGGCATGAGCGCCAAAACCCTGATTCTCACGGCAATCCGACCGTCGATTATGGGAGATCAGAAGATCCATGCACTATCAGAAATTGAGGTTTGGTCGAGCGGTCAAAATCTTGCCAGAGGACGTCCCATCGCACGTGACCACACCGGCCAGACTGTCGAAATCAATGCGTTGACCGATGGCTTCAGCACGGAGAAAAAAATCGCACCCATCGCCATATGGCTGAATCAAATCTCTGATCGCGGGCGCATTGAGCAAGAACTCAAATCTCTAAATCAGAGTCAGCAGCAACTTGCATCCGTTAGTGAACTCAATGCCGCTTGGGGCTCCGCTGTGATCGTGGGACTGACCTTCCTGATTCCGGTATTCATAATCGAACGCCGACGCATGATGACGAAACAACAACTCAATCAAATCCGCAAACGCATTGCATCGGATCTGCATGACGACATCGGTAGCAATCTCGGCAGTATCTCACTCATCGCCCGCACCGCCCGCAAAGACCTCGTTCGTTTGAATGGCCCGGAAGAAATTGATGAGGATCTCGTTGAAGTGGAATCAATTGCACGTGAGAGCTCGCTTGCCATGAGAGACATTGTTTGGCTGCTGGAGCGTCGCCAGGACTCCGTGGGCGATCTCGTCGTACGCATGCGCGAAACTGCGGGTAGACTGCTTCGAGAGATCCATTTCAGTTTCGAATGCGAATCCAGTAAGACTACCGCCAAGCTTTCGTTGGATGCGAAACGCCACTTGTTTCTGTTCTACAAAGAAGCGATTCACAACATTCTCAAACACTCACAAGCTGACTGCGTCTCGGTCCGCCTTTGGGACGAGCACGATAAACTGGCACTTGAGGTAGTGGACAACGGCGTGGGTATTCCCATGAATGGAAGCGATAGCCCGACAGTGGTGCGCAAGCTGGAAGACCGGGCCAGTGCGTTAGGGGGGCGCTTGCAAATTGAATCGACCAAGAATACTGGCACCTGCATCCGCCTTTTCGTGAAGCGCTCCCAACTCACCCACCAACCCACCGCCTCATGACCCCTAATTCCCCGACCAACGTGTGGATTCTCGAAGATCATGTGGTCTTTGCCAAACAGATCCGCCGCCTCATATGCGGTGAGGACGATATGGATTGTCCCTGCCACTTCACGTCTGCTGCCGAACTTTACGAAAAACTCAAATTCACCAGTGAATTGCCCGATCTATTATTGCTAGATATTGGCCTACCCCGCCGCGATGGAATTGAAGTCTTGGGGGATCTCCGTCAGATCATGCCCGACCTGAAAGTGGTAATTCTCACCTCTTTCGATGATCGTGAAAAAGTTTACCGTGCCATCTGCAGCGGGGCCTCTGGATACTTGCTCAAAACCGCTGATCCCGACGAAATTCTCGCTGGCATCCGTGAGGTCGTCCACGGCGCGTCCGCACTCAGCAGTCCTATTGCAAAAATGATCCTCGAGGGATTCGCGCGCTACGGACCAGTCGAGCATATCGAGCCGCTCACCACCCGTGAAGAGGATGTGCTGCGTTTCTTGGTCAAGGGACTTATCAAAAAAGAAATCGCCGATGAACTTGCGATTTCGCAGCACACAGTGGACATGCACCTGCGCTCGGTTTACCGAAAACTCCACGTCCGCTCACAAACCGAAGCGGTTTCCAAAGCCCTACGCCAAGGAATTGTCTGATTTCTTTACCTCGCCATTCGCAGCCTATCTCGCGCATCGCTCAGCGAACGACAGGTTTCCTTTTGTGGCGAATGCTTGTAAATTCAACAACTTCGTCCCTAAGTGACGAAATCGTTTCAAAGACTCCCTTGTCCAAGAGAACCCCGCGCAGTGGTCTCCTAGGCTCTTGAATGGTGCTCGATTGATGTGCTCGTGGGTCAACTTTATTAGCTCTTAACCTTCAATGGAACCCAGACAACAACCAACATTAAACTATGAAATATAATACTCCCCTGAGCCTGTCTTGGAGACAGCGTCTCCAGCCACTCGGAACCATCGCCGTCCTCGGTGCCACCACCATCGGTGCCTTCGCTGAGGGACACAACGGTGAATCGCAACGCTACTTCCAACGTATTGCGACTTTTCCGGTCTTCCAAAACAGCGATATCGACAACGAAACCGTCGCCGAAATCGTCACCGCATCCAAGGACGGCAATACCCTGATTTACACCGACAGCGCCATGGAGGCGATCGGCTTTGTGGACATTAATAATCCTGCCATGCCTCTGCCACTCGGCATCCTCGAGGTTGAGGGAGAGCCTACCTCTGTCGCCGTCGCAGGCCGCTACGCGCTCGCCGCCGTGGTGACCGACGACACCTTCACCTCGCCCGCCGGCCAACTCGAAGTCATCGACATCGCCACACGCGATCGCGTCGCCACACTCGACCTCGGCGGTCAGCCAGACGCCATCGCCGTCAGCCCGGATGGGCGTTACGCCGCAGTGATTATTGAAAACCAACGCGACGAAGACCTTGACGACGGCCGCCCCGGCCAAGTCGGCAATCCTCCGGGCAAACTCGTCATCGTGGACCTCAAAGGAGATCCCACCAATTGGACCACCCGCGATGTTTCACTGACGGGCATCGCCGATTTGTTTCCCGAAGATCCCGAGCCAGAATTCGTCGATATCAACGGTGCTAATATCGCGGTCGTGACGATGCAAGAGAACAATCACATTGTGATGGTAAATCTCCGCAGCGGCGAAATCATCAAGCATTTCCCTGCGGGCACTGTGGATCTCGACCAAATCGATGCCACAGAGGATGACGTGATCAGCCAAACCGAGACGCTCACCGCGATCCCGCGTGAACCCGACGCCGTTCAGTGGATCAATGCTTGGACCATCGCCACCGCCGATGAAGGGGACCTCGATGGCGGCAGCCGCGGGTTTACTCTCTTCAACCCGAATGGCCGCGTCATCTTCAGCTCCGGCAATGGTGACGATCATCTCGCCGCACAAGTCGGCCACTACCCAGAAGACCGCTCCGAAAACAAAGGAAACGAGCCTGAGGGAATGGAATACGCCAAGTTCGGTCGCGAGAGCCTTATGTTCGTCGGTTCCGAGCGTGCAAGCATGGTCTCGGTGTATTCGCTGAACCGTCGCCAAGAACCGGAGTTCAGACAAATTCTGCCTACCGGACTGGGACCCGAGGGCCTTGTCGCCATTCCGCGCCGCAACCTGCTCGTTGTTGCCAGCGAAAACGACAGCCGCAGCGATGGTTTCCGCGCCACACTCTCGATCTATCAGCTCGGTGCTAGCCATCCGTCCTATCCGACCGTCGTTTCCGCCGACCGCGCGGACGGCACACCGATCCCTTGGAGCGCTCTCTCCGCATTGGCGGCACACCCGTCCGATGAAAACCGCGCGTGGTCCATCGAGGATAGCTTCTACAAAAAAAACCGCATTTTCGCACTCGATCTCTCGACCGAACCAGCGGTGATCGATGCGGAAATCCGCATTCATGATTCCGGCGAGGTGTTCAAAGCCGCTGCAGAGGCTGCCGCATTGATCACTCCGACTATCAATCTCACCTCGCTCCGCAACGACGACGGCACCGTCAACATCGATCCCGAAGGCCTCGCCCGCAATGCCGACGGTCATTTCTGGATCGCCTCGGAAGGCAACGGAACCATCGGCGATGCCAGCCGACCGATCCGCTCCCTGAACTGGCTGTTTAAGACCAACGCCAGCGGTGAAATCCTTGATGTCGTCAGCCTGCCTGCCGCTACCAACGCCCGCCAGAGCCGCTTTGGACTTGAAGGCATCGCCTCCGTCGGCTCCGGCGAGAATGAAGTGCTCTATATCTGTTTCCAACGCGAATGGAAGAACGACCCGAAGAACCACGTGCGCATTGGCCGTTATGAGACGGCCAATGGTGAGTGGAGCTTTTTCTACTATCCGATCGATGCGGTCGAGTCGCCAAACGGCGGTTGGGTCGGACTTTCGGAAATCGTGGCCACCGGCGACGACCAGTTTCTGGTAGTCGAGCGCGACAACCAAGCCGGTCCGGACGCCCGCATCAAGAAAGTTTTCTCGTTCTCGACCGCAGGCCTCACCCCGCTGCCGGAAGTTCCGTTTGGAAATACGCCCGCTTTCCCGGTCGTTGCCAAGACCTTGGTCACCGATCTGATGCCGGCACTCCAAGCCCCCAATGGACTGGTGATCGAGAAAGTCGAAGGCCTCGCGGTGCTTGCCAACGGCCAGAGCATCATCGTCACCGACAACGATGGAGTGGATGATTCCAGCGGAGAAACTCAGCTCATCAAGCTTGGAAATACGCCCGAAAAATGAAATCCATCCAACTGGATGGCCACATGACTGCCGTCCGTTGACCTAATCCACCTTCAATGCCGATCGGTTAACACCGGTCGGCATTTTTTTGTGTCTCTCCATGCCAAACCTAAAAACGCGCCATTAAATGCCTAGTCGTCTAACGACGCTGGTCATTTTCGATTCTGTGCGCATACAACCCACAAGGATTGAGTGTTTTCAGGTCTAGAATTCATTACTGAAATTTTATATAAAGACAGGCTTTTAAACAGATTATTCTTGATGAGTCGGAATTTGCCTGTAATCTGCTGCTGCAATGAGCGTGAACAACCGCAAGCGATGGATTGTGCCGTGGAAAGATTCTCGGACGAAACCGGTGATTTATCACTGCATCTCGCGAGTAGTCGGGCGGGACTTTGTGCTGGAGGTGGA
>Ga0247843_1000965_pt1 | contig 63566 bp, 56 predicted proteins | sample LaCruzMarch2017__FD_192420 | JGI IMG/M metagenome (GOLD analysis project Ga0247843, IMG submission 192420) | Freshwater microbial communities from meromictic Lake La Cruz, Castile-La Mancha, Spain - LaCruzMarch2017_8m | ecosystem: Environmental > Aquatic > Freshwater > Lake | place: Spain...
ATCGAGGCCAATAGCAGCGGGACGCGGTTCACCAACGATCAGACCGGGCACGGCATGTTCATCAGCACCGAGGGAGTCGAGTTCTTCTAAGGCCTAGCCCTAAGGTTGGAGCCGTGGATTTCCGCGTCTTCCTCGAACCACAGCAAGGCTCGACCTACGAGCAACAACTCGCCGTAGCCCAGGCCGCGGAATCGTTGGGCTTCTCAGGATTTTTCCGCTCGGATCACTACCTGGCGATGAGCGGCGCCGGGCTTCCGGGCCCCACCGACTCCTGGATTACCCTCGCCGGAATCGCGCGGGAGACGTCCTCGATCCGGCTGGGCACCCTGGTGACGTCGGCAACCTTTCGCCATCCCGGGCCGTTGGCGATATCGGTGGCCCAAGTCGATGCGATGAGTGGCGGTCGCGTCGAATTCGGCATCGGCGCCGGCTGGTTCGAGGCCGAGCACCGGGCATACGCGATCCCGTTTCCCGGGCTGGGTGAGCGTTTCGACAGGCTGGAACAGCAGTTGGACATCATCACCGGCATGTGGGCGACGCCGGTCGGCGAAGCCTTCGACTACGTCGGCACGCACTACACGGTCACCGACTCTCCCGCGTTGCCCAAGCCCGTGCAGCAGCCACACCCGCCGATCATCATCGGCGGCGGCGGCGCCAAGCGCACACCCGCACTCGCGGCACGCTGTGCCAACGAGTTCAACCTCGCCTTCCCCGCGCTGGAATTCGTACCAATCCAGTTCGGCCGCGTGCGGTCGGCCCTGGAGACGGCCGGCCGCGGCACCGCAGACATGGTCTTTTCCGCGGCCTTCGCGGTCTGCGCTGGCCGCGACGACGCCCAAGTCGCCCGGAGGGCCCACGCGATCGGTCGAGATGTCGGTGAGCTTCGAGCCAACACGCCCCTCGCCGGCACGCCCGATGAGATCGTCGACCGACTCGGGAAGTTCGCCGAGGCCGGTGTGCAACGGGTGTACCTGCAACTGCTGGATGTCGCCGACCTTGATCATCTTGAATTCTTCGCAGCGACAGTCATGCGCCAGATTCACCAGCCCGGCTAGAATTTCGTCCCGTGTCCCGCGAAGGTTTTCCCGATGGTCCGGACGGTTATCCCGACGGCGACCCCACCCAGTACGCCAACTACGGCGCCGCACCCGATGACCCGACCGGTATCGCGCCAACACCCGCGGACGAACCCACCGGCCTGGCGCCGGCCGCACCGACCGAGTCCGCACCTGAACTCGCCTGGTCCCGTGGCGACGGCCCCGGCGAAGAGCCAGTTCCCTACACCGGTGCGGAATACGCCGGTGCGGAATACGGGCGTGCGGATTACCGTGAACCGAATTACGGTGTCCCGCCGCCGGATTCGCGCCCGACGGTCCGAATCGAACCCGGCGACTCGCCAGAGGTCATATCGGCTCCCTGGTATCGCAAGCCGCCATTACTGTTCGGCATCGCGGCACTACTGGCCGCGTTGACCGTCGGCGGACTCGCCATCAAGCTGACGAGCGTCGACAGCACACCGACCACCACCACGACCCGCGTCACCAAGCCCGGGCAGGCTCCGTCGAACGCCCCGGTTCCGCAGACGGTGACCGTCACCGGCAGCAACGGCCAGCCGACGGTCACGACGATCACACCCACGACCACCACACCGGCGACCACCACCGCCGCCACAACAACCAGCCCGACAACCACCACCACGTCGACCACCTCGCCGACAACCACCACCACAACGACCAGTCCGACTACCACTACCACCACCACAACAACGACCACCACAACGACGCCGACGACCACGCGAACGACCACGACCACCACCACCGCGGCGCCCACAACCAGCATTGAGCCGCCCACGACGACGGCCGAACCTCCCACCACGTCCGTCGCCCCGCCCCCCACCACGACGGTGGAGCCGCTGCCACCGACGACCCAGGCGATCATCCCCGACGAACCGCTGCCGACGGTCAAGCCGGCGCCTGAGGAATAACGCTTTCGGGACCGGTCCCCGCAGTAACGCGCGGGGATGAGACTATGGCGTATCGGCTGGTACAAGTTACCGGCCGGTAACAACCGCTGAGTTACCGACGGGTAACTGCCAGACCTGCAGAGGGACGCCGTGGATACGCAGATTCTCATCCGGCTGATCATCGGCCTGGCCATGACCGCCGTCGTGGTCGCACTCGCCGCAAAGCGAGTGCTGTGGCTGAAAAAGCTGATCAGTTCGGGCCAGCCGACATCGGATGAACGCGGACGCAAGAACCACCTCGGCGAGCGGATCGGCAACCAGATGCGCGAGGTCTTCGGCCAGACCCGACTGCTGCGCTGGTCGATTCCCGGCATCGCGCACTTCTTCACGATGTGGGGTTTTTTCGTACTGGCCACGGTCTACCTCGAGGCCTACGGGGTGTTGTTCGATCCGAAGTTCCACATTCCGGTCGTCGGCACGTGGGGCATCCTCGGCTTCCTCCAGGACTTCTTCGCCGTCGCCGTCCTTCTCGGCATCATCACCTTCGCGATCATCAGGCTTCGCGCCGAACCCAAAGAGCACGGCCGGTCGTCCCGCTTCTACGGCTCCCACACCGGCGGCGCCTGGCTGATTCTCTTCATGATCTTCAATGTCATCTGGACCTACGCGCTCTTCCGCGGTTCAGCGGTCAACAACGGCAACCTGCCCTACGGCCCGGCGGCCTTCTTTTCCCACGGCGTCGCCGCCCTCCTGCATCCCTTGGGAGCCCACGCCAACGAGATCATCGAGACCGTCGCATTGCTGTTGCATATCGGTGTGATGCTGGTGTTCCTACTGATCGTGCTGCACTCCAAGCACCTACACATCGGCTTAGCGCCGTTGAACGTCACGTTCAAGCGACTGCCCAATGCCCTCGGCCCACTACTGCCGATGGAGTCCAAGGGCGAGTTGATCAACTTCGAGGATCCCGCCGAGGATGCGGTGTTCGGCCGCGGCAAGATCGAGGACTTCACCTGGAAGGGGTACCTCGACTTCACCACGTGTACTGAGTGCGGCCGCTGCCAATCGCAGTGCCCGGCCTGGAACACCGGAAAACCGTTGTCCCCCAAGATCATCATCATGAACCTCCGCGACCATCTGTTCGCGAAAGCTCCCTACATCTTCGATACGAAGAATGGGCCGATGGACATCGAGGGCGGGGTTGAACTCAAGGTCGACGCCGAACACCACGTCCCCGAGTCCGGATTCGAGCGGGTGCCCACCGACTCCCCACTGCAGGCCACCCGCCCACTGGTGGGTGACGCCGCAGCCCTCGGCGTGATCGACCCCGACGTGCTGTGGTCATGCACAACCTGCGGGGCGTGCGTGGAACAGTGCCCGGTGGACATCGAGCACATCGACCACATCGTCGACATGCGTCGCTACCAGGTGATGATGGAGTCGGAATTCCCCAGCGAACTCGCCGGGCTCTACAAGAATCTCGAGAACAAGGGCAACCCCTGGGGCCAGAACGCCAAGGAGCGGCTCACCTGGATCGATGAGGTCAACTTCGACGTACCGGTCTTCGGCAAGGACGTCGACTCGTTCGCCGGTTTCGAATATCTGTTCTGGGTGGGCTGCGCCGGGGCCCTGGACGACCGGGCGAAGAAAACCACCAAGGCCGTCGCCGAGTTGCTCTCGGTGGCCGGAGTGAAGTTCCTCGTCCTCGGTGACGGCGAGACCTGCACCGGCGACTCGGCGCGGCGCTCCGGTAACGAGTTCCTGTTCCAACAGTTGGCAACTCAAAACGTTGAGACGATCAACAGCGTGTTCGAAGGCGTCGAGCGGGTAGACCGCAAGATCATCTCCACCTGCCCGCACTGCTTCAACACCCTGGGCCGGGAGTACCCGCAAGTCGGCGGCACCTACACCGTGCTTCACCACACCCAGTTGCTCAACCGGCTGGTCCGTGACAAGAAGCTGATCCCGGTCGACTCATCGAATGGCGGTGGCGGCACGATCACCTACCACGACCCGTGCTATCTCGGCCGGCACAACAAGGTCTACGACGCGCCCCGCGAGTTGATCGGCGCCTCCGGCGCGACCCTCACCGAGATGCCACGGCACGCCGAGACCGGCTTCTGCTGCGGCGCCGGCGGCGCCCGGATGTGGATGGAGGAACACCTCGGCAAGCGGGTGAATCACGAACGCGTTGACGAGGCGTTGAACCTCGATCCGACCACGATCGCCACCGGCTGCCCGTTCTGCCGGGTGATGCTCAGCGACGGCGTGGGCGATCGCGGCAAGGCCGAGCAGGTCGAGGTGGTCGATGTGGCCCAGCTGCTGCTGGCCTCGCTGGACCGCAGCACACTGAGCCTGCCGGAGAAGGGCACGGCAGCCAAGCTCGCCGCCGCCGCTGCCCCGGCAGCACCGCCCAAGCCTGCACCGCACGCTGTACCGGTCGCCGCTGCCCCGGCGGCGACCCCGACCGCGGCCACGGCTGCACCGGCAGTTACGGCCGCACCGGCCGCGCCGGCCAAGGGCCTGGGCATGGCGGCAGGCGCCAAACGCCCCGGAGCCAAGAAGGCGCCCCCCTCGTCGGCCGAGGCGTCAGCACCAGCACCCGCGTCAACGCCGGCACCCGCGTCAGCACCGGCACCGGCCGTCAAGGGCCTGGGCATGGCGGCGGGCGCCAAGCGCCCCGGAGCCAAGAAGGCGGCGGCCCCGTCGGAGTCCGCAGCCGAAACCAAGCCCGACGCACCGGCCGCGCCAACGTCGGTGGCAGAGGCGACAGCGGAGACGGAGTCCGGCAACGGAACGCCCGACGCACCTGCGGTCAAGGGTCTGGGTATGGCCAAGGGTGCGCGGCCGCCCGGCAAGCGGAAGTAAAGCCCTTAGCCGATTTTGCGGATCTGGAACTGCGCGGCGGTGACCTGGCCGCCCGGGCAGTTGCCGTTGGAGTCGGCCGTGACGGTACCTGCCCCGGTCACGGCGTCCACCGAGTAGGCGATGACGACGGGGGCATAGCTGCCGTCACTGCAGACGACGCCGTCGGGCTTGGTGACGGTGAGGTTCCACCGACCGCCGTTCATCACGGCATTGCCGCTCCACCCGACGTTGCTCGAAACCCGGGCAACACAACCATCGGTGGCGCAGGTCGAGGTCGCCGTCCAATAGGCATCCTCGTCACCTCCGTCGATGTCATAGGTGCCATTGAGTAACGGGGGGTCGGCGTGAGCCTGACCGGCGGTGCCCACCTGTCCGGCGGTGCCCAGTGCGATCAGTGCCGCCAGTGAGCAGGCTGCCACCAGCCCGCGAGTGATGGTGAGTGTCATTGCACCTCCTTGTTGTGGCTGGAAGTTAGCAGCGTTTCAGCAGGGAAAACCGCCCGCACACCGGCAGATATGAAACCGAGTCCGAGATGTGACTGGGAAAACACACCGCCCGCCATGGGAGAATCAACGACGTGTCCACCCATCAGATGCCGTGGCATCCCACCAGAGAGCACCCGCGGCCACGAACGTTCGCGCAGTCGACCAAGCTGCAGGACGTTCTCTACGAGATCCGCGGACCGGTGCACGACCATGCCGCCAGGCTTGAGGCTGAGGGCCACCGCATCCTGAAGCTGAACATCGGAAACCCTGCTCCGTTCGGGTTCGAGGCTCCGGATGTGATCATGCGCGACATGATTCAGGCCCTGCCGAACGCACAGGGCTACTCCGACTCCAAGGGCATTTTGTCAGCGCGCCGCGCCGTGGTGACCCGCTACGAACTTGTCGCCGACTTCCCGCGTTTCGACGTCGACGCGGTCTTCCTCGGCAACGGCGTCTCCGAGTTGATCACGATGACCCTGCAGTCCCTGCTCGACAACGGTGATCAGGTCCTCATCCCGGCTCCCGACTATCCGCTGTGGACCGCCTCGACCGCACTGGCCGGCGGCACGCCGGTGCACTACCTGTGTGATGAGACCAACGGCTGGCAACCAGACCTGGCCGACATGGAGTCGAAGATCACGCCGCAGACTAAGGCGCTGGTGGTGATTAACCCCAACAACCCGACCGGTGCGGTCTACAGCCGCGAGACACTGGGCCGGATCGCGGCCCTGGCACGCAAGCATCAGTTGCTGCTGCTGGCCGATGAGATTTACGACAAGATTCTCTACGACGATGCGTCCCACGTTCCGCTGGCATCGGTGGCGCCGGACCTGCTGTGCCTGACGTTCAACGGACTGTCCAAGGCTTACCGGGTGGCAGGCTATCGCTCCGGTTGGCTGGTCATCACCGGCCCGACCGACCACGCCACCAGCTTCATCGAAGGCATCAGCTTGCTGGCCAACATGCGACTATGTCCGAATGTGCCTGCGCAACATGCCATTCAGGTAGCCCTCGGCGGGCATCAAAGCATCGATGACCTCGTTCTGCCGGGCGGTCGGTTACTCGAGCAGCGCGATCTCGCCTGGGAGAAGCTCAATTCGATTCCAGGGGTGTCCTGTGTCAAGCCCCGAGGCGCGCTGTATGTCTTCCCCCGACTCGATCCGGAGGTCCACGACATCGTCGATGACGAGAAACTCGTCCTCGACCTGTTGCTCGAGGAGAAGATTCTGGTCACACAGGGCACCGGTTTCAACTGGCCCACACCGGACCATCTTCGTATCGTGACCCTGCCCTGGGCACGCGACCTGGCCAACGCCATCGAACGGCTTGGCAATTTCCTGGCGAGTTACCGGCAGTAGCCGGTGACGCACTCACACTCGCATTCCCACACCGGTCCAACTCAACTGGGTCCAACCCCCCTGGGTCCGGTGGCCGCCCGGATCGTGGTAGCCGCACTGGCGCTGATCGGACTCGCCGTGGTTATTGGCGCGGTACTGCTGTGGCCCTCCGGGAACAAACCCGATATTCCACTGCCGTTTCAAAACGGCACCGGCGGTTCGGTAACCACCGAAGGCGGACAGGTGATCTCAACTGCCATGGCCGACTGCGGCAGCGCCTCGGCCGGTCAGGTGATCACCGGCAATCCCGTTCCGGGAACCGCCGGTGGCAGCACCTGTGTGCAGGCACTGGTCGCGGTCGCCACCGGACCCAATACCGGCGCCAAAACGCTGCTGGAATTCGCCCCGGGACCGGGCCAACCGAATCTGAGTGCCGGCGACAAGATTCGCATCTTCCGCCAGATCGACCAGCAGGGCGGCACCAGTTACGGGTTCTACGACTACGAGCGCACGTGGCCGTTGGCGATGTTGGCGGTGCTCTTCGCCATTGTGATCGTCGCGGTGGCCCGGTGGCGGGGATTGCGTGCGCTGGTGGGTATCGGGATCGCCTTCGTGGTGCTGGTCGTCTTCATGCTGCCGGCCCTTCGCGACGGGGCGCCGGCACTGCCGGTCGCCCTGGTGGCATCCTCAGCGATTCTCTATGCGGTGATCTACCTGGCCCACGGAGTAAGTCTGCGCACCAGTGCCGCGCTACTCGGGACTCTGACGGCGATGCTCCTTGCTGCCGTCCTGTCCTGGGCCGCAATCGAACTCACCCACCTGACCGGGCTCTCCCAGGATCAGAACAATGAGGTGGCCGCATACCTCGGGAACGTGTCCATCACCGGACTTCTACTGGCGGGGTTCATCATCGGCTCACTCGGTGTGCTCAACGACGTGACCATCACCCAAGCCTCGACGGTGTTCGAGCTCGCGCACATCGGGCACGGAACTCGCGGACAGATCTTTCAGCGCGCGATGCGAGTGGGTAGCGATCACATCGCGAGCACGGTCTACACCCTCGTCCTCGCTTACGCCGGGAGTGCTCTGCCGCTATTGCTGCTGTTCAGCGTGGCCAACCGTTCCCTGACCGATGTGCTTACCGGAGAGAGCGTGGCCATTGAGATCGCCCGGTCCGCGGTGGGCGGTATCGCACTGGCGTTGTCGGTGCCGTTGACGACGGCGATCGCCGCGGTGCTCGCGACACCTAATGCCGCCGGAGTAGATCCAGCAGATAGTGGCCGTAGCCCGACTTGAGAAGGGGCTGGGCGCGCGCGGCGAGTTGTTCCTCATTGATGAATCCCATCCGCCAGGCGATCTCCTCCGGACAGGCGACCTTGAGTCCTTGGCGAGATGAAATGGTGCGCACGAAATTGCTCGCCTCCAGCAGTGAGTCGAAGGTGCCGGTGTCCAGCCAGGCGGTGCCCCGGGGAAGTACCTCCACTTTGAGTCGGCCGTTTTCGAGGTAGGCCTGATTGACGGCGGTGATCTCCAGTTCGCCTCGGGCCGAGGGTTTCAGGGATCGGGCGATGTCGATGACGTCGTTGTCGTAGAAGTACAGTCCCGGCACCGCGAAGTTGGACTTTGGTGTGGCGGGTTTTTCCTCAAGGGCCAATGCTCTTCCAGCGGAATCGAATTCGACGACACCGTAATCCGATGGGTTGGAAACCCAGTAGGCAAAGATGGCACCGCCCTCGACTTCCGCGAAGCGCTTGAGATTGGTTCCCACTCCCGGGCCGTAGAAGATGTTGTCGCCGAGGATCAGGGCGACCGGGCCGGTACCGATGTGATCGGCGCCGATCACAAACGCCTGGGCCAATCCCTCGGGACGATCCTGTACTGCGTAGGTGATGGTGATCCCGAACTGCGAACCATCGCCGAGGAGTCGCTCGAAGGCGGGGCGATCCTGGAGTGTGGTGATCACCAGGATGTCGCGGATGCCGGCCATCATCAGTGTTGACAGCGGGTAGTAGATCATCGGCTTGTCGTAGACCGGCAGGAGTTGCTTGCTGACACCTTGGGTGATCGGGTAGAGACGGGTGCCTGATCCACCGGCCAGGATGATTCCGCGCATGGGAATTCAGGCCTGGAAGTCTTCGTCGGTCAATTCGGTGGCAGCCAGGGCGGCGGCGAGGCTGTCATGACGAAACACCGAGGTGACATGGTCGTGCACGACCCGGAACGCCGATGCCGCGGTGCTGACTTCACCGATTCCGGAAGTGATCTTCTCCTCGACGACGACAACGCCGTCGCGGTAGTAGATGTCGCCAACGTCGACGGTCGCGTCCGTTCGTCGCGCCCAGTCCCGCAAGGCCGCGTGCCCCTGGGCAGCACCGCCAGCGTCGCCGAGTTCGATATCGCTACTCGCCAGTGACACCAGGGTGCCGATGTCTGCATTGCTCAGTGCGTCGTGGAAGGCAAGGACGGTGGCGATTTCCGAAGTGCTCATGGCCACTAAAAGTACCGGTCTAGAACGGTGTGCGGGCCAACCAGGTGTTCCAGACCGGCTGATCACCGAAGATCTCGAGGCCGAGATCGGCGGCAGTGCCGCGTCGGACGATCGCGAGCAGCAGGTCACGGGCCGGGCCGCGCAACGCCACGGTGGCCTTGGCGTGCCCATGTTCGAACCCGATGCCGTCTGCCCGGCCGAAGATGGTCCACTCGCCGTCCGTGCCGAGGCCGGCATCGGTGGCATGCAGGTGCAGTGACTGCCCGTCGCTCAGTGCCTGGCCACCCCAGTCCGGATCGTTCTCGGCGGCCCTAATCATCACCCGTTCCAGGTACTCGGTGATTCCGTCGGCGGCGGTAGCCGGGTCGATCGTGAAAGCTGCGCCCAGTGCCAGTGCGGCGTCGGCGCGATGGACGATCGTCTCGTGCAGTCGTCGACGGATCCACCACGACGCCGGTCGCAGACCCAGGAAAGTCCAGACCGGGGTCTGGGCGCCAGACTTCTCGACGGCGGCAATGAGTGCAGGTGCGCCGTCCTGCAGCCAGCCGAGTTCGCCGTCCCGCCCGGCCGGTGGCTTGCCGCCGGCGACAGTCCGTGGGTCGAGACTCTCGGTCGACTTCTCGGCCACGATCCGGGCAGCCCATCGGTCGCCCCGTCCGACGTGGCGCATCAATTGGTTGAGCGTCCACTCGGGACAGGTCGGCACCGGAGCCGACAGATCCGCGTCACGAAGGAGGTCCGCGAACGCGTTGTTCTCAGCGATCAGAGCGGCAGCAGTATCCACGCCAGCCAATTTACGCTGCAGGGTTGGTCGGCAGTAGTGGTGTCGTCGATACTGCCGCTGAGCCACTTGAGCTGTCGGGCGCGGATTCGGTTGCGCTCGAGGTGGATTCGACAGGCGCCGACGACTGTGCGGTTGTCGATGACGGCGTCGCCGAGGGAACAGGAGACTGCGTCGGCGGTGAGGTCTGAGCAGGAGTCGCTAACGTCGTGGACGTGGCGACCGGGGATCTCGGCACCGGGACTGCGCGAACCGGCGGCGGGGCGATCTGCGGAAGAAGCTGTGGAAGAAGTTGTGGCAAGACCTGCGGCAGGATCGGCGGGATGACCACTACCGGCGCAGGAGCCACCGGGGCGGGTGCGACAGGGGCCGGTGCGACAGGGGCCGGTGCGACAGGGGGCGGTGCGACAGGAACGGGCGCTATAGCAGGGACCATCGGAGCAGGAGCTACCGGGACAGGGACCACTGGGGCAGGTGCCATTGGGGCGGGCACCTGGGCCTGAGGGACGATCGCCGCTGCGGGTGCGAGCGGTGCGGCGGCCCGCGGAGGCGCGAGCACCGGCGCCTCCTGCGCGACGGGAAGCGGGTTGGCGATCGTCTCCGGCGCCGCGGGCACCGGCGGCTGGACACTGGATACTGCCGCACTCTGGTCAGGGTCGGCCGGTTGATCGGCAACAGGTCGGATAGTGACTACCAGCGACGCCACCAGTGCGAACACTCCGATGACGAACAGCGACAGCAGTGCGCTACCGACGCGCAGGAACGGGTCCCGGTCAGGCTCGGATCCCATGGCCGTCTCGGTGAGATCAGTCAGGTTTTCGACGGGATCCGCACCGGCCGACTCGTCGGGCACGGCGCTGTAGCCCCGCGGCGCCATGTACCCGATGGCGGCTTGCTGGGTGATGATCCCGACGACCGTCGAGGTGTCATCGTGGGGGGTCAAGCCGACGGTGACGTCGTTCGGCGCCAGGCCGACGGTACTGGCGTCGTATCGGGGAGCGTTGACCGCAGCCAGTGCCGCGCCGCGGGCCAATGCCAGGGCGGCGTCTTCGGGGATGTGTACCGGCAACGTCGTGCCCACGGCAACAAGTGATTCCAGCGCCTCGACGTCGACACCCGAACCCACCATGAACAGTGCCTGGGGAGGGGTGGGAAGGGTCTCGAGGCCGACCACCATCGTCCGCAGTTCGGCCGCGGCGTCGGGGACGTGCAGGCTCCGACTGGCAACTTTGACCACCGCTCCGTCGGCGGCTCGTACCACCGCCAGCGTGGCGGTATCACGTTCGAGGAACATCAGCGCGGTGTGTCCGTAACCGGCCGCCTGCCCGATTGCCTGCGCCAGTGCGCCGGCGGCGTGCAGTTCGGATACCAGGATGACATCGTCGATGCTGGCGGCCCGCAGCACACTTTTCAGCCGGGCGGCGGCGACGGGGTCATTCCACACCACCCCGGTGGCGATGATGCGATGGCCGCCCTCGGATGCGCTGTCCCTGGTGCCCAGGATGCCGGCCAGCGCCGACGCGGCCGCGTCATCGGTAGTGAGGTCGAAACAGCGATGGTCGACAGTGGCGCCGTGGGCGTCCTCACCCTCGACCAGCACCATCCGAACAGCCGTAGGTGCCATCGACACACCGAGAACGACGTCCACGTGCCCCTCCGTTGGTTGAACCGCTCACGGTTCATCGCCGACGCCGGGACTGTCGTTACAGCGGTCCGGAGGTCCGAATGAAGTTCTGGTAGGACCGCGACGGGGTGGGACCCCGCTGGCCCTGGTACTTCGACCCCACGGTCGCGCTGCCGTAGGGGTGTTCGGCGGGGCTGGTCAGCCGGAGTAGACATAACTGACCGATCTTCATCCCGGGCCACAGCGTGATCGGCAGGTTGGCCACGTTGGACAACTCCAAGGTGATGTGTCCGGAGAAGCCGGGGTCGATGAAACCCGCGGTCGAATGAGTCAGCAAGCCGAGCCGTCCCAGCGAGGACTTCCCCTCGAGCCGACCGGCCAGATCGTCGGGCAGCGTGCAGCATTCGAGGGTGGAGCCCAGCACGAACTCCCCCGGGTGCAGCACGAAGGGCTCCCCGTCGGCCGGCTGCACCAAGCTGGTGAGCTCGTCCTGCTGCTGTGCCGGGTCGATGTGGGTGTAGCGGGTGTTGTTGAACACCCGGAACACGTTGTCCAGGCGCACATCCACACTCGACGGCTGTACCAGGGTGTCGTCGAACGGGTCGATGCCGAGCCGCCCGGTGGCGATCTCGGCGCGGATGTCACGATCAGAGAGCAGCACGCCTGCGAGCGTATAGCCCCGGAAGGAAGACCCATGGCAGCCTTGGCCATTGCGCGACTCTCAGCCGCAATGCTCGTGATGGCCGGCTGCGCCTCAACTCCGCGCGGCGACGTCGGGGGCGTACCCCTGGCGGATGGATCGGATGCGGCGGTGTCGGCAGCCGTCGAGGCCATCACCACCTTTCCCGACGAACTCGACCCGCGAATTTGGAACGGCTCCGATCTCAAACCTGAGGTGCGGGAGAGGTCACTGGCGATCGTGGAGCGCATCACCGCGGACTGGAGTATCTCAGCCCTGAACATCGACGCCGTGGAGTTGTTCGGCAGCAACGCGTCCTACGAGTACGACGACACCTCCGACTTCGGCATCCATGCATTCGTGCAGTCAACCGCCCTGACGCCGGACGGGCTAAATACAACGCTTCGGTTACTCAATGACTACGTGGAGCGCCGACAGGAGGGCCGGATCACGTTCAACGGGGTGGTGGTTGAGGTGACGTTCCACGGCGAACGGACCGAGAACCACCGGCCCAGTCCCGGAATCGGGCAGTACTCGCTGTCGGAAGGGCGCTGGATCGAACGGCCGGTGAAGCAACCGAACAACTTTGACCGGGCGACCATGGCCAACGATGTGCAGAAGTTCATCGCCGCCTACAACGTTCTGGCGGCCGCGTACAGCGCCAACAAGAAGGGCTTCACCTGTTCCCGGTTCGGCGACCTCGACTCGGAGATGTCGGTCTACCGAAACTCGGGATTCGAGCGGGGACTCGGTAGCCGTTCGACCCAGAACCTCACTTACCGGGCATTGCGGCGACTCAACGTGTCCATCCCCGACATGGTGGACACCCTCGAAGATGAGTGCACCTTCGTGCAAGAGTCGATTCCGTGATGCGCGGTGACCAGGCAGTTAGGGGTTGCTATTCTCTAGCAACGCATGCCGATGTAGTTCAATGGCAGAACATCAGCTTCCCAAGCTGAATACGCGGGTTCGATTCCCGTCATCGGCTCCAGACTTACCGTGACGTCAGCTGGTCGATCAAGTTGTAGCCCGTCGGGTCGTCAGGCAGCACCGGGGCGAAGCCCTCGAGAAAGATGATCGCGATGACGTTCGCGGCGACCACGCCGATGAACAGCCAGATGACGGCGGTCGAGACCCCCCAAGCCGCACTGCCGACGGCGGGCGCCTGCGGAATGCCCCGCGGCATCACCATCAGCATCACGCCGACGTAGATCATCACGATGGCGAAGGTGACGAACGCCCACGTGTAGAGATGCAGGCCAAGGAACGGTTCGCCGTAGCCAGAATCGCCGGGTTTGATGTGCAGCAGTATCTGGCGCACCGATACCGACGCACCCGCCAGCACACCGATCAGGCCCATGCCGAGGCCCTGCACATAGCGGGCGGTGGTGAGTTCGCCGCGACGAGCCTGGATGATCACGAACAACGCTCCCAGCGTCGCCAGGATCATCCCGTAACGCTGCAGCATGCACAACGGGCAGGGGAACTCCCCCATGACGAACTGGATGAAGAACGCACTGAGCATTACCACGCAGTAGGCCAGCACCCACGCGTGCAGACCCCAGAACGTGATGAACCCCCACAGCCGACTGCCGTCGCCCTGGGGATCTTCGATGATCCGCGTCTCCTCGACGACGATCTCGGCCATCAGAAGCTCAGATCCAACGTTGACGTGACGTGGTAGCGGAACAGACCGATCGTCGCCACCAGTCCCACAACCCAGAGTGCGATGACCACCCCGCGGTTGGCGCCCCGCCATACCAGCAAAGCGAGCACCAACAGTAGAACCATGATGAGAATATCCACGCGCGAACCATAAGCCGTGGCGGACGGGTTGCGGGACCGTTTGGCCCGGACTCAGCCCGGAAAGATGTGCACCCAGTCGACGAGCATCTGGCACGGGTAGTTGCCCGGCGCCGCATCCTTGCCCCCGGTGCCACCGATCGCGACGTTGAAGACCGGCTTCATCATGAACCCCGGATCGTTGAAGGCCCAGTCGTCGAGCGAAAACGCCGGAACCTCGAAGTACGGCTCCATACCGGGTTGGTAGTCCAGCCAGAAGTACATCCCGGAGGTGTTCCAGGTCATCCGCCAGCGGTGCCACGCATCGTCGACGGGAACCGGCATCGTCGCGAACGAGGTGCCGTCCAACCGGGCGTGCACTGTGGAGCCCGACGGCCACTCCATGTTGCCGTACCACTCGACGAGGTCCACCTCGCCACCGCGCGGTTTGCTCTCGTTGACCACCCACCAGGCCGGCCACGCCCCGGGAGTGAGGCACTCCATTTTCACCCGGGCCTCGAACGTGTGGTTGATCGGCGCCGCGAAGTTGCCGACGACCTTGCCGCTGACGTACTTGCCCGGCGCCTCCCGGGTGGCGCGGATAACCAGGTTGGAGTTGCCGTCGAGGAACACGTGTTCGCGATCGTCGCGGTACTGGCCCATGTTTTCCGGTCGGTCCCAGAACACCGGATTCTTGATCAGTTCTCGCCGTTGGGCGATCTGCCACAGTGCCGGGTTCGGCGGGGCGCCGGCCGGTCCGTCAAACTCATCGCCGAGGAACCCCGGGGGCACTGCGGCCGCGGGCGCCGGCGGGACACCCGGGACGGGCCCCGGCGCCTCGGGGCCGACCGGGTCGGCCCCGGCGGTCGGCGTCGGAATCGACACGGCGGCCATGCTGAGGCCGGCCATCACCATGGCACTGCGGCGATCGATATCGGGCATGGCTCCGTATCTTAAAGGCCAATTGTCCGGCCGTACACCTCCGGGGGCGCATCTGCCACCGCACAGCTATCGGCGGGGTCCCACTGTGAGTGTCTCTAGCTGGTGAAATTGCGCTTTTCATTCACCGTAGATAAAGCCCGACAGCCAGTCATGGCGCCAGTGCGTCCGCCTGCAGTGCGGTGCGGATCGCCTCGTCGAAATCCCGACACGTGCGCCGGATCGCCTCGTCATCGGTCGCGATGGCTACCGCACTACGAATGCATCCGACCATCGTCGGCCGGGTGATCGTGATGTGGTGGTCGGCCGTGAACAGTTGCGCTCTGCGCCGGGCGGCGCTCAAGATCGTTTCGTAGGCCGGTAGCAGGCACATCAGGCATGCGATGCGGTAGCCCGCGGCTTGGTGCGGCACGTCGAGAACGTAGGACGTTGCACTGCGTAATTCAGCCAGGACGTCGCCGATCACATCCTCGACCCAGGCGGCGGTGGCGCCGGCCAAATCCAAGGGTGCGTGGTCAATGACGCGCAACCACTCGTCGGGCAGATAGCAGATCCGCCGCTGCAGATCCTCGGTGAAATCCTTGAGGACATTGGTCTTCTGCAACGCACGGCCACACGCTTCACTGCCGGCCAACAGGTTCTTCGCCACGTCGCCGGTCAGACCGTAATGGTCGATGACCAATTCGGTGCCCATGCCTCCCACGGTGCCGGCCACCGAGTAGCAGTAGTCGTTGTAGGCATCCACGGTCGCCAGCATGCGCACGTCCCCGCGCGTCGCCACCGGCGTGGAACGCCCTGGGTCGAGAACCAATTCCATGCCCTTGGCCATCAGTGAAATCCACTGCTGCAGGATCGCGCGAACGTGCGGCGGAAAGGTGGCATAGATCAACCACAGCGGCAGACCTCCATCGACGGTCATCAGGGCGCGCTCATCGGCCGACAACCCCGGCCACGGCATCACATCCCACCGGCCGAGTCGCTGCGGCGCGATGCCAGGCTCCGACAGCAATCCGGCGAATTCGGCAAACCGCTCCGTTTGCCACGACAGCGGCTCCGAGCAGTCCTCGATGTTGTCGAGCACACGACACAGCAGGTACGCCGTCGCGATGTAGTCCTGCAGTGGGTCCTCCAGCCACGGGACCACCAAAGCGAAGGAACGCGACACCCGTCCCATCGTGGTCGTGAGATAGATCCGCTGAAGCGGCTTGAGGGTGTAGACATCGAACAGCGCGGCGCTCTGCTCCTCGGGCATGGCCGACACGCCGTTCGAGGGCATCGCGCCTTCACCTAATTCGTGAGGTGAAGGCCGCATGCCCTCCCACCTTACGCGCGGGTTCCGGTCGTCGCTGCGCGGCCTGACCCGTCGAACTTACGGTTCGACGGCGTCGTGCTGAGCGTCGTCGGGACGTGCCTCACCGGATGTCGCATCGAGCACACTGACGTCGATGCCATAGGGCAGGAAACGGACGTTGCGATTCGGGTCGGTGTTGAGCTTGTTCGCCCTCAGCGCGTCGAGTTCGCTCTTGTAAACCTGCTCGACATGGGCCTTGCCGTCATCGTCGGACATGTAGATGGCCCACACGCCGTCGCCGGCCTCTCCCGCGGTCTCCGGTTGTGGGCGCGAGCGAGGCGTGGGCCGGACAAACTGATCGAACAGCATTCCGAAGCCGGCGCCCTGCGGCGAGTTGGTGAAGAGTCGGCCGAGTGCGTCACGAAGGCCTTCCCCGGCCTCACGCGCAACTCGGTCGAATTCGTTGGGGTCGAAGCCGAACGGCCCGTTGTTGTCCATGTCTCTAGTGTGCGCCATGTTTGCTGCCGCTGTCGCGTGTTGGCGGTAAGCCACCAGCGAAACCCGCGGTTCACAGCACCGTCAGCGGCAGCGATCGGCGCGGCTGGAACTCGAAGGTCGCGCCCAGGCTGAACTTTGTCACCGCCACCTCGGATGACTCTTTGCCCGGGGTATCGGTCAGCTCGAACTCGGCGGTCCAGTCGTTGTCGGTACCGCGGAACCGAACCGCCAGATGTGGATCAACGGCGGTGGCGATTGCCTGCAAGGGTTCGGTCGAAGCCGGGGAACCTGCCGGGGAACACAGCGAGATCCAGGCTCCGTCATCGTGGGCGGGCGATGGTCGCACATCCAGACGCCCAGCACCGATGTCGGCCACCACATATCCGGCTGGATTGAGTAGCGGATGCACGCGTAGCACCTCGGTGAGGCCGGCGATGTCCGCGGGCAACTTCAACGCCCGGCGGATGCGCTCGGCGGCCACCCCGGCGATTCCGGTGAGTTGCTTGGTGCCGATCGCGGTCGCCAGTTCGGCGTTATCACCCGCGCGGGCCCGCACGGCGATACCGAAGGAGAGGTTCAGCAGGTGCATCTGTAGGCACACCTCGTCGGCGATGCGAACCAGAGCCGAATGCGAGAACGCTCCGAAATCGACATCGGACAGCAATGGTCCGGAGTAATCCGCCTGCCCATTCGCGTCGGAGTCGATCGGCGCAAGTTCCCATCTCGCCGCCTCGGTCTGTGCGACAACCTCCAACGCCGGGATGCCCGTCGCTTGCGGGTTGGACTCGTCGATGGTCACCGTCCATGCGCAGTGCGGCTTGCGGTCGGACGGCGTGCGCGGCGGCCGATGGATCGGCCGCACCTGTGCGCGCGGGTTGGTGGCCACCGCGGTGGCATCGAAGGTGGGGTCCTCGATGTCGTGGCACATTCCCTGGACGTAGTCCGGACCCATCGGTTCCACGTCCAGCAGGGCGCCGCAGTGGTCGAGGTGGAATTCGCCGTGCCAGCGGTCGTGCACGGTGTAGCGGAAGTCCATGAATTGCGGCGGCGCTCCGATGTCGAACTGCAAGCCCTTGAAAATGGTGATGATGTCATCGCCTTCGTAGCACAGGGCCTTTTGCATCCGCCGGGTGTAAAGCGGGCTGGCGCCGGCCCATTCCTCTATCGCGATCTGCAGCATTTCCTCGCGGCCGAAAGACTGAATGCACCACGCCATTCCGGAGCGGTCGATCAGTTGGCCGATCAGGAGCAACTCGGGCACCAGAACAGCCAACTCGTCGCGCGACAACGCGGCGTAACGGCTCAGCGGTGGGCTCACGCCCCAAAACCTAGCCCACTCGTTGCGGGTGTGCTGCAATGTCGGACATGGCTGATGCGAACGCGATCGAGGCAATCAAACGGGTGAAGTACCGCTACCTGCGGGCGCTGGACACCAAGCATTGGGACGACTTCGCCGACACCTTGACCGAGGACATCTCCGGTGCCTACGGATCATCCCTGGGCAAGGAACACCGCTTTGACAATCGTGCTGATCTGGTGGAGTTCATGCGCACGTCGATGCCCGCCGGGGTGATCACCGAACACCGGGTGACGCACCCGGAGATCACCGTCGACGGCGACGAGGCCGAGGCCACCTGGTACCTGCAGGACCGCGTGATCGTGGCGGAGTACAACTTCATGCTTTTCGGGGCGGCGTTCTACCATGACCGTTACCGCAACACTGCCGCCGGTTGGAAGATCTGCGCGACCGGATACGAACGCACCTACGAGGTGACGCAGTCGGTGGAGGGCCTGAACTTCAAAGTGAAGCCGGGCTCTGCCCTGGCCTGACTACTGGCCGATCGCGACTATTGGGCGATCGCGATCACCGCGCCCGGCTGCAGCCAGCTGATGATCTTGGTCAGCGTGGCGTCGTCGAGCGCCACGCAACCCGCCGTCGGCGAGCCGTTGGAGGTGTGCACGAAGAAGGCGCCACCGCCGCCGGGGATTCGCTCCTTGTTGACGCCCATCACGACGGCGTGCGCGTACGCCGGGATGAAGAGGTTCTCGGTCCCGCTGGCTAGCGAGGTATCGAAGGGACACTCCGATTCCTCGCACACCTGCATGGTGTTGTAGGTCGGGCCGTCGGCGGACCACCAGTAATCCGGAGTCGTCTGGAAGTACTTCAGCCCGCCGCCCGGGCTCGGTTCGGTGCCAAAGGCGAAGTCCAGGGAGTAGACGCCCATCGGGGTGGCCGGGACGCCGTCGCGGGCCCTGGGCGCCATCCCAGCCGAACCCACCAACACCGGGATCCCGGTGCCGACCGCCTGCCAGCCGGTTGCACCGCGCTGCCAGACGTCCATCTTGGCGGTGGAGCCACCGGTGCCGACAACTGAGAGCACCTGTTGTGATGCGCCCACGGCGGCGGCGAACCACGGCGGCTGGGCAGCGACCACCGGCGCTGACGCGACGGCCACCACGGCTGCGCTGCCGACGGCGCACAGGGACAGCAAGATTGAGCGCATCGGTTCATCGTCCCGGCATGGTTCGGCGGGGGTCAAGTAAAGGTTCGGCCACAGTCGCCGCCGGAATCGGTTGGCGGCTGCGGTGAATACCGCTTCGGCCAGGGCGTCGATAGCATCCTGGCCATGGCGGATCTGCCACCGGGCCAGTGGTCATCCTTGCTCGTCGGCCATCAGTGGCCGGGATCGGAGGCACTGGCGATTCTGCGGGCCGCCGCGGCATCCCGCGCCGGATTGGGGTCGGACTACGACGGTTACGCGGACGTGTTGCGCGCCATCCGCACGCACGTTCTGGGCTCCCAACTCGGTGTCACGGCCGAGAGCGCACGCCAGTCATTCCAGTCCGGCGAAACCCTGGCACGGGATGTCGCCGCGCGAAACCTCGCGAAACACCAGTCCTACGAATCCGCTCACCAGTGGATCACCGAACTCCGCACCGACCTGGCGACGATCGCCGACGACGGCAACACCGAGATCCGCCGGATCCTGGATTCCACTGCCACCGCCGCCGAGAAGATCGGCGCACTGGCGCAGACCGTGACGGAAGCCCAAGTGCGGGCCAACACGAGGGCGGCGAGTTGTAGTGCAAACCTCTGCGACGCGATTCACACGGTTCTGATAACCGGGGATGAGCCCGTCTCGGCCCGGGAGTTTCTGCGCACCAACGGTATTGATCTTCAGCGCGCATTCGGCTCACCTAATCCCGAATTCATCCACACACAGGTCAGCGCCATCATTGCCGAACAAACGGCCGGGACGACGTCGACCTCGGGGAGCAGCGTCGCCGGGTCGACACCGGCACCAGCTCCCGATTCCCTCGCTGACCACCTCGCCGACGGCGCTGCCGCGGGCGCGCCACTGGCAGCTGGTGCCGAAGCCCTGGCGGCGGGTGCGGTGAACGCGGTGAATGGGCAACCGGCGACCCCGAACCCGCAACCCGGTGCCGATTCGCTGACGCCCGCCGTGACTCCAGGCAGCCTCTATTCCGGCACACCCGGTCTGGGTACACCCGTTTTGGGCACACCCGGTTTGGGCACACCCGGTTTGGGCACACCCATTCTCAGCGCGGGCGTCGCCGCCCTGCCCCCGGTGTCACCCGTCGCGCCATCGCGGATGGCCTTTGAAAGGCCCGCGATGACGGGCGGGCCGCTCCCCGGTTACGGCTCGGACCTGCGGCCGCCACGCGGAAGTGCCGCACCACCGCCAGTCTCCGGTGCACCGACATCGGCGCCGATCAATTCCGCCGGCACGGCGGGGATCGCCCCCACGACGATGGTGCGCCCGCAGCCGGCATCCGCGGTGGCAGCCGCCGCGGGTGCCGTCGCTGCCGGTGCGGTCGCCGGCTACGGGGCCAGCAGAGCAGCGGCGCGGAACCGGCTCAGCCGACTCCTGGCAGCGGTGGTAGTCCAGGAGCCCGATTTACGCTGGGCAGTCGGCGAAAGGCCAGACGGCACTGCGGTTCTGGTGACCGACCTGGCCTATGGCTGGATTCCCCCACACGTCGGAATTCCGGCCGGGGTGCGGTTGCTGGAGCCGGGCATACGGAACGCGGACCTGACCGCGTTGCTTCACGACGCTGTCCAGTTGGCCGCCTATGACCCAACGCATGCGCGGGTCATTCCGGCCGACGATGAAGATCCGCCGCCGATGTCGATCAGCGCGCGTCGCACCACCGCGGTCGAGGACCTCGGCTGGGAATTGACCCGGGCGACGAAGTGGCGTCCGGGCCTGCCACGCATCGTCCACACCCTGGCCCGGGCGGGCATCGCGCGCACCGGATGCCTGGATTCCGAAATCGCCCTGCTTCGCGATCACCTTCACGCCGTCGGCCACGACGTACGGGACGACTACCCCGATGCGGTCGCGCCAGCCGCAGTCGGCGACTGGCAATTGCTGGCCGCCGTTGCGGCGCTCATCGACGGCTCGTCAATGATCGCCAACTACCACTTCGCCTGGTTCCAGGCGCGTGTCCGGGGATCAGAGGCAGTCGACCTCCGATGAGTGACGGGATCTTCAACGCCGATCTGGATCAGTACCTGAGAGCGGCCGGCATCGACGGGCCGCCGCCGGCGATCACCTCCGATCCCCTGATCGCCGGCCTCACACCTACCGAACAGCTGCTGCGCATGCTTGGCCTGGCAGCCAACGCCGATGACCCCGCCGATATCGCCGACAGCATCACCCAACAGACCGATCGTGACACCGGGGCTAGCGAATCGGCGCGGGCGTTCGCCGCTGAAGACGAACGCGCCGGAGCGGACCTGAAAAGCACCGCGGCACAGATCCCCGCACTGATCGCCGGCATCGCCGGCGCCGTCGCCGGGGCACTCGGCGGAGTGCTGCAGCCCCTGGGCCAGCTTCCCCAGGCCCTGGGTCAGCTTCCCGGGTCCGTCGCGCAGATTTCCGGGTCCCTCGCACAGAATCCGCAGGGATGGGGAGCCTCCCCGATCGATATGGGCGGCGACGGGGAGCCTGCCGAACCCGACCTGGCATTCGATGACACGTTCGACGAGTTCGGCGATACCGACCGCTTCGGTGACGCCTGGGCCGGAGACGGTGGCGGCGGCGGAGCCGGCGCCACCGGCGCGGGCGGTGGACCCGGCGGGGTACCCGGCACCACGGCTACCGGCGTACTGGGACCACCACCTGTTCCATCGGCCGGAACTGCGCCCGCTTCGGCACCGGCGCTGCGCACATCACCGCCGGGCCTCGGCGCGGCCGGTCCGCCCGCAGCCACAGGCATGGCGGGTCTGCCGCTGATCCCGCCCGGTGCCATGCACCCCGCCGCAGCAGGCGATAAGGACACCAAAACTGAAACCAAACGTGTCTCGGTACCCACGGTGCGCAACGGCGCACCGGTCCAGGGCCGACTCGTTCCCCCACCGGCCGCCCCCACGGTCGTCACGCGGGTGGAAGGCAAACCGGTTGCCACCAAGCGCGTCGTCGCCCCTGCTCTTGAGTGAGGGAGCGCAGGACCCGTCGAGCAGTCCTGACAGCCTGGGCGCCGGTTTCTCAGACCAGCGGCCGGCCGGTGCGAATACGCCAGTCGACATCGTGCAGAAGGACATTGAACGGAAAGGCGCGGACGAAGCGCGGTGCCAGGTTGTTCGTCAGCCGGATTCCGGTCATCAGCCGGTCGAACTCCCGCTGCTTGACCGGGTTCCACTCCAGTTTCATCTCGTCGCGGAAGCGTTGCGGCAGGAATCCGGTGGTGATCAGCAGAGCCAGGCTCTCGTTGAACTGCTGCACCGGTCCGGGCAGACGGAACCCCTTCATCCGCGATACCGCAATGGGGTAGAGGTACTCGCGGACGGTGTCGTCAATGTGGACGCTGTCCAGAGATTTCTGCCAGTACCGGTCGAATGCGGCCCGGTCCGGCGGCCACATCTGCTCCGGAACCTGCAGCATCGTGGCCAGTGCCATACCATCGCGATAGTGCTGATCGGCGGTGTCGTCGTCCATCTCACCGACGAATGTGCGGTAGACATCCACCCCGCCCTTGTAGAGGCACGCACCGACCCACAGTTGGAGGTCGGGGTCGAATGCGTTGTAGGCAACCGGACTCTCGTCCGTCGAATACACCTGTGCGTGAGCGCGATTGACTGCCCGGCGGAAGGCCTGTTTCTGCTTCTCGGTGCCACGACTGGCGACGGCGAGATAGGTGAACGTGGTCCGTGCTCGCTTGATCGGATGGCGGTCGACGCGACCGCTCTCCACTCGGCTCTCCAGCACGCCGTAGCCGACGCCGGGACGAGCGAGTTGCATGATCACGTTCGCCGCCCCGGCCAGCAGTGCGACGCCCATCATGCCGTCCTCGGCGCCGGCCGACCGCCGCCGTGGGCGCCCGACGGGGGGTGCGGCCGAGTCGCCGACGGGCCGGTCGACCAGACCGATCCGCAACGGCGTGCCCATGTCGATTCCTCCTTGGCTCTGACGGAATTGTAGGCCCGTACCGCGGGGCGAGCGTCCTATCGCGGCTCACCGACCACCGCGCTGATCGCGAGCCGTCCCGGGAGTACCCTCGGTCCCAACCAAGCGGTTAATCGAGAGCAGGGAAGGCGACTCACCTCATGCCCATTGCGATCAAACCCGAGCACCAGGATCTGGCCGAATCGGTCCGGGCACTTCTCAACCGCGTTGCGCCGGCCGAAGTTCTGCACGAGGCACTGGAAACCCCGATCAGCAATCCGCCGCCGTTCTGGCGCGCGGCGGCCGATCAGGGTCTGCATGGCCTGCACCTGAGCGAATCGGTGGGCGGTCAGGGCTACGGCATGCTCGAGTTGGCCGTGGCGGTCGCGGAGTTCGGACACGGCGCGGTCCCCGGCCCGTTCATCCCATCGGTGATTGCCAGCGCACTGATCGCGGCCCACGATCCGGAGTCCAAGCTGTTGGCCGAACTCGCCAGCGGAGAGACGATCGCCGCGGCCGCACTCGAATCCGACCTCACCGGTACCCAGGTCGACGGCACCCTGACGATTCGCGGCGAGTGCCGGTGCGTGCCGGCGGGTGCCCAGGCGTCACTGCTCGTGCTGCCGGTCTCGATCGAGAACACCGTTGCGTGGGTGGTTCTCGACGCTGCTCAACTTCAGATCGAGGAATGGAAGTCGGTGGATCCGTTGCGGCCGGTGGCCCGGATCCGGGCTGACGGCGCCGAGGTGAGCACCGATCGCGTGCTGTCAGCCGTCCCGCACTCCGCCGGGCGCGCGATCATCACCACGCTGCTGTCCGCCGAGGCTGTCGGGATCGCCCTCTGGGCCACCGAGACCGCCTCGGAGTACGCCAAAATCCGAGAGCAGTTCGGTCGGCCGATCGGGCAGTTCCAAGCAATCAAGCACAAGTGCGCGGAGATGATCGCCACCACTGAGCGCGCCACCGCGGCAGTGTGGGACGCGGCCCGCGCGATCGACGAGGCGGCCGCGAACGACTGGGGCGATGCGTCCACCCACTACCAGTTTGCTGCGGCAGTTGCGGCCACCCTTGCCCCCGTCGCCGCCCAGCACTGCGCCCAGGACTGCATCCAGGTGCACGGCGGTATCGGCTTCACCTGGGAGCACGACACCAACGTCTATTACCGGCGCACGCTGGGCCTGGTGGCCGCCTTCGGGCACACGTCGCAGTTCGGGCAACGTGTGTTTGACACCGCCACCACCACCGGCATGCGGACCCTGGATATCGACCTGGACCCCGAGACCGAGCAACTGCGCGCGGAGATCCGCGCCGAAGTCGCCGGGCTGAAGGCGATTCCGCGCGAGGAGCGCAATGCCGCGATCGCCGAAGGTGGCTGGGTGCAGCCGCATCTGCCCCGGCCCTGGGGCCGGGCCTCCGATCCGGTCGAGCAGATCATCATCGCCCAGGAGTTCTCCACCGGACTGGTCAAGCGGCCGCAGATGGGCATCGCCGCCTGGTTGATCCCCTCGATCGTCGCGTACGGCACCGAGGATCAAAAGCAGCGCTTCCTACCGCCCACCTTCCGCGGCGAGATGATCTGGTGCCAACTGTTCTCCGAGCCCGGTGCGGGTTCGGACCTGGCTAGCCTGACCACAAAGGCCACCAAGGTCGACGGCGGATGGCGTATCACCGGACAGAAGATCTGGACGACGGCCGCGCAGTTCTCACAGTGGGGCGCGCTGCTGGCCCGAACCGACCCGAGCGCCGCCAAGCACAACGGCATCAGCTACTTCCTGCTGGACATGGCCAGCGAGGGCGTCGAGGTCAAGCCGCTGCGGGAACTCACCGGCAACGCACTGTTCAACACCGTATTCATCGACGACGTCTTCGTACCCGATGACCGAGTCCTGGGTGAGGTGAACCAGGGCTGGGAGGTCAGTCGCAATACCCTTACCGCGGAACGGGTTTCGATCGGAAGCAGTGAGCCGGGATTCCTGCCGAACCTGGAGCGGTTCGTCGAATTCGTCAGCGAGGGCGACTTCGATGACGTCGGCCGGCATCGGGCCGGTGAACTTATCGCCGAGGGTCACGCCGCGAAGCTGATGAATATGCGCTCGACGCAGCTGACCCTGGCCGGCGGAGATGCGATGCCGTCAGCGGCGATCTCCAAGCTGCTGTCGATGCGGACCGGCCAGGGATACGCCGAGTTCGCGGTCTCATCGTTCGGTATCGCCGGTGCGATCGGCGACGGGTCTTCACCGCAGGGCCGGTGGGCGGAGTTCCTGCTGGCCAGTCGGGCGACGACGATCTACGGCGGCACCTCCGAGGTCCAGCTCAACATCATCGCCGAGCGCCTCCTGGGACTGCCCCGCGACCCGTAGCGCTAGCGGATCTCGATCTGCCGCAGTTCACGTTTGAGAATCTTGCCGGTGGGGTTGCGCGGCAGTTCGGCGAGGAAGATCACCTCACGCGGCACCTTGTACCGCGCCAGGTGATTGCGGACGTAGTCCTTGATCGCGTCTTCGGTCAGGGCGGCGCCGTCCTTGAGAACCACGAAGGCGCGCAACCGCTGGCCGAAGTCGTTGTCTTCCACGCCGATCGCGGTGGCCTCGATGACCTCGGGGTGCCCACTGATCAGGTCCTCCACCTCAGCGGGGAATACGTTCTCCCCACCGGAGACGATCATTTCGTCATCGCGTCCGCTGACATAGAGCAACCCGTCGGAGTCGAAGTAGCCGACGTCACCGGAGGACATCAAGCCGTCGATGATCTCCTTGTTGCCGCCGCCGGTGTAGCCCTCGAAGGGAAAGAAGGTGCCGACGAAGATCCGCCCTACCCTGCCGGTGGGCAACTCGCTGCCGTGCTCGTCGAGGATCTTGACCTTCACACCCTTGATCATCGGTCCGACGGTCGCCGGATTCTTCTTCAAGTCCTGCGGCCGGGCGATGGAGACGAATGAGATTTCAGTTGAGCCGTAGAGGTTGTAGACCACCGGACCGATGTCCTTCATCGCCCGGGTGGCCAGCTCGGCGCCGAGCTGCGAACCGGAGACGAAGATGATCCGCAAGTTGGAGAGGTCGGGCTTGGTCGGCATCGCCTCCAGTGCGTCGAGCATCCGGGACAGCATCACCGGGACGACCACGATCGCGGTCACCTTGTGCGCGGCGACGTCGGAGAGCACGACGGCCGGTGCGAACCGGCGGTGCAGCACGAGCGTCGAGCCGAGCGTCATCGCGATGGTGGCGTGCAGGTAGCCCAGTGCGTGGAACATCGGCGACGGCAACGCCGTGACCTCGCCGGCCTTGAACGGGACCGCCGAGAGCACGCCGCCGATCGGGGCGAGCGTCGGCGGCGCGTGCCGGTTCGCACCCTTGGGTGTGCCGGTGGTGCCGCTGGTGAGGATGATGATCGCCGACTTCTTGGTGGCCTTGGGGGCAGCGTCCTTACTGCTGCGCTCGATCATCTCGGCCAACGTCTCGTCGGTACTGCTCGACGGTTCCGGGCTGTCCGGGTTGGTGCCAAGTGCCCGGATAGCGCCCAGTGCCGGCCTGGCGATCTTCACCGCGTCGGCGTACTCGTCGTCATAGATGATGACCCGCGCACCCTCACGCTCGGAGACATCGCGGATCTGCGGTCCGGAGAACTCCGTATTCAGCAAGATGGTGCGCGCCCCAACCCGGGCGCAGGCGTAATTCGCGATCAGAAACCACCGGTGATTGCGGGCCAGAATGGCCACCCCGTCGCCGCCGCGCACGCCCAGCGCCAGTAAACCGTTGGCGACCGCGTTGACGGCGTCGTTGAGCTCGGTGAAGGTCATCGTGCCCTCGTCATCGACGATCGCCGTGCGGTGCGGATTCCTGCGGGCGTTCAGCGCAGGGATCATGCCGATTTCACCCCAGCGCGCGACATCGGCACCGAGGGCGGCCAGGTTCTGCGGCGGCTCGAACCCAAAGGCACCGGAAGAGATCATCTTCTGCAGGTAGTGCAATTCGGCCGAGCCGCGCTCGGCGTACTGACGCGCCTTGTTCAGTGCGCTGGCGGCTAGATCGGTGATGAGCGACATGAACCAAGACTAGGCTGGCCACGTGGCAACGATGAGCCGCATGCGGACACTGGCGGCCGAACCGCAGGCCGTGTGGAAAGTCCTGGCCGACTTCGGCGCGCTGAGTTCGTGGGCCCGAAACGTCGACCACTCCTGCCTGCTGGAGCACGGCGACGACGGCGTCGGCGTGGGCACGTCCCGCAGGGTGCAGGTGGGGCGCAACACCCTGGTTGAGAGGATCACCGACGTCATCCCGGCGTCAACGCTGGCCTACGACATTGAAGGCCTGCCCCATCGGGTCCGCCGGGTGGCCAACAGTTGGACACTGGAGCCTGCCGCGCAGGGCTTCACCACCGTCACACTGACCAGCACCGTGGAGATCGGCAACAACCCGGCCGCGCACATCGCCGAACGGGCGGTGTGCCGGCTGATGACCAAACAATCCGAGGCCATGTTGGCCGGGCTGGCACAACAAGTGGAGGGCCGAAAATGACTGAATCCGTTGCGGCGGAGCGCCCCGACGTCATCATCGTGATGACCGACGAGGAACGCGCGATCCCGCCGTATGAGGCCAGCGAGGTGCGCACCTGGCGTCAGCGGACACTGGCGGGCCAACGATGGTTCGACGAGAACGGGGTCAGTTTCACCCGGCACTACACCGGTTCGCTGGCCTGCGTGCCGAGCCGTCCGACGATCTTCACCGGCCAGTATCCCGACCTGCACGGGGTGACCCAGACCGACGGCATCGGCAAGGTTTTCGACGACTCCCGGATGCGCTGGCTGCGCCGCGGCGAGGTCCCGACACTGGGCAACTGGTTCACCGCGGCCGGGTACGACACCCACTACGACGGCAAGTGGCACATCTCGCACGCCGACCTCGACGACCCGGCGACCGGAGGTGTGCTGGCGACCAATGACGACGACGGAGTGGTGGATCCCGTTGCGGTGCAACGGTATCTTGATGCCGACCCGCTGGCGGACTTCGGCTTCTCCGGATGGGTGGGCCCCGAACCGCACGGCGCCCTGCTGGCCAACGCCGGCGTACGCCGCGACCCGCTCATCGCCGACCGGGTGGTGGCCTGGCTCGAGGATCGCTACGCCCGCCGCCGCGCCGGTGACGAAGCGGCGTTGCGGCCCTTCCTGCTGGTGGCCAGTTTCGTCAACCCGCATGACATCGTGCTGTTCCCGACGTGGGTGTTGCGCAGCCCGTTGAAGTCCTCGCACCTGGATCCGCCGCCGGTGCCGCCGGCACCCACCGCCGATGAGGATCTGCGCACCAAACCGGCCGCACAGATCGCGTTCCGTGAGGCCTACTACTCCGGCTACGGTCCGGCCGGCCCGGTCGAGCAGATCTATCAGCGCAACGGCCAGCGCTACCGCGACCTCTACTACCGCCTTCACGCCGAGGTTGATACCCCGATCGACCGGGTCCGGCGCGCAGTCACCAGCAGTTCCGATGACGCCGTGCTGGTGCGCACCTCCGACCACGGCGATCTGCTGGGCGCGCACGGCGGGTTGCACCAGAAGTGGTTCAACCTCTACGACGAGGCCACTCGGGTGCCACTGGTGATCGCCCGGACCGGCTCGCGGAGCACCGGACCGCGGGTCATCGACGCACCCACCTCCCATGTCGATATCGTGCCGACCCTGCTCGGCGCAGCCGGTATCGACGTGCACGCCATGGCCGAGACCCTGCGGGAGTCATTCTCCGAGGTGCACCCCTTGCCGGGCCGCAACCTGATGCCGGTCGTCGACGGCAGCCCGGCCGACGAGGACCGCGCTGTCTACCTGATGACCCGCGACAACATGCTCGAGGGCGACAGCGGCGCCTCGGGGCTTGGCCGGAGGCTCAAGCAGACCGTCAAGCCACCCGCGCCGCTGCGTATCCGGATTCCCGCACACACGGCCGCGAACTTCGAGGGCATAGTGCTGCGAGTCGCTGACGGTGCCGCGCCCGGCGGCGCCGACCACCTGTGGAAGCTGGTCCGCAGCTTCGACGACCCGTCCACCTGGACCGAGCCCGGCGTGCGGCAATACGCTGCCAACGGCCCCGGCGGCGACGTCTACCGAACCAGCCCGCTCGATGACCAGTGGGAGCTGTATGACCTGACGGCCGATCCGACCGAGGCCCATAACCGCTGGGATGACCCCGGGCTGCACGATCTTCGGGTACATCTGCGAACGCGACTGAAACACAGTCGAGCCGATTCGGTTCCCGAGCGCAACAATCCATGGCCATATGCCTCGCGGCGGTCGTAGGCTCGCCGCAGGCTTCATAACGAGAGGGGACTGAAGATGTCTTTGTACGCAGTGGTCAACCCGGCAACCGGCGACGTGGTGCAGGAGTACCCGACGGCAACCGACAAGCAGATCGAGGATGCCCTGGCATCGGCCCAGAAGGCCTACGGGGCGTGGTCCAAGACCTCCACGGTGGCTCAGCGTGCGGCGCTGATCCGCAAGGTCGCCGCGCTGCACACCGAACGTCGGCAGGAACTTGCCGAAATCATCAATCGCGAGATGGGTAAGGAAATCGAAAGCGCCCTCGGCGAGATCGACTTCAGTGCCGCGATCTACGAGTACTACGCCGATAACGCCGAGAAGTTCCTCGCCGACGAGACGATCGACCTGCTTTACGGCGAGGGCAGCGCGATCATCCGGCGCGGGCCGGTGGGCGTGCTGCTGGGCATCATGCCGTGGAATTACCCGTACTACCAGGTGGCCCGGTTCGCCGGCCCGAACCTGACGCTGGGCAACACGATCGTGCTCAAGCACGCACCGCAGTGCCCCGAGTCGGCCGCGGCCATCCAAAAGATCTACGACGACGCAGGCTTTCCGAAGGGCGCCTACGTCAACGTCTACGCCACCAACGAGCAAATCGCCGAGGTGATCGCCGACCCGCGGGTACAGGGCGTGTCGCTGACCGGATCCGAGCGGGCCGGCGCGGCGGTGGCCGAAATCGCCGGGCGCAACCTCAAGAAAGTTGTGCTCGAACTCGGCGGCTGTGACCCGTTCATCGTGCTGAGCACCGACGATCTCGATGCAACTGTCGATGCGGCCGTCGCCGGGCGTTTCGAGAACACCGGCCAGGCCTGCAATGCGGCCAAACGCTTCATCGTCGCCGCCGACATCTACGACGAGTTCCTGACCAAGTTCACCGAGAAGGTGCTGGCGACCGCGGAGGGACTGGCACCGCTGTCCTCGGTGGCCGCCGCCAAACGTCTCGGCGAGCAGGTCGACCGCGCGGTGGCCGACGGAGCGAAACTGGTGTCCAACGGCGAACGCAACGGTGCCCACTTCCCGCCCGGAGTGCTGACCGGAGTGTCGGCGGATTCGCCGTCCTATCGCGAAGAACTGTTCGGCCCAGTGGCGTGTGTCTACAAGGCCGCTTCCGAGGACGAGGCGGTGGAGTTGGCCAACGACACCCCGTTCGGTCTGGGCTCCTACGTGTTCACCACCGACGCCGAGCAGGCCAAGCGGGTGGCCGACAAGATCGAGGCCGGCATGGTCTACGTCAACCTCGTCGGCGCCGACGGTGTGGAGTTGCCGTTCGGTGGCGTCAAGCGCTCCGGGTTCGGCCGTGAACTCGGCCGCTTCGGTATTGACGAGTTCGTCAACAAGAAGCTCATCCGGATCGGGTAGCGGTGAGCGCCACGGTTGCCCCGACGGCAGCGTTGCGCCAACTCATCGCTGGGACGTGGCAGTCCGGTAGCGGTACGCGGGTGCAGAGCTACAGCCCGACGTCACCCGATGTCGTCGTCGCCGAGGGGGAGTCTGCATCCGCCGGCGATGTCGACGATGCGGTCGATGCCGCACGTCACGCACTGCCGGCGTGGGCGGCCGCTCCGATGCATCAGCGCGGCGCAATTCTTGCCGCTGCGGCGGCGATCATCGAGCGCAATGCGACCGAGTGGGGGCGCGAGTTGACCCGCGAGGAGGGCAAGACCGTCTCCGAGGGGATCGCCGAGGTCGGTCGCGCCGCGCAGATCCTGCGCTACTACTCCGCCGAGGGTGACCGGCAGTCCGGTGAGATCTTCGCCTCGCCGCGAGCCGGCGAACGGATTCTTCTGACCCGCAAGCCGATCGGCGTGGTCGCGGCGATCACACCATTCAACTTTCCGATCGCCATCCCGGCGTGGAAGATCGCCCCCGCACTCGTCTACGGCAATACGGTGGTGTGGAAGCCCGCGAGTGCGGTTCCGCTGTTGGCGCTACGCCTCGCCGAGGCACTCACCGATGCCGGACTGCCGCCCGGCGTACTCAACCTGATGATCGGCGACTCCGCCGTCGGGGACGCACTGATCGGCCACGCCGACATCGATGCGATCACCTTCACCGGCTCGACCCGGATCGGCCGGCAGATCGCCGCCGCGGCGGCGGCTCGGGGGGTGCCGGTCCAGGCTGAGATGGGCGGTAAGAATGCCGCCGTCGTCCTCGACGACGCGGACTTCGATCTGGCCCTTGAACAGGTAATGCTGGGCGCTTTTCGCAGCAGCGGCCAAAAGTGCACGGCCACTTCGCGATTGGTCCTCACCGAGGGGATCGCTGATGATTTCCTGGCGGCGCTGATCTCACGAGCCGACACCCTCGCCGTGGGCGATCCCAGCGTCGAGGCAACCCAGATGGGTCCGGTCATCAGTTCATCAGCGCAGTCGAGCATCATCGCGGGTATCGACACCGCCCGGAAACAGGGCGCTACGGTGTTGGCCGGCGGCGGTGGTTACCGCAACGGCGGACTCGCCCGCGGCCACTTCGTGGCTCCTACCATCGTCGAACTGACGCAACCGGCCGATATCTGGACCGAAGAACTGTTCGGACCGGTGCTGGCGGTGCGGCGCGCCGGCGGGGCCGAGGAGGCATTCGCGTTGGCCAACGACAGCGTGTTCGGACTCTCGGCCGCGGTGTTCACCCAGGATCTCACCCGGGCCCTGCAGGCCATTGACTGTGTTGACGTCGGAGTGCTGCACATCAATTCCGAGTCTGCAGGAGCAGACCCGCATGTTCCCTTCGGTGGCGCAAAACGCAGCGGCCTAGGCCCAAAGGAACAGGGCGGCGCGGCGCGAGAGTTCTTCACCCACACCACGACGGTGTATGTGCGCGGCGGTACCCCGAACGCCTGAGTCAGTGCACGCCGTCCATCAGAGCACTGATGCGTGGTGCCAATACCCACACAACCGCCCCGATAACGACGGCAACGGATCCGATGATCCCGAAATAGGCGAACTCGTGGGCCGGGTCGTAGTAGCGGGCCAGCACGCCAGACATCGCCGTACCCAGGCCGACCGAGAAGAAATACAGCGCCATCATCTGCGCCCGGAAAGCTTCGGGTGCCAGTTGAGTGGTGACCGATAGACCGATCGGCGAGAGCAGGAGTTCTGAGATCGCGAATCCGGCCATGACGACCACCACGAAGAGCACCGGAACCGACCGGCCGGAAGTACCCGCCATCGCCATGAACGCCAGAAACGCCAGACCCATGCCGATCACGCCGTAGGCGAACTTGCGTGGGGTGGTCGGCGCCCGGCGACCAAGTTTGGTCCACATCACCGCGAACACCGGCGACAGGACGATGATCCACACCGGCTCGATCGAACCGATCCAACTCGAGGGCGCCGTCCAGCCGAAGATCGACCAGTTCATCCGCTCGTCGGAGTAGATGGCGAGCACGGTGAAGATCTGCTGAAACAGCGACCAGAACACGGCGTTGGCGATGAACAGTGGGATGAAGGCGCGAACTCGGGTGCGTTCCACCGAATCCACCCGTGCACTGGTCAACATCAGGATGAAGTAGCTGAGCGAAGCGATGATGATCAATCCTGTGGTGACCTGAGACAGGTTGGCCAGCTTCACCACACCGGTCGAAAATCCCAGACCGATCACGCCCAGGACCACCCCCGCCAGCAGGACAGACCACCCGCCAGAGCGCTTGGCGCGTCAGGGGATTCGGAACCGTTCGACCATGCATGCCCAAATTCCGGCGGAAGATCACGTACTGAGTCAGCCCGAGGGCCATCCCGATCGCTGCGGCCCCAAAGCCAAAGTGGAATCCGAGGCTGGTCTGCAGCAACCCGGTGATCAGCGGCCCGGAAAAAGCGCCAAGGTTGATGCCCAGGTAGAACAGCGTGAAACCGCCGTCGCGACGTGGATCACCCTTGTCATAGAGCGTTCCGAGGAGCGACGAAGCGTTGGCCTTGAGCGCACCCGCGCCCAGAGCGATCAGCACCAAGCCGACCGTCACCCCGCTCAGACCGGGCAGAATCGCCAGCGAGATGTGACCGCACATGACGACGACGCCGCCGTAGAACGCGGTCCGTTCCATCCCCAGCACCCGGTCGGCCATCCACCCGCCCAGCACGGTGGAGAGGTAAACCAAACCGCCGTAGGCACCGACGACGCCGGCGGCGGTCGCCTTGGGCAAGCCCAATCCACCGTCGGTCACCGAGTAATAGAGGTAGTACCCGAGGATGGTGAGCATCCCGTAGAACGAGAAACGCTCCCATAACTCGACACCGAAGAGGTTGACCAGCCCGACGGGATGGCCGAGCCAGGTGCGTCGCGTCGATATCTCCGGCTGCGATATCTCCGACCGCCCAGCGAGTTCACTCACCCCGATCACCCTAGACTTCTCTTCGTGAAAGTCGTCCTGTGAAAGTCGTCGCGATCCACATCGCACCAGGCAGTCGGCTGACGACTCATGCGGTCGACTCCGTCGTCGCCGAGGCGCGCAAGGGTCTCCTCGGAGATCGGTATCACGGCAGTCGGCACCGTCAGGTCACTCTGCAGTCCCGGGAGTCGCTGGACCTGGCCGCGGCCGATCTTGGCCTGGAATTCGATTCCCACGCGACCCGGCGCAACATCACCGTCGATCGCGGCGAGATTCCGACCGCACCGGGCGTCCGGTTGCGAATCGGCGATGCCGAGTTCGAGGTTGTGCGCGATGCGGCGCCATGCCGTCTGCTCGACGATTGGATCGGTCCGGGTGCGATGGTGGCACTGCGGGGCAGGGCCGGGTCGGCGTTGCGGGTTCTGCGGTCGGGAACGATCCGGGTGGGCGACAGCGTCACGATCACCAGCACGGTGATCACCACCCAGTGACACCCGTACTGTTCGGGTTCGTCACCGGCTTGAGCCTGATCGTGGCGATCGGTGCGCAGAACGCGTTCGTCCTGCGGCAGGGCATCCGCAACGAGCACGTCCTGCCGGTGGTAGCACTCTGCGCCGTCTCGGACCTGCTACTGATCATGGCCGGCGTCGCGGGCGTCGGGGCACTCGTCGCCGCGCATCCGCAACTGCTGACCGTTGCCCGATACGGCGGTGCGGCATTCCTGCTGGGGTACGGCCTGTTGGCCGCCCGCCGCGCGATACGACCGACCACCCTGACACCGAGCGACGCCGGACCGGGGAGCCTGACGTCAGTACTGCTGACCTGTCTGGCACTGACCTTTCTCAACCCACACGTCTACCTCGATACCGTGGTCCTGCTGGGAACACTGGCCGCCCAGCAGGGCGAGGCGCGGTGGCGTTTCGGTGCCGGGGCGGCGACGGCCAGCGTGGTCTGGTTCTTCAGCCTCGGGTTCGGGGCGCGCCGGCTGGCCGGCCTGTTCGCCAGCCCGGCAACGTGGCGGGCTCTGGACGGGCTGATCGCGCTGACGATGATCGCGCTCGGCAGCTGGATGGCTTTAGGGTGAAATGCGATGCCCGCCGGGCGTGCTGGCCCACACACTGAGTTGGGCATCGTGCTTGGATGAAACTCGTGACCGGTGACGTCGAGACAACGCCGGAGGCGCCAGGGTTCGCGCGCGTCGGCAGCCTCTACTACCCCGTGCTGGTCGCTGTCTTCACCGCCCTGGTCATCATCTCCAACGTCGCGGCCACCAAGGGCGTGGCGTTCGGACCGATCATCACCGACGGCGGTTTCATCGTCTTCCCGCTGACCTACATCATCGGCGACGTGCTGGCGGAGATCTACGGATTCAGGGCGGCCCGGCGTGCGATCATCCTCGGCTTCGCGATGAATGCTCTTGCGGCTCTGGTCTTCTGGGTAACGGTCTATCTGCCGGCCGCTGACTTCTATCCAAACCAGGAGCATCTTGCCAACGTTGTGGGGGCCTACACCCAGTTGATCGCCGCGGGCCTTGCCGGGTTCCTCGTAGGGCAGACCATTAACGCCTGGGCCGTTGTGAAGATCAAGGAACGCACAAGGGAGAAACACCTCTGGGCCCGGCTTGTCGGTTCGACATTCGCCGGTCAACTCGGCGACACCCTGGTCTTCTGTGCCATCGCCGCCCCGGCGATCGGAATCACCACTTTCGCCGACTTCGCCACCTACGCGACACTCGGCTGGGTGTACAAGACCGCGGTCGAGGTCCTGCTGCTGCCCGTCACCTATTCGCTGATCGGCTACATCAAGCACCGCGAGCCGACCTACACCGCCCTGGTGTGATGAGCGCGCCGACGATCCGCGACTACGGCGATCGGGCGCTCCTGCTTGAGTACGACTCCACGGCCGAGGTTCTCGCCTCGACCGCAGCACTGCGTGCGGCGGGCCTTCCCGAGGTGGCCGACATCGTCCCCGGCGCAAGAACGGTGTTGGTGACGCTGACCGACCCAGCGCAGCAGGCCGCGGCGCGGACACGGCTGGCGACGGTCGACTTCACCACCCCGGCGGACCCGGCGCGGCCCGGTCCGGGCGATGCGGTGATCGACGTGATCTACGACGGCGCCGATCTCGCTGAGGTGGCGGCGCTGTTGACGATGACTGTCGCCGACGTGATCGACGCCCACACCGGGACGCCGTGGCGGGTCGGATTCGGTGGATTCGCGCCCGGATTCGCCTACCTCGTCGACGGCGACAGTCGGCTATCGGTTCCCCGCCGGACCCAGCCCCGAACCCGGGTACCCGCCGGTTCGGTCGCATTGGCCGGCGAGTTCAGCGGGATCTACCCGCGGGAGTCGCCGGGCGGGTGGCAACTGATCGGCCGTACCGAAGCGGTGCTGTGGGATGTCGAGCGGACCCAACCGGCTCTCCTGACACCCGGCATGTGGGTGACCTTCCGTGCGGTGGACGCTCCATGATCGGCCCCCCATGATCCGCCTTGAGGTGTGCGAAACGGGGCCGCTTGCCCTGGTGGAGGATCTCGGTCGAGCAGGTCTTGCCCATGTCGGCGTCACCCGGTCCGGTGCCGCCGACCGGCGCGCCCACCGACTGGCCAACCGGTTGCTCGCCAACGCCGAAGACCGAGCCACGATCGAGATCACTTTCGGTCAGTTCAGCGCCCGGGTACTCGGCGGCGGTCTGGACATCGCCGTCACCGGTGCTGAAGCTCAGCCGGCGATCGACGGAATCCCGTTCGGCGTCAACAGCGTTGCCCGCATTCGAGAAGGCCAGGTGATCTCGCTGGGGACGCCGCGCTCCGGGGTGCGCAGCTATCTCGGCGTCCGCGGCGGCTTCGCGGTGGCTCCTGTGCTCGGCTCGCGCAGCTACGACACGATGTCGGGAATCGGACCGCCGCCCCTTCGGCCGGGTGATGTTCTGCCGGTCGGTGAGCCAGTGGGGCACTTGCCGGAACTCGATCTGGCGCCGGTGGCCGCGATCCCCGGTGGCCCCGTCGAGTTGCGGTTGCTCCGGGGGCCGCGCGACGACTGGTTCATCGACCCCGACGCGCTGGTGCGCACCACGTGGATGGCATCACCGGCCAGTGACCGCATTGGTCTGCGGCTTGCCGGGCCGGGGCTGGAACATCGGTGGCCGGGGCGACAGCTTCCCAGCGAGGGCACCGTTCGCGGCGCGGTGCAGGTCCCGCCGGACGGACAGCCGATCATTCTCGGGGTCGACCATCCCGTCACCGGTGGTTACCCGGTGATCGGTGTCGTCATCGACACCGACACCGACCGGATCGCCCAAGTTCGCGGTGGCCAGCAGTTGCGTCTCGTCTGGGCATCGGGACCCGGAAGACATCGCGACGAGTAGTGACTAGCATCGAGACCAGTAGTGTGATTCTCAACACTGTCGAGGAGTCCCGATGTCGAAGGCCGCTGAACTCGCCGAACTGCACCAGCACATCGGAAGCCTGCGCCGGTGCGTCAACGCTCTGCACGACCGCTTCGGCGATGCCCCAGAGATGCGGCGCGTCATCTTAGATACCGAGCGAATACTCGTTGACCTGGAACTTCTCGAGATGGATGCCGGTGAACTGGAACTGGCGACGCACGCCGGGCCGTTCACCGGCGAGAAGATCCAGGTGCCCGACACACCGTACGACCGAGAGTTCTGGCGCGACGTCGATGACGAAGGTGTGGGCGGGCACAACAGGCGCTGACCCACCAGTCAACGGGTGCCTTCACCGCGGTGTAACCTGCCCCAAACTGACCTGAAGGATCACCGCAGATGAGCGCACCCACCGCGAACCGGCGAGGAACCGGCGTCTTCTCGCCGGGCCGGGCCGAGATCTCGCAGAAAACACTGCGCACCGACAACTGGTGGAAGTCCCCCATCCTCACCGATCTGGGATTTGCCGCATTCGTGATCTACGCGACGGTGCGGGCGTTCCAACGGGACAACTTCTTCGTCGAGAAGTACCACTACCTGACGCCGTTCTACTCGCCGTGCATGAGCGTCAACTGCGGTGAGGCCAGCGGTTTCTGGCCTCAGATTCTTCCCGGCACCGGCCTGCTGTCGTACCTGCCCTACGCGTTGTTCTCGCTGCCGTTCCTGCTGCTGTTCCGGCTGACCTGCTACTACTACCGCGGCGCCTACTATCGCTCGGTCTGGCAGTCGCCCACCGCGTGTGGCGTCGCCGAACCGCACGCGACATACACCGGGGAAACGCGATTCCCGCTGATCATGCAGAACCTGCATCGATACTTTTTCTATGTCGCCGTGATCCTCTCGGTGATCAACACCATCGACGCCGTCAAGGCGATGCACTCACCGACAGGTTTCGGGTTCGGCCTGGGCAATATCTTCCTGTGGGTCAACGTCATCCTGCTGTGGGTGTACACGGTGTCGTGCCACTCCTGCCGGCACGTCATCGGCGGCCGACTCAAGCACTTCTCCAAACACCCGGTGCGCTACAAGTTGTGGACGGAGGTCAGCAGGCTGAACGTTCATCACAAGAAGTTCGCCTGGATCACGCTGGGTACGCTGATGCTCACTGACTTCTACATCATGATGGTGGCCAGTGGCGCCATCTCCGACCTGAGATTCATTGGCTGACTGGGGATTTCCCCTACCGAGTTCTGAAGCGAGGTTCAATGACGCAATCTGATGCTCTTCGGCCGAGTGCCTCATCGGAGATAGAGCGGCATTCCTACGACGTGGTCGTGATCGGTGCCGGCGGCTCAGGTCTTCGGGCGGTGATCGAAGCCCGGCAGCGCGGCCTGCGGGTCGCCGTGGTGAGCAAGTCCCTGTTCGGCAAGGCTCACACGGTGATGGCCGAAGGCGGTTGCGCCGCGGCGATGGGCAACGCCAACTCCAAGGACAGCTGGCAGGTGCATTTCGCCGACACCATGCGCGGCGGCAAGTTCCTCAACAACTGGCGGATGGCCGAGTTGCACGCGCAGGAATCCGCCGAACGGGTCTGGGAACTGGAGACCTACGGCGCACTATTCGACCGAACCGCAGATGGCCGAATCAGCCAGCGCAACTTCGGCGGACACACCTACCCGCGACTGGCGCACGTCGGTGACCGCACCGGCTTGGAGATCATCCGCACCCTGCAGCAAAAGATCGTCTCGCTGCAGCAGGAGGACAAAGCCGAACTCGGCGACTATGACGCGCGCATCAAGGTCTTCGCCGAATGCTCGATCACCGAGTTGATCCTCGACGACACCGGCGGCCAGAACAGGGTTGCCGGAGCCTTCGGCTACTGGCGCGAGACCGGCAAGTTCATCCTGTTCGAGGCGCCCGCGGTGGTCCTCGCCACCGGGGGCATCGGCAAGTCGTTCAAGGTGTCGTCGAATTCCTGGGAGTACAGCGGAGACGGACACGCACTGGCCCTGCGCGCGGGTTCGTCCCTAATCAACATGGAGTTCGTCCAGTTCCATCCGACCGGAATGGTGTGGCCGCTGTCAGTGAAGGGAATCCTGGTCACCGAGGGTGTCCGCGGCGACGGCGGCGTGCTCAAAAACGCCAACGGTGAGCGCTTCATGTTCAACTACATCCCCCCGGTGTTCAAGGGCCAGTACGCCGAGACCGAGGCCGAGGCCGATCAGTGGCTGGTGGACAACGACTCAGCCCGGCGCACCCCGGATCTGCTACCCCGAGACGAGGTCTCACGGGCTATCAACGCCGAGGTCAAAGCCGGCCGCGGCAGCCCGCACGGCGGGGTGTACCTCGACATCGCCTCGCGCATGCCGGCCGAGGAGATCAAGCGGCGACTGCCGTCGATGTACCACCAATTCATCGAACTGGCCGAGGTCGACATCACCGCCGAACCGATGGAGGTCGGACCGACCTGTCACTACGTGATGGGCGGCATCGAAGTGGATCCGGACACCGGAGCGGCCGCCACTCTCGGGCTCTTCGCGGCCGGCGAGTGTTCAGGCGGAATGCACGGATCCAACCGTCTCGGTGGTAACTCGCTGTCGGATCTACTGGTGTTCGGCCGCCGTGCCGGACTCGGTGCGGCGGATTACGTTCGCGCACTCTCACATCGACCCTCGGTGTCCTCCGAGGCGCTGGAGAACGCGACCGCGATGGCCCTGGCACCCTTCACCGGGCCGCAGGGTCAGGCCAAACCGGAGAACCCCTACACCCTGCATGCCGAACTCCAACAGACCATGAACGATCTGGTGGGCATCATCCGAACCGGCACCGAGATCGAAGAAGCGTTGTCGAAGATCGAGGAGTACAAACGCCGGTTCCGCAACATCGAATCCGAGGGCGGCCGCGCGTTCAACCCGGGATGGCACCTGGCGCTGGACATGCGCAACATGCTGTTGGTCAGCGAGTGCGTGGCAAAGGCCTCGTTGGCCCGAACCGAGAGCCGGGGCGGTCACACCCGCGACGACCACCCGAAGATGGATTCGCAGTGGCGTCGCACCCTGCTGGTGTGCCAAGCCGCGAACAATGACCCCGTGGTACCGGACATCAGCGTCACCAAGGAGCCACAGCCGCCGATGCGAGAGGATCTACTCGCACAGTTCGATATCGAGGAACTGGGCAAGTACTACACCGACGAAGAACTCGCGGCGCACCCGGGACGAATGGAGGAACGTCGATGACCTACCTGGCGAAACTGAAGGTGTGGCGCGGCGACGACGGCGGCGGTGAACTACGCGACTTCGCCGTCGACGTCAACGACGGCGAGGTCATTCTCGACGTCATCCACCGCCTGCAGGCCGAACAGGCCCCTGATCTGGCAGTACGGTGGAACTGCAAGGCCGGAAAGTGCGGGTCCTGTTCGGCCGAAATCAATGGTCGCCCGCGGCTGATGTGCATGACGAGAATGTCGACCTTCGACGAGTCCGAGACGATCAGCATCACGCCACTGCGGGCGTTCCCGGTGATCCGTGACCTGGTCACCGACGTGTCGTTCAACTACGAGAAGGCTCGGGAGGTTCCGGCTTTCGCCCCACCCAAGGATCTCCAGCCCGGCGAGTACCGGATGGCTCAGATCGACGTGGAGCGCTCACAGGAGTTCCGCAAGTGCATCGAATGCTTTCTTTGTCAGGACGTCTGCCATGTGGTGCGCGACCACGAGGAGAACAAGAAGTCCTTCGCCGGCCCACGTTTTCTCATGCGCACCGCCGAGTTGGACATGCACCCCCTCGACACCCTGGACCGCCAGGAAATGGCCCAGGAGGATCTCGGTCTCGGGTACTGCAATATCACTAAGTGCTGCACCGAGGTGTGCCCCGAGCACATCAAAATCACCGATAACGCGATCATCCCGATGAAGGAGCGCGTCGCCGATCGCAAGTATGACCCGGTCGTCTGGCTGGGGAACATCCTCTTCAAGCGAACGTAGGTTCGCTAGCCATCCAGTCGGCGAAATGTGCTGCGGTGAAACACGATCGGCGTGACATCGCCGTGTACTACGACCTCGCGGATCCGTAGTAAAACGATGGTGTGATCGCCGGCCGGAACCAAGCGCTCGATCTCAGTCTCCAGCCAGACACAGGTACCGGTGACGAAAACGGCACCCGCCTCGGAGGTCACCGTGTCCAATCCGGCAAATCGGTCGCCGGTCTTGGCGGCCAGAGAACGGACCGCCTCGTCATGGCCGTCGGCGAGCACGCTGATGCCCAACGCCGGCAACTTCTCAAGTCGCGGCCACGTCGTCGAGGCATTCTGGACGCAGAACGACACCAGCGGCGGGTCCAGCGAGACAGGAACGAACGTGCTGACGGCCATCCCCATTCGCTGTCCCGCCTCCTCGGCGGCGATGGCGATCACACCGGACGGGAAGTGGCCGAATGCCTCCCGCAGGGCTGCCGGGCTCAACTCTGCCTTGCTCATAACGCCTCTATCCTCACACTCCTCCTCGGCCGCGACTTTCCGGAATCGGAATCTCCGAAATAGCCCGCGCACCAGTGACGTGCGGTGGATCACACCAGTCTTGCGTTCCCATCACCGGACGGTATAGTTGAGGCGGTTACTGGTGGGTAACTTAGAGTTAAGTACCCAACCCGGAAGTGGCGTTCTCATCAAGGAGGAATAGTGGGCCACTACAAGAGCAATGTTCGCGATCAGGTGTTCAACCTGTTCGAGGTATTCGGACTGGATAAGGCCCTCGGCGAGGGAGCGTACAGCGACCTCGACGTCGACACCGCGACCGAGATGCTCGGTGAGCTGGCGCGACTGTGCGAGGGGCCGGTCGCGGAGTCCTTCGCCTACGGCGACCGCAATCCGCCGGTATTCGACCCCAAGACTCACACGGTGACGCTGCCCGAACCCTTCATCGCATCGATGCGTGCGTTTATCGACGGCGGTTGGGACCGGGTCGGCGTCCTTGAGGAACTCGGCGGCGTACCGGTTCCGAAGGCCCTGTTGTGGGCGCTGCACGAGCACGTCCTGGGTGCCAATCCGGCAGTCTGGATGTACGCCGGCGGCGCCGGTTTCGCCCAGATCTTCTACAACCTGGGCACCGAAGAACAGAAGAAGTGGGCGGTGAACGCGGCCGAGCGTGGCTGGGGTTCCACCATGGTGCTGACCGAGCCGGATGCCGGTTCCGACGTCGGTGCCGGCCGGACCAAGGCCGTCAAGCAGGAGGACGGCTCGTGGCACCTCGACGGCGTGAAACGATTCATCACCTCCGCGGACTCCGGCGACGTGTTCGAAAACATCCTCCACCTGGTCCTCGCCCGCCCCGAAGGCGCCGGCCCGGGCACCAAGGGACTCTCACTGTTCGCGGTGCCGAAGTACCTGTTCGACTTCACCACCGGTGAACCCGGCGAGCGAAACGGCGCCTTCGTCACCAACGTCGAGCACAAGATGGGCCTGAAAGTCTCCGCCACCTGCGAACTGACCCTGGGTCAGCACGGCGTTCCGGCCAAGGGCTGGTTGGTCGGCGAGGTTCATGACGGCATCGCGCAGATGTTCGAGGTGATCGAGCAGGCCCGAATGATGGTGGGCACCAAGGCAATCGCCACGCTGTCCACCGGCTACCTCAATGCGCTGGACTACGCCAAGACCCGGGTACAGGGCGCGGATCTGACCCAGATGACCGATAAAACCGCGCCACGGGTGACCATCACCCACCACCCGGACGTGCGTCGTAGCCTGATGACACAGAAGGCCTACGCAGAAGGGCTGCGGGCGCTGTATCTCTACACGGCGACCTTCCAGGACAAAGCGGTGGCCAAGGCGGTCCAGGGCGTGGAACCCGATCTGGCGGCCAAGGTCAACGACCTCCTGCTGCCCATCGTCAAAGGTGTCGGCTCCGAGCAGGCCTACGCCAAACTCACCGAGAGTCTGCAGACCTTCGGTGGTTCGGGCTTCCTGCAGGACTACCCGATCGAGCAATACATCCGCGATGCCAAGATCGACTCGCTCTATGAAGGCACCACGGCCATCCAGGCGCAGGACTTCTTCTTCCGGAAGATTATTCGCGACAAGGGCGTGGCGCTGGCCCATGTGGCCGGCCAGATCGAGGAGTTCGTCACCAACGAGACCGGCAACGGGCGCCTCAAGACCGAACGCGCCTTGCTGGGCAAGGCCCTTGAGGACGTCCAGGGCATGGCGGCGGCGCTGACCGGTTACCTGATGGCGGCGCAGGAAGACGCCGCAAGCATCTACAAAGTCGGACTGGGATCGGTGCGCTTCCTGATGAGCGTCGGCGACCTGGTCATCGGCTGGCTGTTGCTGCGTCAGTCGGCGACCGCCATCGCGGCACTGGACGCCGGCGGCGCCGACGCCGACCGGCACTTCTACGAGGGCAAGATCGCGGTGGGTTCCTTCTTCGCCAAGAACTTCCTGCCCCTTCTCACCGGAATGCGTCAGGTGGTCGAGTCGGTGGACAACGAGGTCATGGAGCTCGACGAAGCCGCTCTCTAGAGGTGGTTCGCTAGAATCGCCACTTGCTGAGCAATCCGAACCATTCGGGATCGGTGACGGCAGCCTCGGCCAACCGGCAACCTCTGCCACAACTGCCACGTCGACCGGCCATGCCAGGGCGCCCGACCTGCCCTGACTCGGCCGCGACGCCCGGCCGTTGCGATTGCAACACACTTGACGGGGAAAATTTGCTACCGTCGCTGCTGTGGCGGTGCCCGACTTCAGGAAAGCCGTCAGCGGAAGTCGGGGCACGTTAGTTAACTTCGTCGGCCCGTTCACCAAAACGGGCGGCTTCTACGCACGCTCGTGGCGCGACTTCCTCGGCGGTGAGCGCGACGATCTTCCGGTGGCGCGTCCCACCCTGTCGCTGGCAAGCCACGCCCTTCGCGACGAACTCATCCTGGTGGGTCTGCTGTGGCGACGCCCGGTCAGTGATCCCGGCGTCCACGAACAGATCAACGAGGAGGTGCGTGCGGCGACGAAGTTCTACCGCAAGAAAGGGTGGCTGACCAAGCCGCAGGGCTTCTTCCCGGCTCCGCAGGCGCCGACTGATTTCGAGATCCGCTCCTACACCAGTCGCAACCGCTCCCACGAGAGAATCTCCTTCGATAGCGGCTACGCGCCCCACCCTGACGAACCAGGGGCCGAACGCTGGATGAGCTACGCAAGCAATCAACGGATGTACGCGATGATGCTGCGCCACACCGCTGAACCCCGGCCCTGGATGGTGTGCGTACACGGAACCGAGATGGGTCGCGCCGGGCTTGATCTGACGATTTTCCGGGCCTGGCATCTGCACGAGGATCTGGGTCTGAATGTGATCCTGCCGGTGCTGCCCCTGCACGGCCCTCGATCCCGGGGGCTGCCGAAGAGTGCGGTGTTCCCGGGCGAGAACATGATGGACGACTTTCACGGCACCGCGCAGGCCGTGTGGGACATCCGCCGGATCATGGCCTGGATCCGGGCCGAGCAACCCGGCGCCAAGATCGGCCTGAACGGAATCTCCATCGGCGGTTACGTCTCGGCCTTGGTGGCCAGCCTCGACGACGACCTGACCTGTGCCATCCTCGGGGTGCCGCCGGCCGATCTGATCGATCTGCTGGGCCGGCACTCCGGACTGTCCCGCGGCGACCCCCGTCTTGAGACGCTCGAGTTGGCCCGGCCGATCGGCCGCATGGTTTCACCGCTGTCGATGCCACCCAAGGTGCCGCCGAAGGGTCGGTTCATCTACGCGGGCGTGGCCGACCGGATCGTGCACCCACGTAAACAGGTGCTCGCCCTCTGGGAGCACTGGGGCAGGCCCGACATCGGGTGGTATCACGGCGGACACACCGGATTCTTCGAATCGCGGCCGGTTCAGCGCTACGTTGACGCCGCGGTATTTCAGTCCGGACTCCGCGACGCCACTTCTCAACCGAAGGGTAAGGGCACACCGAAGGGATAGCAGCCCTCATGCTTCGAGGATGGCGGTCACGCCCTGGCCGCCGGCGGCGCAGATCGAGATCAATCCCCGCACCGGCCTAGAGGTCTGGGCTTTCTTCGCGGCGAGTTGTTTGGCTAACTGGGCCACGATCCTGGCCCCGGTGGCCGCGAACGGGTGACCGGTGGCCAGCGATGAGCCGTTGACGTTCAACCTGCTGCGATCGATCGGCCCCAGCGCGGAGTCCAGACCCAACCGCCCGGTGCAGTACTCATCTGATTCCCAGGCCTGCAGATGCGCCAGCACCACCGAGGCGAATGCCTCGTGAATCTCGTAGAAATCGAAGTCTCCCAACCGAAGTCCGTTGCGGGCCAGCAGTCGCGGCACGGCATAGGTCGGTGCCATCAGCAGGCCATCGGTGCCGTTGACGTAATCCACCGCGGCGGTCTCGGAGTCGACGAAGTAGGCCAGCGGGGTCAGCGAGTTCGCCTGCGCCCAGTCCTCACTCGACAGCAGCGCCACCGAGGCGCCGTCGGTCAGCGGCGTGGAGTTGCCGGCGGTCATGGTCGCGTCGCCGGCCTTGACCCCGAACACCGGCCGCAACGTGGCCAACTTCTCCGCGGTGGAATCAGGCCGCAGGTTGTCATCGCGGTACAACCCGAGGAACCCGGTGACGAGATCATCGAAGAACCCGCGGTCATAGGCGGCCGCGGCATTGCGGTGGCTGGCCGCAGCCAACTCATCCTGGTCGCTTCGTTTGATGCCCATCTGTTTGGCCGTGATCGCGGCGTGCTCACCCATGGACAAACCGGTCCGCGGCTCACCGTTGGTGGGGATCTCGACACCGAGTGCCGCCGGCACCCGGCCGGCCAACTTGATCCGGTCCAGCGTGGAACGCGAGCGCCGCACCGCCAGCAGCGAACGCCGCAGGTTGTCCCCCAGGCCGATCGGGGCGTCCGAGGTGGTGTCCACACCACCGGCGGCCGCCACCTCGTAGCGGCCCGCTGCGATACCGTCGGCGGCGGCGATCGTCGCCTGCAAACCCGTTCCGCAGGCCTGCTGCAGATCGAACGCCGGGGTATAGGGCGACAGCGGGCTACCCAGCACGCATTCGCGCATCAGGTTGAAGTCCCGGCTGTGCTTGAGCACCGCGCCGCCGATCACCGCGTCGAGGCGCGCGCCACCGAGTCCGAAACGATCTGCCAGACCCGTCAGCACGGCGGTGAACATGTCCTGGTTCGAGGCTTGTGCGTAGGCGCCGTCGGATCGTGCGAACGGAATGCGGTCGCCGCCGAGCACGACGACCCTGCGATGTTTCGTTGTGGCCACGTTCGGCAAGACTAGACCCGTCCGGACCGTGCCACCTGCACTCTGGCGTACGTTATCGGACGTGGCTTCCGACCTCGTCTCCCAGGTGATCACGTCCGCGCCGGGGTCGTTCCTGGCCAAACAGTTCGGCCTGCCGGCACCGGAGACCCTGCGCCGCTACCGGCCCGGCGAGCCGCCGCTGGCCGGCGCGCTGCTGATCGGCGGCGACGGCCGGTTAGCCGAGGCGTTGCGGGCAGCACTGGCCGACGACTACGACATTGTGGGAAACAATCTCGGCGGACGCTGGGCGGACACCTTCGGCGGTCTGGTCTTCGACGCCACCGCCGTCACCACACCGGCCGGCTTGCGGGATCTGTTCAAGTTCTTCACGCCGCTGCTGCGCAATCTCGGACCCTGCGCGCGCGTCGTCGTGGTGGGTAACACCCCCGACGAGGTCGACGACGCGGACGAACGCATCGCCCAGCGGGCATTGGAGGGCTTCACTCGGTCGCTGGCCAAAGAGATGCGCCACGGCGCCACCGTCGCACTGGTCTACGTCTCCCCCGCTGCCGGGCCCGCCGCCAGCGGCTGCGAGTCGACGATGCGCTTCATCCTGTCCGCCAAATCGGCCTACGTCGACGGCCAGGTGTTTCGAGTCGGTGCCGCCGAATCGTCGGCGCCCACCGACTGGAACACGCCGCTGGCCGGGATGGTCGGCATCGTGACAGGTGCGGCTCGCGGGATCGGCGCCGTCATCGCCGAGGTGTTCGCTCGCGACGGTGCCCAGGTGGTGGCTGTCGACATCGAGGATTCCGCGCGGACCCTCGAGCAGACGGCGACCCGTGTCGGCGGCACCGCGCTGGCGCTCGACGTCACCGCGCCTGATGCCGTCGAGCGCATCAGCGCGCACTTACGCGAGCATCACGGCGGCAGGGCCGACATCATGGTCAACAACGCCGGAATCACCCGCGACAAACTCCTTGCCAATATGGACGACGGGCGGTGGGATGCGGTGATCGCGGTGAATCTGCTCGCCCCGCTGAGGCTCACCGAGGGGTTGATCGATAACGGATCCATCGGTACCGGAGGCCGGGTGATCGGACTGTCGTCGATGGCGGGGATCGCGGGCAATCGCGGCCAGACCAACTACGCCACCAGCAAGGCGGGCATGATCGGTATCACCGAGGCGCTGGCGCCATCGCTGGCAAGCAGGGGCATCACGATCAATGCCGTGGCGCCGGGATTCATCGAGACCGCGATGACCGCGGCGATCCCGCTGGCCACGCGAGAAGTTGGCCGCCGCCTCAACTCGCTCTATCAGGGCGGGCAGCCCGTCGACGTTGCCGAAACCATCGCCTATTTCGCCAGCCCGGGCTCAAATGCCTGCACCGGGAACGTGATCCGGGTCTGTGGTCAGGGGATGTTGGGAGCCTGATCGCGATGAACAACCTTGTGCGTGCGGCCCTCGGCGCGCTGCCGTTGATCGCTCGCGGAGACCGACTTCCAGACCGGACGCTCACCGCCGACGATGTCGCGATCGATCGCTGCGACGTGGCCGCCTACGCCTCAGTCACCGGACTGCGCTACGGCGACACGGTGGCACTGACCTTTCCGTTCGTGCTGACCTACCCGGTGGTGATGGAGTTGGTTACCGGTTTCGACTTTCCGTTCGCCGCGATGGGCGCGGTGCACATCCAGAACCAGATCACCAGGTATCGGCCGATCGCGGTGACCGACGTCGTCAATATCAGCGCGCATGCCGAAAATCTTCGTGAACACCGAAAGGGCCTCTTGGTTGACGTCGTGAGCCGGGTGTCCGTCGGAAACGAGCTCGCCTGGGATCAGGTCACGACCTTTCTGCATCAGCAACGCACCAGTCTTTCCGCGGAGCCCGGGCCGGAGCCGCCCAAACAGTTGAAGCTGCCGCCACCGAACGCCGTTGTGCGGATCACCTCGCGACAGATCCGCCGATACGCCTCGGTGGGCGCCGACCACAACCCGATCCACACCAGCCGTATCGGGGCTAAGCTGTTTGGCTTCCCCAGGCCGATCGCACATGGGATGTTCAGTGCCGCAACAGTTCTGGCGAACATCGAAGGACAGCTTCCGGACGCCGTCAGCTACACAGTCAAGTTCGGTAAACCGGTCTTCCTCCCGGCGGTCCTCGGCCTCTACACCGATCGGGTGGATCGCGGTTGGGATATCACGCTGCGGGATCTGACCAAGGGCTACCCGCATCTCACCGGTTCGGTGCGGGCACTCCCTTGAGTCCGCGCCAAAACAGGTTGATCAACTGCTCGGCGGCTTCCTCGACATCGGCGTCACCAACACTGACGCGGGTTGCGACCGCCTCACCGGCCCCCACCAAGGCAACCGACATCATGTGAAAGTCGTTATCGGGATCAGGGTTTCGGGTTCCGGTCTCCAGCAATCGGGCCACCAGATCGATGATCTTTTCGCGGCCCTCGCGGATGGTGTGCGCAAAAGCCTGCGAACTGGTGGCCTGGGAATAAAGCACGATCCACGATGCCCGGTTGGCGTCGATGTAGTGCAAAACCGAGCCGATTGTTCTGCGCAGCAACTCGTGCGGGGTCTGCTTCAGGTCGATGTCGGCGCGGATTGCCTCGACGAAGCGGCTCAACTCCCGGCTCAGACAGGCGCCGAACAGTTCCTCCTTGGAGCCGTAGTACAGGTAGAGCATCGGCTTGGAGATTTCCGCCTCGGCGGCGATGGCGTCCATCGACGTCTCGTGATAGCCGTTGGCGGAGAACAGTTGTACGGCGGCGTCGAGCATCTGTTGTTCGCGGACCGCCCGCGGAAGCCTCTTGGTGCCGCCGGCCCCACCGGCCACGGTTAGCCGCCGCAGCGCGCGCTGGGGCCCTTGACGCCGGCGAGCCGCAGCACAGAGCCCTCTACCGCGGGCATCGCCAGCTCACCGGAGCCGACCGCACTCTCCAACCGATCCAGCACCGCCGGCACCTCGTCGGTGGTGATCCACAGCGCCACGTCGGTACCGGCCTGCAGTGCCCGCAGCACTGCCTCGGCAACGCCATAGCGCGACGAGATCGCAGCCATGGAGGACAGGTCATCGCTGAACACCAGGCCGTTGAAGCCCGGTCCGCCGTAACCGCCGCTGCGCAGCAGGTTCACCGCGGCGGCACTGAGGCTGGCCGGGTTGTTGCCGGTCAGGCCGGGCACCTCGAGATGTCCCATCATGACCGCGACCGGCGCCTCGGCGACCAGCGTGCGGTAGGGCACCAGGTCGCTTTCCATCAGGTCCGACAGCGGCGGAGTGGTCACCACCCCGGCGGTGTGCGAGTCACCGGAGCCGGAGCCGTGGCCCGGGAAGTGTTTGAGCACCGGCAGCACACCGGCATCGCGCAGACCTCGGGCGAACGCCCCGGCATAGGTCGTGACGGTGGCCGGGTCGCTGGAGAAGGACCGGTCGCCGATGACGGTGTTGGCGGCCTGGGCAGAAACATCGACGACGGGAGCGAAGTCCACCGTGATGCCCAGGCCTCGCATCTGAGCGCCCCGGCCCAGGGCGAGTTGGTAGACCTGTTCGGGGGTCTGGGTCTGTGCCAGCGTGCGCGCCGACGGTGCCGGTCCGATCAGTGACGACAGCCGCGAAACGCGGCCGCCCTCCTCGTCGACGCTGACCGCCAATGGCAGCGGACCGAGATTCGCGATCCCGGCCAACGACCCGTCGGTCAGCATCGACAGGTCCGTCCAACTGCCGATCATGATGCCGCCGACGTGATAACCATCGACCACGGCCCGGGCATCGGCCGCGTTGCGAACGCCCACCATGAGTAGTTGGGCCAGCTTGTCGCGGGTCGACAGCGCCGCGATATCACCGCAGAACGGTGCCGCGGGAGCGGCCGGGGCCCCGATGGGCCCGGCCATCGCCGTGACGGAGTCGGACTGCACCGTGCCGGCACCGGCGGCGGGTGCCGACTCGGTACGGGGGGCCGGCGCCGAACAGGCAGCCAGCGCCAGGGGCAAAGCCGTCAACGCCGTCAGTGCACGCGGGAGTAGCCGAGTAAACATCCCCACATGCTGTCATGGCCGCGGCGAGGGTCCAACGCAAGGTCGGGGCCAACTCCCACCGTGCTAGGTTCACCAGCAGTTCTCTGGGCGGCCGATTCCCCGGCCGGTCCTGCCACTACCGCGAGGAGCGCCGATCATGTCCCGGTTCGTGGTGCCAGCCGGAGCCTCGCTGGTGGTCGGGTTGTTGCTGGGAGCCGCGTCGGTGTTCGGCGTGACGCTGATGATCCAGCAGGACACCAAGCCACCGCTGTCCGCTGGCGACCCCGCGTCGTCGGTGCTCAACCGCGTCGAGTACGGCAACCGCGGCTAGCCTGAGCACCCTCGCCGCCTCCCCACCTACGGCCTCGCCACCGACGGCCGCGGAGGACACCGCCACCGAATCCCCGCTGTCGCGTCGCTGGCTGGCCGGGATCTTCGCCGCTGCTCTGATGCTGTGCCTGGCCTCCTCACCGGGCCTGATCGCGCCGGACACCAAGCTGGATCTGACCGCAAACCCGCTGCGCTTCCTGGCCCGGGCGGCCAACCTCTGGAACAGCGACCTGCCTTTCGGTCAGGCCCAGAATCAGGCCTACGGCTACCTGTTTCCGCACGGTGCGTTCTTCGCGCTGGGGCACACCCTCGGAGTGCCGGGATGGTTGACCCAACGGCTGTGGTGGGCGGTCCTGCTCACGGTGGGGTGCTGGGGTCTGCTGCGGGTCGCCGAGGCACTGGGCATCGGCACCCGCACGTCACGGCTTATCGGTGCGGTGGCCTATGCCCTCTCGCCCCGGGTGCTGACCACCATCGGTTCCATCTCCTCGGAGACCCTCCCGATGATGCTGGCCCCGTGGGTGCTGCTGCCGGTGATCCTGGCGCTTAATCCCCAGGGTCGTCCGCTCCAGCGGGCCACCGGCGCCAGATCGCTGCGGATGCTCGCCGGCCGCGCCGGCGTGGCCCTGGCGCTGATGGGCGCGGTCAACGCCGTCGCCAGCCTGGCCGCCTGCCTGCCCGCGATCATCTGGTGGGCCTGCCACCGCCCGAATCGGCGGTGGCGACGTTTCACCGCCTGGTGGATGTTGGCCTCACTCCTCGCGGTGACGTGGTGGGTGGTCGCACTCGTGCTGCTCGGCCAGGTAAGCCCGCCGTTTCTGGACTTCATCGAGTCCTCCGGGGTCACCACCCAGTGGACGTCGCTGACCGAGGTGCTGCGCGGAACGTCAGCGTGGACGCCGTTCGTGGCACCCGGGTCCACCGCGGCGTCCTCCCTGGTGTCCCAACCGGTGGCAGTGCTGGCCACCACGCTGGTCGCCGCCGGCGGACTGGCCGGGCTGGCGTTGCGCTCCATGCCGGCGCGCGGCCGACTGGTGACCATGCTGATGGTCGGCCTGGTGTTGCTCACCGCCGGCTATGCGGGCGGACTCGGCGCACCCCTGGCGCATGAGGTTCAGGCATTCCTTGACGCCGCCGGGGCTCCGTTGCGCAACGTGCACAAACTCGAACCGGTGATCCGGATACCGCTGGTACTCGGCATCGCCCATCTGCTGGGCCGAATCCCCCTGCCCGGCAGCGTCTCCCGGCTGGTCTGGGTACAGGCCGTGGCACACCCGGAGAAGGACAGGCGAATGGCTGCCGGGATCGTGGTGCTGACCGCGCTGCTGGTCGCGACGTCATTGGCCTGGACCGGCAGGCTGACCCCGCCGGGCGCATTCCGGGCCATCCCGGACTACTGGCACCAGGCCGCCGACTGGCTCACCGAAAACCATGGTGCCGGCCGGGTACTGGTGGTTCCCGGCGCACCGTTCGCAAACCAGGTCTGGGGCAACAGCCATGATGAACCCCTTCAGGTTCTCGGCGACTTCCCCTGGGGGGTAAGGGATTCCATTCCCCTGACGCCGCCGCAGACGATCCGGGCGCTGGATTCGGTACAGCGACTGTTCGCCGCAGGCCGAGGGTCCGCCGGCCTGGCCGACACCTTGGACCGCCAGGGCATCTCGTACCTGGTGGTGCGCAACGATCTGGACCCCGAGACGTCGCGATCAGCGCGGCCACTGCTGGTGCACCGGGCCATCGCGGGGTCGCCCGGACTGACGAAGGTGGCCGAGTTCGGCGAACCGGTCGGGCCGGGCACCGTCGAGGGCTTCATCACCGACAGCGGTCTGCGCCCGCTTTTTCCCGCAGTGCAGATCTACCGGGTCCGGCCCGCCGGTGCCCTCGACCCCGGCAGGCCGTATTTCGCGGACGCCAACGCGATGGTGCGCGTGGCCGGCGGGCCGGAGTCATTGCTGCGTATCGACGAACGACGCCGCCTGCTCGGCGAGGAGCCGCTGGGACCGATGCTGCTGACCGCCGACGCCCAACGTGCCGGGCTGTCGACACCGCCGGGTCGGGGTGTCATCGTCACCGACACCCCCGTCGACCGGGAGACCGACTACGGCCGCGTCGATGACCACTCGTCGTCGGTGCGTGCCCCCGGTGATCGGCGCAGCACCTTCAACCGGGTACCCGACTATCCGATGCCCGGCGCCCCGCTTGTTGTGGGTTCGTGGTCGGGCGGAAGGCTGTCCGCATCAAGTTCCTCCTCGGATGCCACCACTCTGCCCGCGGTGGCACCCTCCAGCTCCCCGGTAGCGGCGGTGGACGCCGATCCGGCCACCGCGTGGGTGTCCAACTCGCTGCAGCCGGCGCTGGGACAGTGGTTGCAGATCGACTTCGACCGGCCGGTGACCAATGCGACGGTGACCATCACCCCGAGTGCCACCGCCGTCGGCGCCCAGGTTCGGCGGTTGCAGGTGTCGACCGTCAACGGAACGTCCACGGTGAGCTTCGAGCGGCCCGGTGTGCCGCTGACCGTGGCGCTGCCGTACGGGGAAACCCCGTGGGTGCGGGTCACCGCGGTGGGCACCGACGACGGTTCGACGGGCGTGCAATTCGGGATCACCGACCTGGCTGTCACCCAGTACGACGCATCGGGCTTCGCCCGTGCGGTCGACCTGCGGCACACCGTTGTGGTCCCGCCGCCGCCGCGCGGATCGCCGGTGGCGGCCTGGGACCTGGGATCGGAACTGTTGGGCCGCGACGGTTGCGCCGACGTCGGCGTCGGGGGTTCCGGCGCCGGGGGTTCCGGCGCCGGTGAGTCCGGCGCCAGTGAGTCCGGCACCGGTGTGGTCTGTGCGGCATCGATGGCGGTGGCGCCGGAGGAACCTGTGACGCTGAGCCGGACCTTGAGTGTGCCCACCGCGATGGATGTCACGCCCACCGTCTGGGTGCGGGCCCGACAGGGGCCGCGGCTGGCCGATCTGATCGCCCAGCCCGGCCGGGCTCGGGCGACCGGTGCCGCTGATCTGATCGACGTCGCAGGGTCCGCCTTCGCGGGAGCCGATGGGGACCCGCGAACCTCGTGGACCGCACAACAGGGCGCGGCACAACATCGTTCAGCGCCAACCTTGACGGTCACACTGCCCGTCGCAACGGAGGTGAGCGGCCTTCGATTGATGCAGAGCGGTTCGACGCTGCCCAGCCATCCGACGATGGTGGCGATCGATCTCGGCGACGGCCCCCAGGTTCGCAGGCTCAGTTCCGCACCGGACGCCGGGCCCCAGACGCTCTCCCTGCACCCGCGGATCACCGACACCGTCCGGATCAGTCTGCTTCAGTGGGATGACGTAATCGACCGCACGGCATTGGGTTTCGATCAACTCAAGTCGCCGGGTTTGGCCGAGGTCGCCGTGCTGGGCCCGGACGGCGCACCCATCGCCGCAGCGGACGCGCGAGCGAACCGAGTTCGCGGGATCGAACTGGCCTGCGGGCAGGGACCGGTCATTGCTGTCTCGGGTCGATTCGTGCAGACGTCGGTGTCGACGACGGTGGGCGCGCTACTCGACGGCAGGCCGATCCCGGCGAAAACCTGCGATCCAGCCCCGATCTCGCTGCGTACCGGAACCCAGGAGTTGTTGATCAGTCCGGGTTCGGCCTTCATCGTCGACGGCGTGCAACTGAGCGGACCCCTCAGCGCCGAGATCGCTACGGCGCCAACGACTCCCGCGCCGGTCACTGAATGGACCGCCGATCGGCGGGAGATTAGTCTGGCCCGGTCGCCGATCGCGCGGGTCGTGGTGGTTCCAGAGAGCGTCAACCCCGGCTGGGTCGCGCGGACGCCGGACGGCGCGACGCTGACACCGGTGATCGTGAATGGTTGGCAACAGGGTTGGGTGGTGCCGGCCGGTGCGGTGGGAACCATCACCCTGGGGTTCGCGTCCAACGGCCCGTACCGCGTGGGCCTGCTCGGCGGTCTCGCGCTGCTGCCAGTGCTGCTGATGCTGGCACTGGTGCCACCGCGTCGTCCGGAAACGGCCGGGCCCGCGGCCGCACCCTGGGCGCCTGGCGCGTTGGCCGGCCTCGGGGTGATCGCTGTCGGCGCGGCGATTGCGGGCGTGGGCGGGGTCGCGGTGTTCGGCGCCGCACTTCTGGGCACCCGCCTGCTGCGCCACCGACGCCGATTGTTCGATCGGCTGACGCTGGTGGTGGCCCCGGCCGGACTGATCCTGGCCGGCGCCCTGCTCGCGCGGTATCCGTGGCGCTCAGTCGACGGCTACATCGGTGACTCTGCCTGGGTACAGCTGCCCGCGCTCGTCGCCGTCGCCGCACTGGCCGTCTCCGCACTTGAAAACGACACCGCCGCAAAGCCTTCGACGTAGGGTGCGTCACATGCCGCAGGGTGCCGAAGTGCAGACCGTGAGGGGCCGGATCGCCGCCGGCGACCTTGGAGTCACGCTGATGCACGAGCATGTTTTCGTGCTCTCCCCGGAGATCATGGCCAACCACCCCGAGGGCTGGGGCGATGAACAGGCCCGCGAGGACACCGCGGTCGACAAGCTCAACGCACTCAAAGCCATCGGGGTGGACACCATCGTGGATCCCACCGTGATCGGCCTAGGCCGCTACATCCCACGCATCCAGCGGGTTGCCGCGCGCACCGACCTGCAGATCGTGGTGGCCACCGGCATCTACACCTACAACGAAGTACCGATGTACTTCCACTTCACCGGGCCGGGAACCGCGCTCGGCGGGGCGGAGACCATGACCGACTTGTTCGTGCGCGATATCACCGAGGGCATCGCCGACACCGGCGTCAAGGCGGCGATCCTCAAGTGCGCAACCGACGCTCACGGCCTCACCCCCGGTGTTGAGCGAGTATTGCGAGCGGTCGCTGCGGCGCATCGGGCAACCGGGGTTCCGATCACCACCCACACCCATGCGCATTCCCGGCGCGGACTCGATCAACAGCGCATCTTCGCCGCGGAGGGTGTGGACCTCAGCCGGGTCATCATCGGCCACAGCGGCGACACCACCGACCTGGACTACCTTGAGGAACTGATCGCCGCCGGGTCCTATCTGGGCATGGACCGGTTCGGCGTGGACAACATCCTCAGCTTCGACGACCGGGTCGACACCGTCGCCCGGATGTGTGAACGCGGCCATGCGGCCAAGATGGTGCTGGCCCACGACGCGTCCTGCTACATCGACTGGCTGCCAGAGGCCGCACTGCCGGTGGTCCTGCCGAACTGGCACTACCTGCACATCCACAACGACGTTCTGCCGGCACTACGGCAGCGCGGAGTCACCGAGGAGCAGATCACCACCATGCTGGTCGACAATCCGCGCGACATCTTCTCCCACCGGGGCGGCTACTAATGGCGGCCGACGAGGTTCCGGCGATCGGAACCCAGATCAGTCGCCTTGCCGCCGAGGATCCCGAGGCTGCGGCACTGAGCCACGAGGGCCGGACACTCACCCGGCGACAGTTGGATTCGACTACCAACCGCCTGGCCCGCGCGTACGCCGAACTCGGCGTGCGCCGGGGAGACTACGTCACCATCGCCGTGCCGAACTCGATCGAATGGGTTCAGGCGGTGGTGGCGGTGTGGAAGCTGGGCGCGATTCCGCAGCCACTGTCGTCGCGGCTGCCCGACTCCGAATACGCCGACCTGCTGGACCTCACGCCGCGCGCGCTGCTGGTCGGCCGGCCCGATCCGCGCGGAGTGGTCCGCGCGGTGCCCAGCGACTTCGATCCAGGTGATGTCTCGGATGCCCCGCTGCCGGAAGTGGTTTCGCCGTCGCTGAAGTCAATGGCATCCGGCGGCAGTACCGGCCGACCGAAGTTAATCGAGGCCGGCGGTGACAGCCGCTTCCAGGGTGGCCTGGTGGCGGCGATGATGGGCAACGAGGCGAACGACACCCAGTTGGTGTCGGTGCCGCTGAGTCACAACACCGGCTTCACGTCAGCCACCATAGCGTTGGCGACGGGCCAGCACCTGGTGCTGATGAGCCGATTCGATCCGGCCGAATTCCTGAGGTTGGTCTCCGAGTACCGGGTGAATTACCTGGCGACCGTGCCAACCATCATGCAGCGACTGCTTCCCGTCTACCGCGCCGATCCGGGCGCCTACGATCTGTCATCGATGCGGCGCTGGTGGCACCTGGCCGCGCCCTGCCCACCGGCGATTAAGGAAGCCTGGATCGACATCCTCGGCCCGGAGGTGGTGTGGGAACTTTACGGCGGCACCGAACTCCAGGCGTTGACATTCATCAGCGGCACCGAATGGCTCGACCACCGGGGCTCCGTCGGCCGGGTGGTGTCCGGGGAGATGAAGGTGCTCGACGACGACGGTGCCGAATGCCCGCCGGGGGTAGTCGGGGAGATCTACATGCGTCCCCGTCCCGGGAGTCAGCCCACCTACCGCTACATCGGCAGCACCGCCAAACAACGCTCGGACGCGCTGGGGGCCTGGGACTCCCTGGGCGATCTGGGCTGGTTCGACGCGCAGGGCTATCTGTACCTGGCAGACCGCCGGGTGGACATGTTCACCGTGGGCGGGCGCAACGTCTACCCGGCCGAGATCGAGAACGCGCTGGCCGAACATCCTGCGGTGCTGTCGTGTCTGGTGGTCGGAGTGCCGCACGAGGATCTCGGCCAGGTTCCGCACGCCCTCGTGCACGCCGGATCTGCAGACCTCGATGAGACCGCGGTCGCGGCGTTCGTGGCGCAGCGACTCGCGGCCTACAAGGTTCCGCGCAGTGTGGAGTTCGTCGACACCCCGTTGCGCGACGACGCCGGCAAGGCCCGCCGTACCGAAGTACGCGACGAAGTCATCGCGCGACGGCAGGCTCCGGGTTATCGGTAACCGAACTGTCCAGCGGTGGCGGCGCTGTGCCGCCCGATGCGCTGCGCCGGTATTCCCAGCGCCGCAACGCATTGCGACACGGTGACTCGATCAACGCGTAACTGACCGCGGCCATGGCGTAGCCGAGCAACAGAGTCAGGATCAGAACGACCACGATGTCGCCGTTGAACATGAACGTGCCCACCATCGGAAAAACCATCACCAGTGCCGCGAGGTGCCAGACGAACAGGCCATAGGACCACCGACCCAGCACCACCATGACCGGGCTGCCCAGAATCCGGTGCGGGGTGTCGGGGCGATCGAGCACCAATGGAGCCAGCAGTGCCGCGGCGACGATGGCGCCCATCAGCGTCCGCACCACGAACTGCCCGAGTGTGGCCGGCACCAGATTCTCCGGCCCGGCCAGTGGCGATGCCGACACCAGGTAGGCCACCAGGGCGATCCCGTAGATCGCCCACGGGTTGCGGGCCAGTCGGTGCGGCCATCCGACGTCGCTGACCGTCCATTCCGCCAGCAGCATGCCGGCCGCGAACCACGACGCGTACGCCGGCGGCCAGTTGAGGAAGTTCACCCCGGCCGCCGTCTGAATCGGCAGCAGTCCCCAACCGAGGCTGGCCGCGGCGACCGCCGCGATCACCGGCACCCGCGCCCGGACCGGAAGCCGGTAGGCGAGCGCCGCCAGGATCGGTAGCGCCAGGTAGAAGGTGACCTCCACCGACAGGCTCCACATCTGGGTCAGCCCGGCCGTCAAGGTCAGTGGCACATACACCTGGGTCAGGGTCAGATTGGCCAGCCAGACGGTGGGACTGGCGTGGTTTGCCTCGGGCAGCAACGTCAGGATCACCACGACGGCGAACAGGTAGCCGGGCATGATCCGCACCAACCGCGACCGCAGGTAATGGCCGGTGGCAGGCCGGTGCCGCAATTGGCGGGCGGCCGCCGCGTGCCCGCGCCACAGCAAAAAGCCCGATAGCGCGAAGAACACCGCCACAGCCAGATCGAATCGGTGCAGCAACCGGCCCACCACCCCGCCGGAGGTACCGGTTTGGAACGCGACATGGGTGAGGACCACGCCCATGGCCGCACAGGCCCGCATGCCCTCGACGGCAGGCAGGAAGGCCCGGGTACCACCGACCTGGGCGGCATCACCGACTACCCGATCGGGTTTCACGGCTACCAGTGTGCTCGCGGACCCGTCTGCGGCGATAGATGGGTGCGGCGCAATCCCTCCGGCACCGGGGTTAAGCCGGGTACCTGCTGTTAGGGTCAATCCGATTTGCAGGACAGCTACACCGACAGCGCTAGGAGGCCCGGGCAGCGTGAATCGCGCAAGCATGCTGCGTCTGGGGGCGCTGGCCATCATGAGTCTCGGGGCCGCCCTGCTGACCGCCGCCGCGCTACTGACCACCTACACCGCGGGCAAGATCGCCAAGATTCCGCTCTCCATCGATGAGACCCTGATCAGCAGTGGCACCGGAGCGGCCCTCGACCCGGTGTCGCTGTCGGGAACCCGGTTCGTGGTCGATCAGAACGTCCCCCTGGTCTCCCAGCAGGCGGTCACCGTCGAAACCCCCGCCAATGCCCAGGTGGTCACCCTGCAGGTGGGCACCACCGTCCGGCGCACCGATAAACAGAAGGACGACGGCCTGCTCCTGGCCATGGTCGACACCGCGACACTGGACCGCAGCACAGCCGAGGCGGTGTCCGACGACGAACGCCCCGGTGGTTCGGTGCAGAAACCCCGCACCATCGAAGACGACCGACCATCGACCACCATCGCGCTTCCGCATGAGGGCTTGACGTTCCGGTTCCCGTTCAACACCGAGAAGAAGTCCTACCCGTTCTTCGATGCGATCGCCCAGAGACCGTTCGACGCCAACTACGACGGCGAAGACGACGTGAACGGGTTGACCACCTACCGGTTCACCCAGAACGTCGGCTACGACGCCGACGGGAAACTCGTCGAACCGATCAAGTACGCCTCGCTCTACGACAGAAACGAGGACGGCGAAGTCACCGCGCGCGCCGAACTGTGGGGATTGCCGGGTGACCCCTACGAGCCGGTCACCATGACGCGGTACTACGCCGCCCAGCGCACCTTCTGGGTGGACCCGGTGACGGGGACCGTGGTCAAGGCCACCGAACGCGCCAACCACTACTACGCCCGCGAGGCGCTCAACCCTGAGATGGCGTTGGCCGACTACACGGTGACTTCGACCGAGCAGACGGTCGAGTCCCTGGTGGCCGGAGCGCGCAACGAACGTGACCGGGTGGCGCTGTGGTCCCGGGTACTGCCGATCAGCCTGGCCGCCACCGGACTCGTCCTGCTGATCGGCGCGACCCTGCTGGGCGCGTTCAGCCTGCGTATCGAGTCCGCGCTGGCCGAACATGGCGAGGCAGACATCGCGCTGGGAATCTTCGGGAAGGACGAGACCGGTCCCATGCCCGCCGCGTCGGCGCCGACCGAGAAGATCCCCACCCGGCGACCGGAGCCCCCGCCCGCGCCGCGGTGACGGCGCTGCGGACTGTGCCGCGCTGGGCGGTGGCGGCCTACGCCCTGCTACTGACGCTCGCGGTGACGGCACCCCTGCTCGCCGGCGGGTACCTGCTGTTACGTGACGCCGTGTCCACGCCTCGTTCCTACCTCTCCGACTCTGCCCTGGGTCTCGGCGACTCCGCGCCGCGCGCGGTTCCGCAGGACTTCGCCATCGCCGTCGTGTCGACAGTCATCGACGGCGGTGTGGTGGTCAAGGCAGCGCTGATCGCCGCGGTGTTCCTCGCCGGTTGGGGGGCGGCCCGATTGGCGGGGCAGGTGCTCCCCGAGGCCGGCATGGCCGGCCAGTTCGTCGCCGCCACGGTGGCCGTGTGGAATCCCTATGTCGCCGAACGGTTGCTGCAGGGTCACTGGAGCCTGTTATTGGCCTACGGCTGTCTGCCGTGGGTGGCGGCCGCCGTTCGGCAAGTGCGGGCCGGCCCCGCGGACCGCCGCAGCTGGGCCGCGGTGGTGTTCTGGATCGCCCTGGCCGGCCTGACGCCGACCGGACTGATGCTGGCGGCCACGGTGGCCGCGGTGTGTCTCGCGGTTCCCGGTTCCGGTGTCGGCCGGACGCGCGCCGGCGCCGTGCTGCTGCTGATCGCCGTGGCGGCGGCCCTGCCATGGCTGACCGCGTCGTTCCTCGGCTCCGCACTGGCCGGTTCGCAGTCTGCGGGTCTGGCTCCGTTCGCGGCCCGTGCCGAACCTGGACTCGGCACCCTCGGCAGCCTGGCCGGCCTGGGCGGGATCTGGAACGCCGAAGCGGTACCTGGTTCACGGACAACGGGATTCGCTCTGGTGGCGACACTGGTGTTGCTGGCGGTGGTGGCGTGCGGGTTACCGGCGCTGCTGCGTCGGCGTCCGGTGGAACCGCTGCTGATTTTGGCGGCGGTGACCCTGCTGACGGTGGCGGCGATGGCCACCGGCCCAGGCCTTATGGTGTTGCGCTCGGTGGTCGAGGTGGTTCCCGGCCTGGCCGTGCTGCGCGACGGCCAGAAGTGGATGGCGTTGGCGATGCCGGCCTATGCACTGGCCGGTGCGGGTGCGGTGGTGACGCTGCGGCGCCTGGCACGTCCTGGTCTGATTGCCGTGGCCTGCGCCGCCGCGATCATCGCAGTGCTACCCGACCTCGCCTGGGGAGTGGGCGCACACCTGACGCCGGTGCGCTACCCCGACGGGTGGTCGGCGGTGGCAGCCCGGATCAACGCCGACCCGCAGGATGTCGCAGTGCTGCCGGACGCGACGATGCGGCGATTCGACTGGGCAGGACCGGCGCCGGTGCTCGACCCACTACCGCGGTGGGTTCGCGCCGACGTGCTGTCCACCGGCGACCTTGTGGTCTCCGGACGCATCGTGCCGGGTGAGGGAAATCGCGCCCGCGATGTGCACCGACTGATCGCCGCCGGGGCTGATCGCGCGACGCTGGCTGCCGCCGGGGTCGGCTGGGTGGTCAGCGAGGCTGGCACTGAGGCCATTCCGGGGCTGAACGCCGACTACGCCGACAACGATCTGACGCTCTATCGCATCGGTGGAGTGGATCGTCCGGTGCCGCACTGGAAACGGATCGCGGTCATCATTGCCCACCTGGTCTGGGCCGCCATGCTCGTCGGTAGCGCAGCGGTGCTGGCGGCGACGAGTGCCCGGCGGGGCCCTCAGTCCTGAGGGTGTCCGTGGCGACGGCGATAGTCCTCATCGAGGTGGGCATCGCGCCGGCGGTCCTCGGCGTCGACGAGATCGGGATCGTGACCATGCTGACGGAGTCGATACGTTCGCCAGACCTTGTCCAGTGCGTGGGCGAAGTAGACGAAGGGCAGCAGCAGCAGCGCCGACATCGCCAGATGCATTCCGAGGGTGGCCGGTATCAGCCAGAGGGGAGCGATGACGAACAGCGCCGGAATCGTGACGCGGACCAGGTTTCGCCTGCGCGCACCCTTGCCGGCGAGATCGTGACGCACCCAGTCGTCGTACGCCGGGGGCAGCACCGCGCCGTAGCAGTAGCGCAGGTACTGCAGCAGGCCCGGACGAACGGGTGTGGTGGGGCTTGTCGCCATGGTGGCTAGACCACTCCGCTGACCCGGCGGCCGGCATGCACCGATTCCAGCACGCCGTGCATCGCCGTCGCACTCTGCGACCACGAGAACTCACCGCTGCGCGCCGCGGCCTTCGCGCCGAGTTCGACGCGCAAGACTGGATCACCCAGCAGACGCTCCAGGGAGTTCACCAATTCGTCGTAGTCATCGACCAACAGTCCGGTCACACCATCGATCACCGAGTCGGTCAGGCCGCCGGACGAGCGATAGCCGAGGGTGGGGACGCCGTGCTGGGCGGCTTCAATGACCGCCAGCCCCCAGCCTTCCTTACGCGAGGGCAGCACGTGCACCCAGCTACGTTGCAGCACAAAGTGTTTGGTGGCGTCGTCAACATGACCGTGGAAGGTGACGGCGTCGGAGATGCCCAGCTGTTCGGTTCGCTCGACCAGACGCTGTCGCCACCATCCGCCGCCGACGACGTCAAGGTGCAGATCCGGTATCCGGCCGCGCAGCGCCGCGACCGCCTCGAGTGCGTCCTCGATCTGCTTATGCGGCACCAGACGCGACAGCACCACCACGCGCGGCGTCGCTGATCGCCGTCCGCGGAGTGTGTCCGGCGGGGCTTCGTCCAAGCCGTTGCGGACCACCGCGACCCGGGCCGCATCGATCCCGAGGTCGGTGAGATCACGCGCCGAGGGCAACGAGACCGTGACGTACTGATTGTTGCGGTGCAGTCGAGGCGAGAGTCGCGATTCGACGAACCAGCCGAACCGGGCCAGGAAACGGCCGGCAACCGGCCACTGATCGCGATGACAGTGGTGCACCAGCACCACGACACGGCGCCCGAAGGCCAGTCGCGCCAGGAACGGCAGTCCGTTCTGGCTGTCGATCACCACATCGGGCCGGACGCTGCGCAGCGGGCCGAGGCCGAGGCGCGCAGCGACCATGGCAAGCCCGGCCCAGATGTAGACCGTGTAGTGACCGCCGCCGCGACTGATGCAGACGCCCTCGACTACCTCACGCCTCGGCGCGCCGGAATAGCGGGCGGTGCGCAACGTGACGTTGATTCCCGATTGGGCAAGCAGCGCACCGATGCGCTGCAGGTAGGTCTCGCTGCCCCCGCCCTGGGGGTGGCCGGTATCGCGCCAGCACAGCAGCAGCACTGAGCGGACGGGGTCGGGCATCGGGCCAGCTTATATCTGGCAAGGTAAGCGTCGATGGCCGTCACCGACCTGTTTGCCCGACGGGCAACCCTGGCCCGGTCGACGCGACTGCTCGGGCAATTCCGGTACGAGCAGAGCGACCCGGGCCTTTTTTACGACGCACTGGCCGCCGATACCGCGGCAATGGTGGGCGATCTGTGGCGGGCCAGTCAGCCCTGCGACCACCGGGGCCGAACCATCC
>Ga0247843_1000967_pt1 | contig 63465 bp, 56 predicted proteins | sample LaCruzMarch2017__FD_192420 | JGI IMG/M metagenome (GOLD analysis project Ga0247843, IMG submission 192420) | Freshwater microbial communities from meromictic Lake La Cruz, Castile-La Mancha, Spain - LaCruzMarch2017_8m | ecosystem: Environmental > Aquatic > Freshwater > Lake | place: Spain...
GGAAAGTCGGCATTCATATGATTTTGGTTATTTCGGGCTTACTTTTTGCGTTCATGGATAACATTACTGAACGAACCCATGCGCTTAAACACAAAGGCAATAACGAGCATTGAGCTTCGGCTAAAAAATTCTCCCCAATATTCGCCTACCCCACTCAAACCCAACCCTGTCGCCAAGCACCGTTATCCTGCAGCTCACGCCAATCAATCACCTGCGTGGCCTTGGAAAACACCGCTTCAATTTCCACCTGTTCAATCGGGGCCGTGGGCAGCTCAGGTTCGATCACCCTACTGACCAAGAAGTGCTTTTGCTTGGCCACGGGCTTGACCGCGGTCCATTTGGTCAGCAGCAGTTTTTTAGGATTCAGGGGATTCATAGGTCAAAAACTTCAGCGTCTGTTCTGCATTTCGCGCGCCACCGCTTCAGCCAGATCAATGACCGCCATGGCGTAGTAGCTGCTCCAGTTGTAACGGGTGATGGCGTAGAAGTTTTCTGTGCCGGCCACGTAGCTGGGGGCATCGGGTCCATTGAGCAGTTCGATCAAGGCCAGTGGGCCGTTGTGTTGGAGCGCGTCCCCACTGAGTGCTGCGCCTTTGCCCACAAAGTTGGCCACGCTGAAGGTGGGCAAGATGTCCGGGGCCATCAGGCTGTCCATGTCGGTTTGACCGGGTGTCAGGCCGACCGGGTAGTGCGTGGGCATGCCGGGGCGCCAGTCAAAGGCTTTGAAGTAATTGGCCACTGAGCCAATGGCGTCCGTGGGGCTGCCAAACAGGTCGATGCGCCCGTCACCATCAAAGTCAACAGCAAATTTGGCCCAGCTGGATGGCATGAATTGCGGCAGGCCCATGGCCCCTGCGTAGCTGCCTCGGATGGCCAGAGGGTCGGCTCCGCTGCGCGAGGTGAGTAGCAAAAATTGCTCCAGCTCGCTTTGAAAAAAAGCCTGGCGTGAAACCGCCCGTGGGTGGGCACTGGGGAAGTGAAAAGTCAGCGTAGCCAGCGCGTCGAGGATGCGGAAGTTGCCGGTGTTTTGGCCATAGAGTGTTTCCACCCCGATGATGCCGACGATCACCGATGCGGGCACGCCGTATTCACGCTCGGCCCGCTCCAAAGCGCTGCGGTGGGTTTGCCAAAAGCGTAATCCCGCCTGGATGCGGATGGGCTCGATGAAGCGGGCGCGGTAAGCGGCCCAGTTTTTGGCGGTGGGGCTGCTGGGGGGCAAGACGAAACGTTCGACCGAAGGCAGGCGTTTGGCTTGGCTCAGGGTGTTTTTGAGCCAGATGGGGTCTAACTGCAAGCGTTGGGCCGCATCCTCAGCCCATGCTTGGGTTTGGGCAGAGCTTTCGAGGGGAATGCCCGCGACGGCTGCTTTTTTGGCAGAGGGTGCAGATTTGGTTTTGGCCGTTTTGCTTGGACGGCGCTGCTGAGGCTGGGCTTTGGCGGGCGGGGGGCTGCTGGCTTTTTGCCGCTTGGGGGCGTCTTGGGCAGGTTGTGCGCTGACGGGTGCAAGGGCCGTCAACGCGACGATCAGCAGGGCCAGACCCATGGGCATCCACCTGGGCCCAGGTTTGTGCGGGATCGGTTGGGGGCAGGTTTTGAACGCTTGCATTGCCGTGAGTTTAAACGCCGCTCGCGTGGGTCCGTGCTAAGCTGGAACTTGTAAAAAAACAGATCAATTCTTCAAAAATAACAGTCTCGTTGGCTGTGATGCATCGGGAAGACACATTCATGGGCGCAACAGGTTATTTCACCCATCCATCTTGTTGGCAGCATGAAATGGGCGCGGGTCACCCGGAGTGCCCGGAGCGCTTGGGGGCCATCGAAGACCGCTTGCTGATCAGTGGCGTGGACATGGCGCTGCAAAGGCGCGAGGCGAAACCTGCCGCTTTGGCCGACATTGAGCTGGCCCACGGCCGCATGCATGTGGCAGCTTTGCGTGGCTTGGGCGATGCCTTGCGCGAAGACATCGCCGCAGGCGGCCCCACGCACTCCAGCCTGGACCCCGACACGATGATCAATGTTCACACCTGGGATGCGGCTTTGGCCGCGGCGGGTGCCGCCCTGGATGCCACCGATGCCGTGCTGGCCGGAGAGCTTGAGAACGCCTTTTGTGCCGTGCGCCCACCGGGTCACCACGCTTGCCGAGACAAGGCCATGGGATTTTGCTTTTTTAACAACGTGGCCATCGCCGCCAAATATGCTCTGGAGCGCCATGGCCTCAAAAGGGTGGCGATTGTGGACTTTGACGTGCACCACGGCAACGGCACCGAGGACATCGTGGCGGGCGACGAGCGCATCTTGATGGTGAGTTTTTTTCAGCATCCGTTTTATCCGGAAGGTGGCTCGACATCTCAAGCCGCCAACTTGGTCAACTTACCTGTGCCCGCCTACACCCGGGGCATGGACATCCGCGAGTTGGTGGACATGCTGTGGATGCCGCGCCTTGAGGCGCACAAACCAGAGCTGATTTTCATCAGCGCGGGTTTTGATGCCCACCGCGAAGACGACTTGGGCCAGATGGGGTTGGTAGAGCAGGATTACGCGTGGCTCACCCAACGCATCAAGGACGTGGCGTTGCGCCATGCCCAAGGGCGCATCGTCAGTTGCCTGGAAGGCGGCTACAACCTCAGTGCCTTGGGCCGCAGCGTGGAAGCGCATTTACGCGTGCTGGCCGACGTTTGAGCAACGGCTTTGGGCACAATGGTGGCATGACCGATTCAACTGCCTCCTCCTCGACCGACCTGCTGCTGCACGAGCGCGATGCGCGCGGCGTACACCGGCTGACCCTCAACAGCCCCGCGAGCTTCAACACCTTGAGCGAGGCCATGCTGGCCGCTCTGCAGCAAGCCCTGAATGCGATCGCGCAAGACGAGCAGGCCCGCGTGGTGGTGCTGGGTGCGGCGGGCAAGGCTTTTTGCGCAGGCCACAATCTGAAGGAAATGCGAGCCCAGCCCGAGCTGGCTTACTACCAAAAACTTTTCGCCCAGTGCAGCCGAATGATGCTGACGATTCAGAAGTTGCCGGTGCCCGTGATCGCCCGCGTGCAAGGCTTGGCCACGGCGGCGGGTTGCCAACTGGTGGCGCAATGCGATTTGGCCGTTTCGGCAGACAACGCCACTTTTGGGGTGAACGGCATCGATGTGGGCTTGTTTTGCGCCACGCCCAGCGTGCCTTTGGTGCGCAACATGCACGCCAAGCAAGCGATGGAAATGCTGCTCACGGGGGGTTTTATCTCGGCCACGGAGGCCCAAAGCCGTGGGCTGGTGAACCGCGTGTGTGCGGCGGCTGAACTGGATGCGCAGGTCGATGAGCTGGTGAACGCCATTTTGGACAAACCGCGCGAGGCAGTGCGGGTCGGCAAGGCCTTGTTTTACCAACAACGCGAGATGGGCATTGAGGCGGCATACCAGCTGGCAGGGCAAACCATGGCCTGCAACATGGTGCACGACGTGGCGCAAGAGGGTGTGCAGGCGTTCATCGACAAAAGGGCACCTTTATGGCGGGGTTGAAATCATTGAACATTGCCGATCCCTTGGCTTGGCTGGCTGCCTTGGTCCGTGCCGAGTCGCTTCAAGTGCTGACGGCGTTTGCGGTTTGCGTGCTGTTTTCTTGGGTCATCGTTTGGGGTATTCGCAAGTTATTCGCAGTACAAGACTTGTCGGTTTTGCTGGGCAAGCGCCTGATTGACGGGGTTTTGTTTCCAACGTTTCTATTGGGCTTGACCTTTGTGGCGCGTACCTTGATGACCGACGCCCAGCCAGCCCCGATGTTCGGCATCTTGTTGCCGGTGTGCATCTCGCTTGCTGTGATCCGTTTAGGGGTCAAAGTTTTGCAGGTGGCATTTAACGAAGCGCCATTTGTGCGGGTGTTGGAGCGCACGATTTCCTGGATCGCTTGGTTGGCGGTGGTGTTGTGGGTCACGGGCGTATTGCCTTTGATCCTGGACGAGTTGGATCAGATTCGCTGGAAGGTGGGCGGTTCCATGTTGTCTGTGCGCACTTTGCTCGAAGGTGCATTGACAGCAGGCTTGGTCTTGATCGTGACCCTTTGGATTTCTGCGGCCTTGGAGGCGCGCTTGCTCAAATCGGCCACAGGCAGTGATTTGTCTTTGCGAAAAGTGATCAGTAACACAGTGCGGGCCTTGCTCATGTTTGTGGGCTTGCTGCTGGCCCTGTCGTCGGTGGGCATTGACCTGACGGCTTTGTCGGTGCTGGGCGGTGCGGTGGGCGTGGGCATTGGCTTTGGCTTGCAAAAGCTGGCCTCCAACTACGTCAGCGGCTTTGTGATCCTGGCCGAGCGCAGCATGCGCATCGGGGACATGGTGCTGGTGGATGGTTTTGAAGGCCGCATTGTGGACATCAAGGCGCGTTACACCGTGATTCGGGCTTTGAATGGCCGCGAATCCATCGTGCCCAATGAGTTTTTGATCATCAATCGGGTGGAGAACTTCACCCTAATGGACCCCAAGTTGTCCCAAACGACCCTCGTCTCTGTGGCTTATGACAGCGATGTGGACTTGGTTCGGCGACTCTTGATCGAGGCCTGCGAGAGCCAGGAGCGGGTGCTGAAAGACCCCGCACCCGATGCCTTTTTGAGCCAGTTTGGCGCGGATGGCCTGGAGTTCACCGTGAGCTACTGGATTGCCGACCCGGAAAACGGCCAATTGGCTTTGCGCTCGACCATCAATATGCTGATTCTGGCCGCACTGCGCGCGCACAAAATCCAGATCCCGTACCCGCAACGGGTGATGCACATGGTGGGTAGCGCCAAGCCGGACGAGGCTTGACAAGGCGCTCGCGGGTCAGAACGCCGAGCGTTGTTCTGGCCAGACCAGGCAGATCAAGGCCGACAGTTCTGCTTCGCCCAAGCCCACAGCCTGGGCTGCGCGCAGTTGCTGCTGCACGGTGGCCATGACCGGCATGGGTGCGCCGCTGCTTTGCGCCACCTGCATCACGGTGTCCACATCTTTGAGCATGGTGGACAAAGCCCCAATCGAGGGTTGGCTGGGCGTGACCATGCGGGGCACAAAAACTTGCAGTGGTTTGGAATCTGCCCAACCGCCTTGCAGTGCTTTGGCCAGTTGTTTCAAATCGATGCCATTGCGGTGGGCCAGACCCACGGCTTCTGCAATCGCGGCCACCGTGCTCGCCACAATGGTTTGGTTGCAAAGTTTGGTGGCTTGGCCCGCACCGCTGTCGCCCATGTGGGTGATGTTGCTGGCATAGGCAGACATGGCCTGGCTGGCGCTCTCCAAGGGACTGGCGGGGCCGCCCACCATCACGGCCAGAGAGCCAGCCTGGACACCTGCCACGCCGCCTGATACAGGTGCATCCAACCAGTCAGCCTGGGAAGCTGCGAGAAGACGTTGGCTCCAGGCGCGGGTCTGTTCTGGCGGGACACTGGAGTGGTCCACCAGCCATCGCAAATGGCGGGCATGGAGGATGCCCTCGGGCCCGAACACCACTTGTTCAACGGCCGATGTGTTCAACAGGCACATGAAAACGCCATCCACATCGCTGGCCGCTTGGGCTGGGGTGTCGCACCATTGGGCTCCCAACGCGATCAAGGCTTGGGCTTTGGCAGGGGTACGGTTCCAGACCTTAACCGTGTGCTCTGCTGCCAAGAGGCGTTTGACCATGGGCTCGCCCATCAAGCCCAGTCCGCAAAAAGCCAGTTTCATGGGTCAGCTTTCTTGGCAGTAGCCTGGGCGTCAGAGTTTCAGCGCTTGGGGCAGGAACAAGGCAATTTGCGGGAAGGCCACCAGCAACGCAAGCACCACGACCAAGGTATAGACAAATGGCATGACGCCTTTGAAGATCGTGGCGGTGCTCAACTCGGGCAGCATGTTGCGCACCACGAACATGTTCATGCCTACTGGAGGGCTGATCAGGCCAATCATCACCACCAAAACGATGACGATGCCAAACCAAACAGGGTCAAAGCCCAGGCTGACCACCAAGGGGAAAAACACCGGAAGTGTCAGCAAAACCATGGACAACTCTTCCATGGCAGCCCCCAAAACGATGTAGATCGCACAAATGGCAATCATCACCGCCACCGGGCTGATGTTGTGTGTGGAAACCAGGTTCTTCAGATCGGATGGCAAGGTGGTGAAGTTCACGAAGTTGGCAAATACCAATGCGCCTACCAAAATCATGAACAACATGCCCGTTGTGCGCGCACTTTCAATCAAGATGTCCAGGGTGACAGAGACGTTCAGCGATTTGCGCAGCAGGGCAATGATGAAGGCCCCGAAAGCACCGATGCCCGCGCCTTCTGTGGTGGTGAAGACGCCGCCGTAAATGCCGCCCATCACGATCACAAACAGAACAGCGACTGCCCACACATCTTTCATGGCATCGAAGCGTTCTGCCCAGCCCGAGCGTTCGGCTGCAGGGCCAGATGATGGGTCACGCCAAGTGATGTATGAGATGGTCAGGCACATCATGAAAACAGCCAGCAAGCCGGGGACCATGCCCGCCGCAAACAGTTTGCCGATGCTGGTTTCTGTGACCAGGCCATAGATGACCAAGATGGTGGAAGGGGGAATCAAAATACCCAAGGTGCCCCCCGCCGCAATGGCGCCGGCCGCCAACTGACCGGAGTAGCCATGGCCTTTCATGGAAGGGTAGGCCACCTTGGTCATGGTGGCTGCTGTTGCAATGGATGAGCCGCAAACACTGCCAAATCCAGCGCAGGCCATGACGGTGGCCATGGCAAGTCCGCCTCGGAAATGGCCGACAAGGGTGTAGGCCGCCCTGTAAAGCTCGCGGGACATGCCAGCACGAGTGACGAAGTTGCCCATCAAGATGAACAAGGGAACGACCGAGAGCGTGTACTCAAAACCTGCTTCATAGACCGTTGAGGTAACCGAGGCCAATGCCGGGTTGAGCCCCCTCATCCACCACAAACCGGCAAAGCCCACCAAGCCCATGGCAATCGCCAAAGGCACCCGGGCGAAGGCCAGGATCAACATGGCCAACAGGCCGATACTTGCTTCTGTCATGGTGTCAATTCTTTGGAGTCGAAGGCGGCCTGTTCGGCGTGCGGAATAAAAATGAGCACCAAGTGCATCAGGCCAGCAATCACGATCATGCCGCTCATGGTGTAAACCACGGGGGCCAGAGGCAGCAGCAGGACGTTGGTCGTGTCGCCGTATTCCGCAACGCGCACGGCCCGCTTGAAGAGGATGTAACCCACACCCGCCAAGGCGATAAAACAGATGACATCGGCCAATCGATTGAGAAATGTTTTGACCCCTTCGCTCATGAAGACATCAAAGGTGTCGATGACGATGTGCTCGCGACGGGCACTGACCAAAGGCAGGGCGCAGTAAATCAGCAAAGCCAGTCCAATCTCCGTGATTTCGAAGCCGCCTGCCAGCGGTTTGTTGAAAAAATACCGACCCACCACGTCGACTGCGGTGATGGTCATCATCAAGAAGAGCACGGCTGCGGCAAAGTAACCCAGAGTCCTTTGTAAAAGTTGAGCGAATCTCATCCCTTGTGTCCTTGTCTCAGGCGATTGGCGCGACGCGTCCACGCGTCGAACGTGATGTTCATGATGCGGTCGGTGCGCAAGAAGTCTCTGGCGCGTCGAGCTTCTACGGGATCGATGGGTTGGACCCCTCCGAGCGTTGATGCGTTGATTTGCAGCTGTGCCATGCGCTCCATGAAGACTGCCAGAAAAGCGGCTTCTTGGATGCTGCGCCCGGCCGTCAGCAGGCCATGGTGGGCCAGCAGCATCGCATGGTGCGAGCCCAGTGCGGTGGCGATGATCTCCCCCTCTTTGTCGGCCGTGGGCAAGCCAGGCCATTCGGGCAAGAAGACCATGTCCTCAAACAAAGGGGTGGCGTCCATGTGGCCTACAACCAGAGGGCATTCGGCCGCAGCCAGTGCAGAGGCCGCAGGGGGGTGGGTGTGGACAATCGCGTTCACGTCTGGACGGCTTCGATACACCCATAAATGAAAGCGTGTAGCCGGGTTGGGCTCGCGGATGCCGTGAGCACCTTCCCCTTCGATCAAGCGCATTTGGTCGTCAATCAAAAGCCACGATGCAGGGGTGGCTTCGTCAAATGACAAACCCAGGGGAAGTGTCCAATAGGTGTTCGGGATGGGTCCCCGGGCGGTGATTTGCCCTGCCAACCCTGATTCATGCTTTTCGTCCGCAAGAATCAGGGCGCATTGGGTCAGAACTTGGCGGGGGTCAGTCATCCGAAGCTGTGCTTATTTGCCGTCGGCCACGCGCTTGAGCTCTTCACGGAACTCGGCCAAAACCTTGGCACCTTCCAGTCCTTTGGCATTGGCAGCCTGGATCCAGTTGTTGGCCAAGGGCTCTGTGCGGGTGCGCACTTCGGCAATGAAGGCCGGGCTGGCTTGCTGGATGTTCACACCCGCAGCGCGCAAGGCTTCCATGCCGCCTTTGTCCGCAGCATCCCAAGCTTGACCCGCCAGGCGGGCCAGAGCTTCACCCGATACGGAATTGATGGCGTCCTGGTCTTGTTTGGACAGCTTGTTCCACTTCTCTTCGTTCATGAAGAAGCCAAAAGCCGAAGAGTAAAAACCGCCAGGGAAGATGGTGGCGTGCTTGACGACTTTGTCCAAGTTAAAGGACTTGATGGATTCGGCTGGGAAAAACGTGCCGTCGGCCACGCCAGAGGCCAAAATTTCATAAGATTCAGGGGCGGGTTTGACCAGTGGGGAGGCGCCCAAGGCTTTGGCAGACGCCTCGGAGATGCCACCACCGCTGCGGATTTTCATGCCCGCGATGTCAGCGACCGAGTTGACTGGCTTTTTGACCAAAAACATTTGGCCAGGGCCGTGTGTGAAGACGCCCAGCAATTTCACGCCTTTGTATTCACCCGCTTTGTGCAGGTGTTTCCAATGGATGCGGCTGAAGGCCACCGAGTTGATTTCGGCGGTGCCACCCGAGCCAGGCAACTCGGCCAGCAGAGGCAGTGGGTGGCGAGCGGGGGTGTAACTGGCGGTCACATAGGACACGTCCATCACGCCATCGCGCACGCCGTCAAAAGTACCTTGAGGGGCCACGGGGTGCTTGGCCAGCATTTGCATTTTCACTCGGCCATTGGTTGCTTTTTCAACCGCTGCAGCCCAACCACCCAACACATCACGCGTCAGGGGGTGGCTGGGGCCGACCCAGCTGGACATGGTCAGCACGGTTTGGGCGCTGGCCGTGTTGAAACCCATGGCCAGGGCCATGGCGCCTGTCAAAGCGAGGTGTTTGAATACTTTTCTCATGGGGAGTCTCCGTCAAAATGGTCAGACCTGGGGTCAGGCGGTGGAAGAAAAGCAAAGTATATTGATTGAAAGTTGTCAAAGCCGCCAAATCAGTCATGGTTTACCCGGGTCTGGCGATGACCAGTGACATAAATCCTATTTAAAGCATGAGCCAACCATTCGATCTGCCACCAAACGCCCGTGTTTTGGTCACGGGCGTTGCTGGGTATGTTGGACAAGCCTTGGTCGAGGCTTTGGCATTGAACGCTCCAAGGTCGTGGCAATGGGTGTTGACCGATACCCAATCTGCTGAGGGGGCACGAACCGATGCCAACACGCGGTGGGTCCTTGGTGATTTGTCGCAAGCTCGGGTATGCGATGCGCTGTTCGAGCAACCTGTCCATGCGGTGGTACATCTGGCTGGTTTGATGAGTGGGCGCACTGAGCAAGACGTGGCGCTGGGGGAGCGCATCAACTTGCACGCCTGTCTGGATTTGCTGGCACGGTGCCGTGCCCAGTACAGGGAAGGGGGCCCTTTGGTGCGCTGGCTCATGACCAGCTCGATTGCGGTTTATGGAACGCCCCTGCCGCTTCGGATCGACGACCACACCCCCCAGCGGCCCAGTCTCAGCTACGGCACACACAAGCGCATGCTGGAGTTGATGCTCGACGACATGAACCGCCGTGGCGACCTGGATGGCCGCGCCGTGCGCTTGTCCGGCGTGGTGCTGCGCCCCGTCTTGCCTAATGGAGCCTTGTCGGGTTTTAACAGCGACCTGATTCGTGAGCCCTTGTTGGGGCGCGACTATGTGTGTCCTGTATCTCCTGATGCCCGTCTGTGGCTCTTAAGTTTGCCTGCAGCGTTGGCGCACCTCATGCGCATGCTGGGTCTGGACCATGCCACATGGTCCCAAGTCATGGGCCCAGCCGGAACCTGTGCATTAAATGCGCCGGCCTGGCCTGTGACTGTGCATGAGGTGCTCCAGGCGATTGCCCAAATTGATCCGCAAGCACCGCAACGTGTTCAGTTTGCGCCCCAGCCAGAGATCGAGGCCCAGTTTGGCGCATGGCCGCTGGACGTGTCTTTTGCGCTGGCCCGGCAGCTGGCACTGACGGACGAACGCCAGACTTTCAAGCATGATTTGACTGCATTTGTGCGCCAGTTGGCACAACCCATCTTGAGCCCTTGAACACTCACCAGCATCACCGGAAAAATTGACATGACCACACCCACACCCAAACGCACTTTCACGCCCCCTGAAAAACTCACCTCCGCGCGCATCGTTGAGGGGATGGACCGCACGCCCCACCGAGCCTTTTTGCGCGCCGTAGGCATGTCGGATGAAGACTTTGGCAAACCCATGGTGGGCATTGTCAGCCAGCATGGCGAGAACACACCCTGCTCGATGTCCTTGGGGCCGCAGGCCGATGCGGCACGCCTGGGCGTGGCGGCAGGGCAGGGCATTTCAGTGCCGTTCACCACCATTTCCGTCTCGGATGGTGTGTCCATGAACCACGCGGGCATGCGCATGAGCCTGGTGTCCAGGGAGATCATCGCCGACTCCATCGAAGCGGTGATCACGGCCCATGCTTACGACGGCTTGCTGGGTTTTGCCGGCTGCGACAAAACCCTGCCTGGCGTGATGATGGCCATGGCCAGGCTCAATTGCCCCAGTGTGTTTGTGTATGGCGGCGCCATGTTGCCTGGGCAATGGCGCGGTAAAGATGTGACCATCCTCACCGCTTATGAAGGGGTGGGCTCGGTGCTGGCGGGTCAGATGAGTGAGCAAGACCTGCACGAGCTCGAGCGTGCTTGCTCGCCGACGGTGGGTTCATGTCCTGGTCAGTTCACCGCCAACACCATGGCCATGGTGGCCGAAACATTGGGCCTGGCGTTGCCGGGTTCGGCCATGATGCCTGCGGTGTACAGCGAGCGACTGGCTCTGGCGCGTGCTGCGGGGCGGCGCATCACCGAGATCATTCGGGAAGGCGGCCCCTTGCCGCGCGACCTGATCACCCGCAAGTCCCTTGAAAACGCTTGTGCTGCGGTGGCCGCCACGGGGGGGTCGACCAATGCGGGCCTTCATTTGCCGGCCATCGCACACGAAGTCGGCATCTCTTTTACTTTGGACGATGTGGCGGCCGTGTTTGCCCGAACCCCCTTGATAGCCGATCTGCAACCTGGGGGGCGGTTTTTGGCGGTCGATTTGCACCGCGTGGGCGGGGTCCGCTCGGTCTTGAAGTCTTTGCTGGAAGGCGGACACTTGCATGGCGATGCCCTGACCTTGTCAGGACGCACTTTGGCCGAGGATTTGGCCGATGTCCCTTTGCCGGACGAACAAGTGGTACGGCAGGTGGCGCAGGCCATCAGCCCCACGGGCGGTGTCGTGGTGCTCAAGGGCAATCTGGCACCCGAAGGCGCATTGATCAAAGTGGCTGGCTTGAAGTCTTTGGTGTTTGAAGGCCCGGCGCGCGTTTTTGAGAACGAGGAGGAATGCTTCGAGGCGGTCACGCAACAAACTTATGCGGCAGGAGACGTGCTGGTGATCCGCAATGAAGGCCCCAAAGGTGGTCCGGGCATGCGTGAGATGTTGGGCGTGACGGCGTTGGTTTATGGGCAGGGCATGGGCGAAAAAGTTGCCCTGTTGACCGATGGCCGATTTTCCGGCGCGACCCGAGGCATGATGGTGGGCTATATCGGACCAGAAGCGGCAGACAATGGTCCAATTGCATGGCTTGAAGATGGGGACCGTATCCGGCTCGATGCCAATGCGGGCACGCTCGATGTGCTGTTGAGTCCGGAGGTTTTGGCTGAGCGTGCACAGGCCGCTGCGGTTCGGCCAAGACCACGGTTGTCGGGCGTTCTTGAAAAATATGCCAAGCTGGTGTCGGCAGCCCGTTTGGGGGCGGTGACGCACAGCGGGCCGGATCCGGTGAATTGATTTTTCAAGTGTGATTTGAAATTTCGTTTTAAAATACGAACGGTCGTGCTTTTTTAGGTTGTGTGCGGTACCCGTTTAACGGTTTTGATGCACAATTGACGTTTACGTAACGTCAACGACATCCGGCGTTCAAGGTGCTTGGGTTTTGAGATCAATGGAGAAGCTTTCATGAAAATTCTGGTTCCCGTCAAACGGGTGGTGGACTACAACGTCAAGGTCCGTGTCAAGTCCGATGGTTCAGGCGTGGACATTGCCAACGTCAAGATGAGCATGAACCCCTTTGACGAAATCGCCGTCGAAGAAGCCGTACGCCTGAAAGAAAAAGGCTTTGCGACCGAAGTCATCGCCGTATCTTGCGGTATGGTCCAGTGCCAGGAAACCTTGCGTACAGCGATGGCCATCGGCGCCGATCGCGGCATTCTGGTCGAGACCCCCGCTGACATGGACCTGCAGCCCTTGGCCGTGGCCAAACTGCTCAAGGCCTTGGTCGACAAAGAGCAACCCGGCCTGATCATCTTGGGCAAGCAAGCCATTGACGACGACTGCAACCAGACCGGCCAGATGCTGGCGGCGTTGGCCGATTTGCCCCAAGCGACATTTGCTTCCAAAGTGGAAATCGTGGATGGCAAAGCCCAAGTGACCCGCGAGATCGACGGTGGCCTGGAAGTGCTGAGCATCAGCCTGCCTGCTGTGATCACCACCGACCTGCGCCTGAACGAGCCGCGTTATGTGACGCTGCCCAACATCATGAAGGCCAAGAAAAAGCAGCTCGACCACTACAAGCCGGAAGACTTGGGCGTCGATGTAGCCCCCCGCATCAAGACCCTGAAAGTGACCGAGCCCGCCAAGCGCAGCGCTGGCATCAAGGTGCCCGATGTGGCGACCTTGGTGGACAAGCTCAAAAACGTGGCCAAGGTCATTTGAAGTTCAGCGTTGAGTGTTGGGTGTTCAGCGTGAACATCACCCACCAACGTCCAACCTTCACCCTTTGCGCTCAACCCTCAACACTTAACGCGTAACCATCATGACTTCTCTCGTTATTGCCGAACACGACAACGCCTCGATCAAGGGCGCCACCCTGAACACCGTCACGGCCGCCGCAGCATGCGGTGGTGACGTGCATGTGCTGGTGGCCGGCCACAACGCCGCTGCCGCTGCCGACGCTGCTGCGCAAATCGCTGGCGTGGCCAAAGTCATTCACGCTGACAGCGAAACCCTGGCCCATAGCTTGGCCGAAAACGTCGCAGCCCAGGTGCTGGCCATCGCCAGCAACTACAGCCACATCTTGTTCCCTGCCACCGCTGCTGGCAAAAACGTGGCTCCTCGCGTGGCGGCCAAGCTCGATGTCGCGCAGATCAGCGACGTGACCCAAGTCATCTCGGCCGACACCTTCGAACGCCCGATTTACGCGGGCAACGCCATCGCCACGGTGCAAAGCCAGGACGCCACCAAAGTCATCACCGTGCGCACCACCGGCTTTGACGCCGCAGCCGCCACAGGAGGCAGCGCCGCGGTGGAAAGCGCAGCGGCCCAAGCCGACAGCGGCATGAGCAGCTTCACGCGCAGCGAAATCGCCAAGAACGACCGCCCCGAGCTGACTGCCGCCAAGATCATCGTCTCCGGTGGCCGCGCTTTGGGCAGCGCCGAGAAGTTCAACGAAGTGATGACGCCCCTGGCCGACAAGTTGGGCGCCGCCATCGGTGCCAGCCGCGCTGCGGTGGACGCTGGCTATGCTGCCAATGACCTGCAAGTGGGCCAGACCGGCAAGATCGTGGCGCCCCAGCTGTATGTCGCTTGCGGCATCTCGGGGGCGATCCAGCACTTGGCCGGCATGAAGGATGCCAAAGTTATCGTGGCGATCAACAAAGACCCTGAAGCCCCGATCTTCAGTGTGGCGGACTTTGGCCTGGAAGCCGATTTGTTTGCGGCTGTGCCTGAGTTGACACAGGCACTTTGATTTTTGAACTGACCCTGGAACGCTTTCATGCTGAAACAGGGTCTACGTTTTTTCCGTGCGCCGGGTTCGGTGGCCGGGGCTGGCTCAGAGGCGCTTCGCTTTGCCACATCGCCAGCCCCGGCCACCGAACCCGGCGCACTTCGTTTCAAGCCATTTGCGCTCACGCCGAAAAGACAAGTCCATGGGTACTCCATTTGGATCTCGCCCATGGAAACGGCAGCCGCTCAAGTTACCCTCAACGCAGCCATTCAGGCAGGGGTCTGCGGCGGGGAGATGTGGCAAAGCGAAGCGCCTCTGAGCACCGCCGCAGGCCCCTGCCTGAATGGCGGATCGAGCCCTGTCGCAAGCCCCTGTCTGACTGGTGGATGCACTTTTTTATTCAACGAACAGAGATAAACCATGAGCTACATCGCCCCCTTGAAGGACATGCTTTTCAACATCGAGCATCTGGCCCGCATCGAACAGATCGCGCAGATCCCCGGCTTTGAAGACGCTGGTTTGGAAACCGCCCAAGCTGTGCTCGAGGAATGCGCCAAGCTCAATCAGGACGTGATCTCGCCCCTGAACTGGGAGGGCGACAAAAACCCGTCCTTCCACAACGGCAGCGGCGTGACCACCACGCCCGGCTTCAAAGAGGCCTATCAGCAATACGCAGAAGGCGGTTGGCAAGGCCTGCAGCACCCGGCCGACTTTGGTGGCCAGGGCCTGCCCAAAACCATTGGCGCGGCTTGCGGTGAAATGCTCAACTCGGCCAACATGGCGTTTGCGCTGTGCCCCTTGCTCACCGATGGCGCGATTGAAGCCTTGCTGACCGCCGGTTCCGATGAACTCAAAGCCACTTACCTGGAAAAGCTCATCTCGGGTCAGTGGACCGGCACCATGAACCTGACCGAGCCGCAAGCCGGCTCAGACTTGGCTGCAGTGCGCACACGCGCCGAACCCCAGCCCGATGGCACGTTCAAAATCTTCGGCACCAAGATTTACATCACCTATGGTGAGCACGACATGGCCGAGAACATCGTGCACCTGGTGCTGGCCCGCGTGGTGGGCGCACCCGAAGGCGTCAAAGGCATCAGCCTGTTTGTGGTGCCCAAGTTTCTTGTCAAGGGCGACGGCTCTTTGGGCGCGCGCAACGATGTGCATTGCGTGAGCATCGAGCACAAGTTGGGCATCAAAGCCAGCCCCACGGCCGTGCTGCAGTATGGCGACAACGGTGGTGGCGTGGGTTTCTTGGTGGGCCAAGAAAACCGTGGCCTCGAATACATGTTCATCATGATGAACGCCGCCCGCTACGCGGTAGGTGTGCAGGGCATCGCGATTGCCGAGCGTGCGTACCAAAAGGCCGTGCAATACGCCCGCGACCGCGTGCAAAGCCGCCCGGTCGATGGCAGCTTGCCCGCTGCTGGCCCGATCATTCACCACCCCGATGTGCGCCGCATGCTGATGACCATGCGCGCCTACACCGAAGGCTGCCGCGCCATGGCTGCCACGGCCGCTGCGGCCTATGACGCCTCGCACCACCACCTCGATGCCGAGGTGCGCAAACAAAACTTGGCGTTCTACGAATTCATGGTGCCGCTGGTCAAGGGCTACAGCACCGAGATGAGCCTGGAAGTCACCAGCCTGGGCGTGCAGGTGCATGGCGGCATGGGCTTCATTGAGGAAACCGGTGCAGCGCAGTACTATCGCGACGCCAAAATTTTGACGATTTACGAAGGCACCACTGCCATCCAGGCCAACGACCTGGTGGGCCGCAAGACGGCGCGCGACGGTGGCCAAACCGCCAAGGCTTTGGCTGCGCAAGTGGCCCAGACCGAAAGCGAATTGGTCGCATCGGGCAACGCCGATGCGCTGGCTGTGGCCAAGCGCCTCAAAGCCGCCCGCGAGGCCTTTGTGGACGTGGTCGAGTTTGTGGCGGGCAACACCAAAGCCCACCCCAATGACGTGTTTGCAGGCAGCGTGCCTTACCTGATGCTGGCCGGTAATCTGATGGCGGGCTGGCAAATGGGCCGCGCGCTGTTGGTTGCGTTGACGCCTGAAGCCCGTGCACAAGACGCCGCGTTCATGGCAGCCAAAGTCACCACTGCCCGCTTTTACGCCGACCACATCCTGTCCAAAGCCCCCGGCATCCGCGACAGCATCGTCGAAGGTGCAGGCAGCGTGACAGCGATGGCGCTCGACGCGTTCTGATCAGTGGGTAAGTGCCGCTCGGTTGGCGAGTGCCGTTCTTTGTTATGCCGGACTTGATCCCGCATCCATTTCCTGTCTCCGCGCCGACACCTTTTGATGCGTTTGTTCTCTCACAATAGACCGATATTTTTTCAGGAGTCTTCATGTCCAAGCTGCCCCCCATTCTGGCCAACCTGCCTTTCCCCGCCATCGCATCGCCCTTGTTCATCATCAGCAACCCCAAGCTGGTGATTGAGCAATGCAAGGCCGGCATTGTGGGCTCTATGCCCGCTTTGAATGCCCGCCCCGCCGCGCAACTGGAAGAGTGGCTGATTGAAATCACCGAGACCCTGGCCGCCTACAACAAGGCCAACCCTGACAAGCCCGCAGCCCCATTCGCCATCAACCAGATCGTGCACAAGAGCAACGACCGCCTCGAACACGACATGGCCATGTGCGTCAAATACAAGGTGCCGATCATCATCACCTCGTTGGGCGCGCGCGAAGAAATCAATGAGGCCGCCCACAGCTACGGTGGCGTGGTGTTGCACGACATCATTAACAACAAGCACGCGCACAAAGCGATCGAAAAGGGCGCTGACGGCCTGATCGCCGTGGCCGCGGGTGCGGGAGGTCATGCGGGCGTGAAAAGCCCGTTTGCCTTGATTCAGGAAATCCGCCAGTGGTTCGACGGCCCGGTGGCTTTGTCCGGCTCTATTGCCACGGGCGACGCGATTTTGGCGGCGCAAGCCATGGGTGCGGATTTCGCCTACATCGGCTCGGCGTTCATCGCGACCCTTGAAGCGCGTGCTACCGATGACTACAAACAAGCCATTGTGGACTGCGACTCTGACGACATCGTCTTGAGCAATCTGTTCACGGGCGTGCATGGCAATTACCTGGCTCCGTCCATCCGCGCAGCGGGCTTGGACCCCGAGAACCTGCCCGAGTCCGACCCCAGCAAGATGAACTTTGGCGGTGACGCCAAAAAAGCCTGGAAAGACATCTGGGGCTGCGGCCAGGGCATTGGTGCGATCCAGGCGGTGCAAAGCACAGCCGGTTTGGTGGCCCAACTCAAGGCGCAATACCAAGCGGCCCGCAACCGTTTGGCCCTGTGATGGCGTCTGCCTGAGTCGCCCTTGTCCAACACATCGCAGCGCCCTTCGGGGCGTTCTTTTTTGATCGATGCCTTCAAGGCTGCGGGCTGCTTGTTGATTGTGTTGCACCACCTGGCTTTTTACGGGCCCATGTCGGATGTGGTGGCCACGGCCTGGCCCGGTACAGTGAATTGGCTTTATGACCATGGCCGACTGGCGGTGCAGTTTTTCTTGGTGTGTGCGGGATTTCTCACAGCAGGCAGTTTGGCGCGGTGCGAGTCACTGACGCTGTCCGAGGCTCTGAAGTTGGCCTGGCAGCGCTATTTGCGCCTAGCCATTCCCTTGCTGGCTGCACTGAGCTTCACCGTGCTGGTCAGCGAATGGGTGCGGCCCGGCTTTGCGCACGACAGCTTGTCGGCACCGCCCGATTGGGGCCAGGCGTTGGCCCACATTGCGCTGCTGCAGCATGTGCTGAACTTGGAGGCCTTATCGGCGGGCATTTGGTATGTGGCGATCGATTTACAGTTGTATGCGATGACTTTGTTCAGTGTGCTTGTGCTGAATTTTTGGCCCCAGACAAAGGGGTCGCTTTCGGTCCACACACTGCGCTGGGCCATGTGGTTGGGCTTGACCTGCACCTCCTGGTGGTGGTGGAACCTTGACACGGATCTGGATGACCACGGCGTGTACTTCTTTGGCTCGTATGGCTTGGGCTTGCTGGCCTGGGAAGCCAGGCAGCATGTTCTCCACCCTCAGTCACCCGTCAAGCCCCATGCAAAAGTCAAGCACTGGTTCATCTGGGTCCTTTTTTTGGCGGTGGGTGCTGTGGCTTGGGGTTTGGGGCCTCGCTTGCGAATGGCGCTGGCCTTTGCGGTGGCTGCTGTGTTGATGGCCTCGCCTGCGACGTGGTTTTCGGGTGAGCGGCTTTCAGGTGCGTCTGGCGGGGGGGCTGGCCTGGCCGTGCTTCGCCGTGCCGTGGTGTGGGTCTCCACGGTGTCTTACTCGGTGTTTTTGATTCATTTTGGCGTGAGTCTGGCCGTCAGCGCATGGGTCACGGCGCATTGGCCCGGTGTGCTGTGGGCCAATGCTTTGGGCATGCTGGCGTCCTTGACCCTGTCTCTGCTCATGGGCGCTTGGCTTTATTACGGAGTCGAGCGTCGTGCACCCACATGGCGGCTGTGGTCGATGTGGACCCTTGTTTTCATCGCCAGCGCGGTTTTGGCCATGCCTTGAGCGACCAAGCAGAGGGCTCGCCCCCTGATTGATCCGGTCTGATTGAGTTTGAATGGCCCCTGTTTTTGTCGGCCATGCGGCTACGGTTGTCTTTGCAGGAGCCCACCCCTGTGGGCGATGGCTTGCTGGGCGTGCTCCACGCCCATCGCCCACAGGGGTGGGCTCCTACAAAAAGCCATCCCCTCAATTCAAGCATCGCTAGGCGAAGCACCTGAGCGGAGCACACCTTTTTGTCAGGACTCAGCGGGTTGCGCTGGCTTTGACTTTTTCGGCGATGTAATCCAAAGCCTCTTCGACCTGGTCGATCAAAATCAAGCACAGGTCGCCCGGTGACAGGCGCGACAGGGCGGTGTCGATGGCATTGAATTCACCCTGGATGTCTTGCACATGGGTGGTGCGCAACGCGCCTTGCAAGCCTTCGCGCAGCAAGCCGATCACCTCGCCGTCTTCGCGCCCGCGTTGGCAAGCGTCTTGGTACAGCAGCACTTCGTCAAAAGCTTTGCCCAGAATTTGCGTCTGGTCTCGGATGTCCTGGTCGCGCCGGTCACCTGCACCGCTGATCACCACAACGCGCTTGTTGGCGGGCATGTTCTCCACCGCCTGCACCAAGGCCTGGATGGCGTCCGGGTTGTGTCCGTAATCGGCAATGAGCGTGGCGCCTTTGTAGTCAAACAGGTTGAAGCGACCGGGTACGCCTTGGATGTCGCTGATGAATGTGGCCAGGCCTTGCGCAATCGCATCCCAGTGCACGTCGACCGCCCAAGCCGCGCCCACTGCCGCCAACACGTTTTCGGTCTGAAAACCGATCTGGCCTTGGCGTGTGAGCGGCACTTGGCTGAGGGGGATGCGGAACACCTGCTTGCCTTTTTGGGCCACGATGGCGCCGTCTTCTACAAAGACCACGCGCTTGCCCTGGGCGCGGTGTGTGGCCAGCACGGGGTGGTTGGCGTCGAGCGCAAAAAAGGTCACATCGCCCGGACAGTGCCGGGCCATGGCCACCACGGCCGGGTCATTGGCGTTGAGCACAGCCATGCCCTTGGGGTCCACGTTGAGCACAATCACCCGCTTGAGCACCGACAGGTCCTCCAGGGTGGTGATGTAGTTCAGGCCCAGGTGGTCGCCTGCACCCATGTTGGTGACCACCGCCACTTGGCAGCGGTCAAAGGCCAGGCCTTCGCGCAACAGGCCGCCTCGGGCGGTCTCGAACACGGCGGCGTCCACATCGGGGTGCATCAACACGTTGCGGGCGCTGCGCGGGCCGCTGCAGTCGCCTGAGTCGGTTTGGCGGCCATTGACGTAGACACCGTCGGTGTTGGTCATGCCCACGCGCAGGCCTTGGGCCTTGAGCAGGTGAGCAGCCAAGCGCACGGTGGTGGTCTTGCCGTTGGTGCCGGTCACAGCAATCACCGGAATGCGTCCATCGCCACCGCCAGGGAACATGAGGTCAATGACGGCTTTTCCCACGTCCCGGCCTTTGCCAAACGAGGGACTGATGTGCATGCGCAGGCCCGGTGCGGCGTTGAGCTCGACGATGCCGCCGTTTTGTTCTTCGAGCGGGCGCGAGAGCGATTCGCAGACCACGTCCACGCCGCAGATGTCCACGCCCACCATTTGTGCTGCCGCGATCACGCGGGCTTTGACCTCGGGGTGTACTTCGTCGGTCACGTCGGTGGCGGTGCCGCCGGTGGACAGGTTGGCGTTGTTGCGCAAAATCACGCGACGGCCCTTGGCGGGCACCGACTCGGGCTCCAGGTCTTGCGCATGCAGGCGGCCGATGGCGATGTCGTCAAAACGGATTTTGGTCAACGATGTTGCGTGACCTTCACCCCGGCGTGGGTCGGCATTGACCAGGTCTACCAATTGGCGCACGGTGTGCTTGCCATCGCCCACAACCAGCGGCGGCTCGCGCCTTGCGGCGGCCACCAGCTTGTCCCCTACCACCAACAAGCGGTAATCGTGGCCAGGCAAAAACTTTTCCACCAGCACGGTGCCGTAACGAACAGCGGTGGCATAGGCTTTGTCAAAAGCCTCTCGCGCAGTGATGTTGACCGAGACCCCTTTGCCCTGGTTGCCGTCTTGGGGTTTGACCACGACCGGCAGACCGATTTCATGGGCAATGGCCCAGGCTTCGTCCAGGCTCTTGGCCGGGCGTCCCATGGGCACGGGCACGCCTGCAGCGTGCAGCAGGCTTTTGGTCAGGTCCTTGTCTTGTGCAATCGATTCGGCAATGGCGCTGGTGGTGTCGGTTTCGGCGGCCTGGATGCGGCGCTGCTTGGCGCCCCAGCCAAATTGCACCATGCTGCCATCGGTGAGGCGGCGGATAGGGATGCCGCGTGCCATGGCGGCGTCCACGATGGAACCGGTCGAAGGCCCAAGGCGCACATCTTCGTCGTGTTCGTGCAGTTTCGCGATGGCGCCTTCCAGGTCGAACCCGGCACCTGCTGCTGCGGCCTGACACAGTTGCTCGGCCAGGCTCAACGCCAAACGCCCCACCACTTCTTCGGTGTATTGCACCACCACCTGAAACACGCCGGGCTCTTCGGTGGGCATGGTGCGGCTGAAAGATACCGGGCAGCCTGCGTGCGCCTGCAGGCTCAGGGTGACTTTTTCCAATGCATGGGCCAGCGTGACGGCCTCGCCCGGGCGCTGCCCATCAAACGGCCCGACCGCGGGAAAGATGCGCCGCAGCTGCTGCTCGACCGGGTGCTGCGCCGACAGGCCGCCGTCTTCGGGGTTGCATGTGACGATGGCTTCGATGGTGGTGTGTCGACTCCACAGATTGGGGCCACGCAAAGCGCGAATACGAGAAACTTGCATGAAGGGTGTTTCCAGGGGGGGGAGAACGGTGACGAGGGGCGATGTTTCAAGCGGTGGGCAAGTTGCCATAACTTTTGATTCCGGCCTTGATCAGATCGGTGCCAATGTCCATCGCCCAGGCTGCGCAGGCGGCCACCAGCATGTCGCTGGTGTTCAGGCTGCCCGTTTTCAAAAGCCGTGCCACGGCCGGACGATGGGTCGACAACACCAGGTGCTCTTTGGTGCCCTGGGCCAGCACCAGCTGGCCTTCGCGCCAAAAACCTACGCGATGACCTGCGCTGCGGTGCGTTTGCAGGCGGGTGTTGTGCTCATCGTCGGCATAGAGCAGCACACTGCCATCGCAGTGATTCGCCAGTGCGGCCACTTCGGGATCGGCGGCATTCAGCACCGCCGTGCCCTCGGGCAGCACCACATCGATTTGGGTGCGGATGTAGGCCGGCATTTTTTCATCGCCACCAGGGTACAGGTCGTCTAGACCGGTAGCGCGGGGCATGCGGGTGACGATGCCAATCTGGCAGCGGTCATAGGGCAGGCCTTGGGCCAGCAGGTGGCGGGCATCGCTTTCAAAAACAGCCGCTTGCACGCCCCGGTTGATCAGCAATCGCTGCGCTTGGGCCCAATCCATGCCGTCCTGGGTGGGCAGTTGGCGTTGGTTCAAGAACAAGCCGTTGGCGCATGACAGCCCGGTGTGCAGGCCCATCAGGTGCAGCAACCACGCGAGCAATTGCGCAGGTAGGGTGGTGTCGCCATCGCCCATCAGGCCCACGACCGGAATGCGGCCATTGTCTTCGGGCTTGAACAAGTGGTTGGCAATCGCTTGGCCCACCGGGCGGGGTTGGCCAGTGGCGGGTTTGAGGTGCATGAGCAGGCCCGGCCCGGCATTGACCTCAACCACTGCGCCGCCTTGAGGCCCCAGGGGCTTGGCAATGTCTTGCGCCACCAGATCGACCCCGGCAATGTCCAGGCCCACCACGCGCGCCGCTAGCACCGCTTGCGCGGCCACATCGGGGTGCACCAGGTCGGTCACGTCCATCGACATGTTGCCGGTGCGCATGATGAGCACGCTGCGGCCCGCCTCAGGCACGCTCTGGGCACTCAGCCCTTGGCGCTTGAGTTCCAGCACCGATGTGGTGTGGTCTTCCAGGCGGATGGTGTCCAGGGGAAAGTCTTCTTCCTCCCCCCGGCGCGGGTCGGAGTTGATCTGCAACTCTATGAGTTGTTGCACGGTGTGCATGCCATCGCCCACCACGCTGGCGGTTTCGCCTTTGTTGACCGCCACCACTTGGTCGCCCACCACCAGCAGGCGGTGCTCTTCACCCAAGATGAAACGCTCGACGATGACCTCGCTGCCTTCGGCCAGGGCGATGCCATAGGCCGCTTCGATGTCTTCTTGGCGCGACAGTTCCAGCGACACTCCCCGGGCGTGGTTGCCATCGGTGGGCTTGACGCAGACCGGCAGCCCGATATCCTGGGCCGCTGTCCAGGCCGCTTGGGGGCTGTCCACGATCTGGCCTTCTGGCACGGGTACACCGCACATGCTCAGCAGCTGCTTGGTCAGGTCCTTGTCTTTGGAGATGCCTTCGGCAATCGCGCTGGTGCGGTCGGTCTCGGCGGTCCAGATGCGACGCTGGCGCTGGCCAAAGCCCAGCTGCACCAAGTTGCCATCGTTCAGGCGAATGCTCGGGATGCCCCGGTCGGCGGCTGCATCAATGATGCTGGCGGTGCTGGGGCCAATGCAAAGACTGTCCACCATTTGGGTCAGTTGGGCGATGTGGCTGGCCACATCAAAGGGCTGGTCCGAGATGGCCGCCAAAATCAAATCGCGTGCACTGTGCAGGGCCTGACGGCTCACGGATTCATGCCGGGTGCGGATGACGACCTTGTAAACCCCTCGGGGACCAGCTTCACGGGCTTTGCCAAAACCGGTTTGCATGCCGGCGCGACTTTGCAACTCCAGCGCCACATGCTCCAGGATGTGACCGGGCCAGGTACCTTCTGCCAGCCGCTTCAAAAAGCCACCACGCTCACCCACACTGCATCGGTGCTCGACAAGGCCGGGCAGCCAGACCGCAAGGCGCTCGGCGAAGCCGGGCAGGGTGTTGGAGGGGCAGTCTTCAAGGTCGCCAATGTCGATCAGCGCTTCGATGACAGGGCGGTAAGTCCAGATGTTGGGGCCGCGCAATGGGGTCATGCGCAGAAACTGAATGTGGTGGGGTGTGGGGTGTGCGCTCATGCTTGGGGGGTGCAGCGATAGAATCGGCGCTCGATCGCGGGGATGTCCAGCGTTTGGGCTGAAAGCTCAAGGTGTAACAGGGGCATGGCTTGGGCAGGCGGCGTCAACCGTGTTCGAAGTGTGTTTTTTTTCGTCGCGCCACCGTGGCGCAACAGATTCTTTGGGGTTCAGCCTTCATGTCTTTAGTACTTTCTTCTGCATCTTGGCGTTCGGTTGTGCCGGACGAGTGGCAAGCAGAAGTGCGATCGAGGCTGCAACCCGATGAAAACGCTACAGCCTGGGTTTTAGTTGACTTGAACGCGGCACTGAAGTTCCACAAAATCGCCTTGATTTTGACCGATCGGCGTATCCTCACGGCCAATTTGAATGAAAAAAACTGGGAAAGCTGGTCCTTGGCCGAAAGCCAGCGATTGCGCCTGACGGACCACGCCGGGGTCGGGCAGTTGGAGTTGAGTGATGCGCTAGGCCGCCTGGCCGTGTGGCGGTTCACCTTGGGCCTGCAAGACGCTGTGTTTCGCTGGGTGACGCAGTTCGAGGCGCAGCAAAGCCAGCACGCCCAAAGTCCGGGCAGTGTGCCCGCCGACCTCCAAGGGCGGCCTTTGCAATTGGCCCATGTCTCAGTGTGCCCGGTGTGCCAAGCCAGCCTGACCGAGGACGAGGACGAGTGCCCTGTTTGCAGCCGTGAAGACCTGAACCCGCCGTCCACCTGGACCTTGCTTAAACTCTGGCGCTTTGCACAACCTTACAAGCGTTCTTTGCTGGTCGGGTTTTTGCTGACCTTGGCCTCGACCGCCGCCACACTGGTGCCGCCCTACTTGACCATGCCCTTGATGGACGAGGTGCTGATTCCTTACCAAAATGGGGCCGACATCGACCCAGCTCTGGTGTCCCTGTACCTGCTGGGTTTGTTTGCTTCGGGTTTGCTGGCCTGGGGCCTGGGTTGGGCCAAAACCTACATCCTGGCCTTGGTGTCCGAGCGCATTGGCTCCGATTTACGCACCACCACCTATGAGCATTTGCTCAAGCTGTCGCTGGAGTATTTCGGTGGCCGACGCACCGGCGATCTGATCGCGCGCATCGGCAGCGAAACCGACCGCATCAACGTGTTTCTGTCACTGCACCTGTTGGACTTTGCCACAGACGTGCTGATGATTTTGATGACGGCCGTCATTTTGTTTTACATCAACCCCACGTTGGCGCTGGTGACCTTGTTGCCGCTGCCCTTCATTGGCTGGCTGATCCATGTGGTGCGCGAAAGACTGCGCACCGGTTTTGAAAAAATCGACCGCGTCTGGGCCGAGGTGACCAACGTGCTGACCGATACCATTCCCGGCATCCGGGTGGTCAAAGCCTTTGCCCAAGAAGACCGCGAGGCCCAGCGCTTCAAGGACGCCAACGCACACAACCTGCAGGTCAACGACAGGATCAACCGCGTTTGGTCGCTGTTCTCGCCCACGGTGACGCTGATGACCGAAATCGGCTTGCTGGTGGTTTGGGGCTTTGGCATCTGGCTGGTATCGGACGACCAAATCACCGTCGGTGTATTGACCGCGTTTTTGGCCTACATCGGGCGCTTTTATAGCCGATTGGATGCCATGAGCCGCATCGTCTCGAACACCCAAAAAGCAGCAGCGGGGGCCAAGCGGATTTTTGATATTTTGGACCATGTCTCCAGCGTTCCCGAGCCGCTCAAGCCTGCGTCTTTGCCGGTCCATGTCCAAGGCCACATCACGCTGCGCGATGCAGGCTTTCGCTATGGCAACCGGGCCGTGATCCGCCAGCTCAACCTCGACATTCAGCCCGGCCAGATGATCGGTCTGGTGGGCCACAGCGGATCGGGCAAGAGCACGCTGGTCAACCTGATCTGCCGCTTTTATGACCTGAGCGAAGGGGCCATCGAGCTCGACGGCACCGACATCCGCCAGCTCAAGGTGGCCGACTACCGCCGTCAAATTGGTTTGGTGCTGCAAGAGCCGTTTTTGTTCTTCGGCACCATCGCCGACAACATCGCTTACGGCAAGCCTGACGCCACCCGTGAAGAGATCGTGGCCGCAGCCCGCGCCGCGCATGCCCACGAGTTCATTTTGCGCATGCCCCAAGGCTACGACTCTCTGGTAGGCGAGCGCGGGCAAGGCCTGTCGGGCGGTGAGCGCCAGCGCATCTCGATTGCGCGGGCCTTGCTCATCAACCCGCGCATCCTAATCCTGGACGAGGCCACTTCGGCGGTGGACACCGAGACCGAAAAAGAGATTCAAAAAGCGCTGGACAACCTGGTGCGCGGGCGCACGACGATTGCCATCGCGCACCGCTTGTCCACTTTGCGCAAGGCCGACCGTTTGGTGGTCATGGACAAAGGGGTGGTGGTCGAAGAGGGCACGCACGACGTGCTCATGGAGAACCAAGGCGCTTATTGGCGCCTGTACGAAGCGCAGCAGCGCCAGGCCGAAGCGGTGGCGGTGCTGGGCGGCAGCGACGAGGACAAGAAGGTGAGCGCATGAACCCGTTTGATTTGCAACGCGATGCTTTTGGCCTTTGGGTGTTGGTTATGGCCGATGGCACGCGCCACAGCCCAGTGACGGCTGTGCGCGCCTACCCCGTGTCGGCCCCGGACCAAGGCGTGGCCTTGATGGACGCCGATGGCCATGAATTGCTTTGGGTGCCCGATCTCTCAGCGCTGCCACCCGACTTGCAAACCACGCTGCGCGAGGCTTTGGACGAGCGCGAATTTTTGCCAGAAATCCTGCGCTTGGACACGGTGAGCAGCCTGCTCACGCCCAGCACCTGGACGGTTCAGACCGATCGGGGCACCACGCAATTCATGCTCAAAGGCGAGGAAGACATCCGCCGCCTGACCGGCACCGTGCTGCTGATCAACGACGCCAATGGTGTGCAGTACATGATTCGCGATTTGGCAGCCATGGACAAACATTCCCGCAAACTGCTGGACCGTTTTCTCTGAGCGGCTTTAAAGTGGCCAGACCGAACCTTGCTCGGGCACCAGGGCACGCCATTTGATCTCATGCTCGATGCGCTGGCGCAGCATGTCGGACGCCTCGCGCTCGCCGTGTACCACATACACCTGCCCGGGTGCGCTGGGCATTTTGTGCAGCCAACTCAGCAGCTGGTTGGCATCAGCATGGGCCGAGGCCGATTCGATTTGCGCGACTTCGGCGCGCACCGCCACTTCTTGTGCATGGATGCGGATGGTGTTGCGGCCACTGGCCAAGGCCGCCCCGCGGGTTCCTGGAGCCGGATAACCCGTCAGGATGATCATGTTGCGATGGTCCCCCGCGTATTGCGCCAGGTGGTGCAAGACGCGTCCTCCAGTGGCCATGCCGCTGGCCGCCAGAATCACCATCGGACCGTGTCGCCGCGCCAATGATTTGGATTGCTCGGGGGTCTCCAGCATGGTGGCCACATGGTCCATGTTGCGCACTTCCTGCACGCTCAGGCGGTGCTCCCCTGGGTGGCGCTCAAACAGAGCCGTGGTGTGGATCGCCATTGGACTGTCCAGAAAAATCGGCAAACCATTGGGAATCTCCCCTTCGGCCTTGAGCTGTGCAATGGTGTGCAACACAGCCTGCGCCCGCCCCACGGCAAACACCGGCACCACGGCCACGCCCCCGCGCGCAGCCAGTTTTTTCAGGAGCGGTCCGAGTTCCTCAAACAACTTTTCCTTGGGGTGCTGGCGGTCGCCATAGGTCGATTCGATCAAGACCGTGTCGGCCTGAGGGGGTGGCTCGGGCGGGTTCATCAGTGGGTCGTCAGGGCGGCCCAGATCGCCGGAAAAAAGGATGCTTCGCCCACCTACATCCAACAGCAAACTGGCCGCACCCAGAATGTGTCCCGCAGGCTGAAAGCGGGCTTTCCAGCCACGGATGGGCTCGAACCACTGGCCTTGATGTTCCGCATGCAATTGTTTGAGACTCTGAATGGCTTCTTGCTTGGTGTACAGCGGGAGGGCCGGGGCGTGTTTGGAAAAGCCGTGCCGGTTGGCAAAATATGCATCTTCTTCCTGGATGTGCCCGCTGTCGGGCAGCAAGATGCTGGCCAGTTCGCAAGTGGCCGAGGTGGCGTGCACTCGGCTTCGAAAACCGATTTTCACCAGCAAGGGCAAGTAACCGCTGTGGTCCAGGTGCGCATGGGTTAGCACCACCGCATCGATATTCGCCGGGCTAGCGGGCAGAGGGCTCCAGTTGCGCAAGCGCAGTTGTTTGTAGCCCTGAAACAGCCCGCAATCGACCAGCAGCCGTTTTTGGTTGTGCTCGATCAGGTACTTGGAGCCTGTGACGGTGTCGGCTCCGCCGAGGAAGGTGATGGTGGCGCTCATGCGCCCATGTTCACGGCATTGGTTGGCGCGAGTTTTGACTTGGGTCAACGAAATGGCTGGCCTGCAAATTCACCCCAGAGTGCGAGAGGGGTTGCGGCGGGTGACGATTTTTGCGTACCCGCCATGAGGAACCCGCCGCAACCCCTCTTGAACTGCCTTGCGGGTCAAATCAGACTCAAGCCCCGAAGAAACCTTTGAGCTTGTCGGTCCAGGTTTCTCCGCTCGGCTGGTGTTTGCCACCGCCTTTGGAGAGAGACTCTTCAAACTCCTTGAGCAGTTTCTTCTGGTGTTCGGTCAGCTTGACCGGGGTCTCCACGGTGATGTGGCAATACAGGTCGCCCGGGTAGCTGCCGCGAACACCCTTGATGCCTTTGCCGCGCAGGCGGAATTGCTTGCCGGTCTGGGTGCCTTCGGGGATGTCGATCGCCGCTTTGCCGCCCAGCGTGGGCACCTCAATTTCCCCGCCCAAGCCCGCTTTGCTGAAGCTGATGGGCACCGCGCAGTGCAGGTCGTCGCCATCGCGCTCAAAAATCGAATGTTTTTTCAGGCGGATCTCAATGAACAAGTCGCCCGGTGGCCCACCGTTGGTGCCCGGCTCGCCATTGCCCGCACTTCGGATGCGCATGCCGTCGTCGATGCCGGCTGGAATTTTGACTTCCAGGGTTTTTTGTTTCTTGACCTTGCCCTGGCCTTGGCAGGTGACGCAAGGTTCGGGGATGATCTTGCCGGTGCCGCGGCAGTGCGGGCAGGTTTGCTGCACACTGAAAAAGCCTTGGCGCATTTGCACTTGGCCTTGGCCTTGGCAAGTGCCGCAGGTTTTGGCGGTGGTGCCCGGTTTGGCCCCGGTGCCGTGGCAAGTGTCGCATTCGTCCCAGCTCGGAATGCGCAGTTGCGAGTCCTTGCCGTTTGCCGCTTCTTCGAGGGTGATCTCCATCGCATAGCTCAAGTCGCCGCCTCGGAAGACTTGACGACCACCTCCACGTCCGCCCCGCGCTTGGCCACCAAAGATGTCGCCAAAGATGTCGCCAAAGGCGTCACCAAAACCGCCAAAGCCTTCGGCCCCGCCGCGCATATTCGGGTCAACCCCGGCATGCCCGTGCTGGTCGTAGGCCGCGCGTTTTTGCGCGTCCGACAACATCTCGTAGGCCTCTTTGCCCTCTTTGAACTTGGCCTCGGCCTCTTTGGCCTTGGCGTCTTCACCCTGGTTGCGGTCAGGGTGGTACTTCATCGCCAGCTTGCGATAAGCCTTTTTGATGTCTTCGTCCGTGGCGTTTTTGGCAACGCCCAGCACTTCGTAAAAATCTCGTTTTGTCGCCATGGGGCAAATCCAACCGTTAGAACAAGAACGCCGCGAAGGCGATTCAGTGGCCTGAATCAGCTTGCGCGGCGGGACTGCGGCCAGGCCGCAGAGGGTGGGGTCTTAGCCCTTTTTGACTTCCTTGACTTCCGCGTCCACCACATTGTCGTCTTGTGGCTTGGCATCAGGCGCAGCGGCAGCGCCAGCACTGGCGGCGGCTTGCTGAGCTTGCATGTCGGCGTAGACCTTCTCGCCCAGCTTCTGGCTGGCGGTCATCAGGGCTTCGGTTTTGGCTTCGATGGCGTCTTTGTCTTCGCCCTTCAAAACCTCTTCCAGGGCCTTGGCGGCGGCTTCGATGGCTTCTTTTTTGGACGCTTCGATCTTGTCGCCGTGCTCGGTCAGGCTCTTTTTCACGCTGTGCACAGCGGCTTCACCGGCGTTGCGGGCCTGCACCAACTCCAGCTTTTTCTTGTCTTCCACTGCGTTCAGCTCGGCGTCTTTCACCATCTGCTGGATTTCTTCTTCAGACAAACCAGAGTTGGCCTTGATTGTGATCTTGTTTTCTTTGCCGGTGCCTTTGTCTTTGGCGCCCACATGCAAGATGCCGTTGGCGTCAATGTCAAACGACACTTCGATCTGTGGCGTGCCACGCGATGCGGGTGGTATGCCTTCGAGGTTGAATTCGCCCAAGGCCTTGTTGCCCGAAGCGATTTCGCGTTCGCCCTGGAACACCTTGATCGTCACGGCCGGCTGGTTGTCTTCAGCGGTCGAGAAAGTCTGTGCAAACTTGGTTGGGATAGTCGTGTTCTTGGTGATCATCTTGGTCATCACGCCGCCCATGGTTTCGATGCCCAAAGACAAGGGGGTCACGTCGAGCAGCAGCACGTCGGTGCGGTCGCCCGACAAGACCTGGCCTTGGATCGCAGCGCCCACGGCCACGGCTTCGTCGGGATTCACGTCTTTGCGGGGCTCTTTGCCGAAAAACTCTTTGACCTTCTCTTGCACCTTGGGCATGCGGGACATACCGCCGACCAAGATGATGTCGTCGATGTCACCGACCGCGACGCCCGCGTCTTTGATGGCCGTGCGGCAAGGGGCGATGGTGCGCTCGATCAACTCTTCCACCAACTGCTCCAGCTTGGCGCGGGTCAGCTTGATGTTCAGGTGCTTGGGGCCGGAGGCGTCGGCCGTGATGTAAGGCAAGTTGACGTCGGTGGCCGCCGAGCTGGACAGCTCGATCTTCGCTTTTTCAGCGGCTTCTTTCAGGCGCTGCAGGGCCAGCACGTCCTTGGCCAAATCGACGCCGGACTCTTTCTTGAACTCGGTGATGATGTGGTCGATGATGCGCTGGTCAAAGTCTTCGCCGCCCAGGAAGGTGTCGCCGTTGGTGGACAAAACTTCAAATTGCTTTTCGCCATCCACGTCGGCAATTTCGATGATGGACACGTCAAACGTGCCGCCACCCAAGTCATAGACAGCGATCTTGCGGTCGCCCTTTTCTTGCTTGTCCAGGCCAAAAGCCAAGGCTGCAGCGGTGGGCTCGTTGATGATGCGCTTGACATCCAGACCGGCGATGCGACCCGCGTCTTTGGTGGCTTGGCGCTGTGCATCGTTGAAGTAAGCCGGCACCGTGATCACGGCCTCGGTCACTTCTTCGCCGAGGTAGTCTTCGGCGGTTTTCTTCATCTTGCGCAGAATTTCGGCGCTGATTTGTGGTGGGGCCAATTTGTTGCCGCGCACTTCCACCCAGGCGTCGCCGTTGTCGGCTTTGGCGATGGTGTAAGGCATCAGGTCGATGTCTTTTTGGACTTCTTTTTCGGCGAACTTGCGGCCGATCAAGCGCTTGACCGCGTACAAAGTGTTGCGGGGGTTGGTCACCGCTTGGCGCTTGGCCGATGCGCCAACCAGGATTTCGCCGTCTTCCTGGTAAGCAATGATGGACGGTGTGGTGCGAGCGCCTTCGGCGTTTTCGATCACTTTGGTCGTGTTGCCTTCCATGATGGCCACGCACGAGTTGGTGGTGCCCAAGTCAATACCGATGATTCTTCCCATTTTGATACTCCGAAATTGGTTAAAGGTGCTTTGATTTGCAATTGGGGTGTGGGGAAAAATTTTCAAGTCCCCACACGCCAAAAAAGGTTTTGCGTTGCTTGCGTGCTGTTGTTTTGTAGGAGCCCACCCCGTGGGCGATGGGCGTGGCACACGCCCTGAAAATCATCGCACACGGGGTAGGCTCCTACAGGAGATTGTTTTATTTGGGGGCGGTCACCGTCACCAAAGCCGGACGCAGCACCCGGTCGGCAATGGAATACCCCTTTTGCAGCACGCCCACCACGGTGTTGGGCTCTTGCTCGGCCGGCACCACGCTGATGGCCTGATGGTGGTGCGGGTCGAATTTGGTGCCTGGTGGTGGGTCGATGGCCAGCACTTTGTTGCGCTCCAGCGCGCTTTTGAGCTGGCGCAGCGTGGCCTCTGACCCTTCGCGGATCTGCTCGATCGTGACGTTGGGCAGGGCCAAACCGGCTTCCAGGCTGTCCAGCACAGGCAGCAGGCTGTCGGCGAAACCCTCCACGGCAAATTTGCGGGCCTTGGCGATTTCGTCGTCGGCACGGCGGCGGGCGTTTTGCACATCGGCCTGAGCGCGCAGGTACTGGTCGGCCAGATCGGCGTTTTGCGCCTTCAGGTTGGCCAGTTCGGCCTGGGCATCGGCCAGCGGGTCGGTGGGGGTCATGGCTGCAGCAGCGGCCAACTCTTCGTCACTCAGGGGCTTGGGGTCTTGGTTGTGTGTGGCTTCTGACATGAACAATGTCCGCAAAAATAGATACCCCTTGCAAATAGGGGCGTTGTTACAGGCTTCAAGGGGGGCTTTGCAGTTCAGTGGCCAAGGGAATGGCGCAAAAATACAGCAAAAATAGCGCAAGAAAAACCCGCCCAAAGGCGGGTAGGTCGGAAAAGCTGCAGCCTTTTTGCCTTGGTCTCAATCGAGGGCCAGCAGTTCCACGTCGAACTTCAAGGTGGCGTTGGGCGGGATCACGCCGCCAGCGCCACGGGCACCGTAGCCCAGCTCGGCCGGGATGATCAGGGTGCGTTGACCTCCCACTTTCATGCCGGCCACGCCTTCGTCCCAACCCTTGATGACCATGCCAGCGCCCAGGCCGAACACAAAGGGGTCACGGCGGTCACGGCTGGAGTCAAATTTCGCGCCTTGTTCGCCGTCTTTAAAGAGCCAGCCGGTGTAGTGAACGGTGACGTCTTGACCCGCCGTGGCGACTTCGCCTTCGCCGACAACGGTGTCTTCGTATTGCAGACCTGAGGAGGTGGTGTTCATGGGGGGCATCCTGTCAGAAAGAGCCCGGTGCCGCTGGTGGGCCGCCGGGGTGTGGAAAACCCAAAATTATGCCAGCCCCGCCAAGCTTGAGTTCTGACGTTGGCGTTTGGTCAGATCCTGCATCAGCGCCCCCACACCGTAGGTCCAAGCGGGCGCCTGGTCCGAGGTGCTGACCTGGTTGACCAAGGTGCCCAGTTGCGGGGTCGAGATACTGACCACATCGCCAACCACATGGGTAAAGCCCTGGCCGGGGCCATGGCGGTCTTGGGTGGGGGCGAACATGGTGCCCAAAAACAGCAGCATGCCGTCGGGGTATTGGTGGTACTTGCCCATGGCCTGTCCCGCCAGGTCCAGGGGGTCTCGGCTGATTTGGCTCAAGGCGCTGCTGCCTTGCATCACAAAGCCTTCGGGGCCGTCCACTTTGAGGCTCAGCTCGCACTGGCGAACGTCATCGATGTCAAAGTTTTCATCAAAGAGGCGGATGAAGGGGCCGATGGCGCAACTGGCGTTGTTGTCTTTGGCTTTGCCCAGCAGCAAGGCGCTGCGGCCTTCAAAGTCGCGCAGGTTCACGTCGTTGCCCAAGCTGGCACCGACTACTTCGCCGCGGGAGTTGGCCGCCAACACGATTTCAGGTTCGGGGTTGTTCCATTGGCTGCCCGGGTGAATGCCCACCAGTGCCCCGGAGCCGACCGAGCTCATGGGCTGGGCTTTGGTGAAAATTTCAGCGTCCGGCCCGATGCCCACTTCCAAGTATTGCGACCACATGCCTTGGGCCAGCAGCACTTCTTTGAGCCGGGCCGATTCTGGGGAGCCGGGCACCACGCTGCGCAAGTTGTCACCAATGACCGCTACCACCGCCTGGCGCACGGCTTCGGCCCGACTGGCGTCGCCACGGGCCTGCTCTTCAATCACCCTTTCCAGCATGCTGGCCACAAAGGTGACGCCAGCAGCCTTGACGGCTTGCAAATCGCACGGGGCCATGAACCAAGCTTGGCTTGCATCGCGGCTGGTTTCGTCGCTGTTGGCCAAAGCCTCGGGGGTGCTGGCCAAGCGCGGGGCTTGGCCGCTGCGAACAAAAGCCCGCACCTGATGGGCTGCCTCGGGCAGTTCCAGCAATTCGCTGCTGGTGGGGGCGAGCTGCGACAGATCGAACACATCCTCGGGCGTGACGGCACAAACCACGGCGCCGAAGTCCGGCACCCACAAGCGGCCGATCAGCAAAGCTTGGTGAGCGTCTTGGGGCAATAGGGTGTTCAGCATGGCGGTTTCGCATCAGATAAAAAAACGATCGTGACAGATGCCAAGCTGTGGCGCTGTCACCTTGGTGGATAGGTTGGGTGGCATGGGCGCCCGCCCGTAAAACAACTATTGAACTGGCCCCTTGAAGTCTTGAACTGCATGCGAGGGATAGCTTTTTTGTAGGAGCCCACCTCTGGGGGTGATGGGCGTGGAACACGCCCTCAACAGCATCGCCCTGCAAGCCTTCGCCCACGGGGTGGGCTCTTACAAAGACCAAAAGATCCACAGAATCGACAAAATATGGGCAATTTAAACTTCAGCGGGCCGAATCAATAAAACAGGGTTTTGAAAGGCCGTTTGTACAAATACTTGCAATGACTGTGGGGTGCGGGACGGTCGGGACGGGCTTGACCGGGTAAATTAGGGGTGCATTCGTTTTGACTGAAAGGAATCAACATGATCATCTCCAACACCCCTTTGACCCGCTTGGGCTTGGCCGCTGTTGCAGCGAGCGTTTTTCTGGCAGGTTGCGCCACCAACAGCGTCACGCCCCAGCAAAAGGGCGCGGGCACAGGCGCGGTGATTGGCGCTGTTGCGGGCCAAATTCTGGGCCGCGACAGCAAGTCCACCGCCATCGGCGCGGGCATGGGGGCTTTGGGCGGCTACATCTGGTCCAAGAACATGGAAGACAAAAAGCGCGCCATGGAGCAAGCCACGGCTGGCACCGGCACCGTGGTCACGCAAACCCCTGACAACCAGCTCAAGCTGAGCATCCCGAACGACATTTCGTTTGACACGGGGCGCGCCGTCATCAAACCGAATCTGCGGCCCATCCTGGACCAGTTTGCGCAAGGCCTGAGCCAGCAAACCAGCATGGAAGTGCGCATCGTGGGCCACACCGACAGCACTGGCAGCGATGCCATCAACAACCCGCTGTCGGTCAACCGCGCCCAAAGCGCGCGTGACTACTTGGTCTCGCGCGGCGTTAGCGCCAGTCGCATGGCGATTGATGGTCGCGGTTCGCGCGAGCCGATTGCCGACAACGCCACAGAATCGGGCCGGGCCCGCAACCGCCGAATTGACATCTTTTTGGCCGAGCGCGGTCAGAGGTAAATTTTTTGCAGCAACGTCAGCAGCGTTTTGCGCTGCGCTGGCGTGAGCTTGGCGGTTTTTTCCAGTTCCAGCTCAGTGGCCGTTTGCTCTGCTTGCTCCATCAGGCCCTGGCCTTTGGGGGTGGCGTGCAGCCCTACGGCGCGGCCATCGTGCGGGTGGGGTTTGCGCTCGATCAGGCCGCGAGACTCCAGCGACTGGATCAGGCCCACCAGGTTGGGGGGCAAGAGGTTGAGCGTGGCGCACAACTGGCGCGAGGTCACGCCCGGGTTGTGGCAGATGGTGGACATGACCGAAAAATCCACCGGCTTCAAACCATAAGGGGCCAGCCGTTCCAAAAACAGCTCGATGATGCTCAGCGCGGCCCGGCGGGCGTTGTAGCCCATCAGGGTTTGCAGGTAAGTGGTGTCCACCTGGTCGATGGCCGAACCCGTCACGAGCTCGACTTTTTGGGCGCGTGCTTTCTTGGCCGGCGGCATGGGGGCTTGCTTCATGCCGCCAGTGTGCACTGCTGCACGATGATGAAGCTGCGCATCTGGAATTCGGGCAGCACCCAACTGCGCAGAGTCTTTGCGGGGATTGTCCAGCGGGCCCGGGCGTTCGGCGTGCTGTCGTCCACACCCGCTTCGATGCGCAACCAGGCCCAGTCCATCAGCACCAGCGCCACGGCGCGCAAATAGTCATCGGCCACGCGGTAGGCCAATGCCGCATCTTGCGCGCTGGCTTTGACGATTTGCTGCGTGACGGCGCGCAGGGTCTGGATGCGGGCTTGCGCCGCGGTGCTGGCTTTGGCCGCTTTGGGCAGATCCAAGGCGATGGTGTCCAGCAGCGCATTCATGCCCGTGCCGCCATCGGCCAGCACTTTGCGCACCAAGAGGTCAATCGCCTGAATCTCGTTGGTCCCTTCGTAGATCATGGCCACGCGGGCGTCGCGCACGATTTGCTCAATGCCCCATTCGCGCACATAGCCGTGACCGCCCAACACCTGCAGGCAGTCACTCCCGCCATGAAACGCTTGGTTCGTGAACACCGATTTCATGACCGGTGTGACGAGCGCGCACCAGCGCTGGGCAGCGGCTTGGGTGTCGGCGTTGGGGCTGTGTTGGATCAGGTCGAGTTCGAGTGCCGTGCGGTAAGCCAGCACACGACCGGCATCGACCCAGGCGCGTTGCGTGTCCAGAATGCGGCGCATGGCCGGGTGCTCTGAAATAAAATCGGCTTCTGCTGCCGACTTGCCTTTGCCCGGTGCGCGCATCTGGCGGCGTTCTCGGGCATAGGCATCGGCTATTTGCCAAGCGGCGTCCAGCAGGCCAATGCCTTGCAGGGCCACATGCAGGCGGGCGGCGTTCATCATCACAAACATCGCGTTCAGGCCCTTGCCCGGCTCGCCCACTATTGAAGAGACCGCTTCGTCAAAACGCATCACGCAAGTGGGGCTGCCGTGCAGGCCCATTTTTTCTTCGATGCGGTCGCAGTGCACGCGGCTTCGGCTGCCGTCGGGGTAGAACTTGGGGACCAGGAACAGCGACAGGCCTTTGGGTCCGGGCGGCGCATCGGGCAGGCGCGCCAGCACCAGGTGCACGATGTTGTCGCTCAGGTCGTGCTCGCCGCCCGAGATGAAAATTTTGGTGCCGCTCACGGCGTAGTTGCCATCGGGTAAGGGCACTGCTTTGGTACGGGCCAAACCCAGGTCGGAGCCCGCGTGCGGCTCGGTCAGGCACATGGTGGCCAGCCATTCGCCGGTGGCCACTTTCTCCAAATACTGCGCTTTGAGTTCGTTGCTGGCGTGGTGCTTGATGCACTCGTATGCGCCGTGCAGCAAGCCCGGTGCCATGGTCCAGCCCATGTTGGCTGCACTCAGCATTTCATAGAGCATGGCTTCCAGCACGATGGGCAGACCTTGACCGCCGTCTTCGGTGCTGGATGCCAGCGCAGGCCAGCCCGATTGCCAAAAGGACCGGTAAGCATCCTTGAAGCCCGGCGGCATGGTGACCGCGCCGCCCGCCCACTGCGCGCCGATTTCATCCCCGTCCCGGTTGAGCGGGGCGATGACTTCGCCCACAAACTTGCCCGCCTCGTCCAGCACTTGCTTCATCAGATCCGAGTCCACCTCGGCAAAGGCGGGCAGGGCTTGCAGTTGAGCAGGTGCGTTCAAAACGCGGGACAACAGAAACTGCATGTCGTCGGTGCGGGGCTGATAGGCATTCATGGGTGTTTTGGGCTGTATGGAAAAAATCCGGCGCTACCGTCGAGCAGCGCCGGACAACACGGTATCCGTGTGCTGAATCAGGAGTCCACGCTGAAGCCGATGCGCTTGATCAGCGGGCCCCAACGCTCTAATTCCACTTGCGAGCTCTTGAGTTGGTCTGCGACCGTGCCACCAAAAGGAATCAGGCCCACCACGGTCAAAGCGTCCAGCACGCCTTTGTCTTTGAGGGCGGCATTGATTGCCGCGTTGGCCGCCTGCACCACGTTGGCCGGGGTTTTGGCGGGGGCGTAAAAGCCAAACCACTCTTCCACCGTCAACTCGGGGAAGCCTTGTTCTGCAAAGGTGGCCACATCGGGCACAAAAGGCGAACGGGCTTTACCCGAGGTGGCCAAGATGCGCATCTTGCCGGCTTTGTGGTTGGCAATGAAGTCGCCGTGCGGTGTGAACATGCAAGCGATCTGGCCGCCGACCACGTCGGTCACGCCGGGCACCGAGCCACGGTAGGGCACATGCTTGAACTCGAAGCCCTGGTTAAGACCCAACAAAGCGCCAATGAAGTGGGGTGTAGAGCCTGCAGCGGGCGAGCCGTAGCTGGCTTGCGCGGGGTTGGCTTTGGCCCAGACGATGAAGTCTTTCACGTTCTTGACGCTGGCAGGCACCATGGGGCCGACGGCAAAACCGTGGTGAATCATGGAGGCGGTGCCCACGGGCGTGAAGTCTTCAAACGGCTTGTACTGCAGGTTTTTGAAGATGTGGGGGTAGAGCGAGATGGGCGAGAAAGGGGTCATGGCCAACACCGAGCCGTCGGCGGGTGCGCTTTTGAGCAGGTTCAGGGCAATCTGGCCGCCAGCGCCAGGGCGGCTGTCGATGATGCCAGCGTTCTTGCTGTAGAGGGTGCCGCCAAATTTCTCGGCCACGCGGCGGGCGCAGATGTCGCCCGAGCTGCCGGGTGGGAAGCCGTAGAGCACTTTGACCTGCTCGATCGGCAGGCCGCTTTGTGCCCAAGCCTGCTGGAAGGCGGTGCTGCCCAAAAAGGCTGCGCCGATGGTAGATTGAATGAATTCGCGACGGTTGCTCATGCTTGTCTCCTCGAAAGGGTGGGTTGAAAAACTCAGGTTGGGGGAAAACGGAAAATGAAAGCCATCAACTGCACAAAGCCTTGATGTCTTCGGGCACAGCGATCGCTTTGATGCGGTCGGGGTCTTCGGGGTGCTTGATGCAAAAGGCGCGCACCTCGGTGCCTTCACACAGCACGGTGTCGCCGCGCATCACCACATGCTTGTGCACAAACACTTTGTCGCGCCATTCCTGCACGCTGGTGTGCACTTGAATGGTTTCGCCGTAGGTGGCGGGGCGGATGAACTTGGTGTTGATTTCCAAGAGCGGCGTACCGATGATGCCGCGTGTCTTGACCAGCTCGCGCCAAGGCAAGATGCCGCACTTCATGAAAAAGTTCAGCGACGAAGCGTCCATCCACTTGGAGAAGTTGGGAAAGAACACGATGCCTGCAGGGTCGCAGTCGCCGAACATCACTTGCACTTCGTAGACAACAGTTTTCATAAGATGGCGTTGAGCGTTGAGGGTTGAGGGTTTGGCGTTGAGCGTGAGGCGTTGTGGGTTGACCGTTAGGCGTTGAGCGGTTCTTCACGCTGAACGCTCAACGGGCTTCAGCGAGGTGCCATGCGCAAAGCGCCATCGAGGCGAATGACTTCGCCGTTCAGGTGGTCATTGCTGACGATGTGGCAGGCCAGTTCGGCAAATTCGCTGGGCTTGCCCAGGCGTGCCGGGAAGGGAATGCTGGCCGCCAGAGATTGCTGGATCGGCTCGGGCAAGCTCGCCAATAAAGGCGTTTTGAACAGGCCGGGTGCGATGGTGCACACGCGGATGCCGTGCTGCGCCAGGTCACGGGCCATGGGCAGCGTCATGCCCACCACACCGGCCTTGGAGGCGCTGTAAGCCTGCTGGCCCACTTGGCCATCAAACGCAGCAACCGAGGCGGTGAAGACCATCACCCCTCGCGCACCGTCTTCCATGGGGTCGAGCTTGGTGCAGGCCTCGGCAAACAAGCGGGCCGCGTTGTAGGTGCCGATCAGGTTGACGTTGATGACCTTGGCGAACTCCTCCAGCGGTGCGGCCTTGCCGTCCTTGCCGACCACGCGTTTGGCGGTCCCGATGCCGGCGATTTGCATCAGGATGCGGGCGGGGCCCTGCGTGGTGGCGGCCGTGGCAATGGCCTGGGCCATGCTGTCAGGGTCTGATACGTTGCAATGCACCGCCACGGCAATGCCGTTTCCAAATTGGGCGTTGATGTCTTTGGCCACGCGCTCAGCGTTGTCCATGTTCAGGTCGAGTATGGCGACCTTGGCGCCCAGACGGGCCAGTTCGCGTGCGGTGGCTTCGCCCAGGCCCGAGCCACCACCGGTGACCAGTGCTGTTTGTCCTTGAATGTTCATGTCAGTTCCTTTTGATGTCGGTTTTTGTAGGAGCCCACCCCGTGGGCGATGGGCGCGGCACGCGCCCTGAAAACTATCGCCCACAGGGTGGGCTCCTACATGGGGGTCATGCTTCGGGGTTTTCGATCAACAGCGCAATGCCTTGGCCGCCGCCCACACAAGCGCTGGAGATGCCGTAGCGCAAACCGCTGCGTTGCAACTCACGCGCCAGCGTGATCGTCAGGCGCACGCCCGTGGCGGCCAGCGGGTGGCCTAGCGCGATGGCACCGCCGTTGACGTTGAGCTTGGTCACATCCAGGCCCAGATCTTTTGCCACGGCCAGGGTTTGCGCGCCTTGCGCTTCGTTGATTTCGAATCGGCCAATGTCCGACAGCTTCAGGCCCGTGCGCTCCAGCAGCAAACGAATGGCGGGCGCTGGGCCGATGCCCATGATCTCGGGCGGCACGCCCACGGCCGCAGCGGCCACCACACGTGCAATCGGTTTTTTGCCTTGGGCTTTCGCATAGGTGCCCGACGTGACCACACACGCAGCCGCCGCATCGACCAAGGCTGAGCTGTTGCCACCTGTCTGCACGCCGCCTTCGTAAACCGCCCGGAGCTTGCCCAGCACCTCGGCTGGCGAGATGCGCGGGTGCGTGTCGGCGCTGACCTCGGTCACTTTGCCTTGCAGCTTGATGCCCCGGGAAACGTAGCCTTCGAGCTCAAACTTTTCAGTGACCACCGGCACGATCTCGCCCGCATGAAAACCAGCGGCCTGCGCGGCCACGGCCTTGGCGAACGAGTCCGACGCGAACTGGTCCACCTCTTCGCGGGTGATCTTGTATTTCTTGGCCAGGTTCTCGGCGGTCTGGATCATGTTGATGCCTGCGGCCGGGTCTTTCAGGGCTTCCCACATGAAGTCTTTGAAGCCCACGGGCGCGCCCAGCTTGAAGCCGGTGCGGTGGTCAAAGGCGGCAATCGGGTTGCGCGTCATGCTCTCGGTGCCGACCACCAGCGCGGCCTCGCACACACCCGCTTCAATCTGCTCGCCCGCCTGGCGAAACAACTCAAACCCGGTGCCGCAAATGCGTTGCACCATGATGGCGGGCACCTCTTGCGGCACACCGGCGTACAGGCCGATGTGGCGCGGCAGCACAAACTGGTCAAAGTCGCCGGGCGCCATGTTGCCGGTGATGACCGAGCCGATCTCGGAGGGGGCGATGCCTGCGCGCTTGAGCGCCTCGCGTGCGGCCTTGATGCCCAGGTCGGTGGGCGATATGTGGCCGAGTGATCCGCAGTAATCGACCATGGGCGTGCGCACGCCCTCGTGCATCCACACATCGGCAAACGCGTTGAAAAATCCTTTGAAAGCCATATCTGTTCTTTCTGTGTTGTGTAGGAGTCCACCCCGTGGGCGATGGCTTGAGCAACGTGAGCCGACCCATCGCCCACGGGGTGGGCTCCTACAGGGGAATCATTGAGGTTGGATGATGTTAGGTAACCCATCTGCGTGCAAAGCTGCCACCATCTCTGCCCGGTGCGCGAGCACCGAGCGTTGGTTGATCGAGCCCTTGTCGGTGATCTCGCCCTTGTCGATGGTGGGCGGCTCACTGAGCAGGCACAGGCGGGCGATGCGGTTGGCGCTGCCGGTGGCGGTTTGGGCCAAGGTGTTGACGACGTCCTGAAACTTGGCCAGCACCGGGGCCGACGCGAGCACGGCAGACATCGGCGCATCGGCGCCCAGGCCGCTGAGCCCTCGTACAGCAGGCGTTGTGAAGATCATGGCGCCCACTTCCTTCAAGTCCAGGCCCGTGAGCACCGCATCCTGAACGTAAGGCGCGCCCGCCGCAATGATCTTGGCGCGCAGCGGGCCCACGCTGACAAATGTGCCAGTGGCCAACTTGAAGTCTTCGGCAATGCGGCCGTCAAACTTCAGGCCCAGGTGCACATTGGTGTCGTCAATCCATTGGACCGCGTCGCCCGACTTGAAGAAGCCTTCTTCGTCAAACGCACCGGCGGTTTCATCGGGGTTGCGCCAGTAGCCGGGTGTGATGTTGGGGCCTCGGTAGCGCACCTCGGTTTTGCCTTGCGTGCCCACGAGCTTGAGTTCCAGGCCCGGGGCGGGCACGCCCAGGTCACCCGCTTGCACCAAGGGGTTGGTCACAAAAATACCAAAGGGGCCAGACTCTGTCATGCCCAGGCCGGTGCCCATGACGATGCGCTCACCGATTTCGCGCTCTTGCGATTCTGAGAGGCTGTCCCAAATCGGTTGGGCCAAGGTGGCGCCGGCGAAAAAGAACATCTGCACTCGCGACAGCAGGGTTTTGCGCAAGGTGTCGTCGGTCTTCATGGCGAGGGCAATCGCTTCAAAGCCGGTGGGCACGTTGAAGTACACGGTGGGCGCAATCTCGCGCAGGTTGCGTAAGGTCTCGTGCATCAGCGCGGGCGTGGGCTTGCCGTCGTCGATGTAGAGCGTGCCGCCGTGGAACACCGTCATGCCAAAGTTGTGGTTGCCGCCGAAGGTGTGGTTCCAGGGCAGCCAGTCGACCAGCACCAGTTCGTGCTCGGCCAGCACGGGCATGGATTGCGCCATTTGCTGCTGGTTGGCGCACCACAGGCGCTGCGTGTTGATGACCGCCTTGGGCAACTTGGTCGAGCCGCTGGTGAACAAAAACTTGGCGATGGTGTCGGGGCCGGTGGCGGCCATGGCGGCATCTACCGCGGCTGTGGCGTGGGTGGCGCAGAGGCTGTCAAAAGCCGTGACCGTGCGGCCGGGCACTTGGCCCTCGACCATCACCACTTCCATGTCGTCGGCCACTGTGGCGGCGATCGCCTTGGCATAGCGGGCGTCGGAGGCAAACACCAGGCCGGGCGTGACAGTGCGCAGCACATGCTTGAGCTTGTCGAAGTCCACGCTGACCAAGGAGTAGGGCGGTGAGGTGGGCACGAAGGGCACGCCAGCCACCAGGCAACCCAAGGACAGTAAAGCGTGCTCAAGGCTGTTTTCGCTCAGGATCACCACCGGGCGCTCGGCGTTCAGGCCCCGGTCGATCAGGCCTTGCGCAATGCAACACGCAGTTTGCCAAGCCTGTGCATAAGTGATTTGCCGCCAGTCGCCCAGCGTGCCATCGGCATTTTTGACGCGCCGTGCCATGAAAGTCTGCTCGGGTTTGACCTGTGCCCAGTGCTGCAGGCGATCGGTCAGGCGCTCAGGAAAAGCCTGCAGCGCCTGATCGGCTTGCAGGTAACGCGTGCCAGGTGCGCCATCGCGCACGCTGACGCGGGTCACGCCGAACTTCAGGGGACGGAATTTGGGGGCGTTCATGCGCTTCTCCGGGTCAGCTTTTTTGCACCTTGGCCGCCTTGCCTTCCAGGAAGGCGCGGACACGGGCTTTGGCTTCGGGGGCGGCTTGGGCGATCGAGGCCATCAGGGCTTCGGTGAACAGGCCATGGTCTGCCGGTTGTTCGGCAATGCGGGGCATGGCGTGCGTGAGCGCAAAGTTGGTCAGCGGCGCGTTGTTGGCGATGCGGGTGGCCAGCTCGATGGCCTTGGCCAAAGCCGTGCCGGTGGGCACAAGGTATTGCGCAAAGCCCACGCGCTCACCCTCTTGCGCGTCGTACACACGGCCCGTGAGCATCATGTCGATCATGCGCGCCGTGCCGATCAATTTGGGCACCCGCACCGAACCGCCGCCGCCCACAAAGATGCCGCGTGTGCCTTCGGGCAGCGCGTAAAAAGTGCTCTCGTCGGCCACGCGGATGTGGCTGGCGCTGGCCAGCTCCAACCCGCCACCCACCACCGCGCCGTGCAGCGCACTGACCACGGGCACGCGGCCTTGTTCCACCGCGTTCAGCGCCAAATGCCAGCCGCGCGAGTGGTGAATGCCTTCGCCGGCGTCGCGCTCCTTGAGCTCCGACAAATCCAGCCCGGCGCAAAAGTGGTCGCCCTCACCGTGAATCACCGCGGCGCGGGCTTCGGGGGGCAAGTTCTGAAACACATCACGCAGCGCTTCAATCAGGGCGTCGTTGAGCGCATTGCGCTTGGCCGGGCGGCACAGGCGCACCACGGCCACAACGCCTTGCATGTCCAGACTAACGCCATGGGCGGCGGCTCGTTCCAGGATGGGGTGGGGAGAGATGTTCATCGCAAAGGGTCCTAGGCGGGTCTGGAGCAGAAAGTGCAATAAGGTTATTGCTGATAACCATATTGTGCGTACCAGAAGGCTTGGGGTTGCCTAGTGCTTACCCTAGGTTTGCGACTGAATGTGCCCAGCTGTGGTTAGCCAGGCGGGGCGAATTACGGGGTTTTTTCGTCGCCCGGGCGCATGCCCTTGAGCCAGTAGACCCAAGACAAAATCACGGCCACGGCGGTGTAAAGCTCGGGAGGAATTTCCTTGTCCAGGTCGATGCGGCTGAGCAAGGCCAGCAGCTGGGGGTCTTCGGCCACGTACACGCCGTGGCGCTGGGCTTCGTCGATGATGCGTTGGGCCAACTCGTCTTCACCCCTGGCGCTGATGATGGGGGTTTTGCGCTTGCCATACTCCAGCGCAATCGCTTCCTTCAGTGGGGCTTTCATGTCTGCACATCCAGCAAGCTGCCGGTTTCGGGCGGGTTCCAGGGCATGGGCTCGGAAGGACCTGGGCCGTGAATGATTTGCAGCCGGGTCATGTTCAGGCCTGCGCTGTCCAGCTCTTCGGCCAAATTGGGCGTCAGGTCGCGTGCCCGTTTCACCACATCCTCGCGCAAGGCCCACATGACCATGTCGACTTCGGTCTGGTCGCTGATGCGTGTTTGCAGCCACACTTCGCCCAGTTCGCGGTTGCGGGTGTGCAAGTGAATGACCAGCGGTGCCTTTTCTTCGCCACGCTTGCTGCGGCCCCGCACAAATCGCAGCGCCACGGGCTCGGCGTCCGAAAAAGGCAGCATCATCGAAAACACCCATTCGCGCCCCGTCAGGGTTTCGGCCGCAGTAAATTGGTGCGACTCGATGTCGTCGATGGCATCCTGCACACGGCTCGTCGCCTCGTGGCTCGTGCTTTGCAGCAGACGCAACAACTGCCGCAAGCCCGACTTCAAGTCAACCAGACCACTGCCGTGGCCCTGTGACAGCAAAGCTTCGGTCATCAGGCCGCTGCGCTGCATGAGTTGCTGCAGTTTTTCTGGGGTCAGTTGGGCCATGCTTGGGCGCAAGCGTTGCCACTGCTGCAGTGCTGCCAGCTCGGGAGACGCCGGGTTCAGGCTTTGCAACAGGCTGTCCAGACCGCCCGGGCGCAGCAGCAGGGCCAGGGCACCCATGTCGGGGGGTCTGAATCCCAGCTGCTGCATGCGGTTGGGCATTTGCGCCAAAGGTGCAGCGGCCGCTGGGGGCGTTGCACCGGTGGCTTGCAGCGGGCGCAGCCAAATTGAGCCGTCGTTTTGCAGCTGCACCCGAAACAAGGCGGTGTCGCCAGAGGCCAGGCGCAACCCCGCGGGCAGGTCTTTGGGCAAGTCGATGAAACGGCCGGCTTGCGCGGGGTCTTGCAGGATCAGACGGATCCGGTCTTGGCGGTTCTCGACGGTGGATTGAATCACCTGGCCGTCGCGCAAGCCCAGTTCGGCGGCGCTGCGTTCGACCACCAAGGGCAATTTCCCTTCCAGGTAAATGGTGGGAATTTTGGGGTTGAGGTGGGCGGTTTCAGCCCCAGTGATCATGCTTCGGCCTGCGCTGCGATCAGGGGTAACGCACCCAGCGGCGCTGGTCGTTCGGGTCGGGCGCGGCCTTTTGTGGTGCCTGCTCTTCAGCCCCGGTGAACAAAGCTGCTGCCCCCGGGTGCTGGCTCAACACCATCTGGCGCAAGGCCGGCATGCTGGGCACCTTCAATTGGGCCCCAGACCGCATCTGATGGGGAGAGCCCGATGGAAAAACCTGCGGGTTCAGGCTCACAAAGGCCTTGCGCAAAACGTCAGGGTGCAAAGGGACATCGGGCAACGCCCTGCGGATGACGCGGTCCAGCGTCTCGCCGCGTTGCACAGTGACCATGCTGCCAGCCATGGCTGAGGCTGCGGAGGTTAAGGCTGGAGGGCTGGCTTGCGCAGGATCGCCGGCCGAGTGGGCCGGTGTGGGCGGCAAGCCGCCCATTTGCTGGAACGCGGCTTGCGGGCCCAGCAGGGCTTTCAGCGCAAGGGCCCCGGCCGATTCAGCCGACCAAGCTGCCGAGCTCCAGCTGACCAGCGCGCAGCTGCCCAGCAACCAGGTGGCCAAGTGACGGTGAGAGGAGACGGCAGAAGTCATGGGGGTATTGTGGTTCGGGTTGAACAGGTTCACAAGGGCAGGGCCATCCAGGCGCCATGCGAGGCCAGAGCCGGGCCTGCCAATTGTTGCAGCTCGGTGCGGTGTGGGCCGACCTTGACCACTTGGGCCAGAGCCAGGTGCTGGGCCACCCCAGGTTCCAGCATGCGGGCCGGCACATGGGCCGGATCCATCAAAAGCACGCGGTCACCGGGGCGCAATCCGCTGTCAAAGCCCGCTTGCAGCTCGAGGGACTGCGTGCCTTGGCGGCGCACATGGAACTGCACCGGTTCGCACTCGGTTTGCTTGTCCAGCTGGGCCACCCATTGGCGCATGCGCTCTTGCAGCAGGCCCTGCATTTGCTGCGCCCACGCCGTGGGGCTATGCGACAGGGCCAGGGGAGCGACCGAGATGATTTGTTCGATTTGCCACTGGGGCACCAGGCGCGAGGCCGGGCTGAGCTTTTGGCCCAGGCGCAAGCTCAGTGTCCAGCGCAACGGCGGGGCGCTTTGGTTCAAGCTCAGGCGATCCGTCCAAGACCGTGCCTCCGCCGGTGCGTGCGGCTGCAGCGAAATCTCGGCCATCCAGCCGCTGCGCTCCTCGGTCTGGCCGGTGAGGGCGCGCATGTAAGCGTTGTCCAACTGTGGGGCCACTTGCGTCACATTGTGCGTGCGCCAGCGCTGAGAGACCTGCATGTTCTGGCTCCACGCCTGTTGCGCCAAACCCACCAGGGTCTGGCTGGCAAACAGCTGCGGGCCACTGAAACCCTCGGGCATCACGACCTGCACGCCCAAAGGCAAACGCCAGGGACGGGGCGGAGCCTTGCAGCTTTGGTCTGCGCCCACCGGCTTCCAGCCCCAGGGCAAGACCTCGGCGCTGACCTGGGTCACGGGTTCGTCGCCTTGCACATAAGACAAGACCCGGACGCCGCGCACCTGCGCCTCGGAGTGGAAATGGGCGCTCTCGTGCAAAGCCCCCTTGTCGTCCACCCAGGCCGTGCTGACTACCCGTGTGGGCCGATCCAGGGTCGCGTCCAAAATCGCCTGACGGATGGCGGCCAGCTGGGCGTCGTATTCTTTTTGGGGGTTATTCTGGGCGGCCTTGGCCGACTGGGCTTGGGCATTCAACAACGCCTGCACCGGGGCCGAAGCCAGCGCTTTAGCCGCCAAATCGGCAGGGCTGGGGCTTTGGGCAGCGGCTGCACTGGCCAGCGCACAGGCCAGCACGGCAGCGCTGATGCGCAGCCAGGCAGGGCGGGGCGAGTTCAAAAGGGCCAGCATGGGGTCAGTCCAATCCGATGGGCGATCAGCGGCGGCGCGAAGCCATCTGACCCAGGTACAAGGCACGTAAATCGCGCACCACGTAATGGTCCAGCGACATGGTGGTCTCGTAAGTGTCTTCACCCACCGGGGTGATGCTGACCATGGTGGCGCCATAAATCACGCCCTCCACCTTGGCGCGGAAGGTGTCGCTCATCACCGTCATGTCGGCCACCGTGGTGGTGGCGTCGAGTTGCTGGCCGTAGACCTGCTCGGTCAATGAGCGGTAGGCGTCCAGTTTGGAAGCACGGATCGCCAACAGACGTTGCTGGGCTGGGTTCTTGTGGTTTTGTATGCTGATCACGGCGTAACCGGTGGCCACCAGGGTTTCACGTTTTTCCACCAAGGGGCTGACCATCGAGGGGGCCGGGCTTGACGTGACTGTGCTGTCCTGGCCCATGATGTTCAAGGGCACGGATTGGCATCCGGCCAAGGCCAAGGTGGTCAGCAAGGCGGCTGCCAGTGAGCGGTTACGGGTCATTGTGCTTCTCCATGAACGGGCACCCACGCCAACCAAAGCGGCGGGTGGATGTGTTGTGTCTTGATGCATACATCGACAGTAATGTCCAGGTCTTGAGTTGCAGCCGGGCTTTGCAGCGTCTGTGGGGTCATTTTTCAACAAATAAAATCCAAATGTGAACTATAAAATTATTATTTTTTATGATAAAACTGTATTTTTTGGAAATACTTGCTAAAGTGTCATTTTTAATTGATAAAACAGCCAGTGAAATGACCGACACCTGCTCTTCAACTGCGGCTTGGCGCTTTCAGTGCAACTTGCCAGATCGGCATGCCCCGAACGCCGCTTGGTCCCACCCCACACTGAATTGACATGAAAGCCAGCGCCAAAACCCAAATCATTGGACAAAGCCGAGCGACGCAGTTTTTGCGAGAACTCATCCAGACTTTGGCGGCGTCATCCTCGACAGCCCTGGTCACCGGCGAAAGTGGCACTGGCAAAGAACTGGTGGCCCAGGCCTTGCATGCCCAAGGCCCTCGCGCTGGCGGCCCCTTTGTGCCCATCAACTGCGGGGCCATCCCGCGAGAGTTGATCGAAAGCGAACTGTTCGGTCACCGCAAAGGCGCCTTCACGGGGGCTGTGGCCGACCGTTTGGGCCGATTCGAGTTGGCGCACGGCGGCACCCTGTTTCTGGACGAAATCGGCGACCTGCCCATGGACATGCAAGTCAAGTTGCTGCGCGTCTTGCAAGAGCGCTGCCTCTTGCCCGTGGGCGCCTCGCGTGAAGTGCCGGTGGACGTGCGTGTGGTCGCGGCCACCCACAAAAACCTCGAATCAGAAGTGGCGGCGGGGCGTTTCCGGGAAGACCTTTATTACCGCATCAATGTCTTGCCCATCACCACCACCGCCTTGCGTGAGCGGCCTGACGACATCGCTGCCTTGCTGCAGTTTTATGCGCAAAAGCACACCCTGCCCGGCAACCGCCCCCTGAAGTTTGCACCCGACACGCTGCTGATGCTGCAGGCCTACGCCTGGCCGGGCAATGTGCGCGAATTGTCCAACCTGGTGGACCGCTTCTCGACGCTGTTTCCCTCGCAAACCCTGCAGGTGCACACCGTGCCCGCCTGCATGATGCCTTCGGGCCTGGCCGCTTTGCAGGCCCAGCGCCTGAGCCAAATGCCCACGCCAGCCCCGCAGCCTTCGCTCATGGCAGCCGCTTCGGCCCCACAAGAAACCTTGGCCCCACAAGACGCTTTGGCACCGGAAGAGCCCAACTGGACAGCCGCCACAACTGGTGACGCCGAAAGCCCCTGGGCTGACAATGATCCGCTGAGCCGTTTGTTTGCAGGCAGCGACAACCCTGCTCCCGTCCCCCGAGCCGCCTTCGCCCCCATGCCTTTGTCTGCCTCCAACGACGAAATGAGTTCGGTCGAAGAAGTCATCTTGCTGGCCCAAGGCATTCAGACCCTGCCGCCGGACGGCATCTCGCTCAAGCAACACCTGATCGACATCGAGCGCAACCTGATCGAGCAAGCCCTCAGCCGCACCCAAGGCAATGTGTCTCAAACGGCCAAGCTGCTGCAGCTGCAAAGAACCACACTCATCGAAAAAATCAACAAGTACGAACTGCGCGGCATGGCCTGAGAAGTCTTAAGGAAAGGCGTTGCAGACCCATTGTGGTCGAACTCAGAACGGTGGTTTGATCACTTTGGCGCAAGTGCCCTTGATGAGCTTGACGTTGCGCCCGTCATTCAGGTTCAGGGATTGCACAAAACGTCCTGTCTTGCGGTCCACGACAAACTCTTCGCCGGTGATCATCACACCAAACCGCTGAAACATGGCAGGGCGGTAAATCTTCAGTCGTGTGCCCATCAGCTGCAGGGTCCCAGAACGGCTTTCGGAGATGGCAATTTTGCCTTGGTACCAGCCTGACTTTTTCTCGAAATCAATCTGTGCCATGGTGATCCTTGAGGGCTCGTTTTCCTTGATGCCCAAAGCCAGTTGACCGTCCAGGTCCAGTTCCAGCTCGCAAATCAGATCCATCACCCCCTTGCTGTCGCCGGGCATGCTTTCGGCGGTCAGATTGGGCTCAGAAAGACTTTCCCCCATGAGGTGCACCATGCCCCAGATGCCGCCCATGACCAAAAGACCAATGGCGATGCCGATTGCAGTGTTTTTCAACATGGGGAAACCTTTAGAAGGTGTTGGCGCAAGCCAAGGCGATAAGTCATCTTAACGTGCAATAAAGTTGCATTCACACCTGATTACTGGTTGAGCACCGTGATGCTGACGCGGCGGTTGCGCGGGTCGGCAGCATTGCCCGGTACTTTGGGATTGGTATCAGCCACCCCCTCGATGCGCGAGAAACGATTGCCACTGATGCCCTGGGACTGCATGAACTGCCGCGTGGCATCGGCCCGCTCGGTCGACAAAGTCCAATTGTTGCGCATGCTGTCGGGTGCGAAACCCATGCTGTCGGTGTGTCCACGAATCGACAATTTGTTGGGCAATGGTTTGAGCGATTGGGTCACTTCGGCCATCAGGGCGGCCGCTTTGCTGCCCATCACCGCGCCGCCAGAGCTGTACATGGCAAAGTCGGCCTTGTCGATCACCTCAATGCGCAAACCGTCTTTCTCGCGCGTGATGCTGACCTGGTCCTTGAGCTTTTCAAATTCTTTGCTTTCAGACAATTTCTGTTTGATCTCTTTTTCAATCTTGTCGAAATTTTCCTTGTCCTGTTTCTGGCCTGACGAGCCACTGCCGCCGCCCTCGCCAGGTGAGCCGGAACCCGTGGCTTTGCCGGGGTCTTGGTCAGAGGGGCCGTCCTTGTTGTTCTCTTCCTTGGATGAGCCAAAGCTTTCGCCAGGGCCACCTTGGGCCTGAGGCGTCAAACGCTCAAGCAATGCGGTCTGCTTGGCGGAGAAAGGGAACCCATCGGTGTCGATGATGGACTTACCACCGAACAAACCATTAGAGCCCGCCATTTCACCAAACACGATCTGGCTGTGGGAAGCGGGCCTGAAATAGTCCGCCACACTTTTGCGCTTGTCCTCGGTGCTGGCACCCAACAGCCACATCAACAAGAAGAAAGCCATCATGGCTGTCATCATGTCGGCCAGGGCGATTTTCCAGGCGCCGCCGTGCGCGCCCGCATGGCCATCGTCGGCGATGATTTTTTTGACAATGATGATGGGCCGCAACGCCTCTGCAGCAGCTGCTGCTGCGACTTCCTCGGGCGTTCCCGCTGCGGCTTTGTCTGCCTCGGCCATCAGGATCCTCGCATGCCGTCAAAGACTTCGGAAAAACTCGGTTGGTTATGGTGTGAAATGCAGGCCCGTGCGGACTCGATCACCAGCGGTTGTGGGTGGCCCTTGAGGTTGCCCACGATCATCTCGCGGATCACATCGAAGGCTTGCGCGTCTTCGTTGATGATCTGGGTCAGTCGCCCTGCAAAGGGCTCAAACATGCCGTAGGCCAAAAACACGCCCATCAGCGTACCCACCAGCGCGGAGCCAATCAGCGCACCCAACACAGGAGGGGGTTGGTCAATCGAACCCATGGTTTTCACCACACCCAACACGCAGGCCACAATACCCAGCGCGGGCAAACCCCCCGCAATGCCGGCCAAAGCGCCGGGAGCCAACAAGGCCTCGTGGTGGTGCACCTTGATCGCCTTTTTCATCAAATCATCCAAGGCATCGGCGTCCAGATTGCCCTGCGAGATCACCATCAAACGAAGGGGATCGCAAATCATCTGAACGATGGAGTGGTCCTTGGCCAGCTTGGGGAATTCACCAAAAATCGGGCTGGAGTCTGGGTTTTCAACGTGCGATTCGAGCGCCACCACGCCTTCTTTTTTCATCACCGTTTGCAGTTTGCCCACCAGCAGCATCAAAGCCAGGTAGTCGGCTTGGTGAAAACTGGGTCCTTTGATGCACTTGCCGATGCCGCCCATTGCCGCCTTGAAAACAGGAAAGCTGTTGGCCACCAAAGAAGCGCCAATGGCCGACCCCCCGATGATCAGAAATTCGAAAGGCGCGGCCTTGATGATGGGGGCCATCTTGCCGCCAGCGATGACGTAACCGCCAAACACCGCACCAAAAACAACCGCTAAACCGACAAAGAAAAACATGGTTGCCCTTTAAGTCTAGACAATGCACCAAACACCGATGCACCAACCCAGCGTCCATTGAAAAAAGAAGTCGATCAAATTGCCCAGCAAAATGACAGGCAGACCCAAATACAGCGCCCCCCACGCCCACCCCGAAATTGTCAAGCGGGCTTTAGAAATGTCATGCCCCAAGATGGCATGTTCTTTAGGAGATGACGAGCTCATTTTTTCCGTTAACACCTGTATTTATCGGTTTCAAATGCGTTATCTTGAGTCGAATTTGAAAAATTTGCCTATTATGACGAGATGGATTTGAAATGGGAGCAATTGCCACAAGCCGATTGGGAAGAATTTCATTCGACCCAGCGCGGCGCTTTGCAGCAGGCATGGAACTACGGCGAAGCCTTGACCGCATTGGGTGTGAACATGTCGCGGGCCATGGTCTGGCAAGAAGGCCAACTGGTGGCCATTGCCCAATTCATGTGCAAACGGGTGCTGGGCTACATCTCTTTGGCCTCTTGCACGCGGGGCCCGATCTTTCATCCCGACCTCAGCCCCGCGCAACATGCGGACATCTACAAGCGCCTGCGCCAAACGATCCCGCTGCCGCGCCTGAAAGTCCCCTTGTTTTCGCCCGACCGCACCGGCGAACAACTCGATCCGCTTGAAACCCGAGGCCTGTCGCGGGTGATGACTGGCTACTCCACGGTGCTGCTCGACTTGACTCAGCCGCTCACTACTTTGAAAGCCCAGCTCGAGGGCAAGTGGCGCAACCGCTTGAACAAAGTGCAGGCCAATTTGAAGCTGCGCGTCCATGTGCAACCGAGCCGCAAGCGTTGTGATTGGCTGCTGGGCCAGGAACTGGCCCAGCGCGAAGCGAAAAAATTCTATGGCTTGCCCACTGATTTTGTGCAGGCCTACATCGCCGCTGCGACCGACCCGCGTCAGGCCTTTGTGGTGGCCTATGCAGAACTCGGTAAGAACACCGTGGGGGGCATGCTCTTTCTGATTCATGGCCGAGTGGCCAGTTACCATATGGGCTGGGCTGACGAAGAGGGCCGGCAAATCAATGCCCACAACGCATTGCTCTGGCAGGCTATGGCTTACTTGCAAGAGCAAGGCGTCGAGCTGCTCGATCTGGGGGGCGTCAACACCCACGATCTGCCGGGCATCTCTCGCTTCAAATTGGGCACCGGTGGTCAAGCCATCACCCTGGCGGGCACTTATTTTTGAGAACAAACATGACGATGCGAGCATTTTCAATGCGTGCTGTGGTGCGCTGGAGCCTGTGTTGTGCAGGCTTGGCCGGCGGCCTGAGCCCACTGACCGCCCAGGCCTGGACCCGCATCGGCGAAACCCAGGACGTGACGCTGTACGTGAACCGCAAAAGCATCGAGCGGGATGACAACATCCGCCGGGTCTGGGAAATGCAGGACCTCAAAACACCGGACGCCGAAGGGGTGCGCTCCAGGCGCTACCTGAATGAATACGACTGCACTTACAAAATGCACCGATTGGGGCAGATGACCAGTTACGCTGGCCCCAAACTCACCGGCAACAAAGTCGCCGAAGTCAAAGAGATGGGCTACTGGCGAAAGATCCCCCCCAATGGCGTGTTTGTGTTGACCTACATCGCCGTGTGCGTTGAATAAGACCCTTGACGGCACACCGTCCAGAACCGCTTCACTGTGATGGGCGATGTGCTTTTTTGTAGGTGCCCACCCCTGTGGGCTCCTACAGAGACAAAAATATGGCCCATTCAAACTTCATCGGGCCGAATCCATAAGACGGCGGCATGGACCCCGGTTCGGGGGCCGGGGTGACAGGGGGCGTTTTCTTGTCTTCCCGTGCGAGCATTGTCTGTCGTCCGGGCTGGGTTTATCTGTCGTCCAGGGCTAGACCCGGGATCCATGTCTTTGGGTGTTTTGTGCTGTGGATCCGGCCCCCCCAGAGCCTGAAGCGCTGCGGGCAAAAGCAGCCACACCCAACAAGCCCAAACCCAGCAAAGCCAGCGCCGGCAGGGGATGAATCACCCAATAGCGCCCATGCCGTGGCCCCGGGTGCCAATGGCCGTACCACCCCTCAGCCCGCTGCAAATACAGCACCTTTTGGTCCATCCCGCCGGGTCCGATTTGCACACCCGGGTCGGGCGTCAGGCGCACACAGCCACAAGCCGCCAACGCAGTACCCAGCGCCAGCACCAGCGCTGCAGCAACCCAAGCGGCGCGCGAGCGCCAACTCAACAGGGATGCTGACGGCGCAGGCTCGTGAAAACCATAAAACAACATCACCCCCGCCCAAGCCGCCAGCCCATTGACCAGCCAATCGTTGAAATCCAGATAGTGGCTGTAACTTTGGGTGGTCCAAAGGTATTGCGCCGTCTCATCCAGGGCCCCGAGCAGCGTGGTGATCAAGACCACGCTCAAGACAGGCCAACGCGTTCGTTCCCCATCCAAGGCCCGAGCCCAAAGCCAAGCCAGCAGCGCAAATTGCGGGTAATGCGCGTATTCGTTCACCGTGAACGTCAGCCAACGGTCCACCATGACACAACAGGCCAGCCACACCAGCCAAGACAGCCCCACCACGCGCAGCCGTGCAGAGCTTGCGGAGCGCGATTGCCGCCACACCCACAAGCACAACACCAACGCTGCCAACACCGTGACATACGGCACAGCATCCTTGAAAGCCCAAGGCCCAGACGCCCCCGCTCGTTGGCTCACCAGCCAAATCGAAAACGGCAAATGCCCCACGATCGAGACCACCGCCCAACCCAAAGCCAGCCCAGCCCACAACCAGCTCACCCGCGCAAAAGGATTCGACCACTCAACAGTTTGATTCACAAAAGACCCCTGATTTCATTCACCATTCGCACCACCCCAAAGTCATCCCAACCCAAATCCGGGATCCGAGTATTTTGTCATCCCGGACCCTTCAATAGCCATCCCGGACTCCGATCCGGGATTCATGCCAGATGGGGAAATGCCTCACGCATTCATTGCGGCGAGACAAAGCCAGCGTTTTCTTTCGGGGCAGTAGAAAACGAAATCCAGCCCAAACTTTGCCGCTATCATCCAAAAACCGAGTACCCAAACCATGCGCCTGACCCCCGACCAAATCGCCACCATCCAAAGCACTGCCCAAGCCGTGCTGGGTGACGACGCGCAGGTTTGGCTTTATGGATCTAGGCTGGACGACCAACTCAAGGGCGGTGACATTGACTTGTTGATTGAAAGCTCGCAAAAAACCTCGATCATGAACCGCGCCAAGATCAAATACCAAGTTGAAACCGCGCTGCAACTGCCCGTAGATATCCTGATGGTTCAAACAGGGCAGGCTGCCAGTCCTTTTGAGGCCATTGCCCGCAAACGTGCCGTTTCGCTCACGCATCAGACTCAGGCCAAGTGATGACCCAAATCAGCCCATTGGATGCAGAAAAAAACCACTTGTCTGGTTTGCTGGAAGCCATTCAACGCTGCGTTTATTTTTTGGATGCATCCAGTCAAACACTGCAATGGCCCATCACTGGAAGCCACTTGGCCTATAACAAAAAAGACAAAGAACTCTTTGAAGCACTGGCCGCCATCAACGAACGCTTTGCCAAACTGCAAGACACCCTGGGTGCTGCCATGCGCCACAGTCTGGTCTTGTCGGGTGAGCAGGCTGACAGTTTCATCAAAGTGCTGGCCATTTTCGAAAAGGCGGGCGTGGTCCAGTCTGTACAGGCTTGGCAAATTGCTCGAGCGGCTCGAAACCTGGCAGCTCACGACTATGAAACCAATTACGCGCTGGTAGCTGACCATTTCAACGCCCTGCACGAACAGCAAGGAATGCTCTTCCAAACCGCCAGAGCATTTGTCATCTACACAAATCAAGTCCTGAACGTCAGACCTTTAAGCGCAGACTTCAGTCTAGAGTTTGATGCCATCACCGTCAGCAAAACCTAAGCAGATGGATGGCCTCGCCCTGACCAGACATTTGTCTTCCCGGACCCCTCAATAGTCATCCCGGACTAAGACCCGGGATCCATGCATTCGTTATCCCGGACCCCGCATCGAGTGCGGGTGACAAGAGTGTTTGTTATTCCTGACCGGTACACCGTCACAACTGCATGACTGGACCCTCGGTCAATGGCCAGCAAATCTGGCAGCTAAGGCAGCATAATTTTTGGAACCAGCCCAATGATGTCTTCGGTGACAGGCAAGGGATAGATGCTTGCAGGAGCCCGCCCCTTTGGGCGATGGCTGTTTCTTGTGTGAGCCCACCCCTGTGGGCGATGGGCGTGGCACACGCCCTTGACTTGACCCAGCAAACCATCGCCTTCAGGGTGAGTTCCTAAAAAAAAACGCATGACTGACAAACTCAAGGGCTATTCAAGCTTCATGGAGCCGAATCGACAGTGTCGCATAATGAATATTAATTGTTTTAATCTTGATAAAATGTATAGTTCAACGAATATTTTAAAATATTTGACATGAAAAAACACATTGCGACAAATTTGGCGCCCGACTTGATGGGGCTTGATGCCCCCGGGATTTGGGACACCGAGCGGGCATTTGAGCACCTGCACGCCAGCGGGCAGGCTGACACCAAACGGACCGCCGAACGGCGGCTCATCAGCTTGGGCATGCTCCCCGCAGAACTGACAGCCACAAGTTTGGCTGACGAACACCAGCAGGCCGCCAACCGCCTGGTGGTGGACTGGGCCATCGAGCAGGCGCGCAAGCGGCGCGATCGCTTGCTCTTTGCGCAGGTGGCTTTGCTACCGGGGGGGAAGCCTTGCCTGCATGCCAACGACGCCCGAGGTGCTCGATTCTGGTGGCCACTGCCCAACAACAAGCAAAGCAGCTTCAAGCTCGGCTTGCAGGCCCTGCAGCAACACATTGGCAAACCGATCACGGTGCTGCCGCACGGCGCTCTGGTCGGCGCGCTGCGCGAGATGGCCGACATGGCCGACATCCACTTGTGCCTACAGGCCTACCGCCCCGTCTTGCCCAAGGGCTTGAGCCTTCACAGTTCCAAGCCAAGCGGCGCAACGGCGTCACCGCACCTGCAGCGCCTCGAAGACGAGAGCATCCACATCATCCGCGAAGCCGTGGCCGAGGCGCAAAACCCGGTCATGATGTACTCCATCGGCAAAGACAGCGGCGTCATGTTGCACTTGGCGCGCAAGGCCTTTTACCCGGCCCCGCCACCTTTCCCCTTGCTGCACATTGACACCCGCTGGAAGTTCCAGGAGATGTACCAATTCAGGGATTTCATGGCCCGAGAAAGCGGCATGGACCTGCTGGTGCACACCAACCCCGAAGCCATCGAAAAAAACATCAACCCCTTTGACCACGGCTCCGCACTGCACACCGACATCACCAAAACCGAAGGCCTCAAGCAAGCGCTTGACCACTACCAATTCGACGTGGTCTTTGGCGGCGCACGCCGCGACGAAGAAAAATCCCGCGCCAAAGAGCGTGTGTTTTCTTTCCGCACCGCCACCCACCGCTGGGACCCCAAAAACCAGCGCCCCGAACTCTGGAACCTTTACAACACACGCAAAAGCCCCGGCGAAAGCATCCGCGTTTTTCCCCTGTCCAACTGGACCGAGCTCGACATCTGGCAATACATCTACCAAGAGGGCATACCCGTCGTGCCGCTCTACTTTGCCAAGCCGCGCCCAGTGGTGGTGCGCCCCGAAATGATCATGATGGTGGACGACGAGCGCTGCCGCCTCTTGCACGGTGAAGAAATCGAAATGAAAAAAGTGCGCTTTCGCACTTTGGGCTGCTACCCACTCACGGGGGCGGTCGAGTCCAACGCTGAAACCCTCGAAGACATCCTGCTGGAGATCATCAACGCCCGGCAGTCCGAACGCCAAGGCCGCAAGATCGACAGCGACAGCGCAGGCAGCATGGAAAAGAAAAAACAAGAAGGGTATTTCTGATGGCACGCCCCCTCAAAACTCCAAGCAAAGTCCCCGCACCCCTGGCCACCAACGTCAACGAATGGATGGCCCAACAAGCCCAACAAGACCTGCTGCGCTTTATCACCTGCGGCAGCGTGGACGACGGCAAAAGCACCCTCATAGGACGCCTGCTCTGGGAATCGCAACAAATTTTTGACGACCAACTCAGCACCCTGCAAACCGACTCCAAACGCTACGGCACGCAAGGCAACGACATCGACTTTGCCCTTCTGGTCGATGGCCTGGCCGCGGAACGAGAGCAAGGCATCACCATCGATGTGGCCTATCGCTTTTTCAGCACCCCGCGCCGCAAATTCATTGTGGCCGACACCCCGGGGCACGAGCAATACACCCGCAACATGGTCACCGGCGCATCCACCGCGCATGTGGCCGTGGTGCTGGTGGATGCCAGCCAGGGCGTGCTCACCCAAACCCGGCGACACGCCTATTTGGTGTCTTTGGTCGGCATCCAGCATGTGGTGCTGGCCGTCAACAAAATGGATCTGGTCGGTTACCAGCGCAGCGTGTTCGACGCCATCGTGGCCGACTTCGCAAAGGTCGCGCAAACCTTGGGCTTTCAGGCCATCACGCCCATCCCCCTGTCTGCCCTGAAGGGCGACAACATCACCACCCGGTCGCCCCACACGCCCTGGTACGCAGGCCCCACCCTAGTGGGCTGCCTTGAGACCGTGGACGTGCACAAAGCCCCACACAGTCCACAAGCCGCCTTTCCGGTGCAATGGGTCAACCGCCCCAACGCCAACTTCAGAGGCTTCAGCGGCACACTGGCCGCAGGCCAAATTGCCGTGGGTGACCTGTTGCGCGTCACCGCCTCGGGCCAAACCGCCACGCTCGCCCAAATCGTCACCGCCAATGGTGACTTGGCCCGTGCACAAGCAGGCGATGCCGTGACCCTGGTTCTGGACCGCGAAGTCGACGCCTCGCGCGGCGACGTGTTGAGCCTGGCTGATCAACCGCTGGAGATGACCGACCAATTCGAAGCCACGCTCGTCTGGATGAGCGACGAACCTGGGCACATGGGACGCGCCTATGACTTCAAACTGGCCCATCAATGGGCCAGCGGCAGCATCACCAACTTCAAATACCGGGTCGATGTGAACAGCCAGGCGCAGCAAGCCTGCAAACAGCTGGCCCTCAACGACATTGCCGTGGTCAATGTGTCCGTCAGCAAACCGTTGGTGTTGGCGCCCTATGCGCAAATGCCAGAGCTGGGCGGCTTCATTTTGGTGGACAAATTCACCCACGCCACCGTGGCTGCAGGCATGGTGCGACACAACCTGCGCCGTGCCCAAAACGTGCATCGTCAGGCCCTCAGCATCACCCTTGATGACCGAGAACGCCTGAATGGCCACTCAGGCAAAGTCATCTGGTTCACAGGCCTGTCAGGCTCGGGCAAATCCACCATCGCCAATGCGTTGGAAAAAGAGTTGCACGCCCAAGGCAAGCGCACCTACATCCTTGACGGTGACAACGTGCGCCAAGGCCTCAACAAAGACCTGGGCTTTACCGATGCAGACCGCATCGAAAACATCCGCCGCGTGGCCGAAGTGGCCAAACTCATGATGGATGCCGGCCTGATCGTGATGACCGCCTTCATCAGCCCCTTCAGAGCCGAACGCGACATGGCACGCCAACTGATTGGGCAAGACAACTTCATCGAAGTGTTTGTGGACACGCCTTTAGAAGTCTGCGAACAGCGCGATCCCAAAGGCCTGTACAAAAAAGCCAGAGCAGGGCAGTTGCCTAACCTGACGGGCATCGGTAGCCCTTATGAACCACCCATGCGGCCAGAAATTCTTATTCAACCCAGCGCTGACGCCCTTGAAGTGACGGTGCAGCAACTGTTGAAGTCGTGTAATTTGTAGTGGTTGAAAGGGGTGATGATGGCGTTGCTTTAGGTTAACCAAATTGCAGCCATGCACAACGGATGGACCCCGCATCGAGTGCGGGGTGACAGGATTGGGGAACTGCCCCCGCATCCAGAGCAGGCCTGCAAAGTCAGCGTCATCTCCCATGGAGACGCAATAAAATGAAGCGACCACTTTGAAGCTATAAGCCCAAAGAAAGCACTTAACCCATACGCCTTATTCCCTGCTAAATAAACACCTTCCATTGGCGTCACTGGATGCTCGCATGCCATCAAGTCCTGCCAAGTTTGCTATCGACCCAGTTAGAAAACTCTAACTGCTCAATTGCTGGCGAATTGCGAAAATGCTTGGCCTGCTCGAGTGTGTAGCGGCCTTTGCCCGTCAAGGCTAGTGAATGGCATCGATGCCCAAAATCACTTGCATGCTTGCAACATCGCTTGCAAGGTTTCACGCAAACCCGGCTGGCGCAGCGGCCCCACACAGGCCAGCAACTTGGCTGGGTCGCCACACAAACGGTGCACCTCATTGGCCCGTACAAACGCCGGGTTCACACGCATATCCAGATGGTGCCCAGTGATGCTTCGCAACTCATCCAACACCGTTTGCAAGGTGTGGGGCTGACCCGAGCACACGTTGTACACCTCGCCCGTCTCGCCTAGGACCAGTAGAGCCAAATACGCATCGCACACCATGCGCACATCGTTGTACTCACGCTCCACATGCAAATTGCCCAGCTCAATGCTGGGCGAGCGCTGCGCAAAATGGCTCACCAGCTTGGGGATCAAAAAATTAGGTGATTGCCCAGGCCCCGTGTAATTGAATGGCCTGGTGAACACCACCGGCAAACGATCCAGATAGGTGCGGGCCATGTACTCCATGGCCAGCTTGCTCATGGCGTAATGGTTCACCGGGGCAGGGGGCTGAAATTCAGTGATGGGCGAGGCATCGCAGTTGCCATACACATTGGCGCTGCTGGACAGTAAAACCTTGGCGGGTTTGACCGGCAAGGCCGCCAGGCCTGCCAACAAATTCAGAGTGCCCAATACGTTCACGCCATAAAAAGCCGTGTCATCCGAATGGCCCACAAAACTGATGGCCGCCAAGTGAACCACCGCATTGGGTGCGGCCTGCAGTACTTCGGCAGCCACCGCAGCCTTGTCTGTCAAGTCAGCCTGCAAAGCCACCACCTGGTGCCCTGCGGCCTCGGCGGCAGACTTAAAAAAAAGGCCAGTAAAACCAGCCGCACCTGTAAGAAGAATTTTCAATTGAAACCTTTTATGGCCGATAAAGCTATTTCCAATAGGGCTAGTTCTTGACTCACCACGCTAAACATCACATACATCCACATCCACATCCACATCCACATCCACATCCACATCCGCATACCAGCCCAGTTGTCATCCCGGACTTGATCCGGGATCCATAGTTTCAGCAGAGATGGACCCCGGGTCTTCGCCCGGGGTGACAAAATCCAGTTCCCCGCCCATGTCCTTCCCTTACTCAATCTTCAACGACACAAATCCAATACCCAATTTACGCCCATCTGGCGTGTCTTTGTTCAAGCTGGCAGGGCTGGTGGGGGCAGGGGGGGTGAACTCCAGCGTATTGCCTTCCACCTTCTCAAAATTGATCGTGTAAGTGCCAGGGTCTGCCGCGTTTTTGATGGACCAGTCTTGGGTCACTTGACCCGCTTTGACTTGAATCGGCTTGCCCTCATTGGGGCCAAAAGCATTCGCAGTGATTACCAGTTTGAAAGTTGCGGGCAGTTTGTCCTTGAAAGTAAACCGCACCACGGGGCCACCCGCGTCGGCGTCCGACCAACGGCCCCATGGTTCAGCACCAGACAAGCCCGAAACCTGAGCAATGAAAGTGGGGTAGCCATCTCTTTTAAAGTCAATGCCTTGAGCCAAAGTGGCCTCGTACACCACCGCGGTGGGAGCTGGCGCTGCAGCGGCAGGGGTTTGTGGCTGGGGCTTGTCGCCACAAGCAGACAACAGCATGATTGAAGACAAAATCAGAAAGTTAAGTTTTTTCATGGGTTTACAGATTGGGTAAAAAGTCAAAAAGAGAAACCTGCTTGATTTCGCCGCAAATCCGCCTCCACCATCATCTGGCACAGCTGCTCCAGTGTGGTCTTGGGCTCCCAGCCCAGTATGTCCTTGGCCTTGGCCGGGTCGCCAATCAGCAACTCCACCTCGGCCGGGCGGTAGAACTTGGGGTTGATGCGCATCACGGTCTTACCGGTGGCTGTGTCAACCGCGGTTTCTTGCTCTTCGCTGCCTTTAAAGTCCACTGCAATGCCTGCACCCTTGAAGGCCATTCGCACAAAGTCTCGCACCGTTTCTGTGCGGTTGGTCGCCAGCACAAAGGTGTCGGGCTCGTCGGCTTGAAGCATGCGCCACATGCCTTCCACATACTCTTTGGCAAAGCCCCAGTCGCGCTTGGCGTCCAGGTTGCCCAACTCCAGACAATCCAGCTGGCCCAGCTTGATTTTGGCCACGCTGTCAGTGATCTTGCGGGTCACAAACTCTCGGCCGCGCAGCGGGCTTTCGTGATTGAACAAGATGCCGCTGGAGCCAAAGATGTTGTAGCTCTCGCGGTAGTTGACGGTCATCCAGTGCGCATAAAGCTTGGCCACACCGTAGGGGCTGCGGGGATAGAAAGGTGTGCTTTCAATCTGGGGGATGGCTTGCACCTTGCCAAACATCTCGCTGGTCGAGGCCTGGTAAAAGCGGATTTTGGTGTTGACCAATCGAATGGCTTCCAGCAAGTTGAGGCAGCCAATACCGGTGATCTGCGCGGTGGTGCTGGGCTGGTCAAAGGAAACGCCCACAAAGCTCTGTGCAGCCAGGTTGTAGATTTCGGTGGGTTTAACCTTTTGCACCAAGGCAATGCTGCTGCCCAGATCCGTCAAGTCGTATTCGACCAAGTGCAGATTGGGGTGGTTTTGAATGCCCAGCTCTTCGATGCGCCAGAAGTTGACGGAGCTGGTGCGGCGGTAGGTGCCGTATACGGTGTAGCCCTTGTCGAGCAACAGTTGCGCCAGGTAAGCACCGTCTTGGCCTGTGATGCCCGTGATGATTGCAATACTCATGTTTATGGTTCTTTAAAAAAATTTCTAAACTCAATCTTAACTGGTGTCAATTGGAAGTGACTTGATTTTCCCACCAAGTACACGATCTTCTGAACTGTCCCCCTGGATCACTTGATAGGTATCCCGGGCCACGATTCCGGATCCAGATAGTTGTCATCCGGGAAAAGGGTTTGTCATCGCGGATCACGATCCGGGATCTAGATATTTGTCATCCCGGACCACGATCCGGGAAACACGCCGGCAGGGGAGATGGACCCCGCATCAAGTGCGGGGTGACAGCATACGGGGGCATGGACCCCGCATCTATTGCGGGGTGACAGCATACGGGAGATGGACCCCGCATCAAATGCGGTGTGACAAAAGGATTTGTCATCCCGGACCACGATCCGGGATCCACGCCGGCAGGGGAGATGGACCCCGCAATATGATGTTGCTCGATGATGGATGCGTCACCCATTACAAAAAACTCTGCATACATCTGACTTGCAATGTGCAACCCGTTGGATGTGTTCAATGAGCCTGATAAGTGGCAACACCCTTACAATTGAAAAAGTCAAATACTTTTGCCAAACATGCATGACTTGGTAAGCAAAACCTTCTTTTCAACCCAATGAACTCCCGGCAGATTTATCGCCTTGTCAGCGCACTGATATTTTCGGCCTTCATGTTGACCATGCAGCCCGTTCTGGCGCAATTGCCAGAAAAAATCCGGGCCAGCACGGTGACTTCTCAATTGCTGCTGAGC